>TARA_R110002095_G_scaffold27205_2_pt1 | contig 76430 bp, 70 predicted proteins | sample TARA_R110002095 | Tara Oceans TARA_R110002095 (sample SAMEA4397255) | marine metagenome | biome: Polar Biome; feature: [SRF] surface water layer (ENVO:00010504); material: water (ENVO:00002006), including particulate matter (ENVO:01000060) such as... | depth 5 m | reverse complement strand
AAAAAGCATCACAAGCGCCGGCTGATCCAGCACGAGTTTGTCCAGCGTGTTCGCCACAAGCTCCGGGTGGGCGGTATTCTCCATCTGGCGACGGACTGGGAGAACTACGCGGAACACATGATGGAAGTAATGAATGAATCCGAAGGGTTTGTTAATGCCCGGGAATCCGGAGGATATTCACCGCGACCGGAAGATCGTCCGATTACCAAGTTTGAAAAGCGGGGCGAAAACCTTGGACACGGGGTATGGGATCTGTTGTTTTATCGAACCAATTAGTCGGTGACCCCCGGCAGGAATGGTCGGGCGGAGCTTCAGTGGTGCGCCAGCGGACGGCGCCGCGAGGCCCGGAGAATGACCAGCCCGGCCATGCCCAGGGTCAGCGCGGTAAATTTGACCAGGGCGCAGAGGGTTGCCGAAAGGCTCATCGCATCGGTGGGCGGGCTGAAATTGTTCAGCAGCAGGATGTTCTCGGCAACATCACTGAGCCCGGCCGTTACGAATAGTGCTCGGACCCATCTGGCCACCATGCGCTCACGGATTCCGGGGCGATCCCGGGTGAAGTGATGGGTCAGGAGAACCAGGGCGATGGTGTAGGCGGGAATAAACAGGAAATCCAGCCACAAGGAAACCTTGGCCCAGACAACGCCCTCACTGCGCCAGCTACGAATGATGGCGTGCGCCTGGTCAGCTGTGCCGGCGAGCTGGTAACTGACAATGCCTTGGGGAGCGGAAGCGGACTGCAATGGCTGATTGATCAGCAGCAGGGCAAACAACAGCACCGCAGCCACGACCAGGCTGACTTTCAGGCCTTTTGGAAAGGCTGCCAATCCGTGCGCAGGGTCCATTACAGAAAACGCTCCAACAGGCTGTTAAGGTATCTCTGGCCCAGGGCTGTGGCCTGCAGCCGGTCTTCAACCAGCAGTTTCTCATCGCGTGCTGTTTTCAGTTTTACCCCAACTGATGACAGGGGTAAACCCGTTCGCTCGCAAAAAAGGCGTTCGCTCACCCCCTCTGTAAGCCGCAGGGCGTTCATCAGGAATTCCAGGGGCAGGTCTTCGGGAGCAATCATGGCATTGCCTGCTGTCCGGCTGCCGATCCGGTTCAGGTAAGCTTCGGGCTGGCGGGTTTTCCAGTATCGCCGGATGCTGCCATCGGCCAGGCTGATCTTGCCATGGGCTCCGGCGCCAAGCGCCAGGTAATCACCAAAGGTCCAGTAATTCAGGTTGTGGCGTGACGCGCTATCGCCTCGGCTCCAGGCTGAGACCTCGTAATCCTGAAAACCCTGCTGCCGCAGAAGTTGGATGCCCTGCCGATAGATGTCCCAGAGGTGATCGTCGTCCGGCATATCCGGTGGCCGGCTATGGAATTCGGTGTTCGGCTCCAGGGTCAGTTGATACCAGGACAGATGCGGAGGCTGGTAATCGAGAGCGGTTCTGAGATCTTCCAGTGCCTGCTCAGGCGTCTGGCCTGGTAACCCGTGCATCAGGTCTATGTTGAGGTTGTCGAACCCCGCCTGACGGGCGGCAGTAATGGCGCCATGGGCGGCTTCGCTGTCGTGGATGCGCCCCAGTGCTTTCAGGTGGCTGGAGTTGAAACTCTGAACCCCGATGGACAACCGGTTGATACCGGCTTTCCGGAAGGCCTCGAAGCGGCCGGTTTCCAGTGTTCCCGGATTGGCTTCCAGGGTGATTTCTGCATCGGGTGTGATGTTGAGCCTTGCCCGCAAGTGGTCGAACAGCCGGTGGTAGAAATCACCACTCATCAGTGACGGTGTGCCGCCTCCGATAAAGAGGGTTTCTATGGGGCGTCCGGAAACGAAAGCCAGGTCCTGGTCGAGGTCTTCAACCAGGGCGTCAAGGTAGGCGGATTCCGGAATTGCGTCTGTAGTGGAGTGAGAGGTGTGGATAGCGTGGGAGTTGAAGTCGCAGTAGGGGCACTTGCGCACGCACCAGGGCACATGGATATACAGGCTCAGTGGCGGGCAAACCGCCGCCGGTTGGTAACTGTCGACGGGTTCGTGGCTGTCCACCGGTTCAGGACTGCCCACAGATTCAGCACTGCGCACCGGCTAAGGACTCCGCTCTGAGCTGTTCTGCCAGAAGCCTCAGGGCCCGGCCCCGGTGGCTGATGCGGCCTTTCTCGGTGCGGGACAATTCCGCCGCGCTGCAACCCTGTTCTGGAGCCAGGAACACCGGATCGTACCCAAAACCGCCGTCGCCGCTGGGTACCCGGAGTATTGACCCGGACCAGCGGCCATGACAAATCACCGGGGTCGGGTCATCGGCGTGGCGAAGGTATACCAGCACACAGTGGAACTGCGCTCCTCGCTGCTCGTCCGGGATGCCGGCCATGGCTTCGAGCAGCGCGTTTACGTTGTCCTGGTCCGTGGCGTTTTCGCCTGCAAAGCGGGCAGAGCGAACACCGGGCTGGCCTCCGAGGGCATCAACGGCCAGTCCGCTATCGTCTGCCAGGGCGGGCAGTCCGGTTGCCCTGGCTGCGTGCCGGGCTTTGAGAATCGCGTTCTCGACAAATGTAACGGCGGGTTCCCCGACCTCATCCACCCCAAGCTCTCCCTGGGCAATCGGGGTTATGCCCAGGGGCGCCAGCCACCCGGCCAGTTCGGCAATTTTGCCTTTGTTGTTGCTGGCGATAACGAGCTTTTCGGTCATAACGGGCTCAATCGTTGAACAGTGTGTGGGCAAACCGTACCGCCAGATCCTGCGGATGGCCGGTGGGACGCGCGGTGATGTTGAAGGTCATCAGCTCACCGGACGGGTACTGGTACTCGGCGATGAAATAGACGGAATCGCCTTCCTGAATCCGGCGGAACGCCAGGAATCGCACCTGCTGGACATCGTTGGCCACCTTGCCCTCCACCTGGCCACTCACCGGAGACATGGAGCCGTCCTCGTTTTCCTCCATGATGGCAATGTTGACGATGCCAATGCCCTTGCTGCGCTGAAGGTTGTAGGCTTTGGCAATCTCCGGAGCCAGAAAGGTGCTGGGCAGAACGCTCCAGAGTACGGTGTAGTCACCGAAGTTTTTTGAACCCGCATGGACCTGGGCGCTGAACAGGCCAATGAGTGTGACAATCAGGAGGCTGCGCAGAAGGTTGCGGCATGTGGAAACGGTTTTTGCGATCATTGGTTGGTCTCCCGTGTAATCCGGTAAATGGCGATCTCGCCCAGCAGGTTTGGCCACAAGCGGGCCAGCCAACTGTTCTGGTGCTGGCGGTCCACCACCCGCCGGCTTTTGATTTTGATGCCTTTCTGTCGGCACAGGGCCTCAAAATCCTTGAAGGTGCACAGCCGTATGTTAGGCGTGTTATACCATTTATACGGCAATGCCTCGGACTCGGGCATACGCCCGCTCAGGGTTAGTCCCCAGCGCAGGCGCCAGTGGGCAAAGTTCGGGAAGGTGACGATGCCTTCGCTGCCAACCCGCAGCATTTCATCCAGAACCTTGTCTGGCCTCCGCACGGCCTGCAGCGCCTGGGTCATCAGAACAATATCGAAACTTCCGTCATCAAAGTTGCCCAGCCCCTGGGTGTCAAGGTTCTGTTCGATGACCGCGACGCCCCTGCCCATGCAGGTTGTGATGTGGTCCGGGTTGATCTCCAGGCCGAAGCCGCTGGCGCCTCGCTCCCGGTGGAGGAAGTCGAGCAGGGTGCCATCACCACAGCCCAGATCAAGTACATGGTGGCCGGGCTGAACCCATTGCTGGATGATTTCGAGATCCGGTCTCACGCACCGACCTCCCTTGCGACGCGGTCCATGTAGGCGTTGAAAATATCAGTATACCGTGGTGTGGGAATCAAAAAGGCGTCGTGGCCCCAGGGGGCATCCACTTCAGCATAGCTGACTTGGCGCCTGGCCGCGATCATGGCGTTAACCATCTCTTCCGAGCGGGACGGAGTGAAGCGCCAGTCGGTACTGAAGGAAAGGACCAGGTACTCGCAGGTAGCCGCAGCGAGGGCCTTGGACAGGTCGCCGCCGAACTCATAGGCCGGATCAAAGTAATCCAGCGCCCGGGTCATCAACAGGTAGGTGTTGGCGTCGAAGGATTCGGAGAATCGCTCGCCCTGGTAGCGCAGGTAGCTTTCCACCTGGAATTCGGCGTCGTAGCCGAACTTGTAGGCCTGGTCCCTCAGTTCGCGGCCAAACTTCTCGCCCATGGAGGCATCGGACAGATAGGTGATGTGCCCGACCATTCGTGCAAGCATAAGGCCCCGGCGGGGGACGGTATCGAAGTCGTAGTAGCGGCCGTCGTGGAATTCCCGGTCTGAGGTGATGGCCTGGCGCGCCACCTCGTTAAAGGCAATGTTCTGGGCCGTCAGCCGGGGTGTAGAGGCAATAATCACCGCATGCCGCAGGCGGCCCGGGTAGTCCAGGCTCCACTGCATTGCCTGCATGCCGCCCAGGGACCCTCCAATCACGGCGGCCCAGCAATCAATGCCGAGCCGGTCCGCCAGCAGGGCCTGGCTTTTTACCCAGTCGCCGACGGTAATGACCGGAAACTCCGGCCCGTAGGGCTTGCCGGTCGCGGGGTTGGTGCTGCCCGGGCCAGTGCTGCCGTGGCAGCCTCCGAGGTTGTTCAGGCTGACGACAAAAAAACGGTCGGTATCGATGGGTTTTCCTGGCCCGATGCAGCTGTCCCACCAGCCCGGCTTGCGGTCTTCGGCGGAATGATAGCCGGCGGCGTGGTGATGCCCGCTCAATGCGTGGCAGATGAGCACGGCATTGCTCGCATCCGCGTTCAGTGTGCCGTAGGTCTCGACCACCAGGTCATAGTTTTCCAGGGTCTGGCCACAGGCCAGATCGATGGGAGCGTCGAAATGATAGGTCTGCGGGGTGACTATCCCAACAGAATCCGCAGGCAGGGAATCGGGCATCGGCGCGAGAGGTTCCTGGTTCGATCCGTAAGTGTCTGGAACGGCAACGGCAAAGCCATCGCCAGCCCAGCAGTTTAAAGCCGGGGCGTGATGGCTGCAACCGCCTGCATGGTCGCTGTGGCGGGGCTTACACAGCCCCGGAGATGTTTACCACTTTCTGCTGGATCAGGGTAGGGGCCGGCTTGCGGATCTGGCGCTGCATGGCATCGGCCAGTTCCAGTTGTCGGCGGAGGTCGGTGATGGCGTGATTCAGGCGCTGACGCTCGGCCCGGCTGTCCCGGTCATTGCGGACCATGTCGCGCAGGCGCCGGATCTGGTGTTCCAGCAACTGCTTCTGTTCCATTGAGAATTGCATAATGGGCAGCAATGCTTCCGATGGCCAGCGCTCGACGTCTTTGCGCACCCGGGCGTGCAGGGTGCGGGCTTCACCGACCATGACATTGAAGAAGCGGCGAACCAGGACGGATTGCTCGGTCAGCAGGTTTTTCGGGCTGCTGCGGAAGCGGCGGGCCTTTTTCCGCAGTTCGCGGATGGCAATGACGTGGCGGCCGGCCCGCAGAGGTATGGGTTCCAGGTGGCGGGCACGGTTATCCTCGTTGTAGCGGCGGTATATGGCGCCCACCATTTTCTCGGCCAGATGGCCTTCGCCAAGCAGGTTGGTCAGATCACTCTCAAGCAGTTCAAAGAACTGATCCATGGCGCGGTTCATGCCGGCTGTGGTCCAGCTTTTCGACATGTTATCGCGGACTCGCTCGGCGTGGGCCTCAAAGCGCTCCTCGCTCACCAGCGCTTTCAGCAGGTTGCCCTGGGAATCCATCAGGCGCCGGCTTGAACGCAGGGTGATCAGCTTCTTGTAGTAGTAGTCGTAGTCTTTCTGGGCGCGCTCGGCCAGCCGGCCCAATGCTGCCTTGTCCATGGTCACGCCGGCACAGGCCTGGAGTTCCTCTTCCAGGGATTCCAGGCGAGTTTGCATGGCTGCCTGGCTGTTCTGCAGCATGCCCAGAAGATCGTTGATCAGGCTTTGGGTGATCAGCTGCTCCTTGTGCATCAGGATGCGCTGTATAATCAGTTGCTCAAGCTGGCCAATATTGGAGCGGTCGAACAGTTCACTGTTCTTCCTGACTCTTGCCATCAGGCCCTGTTTGGCGGAGACGGGGATGACATCATGCTGGCGCATGCCCAGATGGTCGGCGGTATAGCCGCGCACCCGGCCTATGGCTTCCTGGGTGTGGCGCTCGCCCTGCAGGTCGTCCCAGAGCACATCGATTTTGTTCAGAACGGCAAAGCGGCCGGCGCGATGGTCTGCGTGCTGGGTGTCGATATGCTCGTTCCAGATGGTCATGTCGCTGGCGGTTACGCCGGTGTCGGCGCTGAGCACGAAGATTATGGCATGGGCCCGGGGCAGCATGCTGATGGTCAGCTCGGGCTCGGAACCCAGGGCATTCAGCCCCGGGGTGTCCAGAATGCGGAGCCCGCGCTCGAACAGCGGGTGCCGGATGCTGATCTGGGCGTTACGCCATGCCGGCACCTGGACATTGCCTGGGTTGCTGCGGTCATGCTCCAGCATGTTTTCGTCAAAGCCCAGCCCCCGCGCCTCTTCCGGCGGCACGCTCTTGACCCTGGCCACCTCGGCCAGTGCTTCGCGCATGATTTCGGGGTTGCGCTCGTCCAGTTCATGCCTGACCCAACGTTCCGGCTGTTTGCGCAGTTGTTGCAGGGACAGATCGCCGTTTCGGGTTTCAATCGGTAACAGAAGCAGATAATTCTCGTTGGCGCTACGATCAAAAAACAGCTCGGTGGGACACATGGTGGTGCGCCCGGCCTGGGACGGCAGCATACGTTGGCCGTATTCCGAGAAGAACAGGGCGTTAATCAGCTCGGTCTTGCCGCGGGAGTACTCTCCGACAAACGCAATGGTCAGTTCGTCCTCAATAAGCAATTCGAGCCCGTGGCGAATGCGGATGCTGATATCGTCGGAAAACAGATTGTTATCCTGCAGCCATAACCGGTAGCGGCCAATCTGGCGGATCAGCTCTTTTTTCCAGTTGTGGTAAGCCTCTACCTGCTGCGACAGAGTTCCCTGTGGGTTCATTGGAATTTCCTTCTGCGCGACTTCCGGGTATCCCGGGCAAAGCGGGTGCTCACGGGTGACGGATTAATTACCGGCAATACTATCCTGTTGTGGTAATGTTTGCGGCTGGGCTGCGGGAGTGAAATTGGGTGAGTTGGAAAGTCACCCAAAAAAAAGCTGCAAAATCAGCATTCTGAGTCTGCAGCCAAGTAATAATCGTTTTCGTCGCAAAGTGTTACAAAATGTATATTTGAGACGCGGTTTACAGTCCGAGCCCGATGGACCCCAGCCCTGCAGCCACCTTCATATGTCCAATGACCACCGAAATGACATTCAGAATCAGGAAGACAATGATCGGTGACAGGTCCAGGCCGCCCATGGAGGGTATGACGTTACGCACCGGGCGCATCACCGGCTCGGTGATCTGGGCAACCAGCTGAATCGCCGGATGGCTACTGCCGGGCGCTATCCAGCTGACAACCACGACGGCAATGACGGACCAGAAGTAGATCTTCACGATCAGATCCAGCACGTTCAGTACCGCCCAGACCAACAGGGTGAGCGGGTTCATGGCGGGAATACCGCTGTTCAGGGCGACCAGAATCAGGAAGAGGGTGATGGCCTGGATAATGACCGCCAGAACCAGTGCGGCACCGTCAATTCCGCCCCACCCCGGGATAAAGCGCCGCAGTGGCCGTAGCAGGGGGGTGGTGGCCTTAACCACAAACTGGGTGATCGGGTTGTAGAAATCCGCCCTGGCCAGTTGAAGCAGGAACCGCAGCAGAACGATGGTCAGATAAAAGGTGGATGCGATCAGCAGGATGGTAATCAGGATGTCTGCCAGCATGAAGCCGTGTCTCCGTTATCGGTTACTGTTTGCCAGCCAGTTCTTTGGCCATTTCTTCCGAGCGCTTGAACGCCGCGTTGTAGGCCTTGCGGACCAGATCCCGCATACCGCCCTCTTCAAAGGTTTTGATGGCCTGCTCCGTGGTGCCTCCGGGCGACATCACATTACGCTTGAGCTGGCCGGGATCGTGTTCACTGCGGGCGGCCATCTCGGCAGCCCCTGCCATGGTCTGGATGGCCAGTTCACGGGCGGTGCCGGCGGCGATGCCGGCTTCCGTCGCCACTTCCTCGAGTACTTCGAGCATCAGGAAGAAATAGGCCGGCCCGCTGCCGGAAAGGGCGGTAACGCCATGCAGAAGGTGTTCGTCGTCGACCCAGAGCGCGGAACCGATGCTCTCGAATACCGACGCCACCATCTTCTTCTGGTTGTCTTTTACGTCCTTGTTGGCAAAGAGGCCGGCAGCCCCTTTGCCGACCAGAGACGGCGTGTTGGGCATCACCCTGACCAGGGGCAGGCCGCCACCGAGCCAGCCATCCAGCGTGTCAACAGTCAGGCCGGCGGCAATGGAGACCATCAGTGGTCGGGTGTTCTGCACTACCGGAGCAATATCGCGACAGACATCGGCCATCACCTGGGGTTTGACCGCGAGAACCACCATGTCAGCCTGTTGGGCGCAGTAGCGATTGTCGGTGGTGATGCTCACCCCGAAACGCTTGCGGATGGATTGCAGGTGTGTGTCATCCGGTGCGCTGACCCAGATGTCGCCGGCTTTGCAGCCGTTGTCCAGCATACCGCCAATGATGGCGCTGGCCATGTTGCCGGCGCCAATAAAAGAAATGGTTGGTGATGTGCTCAAGGTTCACTCCCCGGTTGATCGGTTAAACGTCTGGACCTGATGATAACAGGAACCGGCCGCTTCAGCTCTTTGCTGGCCGTTTGCCGAACAGTGCAGTGCCCACTCTCACCCAGGTAGCCCCTTCGGCAATGGCAATGTCCAGGTCGCCGGACATGCCCATGGACAGTGTGTCCAGGGGGCCTGCGTCTGGATAATCCGTTTTCAGTTGCTTCAGGGTGTTGGCCAGTTTCCGGAAGCTGGTCCTCAGCTCTGCCTCGGGCTGGTCCGGGTCCGGAATGGCCATCAGGCCTCTCAATTTCAGGTTCGGTAACTCGCCGATGGCGGCCACCAGTTCCGGAAGCTCCGTAATTCTGCTACCTGATTTGCTGTCTTCCTCATTAATATTGACCTGAAGGCAGATATTCAATGGTGGCATACCCGGGTCTCGTTGCTCACTGAGTCGACGGGCAATCTTGAGGCGATCGACACTGTGGACCCAGGAAAAGGCAGACGCAATTTGTCGGGTCTTGTTGGATTGTACCGGGCCGATGAAATGCCACTCGATGCCGTCGAGATCCGCCAGCGCTTCGATCTTCGCCAGGGCTTCCTGAAGGTAACTCTCACCGAACGCGCGCTGCCCCGCGGCGTAGGCCTCATGCAGATTGTCAGGCGGTCGCGCCTTGCTCACGGCGAGCAGCTGCACGGCTCCCGGCTCGCGGCCCGCCTGCAATGTTGCTTTTTGTATGCGTCGGGTTACGCTCCCGATGTTGTCTGCTATGCTGCTCATAGTGTGAAAATGCCACGTCCGGTCTGTCACTTGTACGATGACACGTTACCCGCAGGTCACTGAAATGCCAAGTGAACCACGCCGGGGCCTCGCCGGGCGCATACGACCGGGATAAAAGAAAAAGCCTTCCGAGGATTTCTATGGATATTACTGAACTGCTTGCCTTTTCGGCCAAACAGGGCGCGTCTGACTTGCACCTGTCTGCCGGCCTGCCACCGATGATTCGTGTTGATGGGGACGTTCGCCGCATCAACCTGCCGCCCATGGAGCACAAAGAAGTCCACGGGCTGATCTATGACATCATGAATGACAAGCAGCGCAAGGACTACGAAGAATTCCTGGAAACCGACTTTTCCTTTGAAGTGCCCGGTGTGGCCCGTTTCCGTGTCAACGCCTTCAACCAGAACCGCGGTGCCGGTGCGGTGTTCCGGACCATACCCTCCAAGGTTCTGACCATGGAGGATCTGGGCATGGGCCAGGTCTTCAAGGATGTGTCTTCGGTGCCCCGCGGGCTGGTGCTGGTGACCGGCCCGACCGGTTCCGGTAAGTCGACCACGCTGGCCGCAATGATCGACTACATCAACGACACCCGTTATGAGCACGTCCTCACTATTGAGGACCCTATCGAATTCGTGCATGACTCCAAGAAATGCCTGGTGAACCAGCGGGAAGTGCACCGGGATACCCTGGGCTTCAACGAAGCGCTGCGCTCGGCACTGCGGGAGGACCCGGACATTATCCTGGTAGGTGAGCTGCGGGATCTGGAAACCATTCGCCTGGCCCTCACCGCCGCGGAAACCGGCCACCTGGTGTTCGGCACCCTGCATACCACCTCTGCCGCCAAGACTATCGACCGGGTGGTGGATGTGTTCCCGGCCGAGGAAAAGTCCATGGTGCGGTCGATGTTGTCGGAATCCCTGCAGGCGGTTATTTCTCAGACCCTGATGAAGAAAATGGGCGGCGGCCGGATTGCGGCACACGAGATCATGATTGGAACCTCAGCGATCCGTAACCTGATCCGTGAGGACAAGATCGCCCAGATGTACTCGTCGATCCAGACCGGTGGTTCCCTGGGCATGCAGACACTGGACCAGTGCCTGGAGCGGTTGCTTCAGAAAGGGCTGATATCCCGCGAAGCAGCGCGGGCCAAGGCGAAGATGCCTGATAACTTCTAACTTTCTTGTTCCCTGTGCCCAGAGTCGGGTGTAGGGAGTAGCGGGGTAATCCAGCCGGACTCCCCGAATTAGAGTTTGACCCGAATAGAGTTTGAAGGGTGGGGCGGGTACTGCTTTCCGGGACTGACTGCAGCATGGATGCTGCAGTCAAGCTTACATGGATGTATTTACAGCGCGTCCCGGGAAGCAGTACCCACACCACCCAGGCACCAAAAAATGAAGACTGGGTAAAAAAAATGGAATTCGAAAAACTGTTACGGCTGATGGTGGAAAAGGGCGGTTCGGACCTGTTTATTACAGCGGGTGTGCCGCCAAGCATGAAGGTGAACGGGAAAGTGCTGCCGGTTACCAAGAACGCGCTGACGCCGGAGCAGACGAGGGAGTTTGTCTACGGCTCGATGAACGAAAAACAGCGCGCCGAGTTTGAGGAAACCCACGAATGTAACTTTGCGATCAGCGCCCGGGGCATTGGCCGCTTCCGGGTCTCCGCCTTCTTCCAGCGCAACCTCTGCGGCATGGTGTTGCGCCGGATTGAGGTGAAGATTCCGCAGATTGACGACCTTGCCCTGCCGGGGGTGATCAAGGATCTGGCCATGACCAAGCGGGGCCTGATCATGTTTGTGGGTGCCACCGGTACCGGCAAGTCCACCTCGCTGGCGGCCATGCTGGGGCACCGTAACCGTAACAGCCGTGGCCACATCATTTCCATAGAGGATCCGATCGAATTCGTCCACCAGCACCAGGGCTGTATCGTGACCCAGCGGGAAGTAGGGATTGATACCGAAAGCTTTGAAGTGGCTCTGAAGAACACCCTGCGTCAGGCACCGGACGTTATCCTGATCGGTGAGGTGCGTACCCGCCAGACCATGGAATACTCGGTGCAGTTTGCCGAAACCGGCCACCTGTGTCTGGCGACATTGCATGCCAATAACGCCAACCAGGCACTGGACCGGATCATTCAGTTTTTTCCGCCGGAACAGCATAACCAGATCTGGATGGACCTGTCCCTGAACCTCAGGGCCATTGTGGCGCAACAGCTCATTCCCACACCCGATGGTAAAGGGCGTAAGGCGGTTATCGAGGTGCTGATCAATACTCCGCTGGTGGCGGACCTGATCCGTAAGGGCGAGGTGCATCGCCTGAAGGAGTTGATGGCCAAGTCCAACGAATCCGGTATGCAAACCTTCGATCAGGCGCTTTACCAGCTGTACTCCGACGGATCGATTACTTACGAAGACGCTCTGGCTCATGCCGACTCCGCCAATGATCTGCGCCTGATGATTAAACTGGGTGCCGATGCCCAGGGGGCGGATAAATTGTCGTCTTCGGTGGACAGGCTTTCGATTCAGGACGACTAACCTGCGCCGCACCATCAGGCTTTCGTTGCAGATGTTTCGCAAAGCATTCTGGGAACCCTGCACCGCGTACTGATCAGCCAACCACCTGGTCGCGCAGGGTGCGCTTCGGACCGTCGTCCATGCCCTGTTTTGGGGTGTCTCAGTGGGCTTGGTCCCAGTTGTCGCCGGCTCCGGCTTCCACCAGCAGTGGTACATCCAGCTCTGCGGCTGCCGACATGCGTTTCACCAGTCCTTTACGGATTTTCTCCAGGGCCGATTCCTTTACTTCCAGAATCAGTTCATCGTGAACCTGCATGGTCATCCGGGCTTCGTCGGCATGCTCGGTGAGCAGCCAGTTCTCCACATCCACCATGGCCCGCTTGATAATGTCCGCTGCGGTGCCCTGCATGGGCGCGTTGATGGCGGTCCGTTCGGCAGCCTGTTGCAGTTGTTTGTTTCGGGCGTTGATTTCGGGCAGGTACAGGCGGCGACCAAACAGGGTTTCTACAAAACCATTGTCGTGGGCCTGTTTGCGGATGTTGTCCATGTATGCCAGTACCCCCGGGTAACGCTCGAAATAGCGGTCGATGTATTGCTGGGCCAGCTTGCGCTCCACATCCAGTTGCCGGGAGAGACCAAAGGCGGACATGCCGTAGATCAAGCCAAAGTTGATGGCCTTGGCGCTCCGGCGCTGGTCCGGCGATACCTCGTCCAGGTTTACGCCGAACACTTCGGCGGCGGTTGCCTTGTGAATATCTTCCCCGTGTTCAAAGGCAGTGAGCAGTCCCTTGTCGCCGGACAGGTGAGCCATGATCCGCAGTTCGATCTGGGAGTAATCCGCCGCGACCAGTTTGTACCCTTGCTGAGCGATAAACGCCTGACGTATCCGTCGCCCCTGCTCGCTGCGGATAGGGATATTCTGCAGGTTTGGCTCGGAGGAGGATAACCGCCCCGTCGCTGTGACGGCTTGATGGTACGAGGTGTGCACACGGCCCGTCCGGTGGTGAATCAGCTCGGGCAGAGTATCGGTGTAGGTGGACTTGAGCTTGCTCAGGCTCCGGTGTTCGAGGATCAGTCGCGGCAGTTCATACTCATGAGCGAGTTCCTGCAACACCGGCTCGGCGGTTGACGGTGCGCCCTTGGGGGTTTTCTTGACGACCGGCAAGCCCATTTTGTCGTAGAAAATGGTCTGGAGTTGCTTGGTGGAGCCCAGGTTAAAGGTCTCACCTGCGACGTCGTGAGCTTCCTTTTCCAGTTCGGCCAGACGTTCGGCCAGCTCCTGGCTGTGCCGGCGCAGTGTGCTCGCGCTGATCAGGGTTCCGCGCTGTTCCATACGCGAAAGCACAGGCACCAGGGGCAGATCGATTTCCTCGTAAACGGACGCCAGTTTGCCGGTTTGTTTCAGCTTTGGCCTCAGAACCCGGTGCAGTCGCAGTGTGATGTCCGCATCCTCGGCGGCGTAGGGTGCGGCTTTTTCCAGCTCGATCTGGTTGAAGGTGAGCTGCTTTGCGCCCTTGCCGGCGATGGATTCGAAACTGATGGTCTTTTCGCCAAGGTAGAGCATGGCCAGGCTGTCCATATCGTGGCGGGTGGCCACGGAATTCAGGACATAGGACTCCAGCATGGTGTCCTCGGCAATCCCCTGAAGGGTGATACCGTGATTGGCCAGCACATTTTTGTCGTATTTCAGGTTCTGTCCGATTTTGGCCTGGCCGGGATCTTCAAGCAGTGGCTTGAGCTGTTCCAGTACCGCCTCACGGTCCAGTTGGTCCGGAGCCCCCATGTAGTCATGAGCCAGGGGCACATAGGCCGCTTCACCCGGAGTGATGGCAAAGGAGACGCCAACTATCTCGGCGTCCATATAACGAAGGCTTGTGGTTTCGGTATCAAAGGCGAAAAGGTCGGCGGATTTCAGGCGCTGCAACCAGCGGTCAAGATCGCCCTGGTCGGTGATGACGCTGTAGTTTTTACCGGTCTTGGGCGCCAGGTTTTCGCTGGCGGATTTGCTGGCTGGTGTTTGCGGGTTTTTATTGCTCTCCAGTTCAGCAATCCAGCTCCGAAATTCGTACTCCCGGAACAGTTCCAGCAACTGCTGGTCATCCTGCTCACGCAGTTTCAGATCTTCCAGGCCAAAGTCCAGCTCCACATCGGTGCGGATGGTGGCCAGTTCGCGGCTCAGGGGGAGGGTTTCAGTGGCTTCCCGGAGGTATTCACCAATCTTGCCTCTGATCTCATCCGCATGCTCAACCAGATTGTCCAGATCTTGGTAGGTCTGCAGCCACTTCACCGCGGTCTTCGGTCCGCACTTGTCAACTCCCGGGATGTTGTCCACCTTGTCGCCCACCAGGGCCAGGTAGTCGACGATCTGCTCGGGGGTAACACCGAACTTTTCCACCACGCCTTCCCGGTCCATCCGGGTTTCGGTCATGGTGTTGATCAGCGTTACGTGGTCGCTGACCAACTGTGCCATGTCCTTGTCGCCGGTCGAAACCACCACGTCAATGCCCTTGCTGGTGGCTTCGTTGGCCAGGGTGCCGATCACGTCGTCCGCCTCGACGCCGGTTACGGTCAGCAGGGGCAGCCCCATGGCCTTCACGATTTCGCGGATGGGTTCGATCTGGCAGGCCAGGTCCTCAGGCATCGGCGGCCGATTGGCCTTGTACTCTTGGTACAGGTCATGCCGGAAGGTTTTGCCCTTGGCATCGAAGACCACCACCATCTTTGAGCCGGGGAAATCCTGCTCCAGGCGCCGGATCATGCTGATCACACCCTTGATCGCACCGGTGGGGTGGTCCTTGCTGGTAGTCAGCGGTGGAAGTGCATGATAAGCACGGAAAAGATAGGACGATCCGTCCACAAGAACCACTGGTGGTGTGTTTTTGCTGGTCATGTCAAAACAAGTCCGGATTCTGTATTGAAGCGTGGGTTGGCTTATGCAACTCTGTACTGAAATCGATGAACGAAAGGGTATCACGAAAATGAAACGAATCGCCTGCCCGGCATTGCTGCTCGCCTGTTTGCCGTTGGCTGCTCTGGCCCAGGAAGAGGGGGCGCTGAACGAGACGCCGGTGGAAACGCCGAAAGAGCCCGTTGTGGTTTCCGATTACCAGTCGGCAAGTGACGGCCCGCAAATTGTTATCCGCCCCGGCGAGAGCGAGGTCTTTTATGAGTACCGGGTTAACGGCCAGCTTGTGGAGATCAAGGTTGTGCCGGAAGTTGGCGCGGAATATTACCTGGTCCCTGTCGATGGCGGTGGCTGGATTCGGGAGACTGAGTCCGACATGCTGGTGCCCAGTTGGGTGATTTTCCGCTGGTAACCCTGATTCGCCCACTTCCCGCTTTTAGTATGAACATTCTAATTTTTGGGCGTAAGTTGGATCCTGAGATCGAAGCAAGGCCTGCTCCAAGCAGTTTCAGCAGGGCCTTGGAGCTTTCAGGAAAACCAATAGGAGAACAGACATGGGTAAACTCAAGTCATATCAGGAACAGCTGCAGGAAATCGTCGCTAAGGGTATCAATGCCGCTGAAGAGCAGCAGAAGAAGCTGGCTGCAAAGCCGTTTGATTACGCGGAGAAGCTGGAGGCCGAGGCGCGTGAGTACAGCGTCAAGACCCTGCGCAAGCGTTACAACGGTTACAGCGATAGCCTGTTTGGCCAGCTGCGCAGCCTGAACAGCCGCTTTGGCAGCTTCGCGGGTGATCTGGTCGCCAAGCTGGAAAAAGAGGCCGCTGAAGGCGCTGACGCGGTATCTGAAGCTGCCGAGGGTGTTTCCGAAGCCGCTCAGGACGCCAAGAAGTCCGTTGAGGCCAAGAAGCCGGCTGCGCGCAAAACCACCGCGCACAAGACTACCGCTACTACCAAGAAGAGCACTGCTGCTTCCGCCTGAAAGCGGTGAGGCATCGCACTTGATCAGTCAGTGAAATGAAAGAAGGGCCTTCGGTTCACCGCTGGCCCTTCTTTTTAGTCTGCGCTCCGGCGCGGCCCGGCGGCGGGGATCAGTTGGTTTCCCCAGCAGGCTCAAACGGCAGTGTCCGGGCCTCGTCGGTGACTTCTTCGAGGCGTTCTATATCGGCTTCAAAGGCCTTCTGCAGTGCCTTGATTTCCTGGGTTTGCGAGGCAATCTCCCGCTCAATGTCGCGAATCTGTGACTCCAGCCTCCGGATTTTCTCAAGGATGGATTCCGGTATGTCGCGTCCGGCCCGTTCCATATCAGCCGCGCGGCTCTGTTCGCTGTCCAGTTGGCTGGATATTACCGAGATGTTGCCTTTCTTGAGCTGGATCAGGCCCTCGAGTTCCCGGATCTTTCGATGCATGGCTTTCACTGCCTGATCCGGGTGACTGAAGCGCTTCAGCAACTGCCGATCTTTCTCACGTTGTTCGGCGAGCTCTTTCTGGCGTTGCTTTTCTGCTTCCCGGGCCGCAATTTCCTCTTTTGTGGGGGCTGGAGGGATGGTCTCGATCACACGACCATTGTTGCCCAGAATATCGTAGCCCCTTTTGGTGGCTTCCTGGGGAATGGTGCTGCTGATCACAACCTGGCCGTTCTCATCCGTGTATCGGTACATGTTGGCTGCGGCGTGGGTCGCCATGCCCAGAATAAGCGCAGATGCGCAAGCCCTGGCTGAAAATGCGGTCAGACGGTTGGCCATTGATCAGACTCCGTAACGATCCCGATAACTGGCGACCTTCCCGGCATGCCCGGCGAAGTCCGGGTTGGCCCTGAGGTAGTCCAGAACCTGTTCGAGGCGAATGATGCTCACCACCGGGATGGCGAACTGCTTTTCCACTTCCTGGATGGCCGAAAGTTCGCCGTTGCCTTTTTCCTGGCGGTCCAGCGCTATAAGCACGCCGGCTGGTTCTGCACCGGCAGCCCGAATAATGTCGATGGACTCACGGACCGCAGTGCCCGCAGTAATAACATCATCGACAATCAGTACTCTGCCCCGCAGCGGTGCGCCAACAATGTTGCCGCCCTCGCCATGATCTTTCTTTTCCTTGCGGTTAAACGCAAAAGGTTTGCTGCTACCGTCTGTCGCCAGGGCCATTGCGGTTACGGTGGCCAACGGAATGCCCTTATAGGCAGGTCCGAAAATGATGTCATAATCCAGGCTGCTGCGTGTGATCGCGGCGGCATAGGCCTTGCTTAACTGAAGCAGATCGTCCCCGGTGTTGAACAAGCCTGCGTTGAAGAAGTAGGGGCTGGTGCGACCCGACTTGAGCGTGAACTCACCAAAGCGCAGTACGTTCCGGCGGATGGCGAATTCGATAAACTGTTGCTGGTAGTCGTGCATGACAAGGCTTCTGGCGGGTGTTGATCTTTAATTAACACGTAAAAACGGTATCATACACACAAACCGAATCAGGGAACACGTATGCGGGTAGTATCAATCAGCGTCAATGGTCTCGCCCAGGCTGTTGATAAGGGCTTTTTCGAGTGGCTGGCGCAGCAGGATGCCGACGTAGTCTGTGTTCAGGACCATCGCATGCGGGCCTACGAGATTGAGGACTACAACCTGATTCCGGAAGGGTACGAGGCCTATTTTATTGATGGCGAGACTAATGAGGATGGTGGCGTCGGCATTTACACCCGCCATTTTCCGAAGGCCATCATGTACGGTTTCGCCAACGAACAGGCGGATCGTGAGGGCCGGTTTATTCAGGCCGATTTTGACAAGGTTTCCGTTGCCTGTGTGCTCGCGCCCTGTGCCCTTGGCCGGGAAGAGGAGCTGATCGGCGAAGACGACCTGACGGTGCTGGACCACAAGGACGAGTTTATGGAGTCCTTTGGTCTGCACATGCAGAAGACGCTGCGCAAGCGCCGGCAGTTTATTTTTTGCGCCAATCTCCAGACGGCCCACCATGTAACGGATGCCAGCCCGCTTTATCACAAGCTGGATTTTTCCGGTTTCCTGCCCCATGAGCGTGCCTGGCTGGATCGCCTGTTTGATGAGATGGGCTGTGTTGACGGGTTCCGGGAAGTGAACAGGCAGAGTAATCAGTTCACCTGGTGGCCTGAACAGGCGGAAGGTTCCCGCAGGAATGCCGGTATCCGGGTGGATTACCAGTTGCTGACCCCTGGGATCCGCAAGACCATCGAAGACGGCTGGATTGACGACGCAACCCGGTTTTCCGATCACGCACCGGTGATCATGGATTACGATATCGAAATCGGTTTTTGAGTCTGGGGAAGGCGCCTGTTTGGCGACGTTTCCCCAGACACGCTACGAGCACATCCCTGTGCGCTTGTTTCGGGCCGTCCATGGCCCTCAACAGCCTGGGGAAACGTCGCCACACAGGCGCCTCAGACTTGTGAGTTAGCCTTCCAAAGCTGTTTTCTGGATTTCGAACAACTGCTCAATGCCCTGCCTGGCCAATACCAGCATGTTGTCCAGCTCTTCCTGAACAAACGGCGCACCTTCCGCCGTTCCCTGAATCTCGATAAAGCCGCCCTGGTCGGTCATGATAACGTTCATGTCGGTTTCCGCTTCGGAATCTTCCGGATAGTCCAGATCCACCACCGGGGTACCCTTGTAAACGCCAACGGACAGCGCGGCGACCATCTGTTTGAGTGGTGATTTTTTCAGGCGCTTTTCGGCCACCAGGTGATTCAGGGCGTCGACCAGTGCCACGCAACCGCCGGTGATGGCTGCGGTGCGGGTGCCGCCGTCGGCCTGGATGACGTCGCAGTCGATGGTGATGGAGTGTTCCCCAAGGGCGGTCAGGTCCACGGCGGCGCGCAGAGAGCGGCCGATCAGGCGCTGGATTTCAACGGTGCGCCCGCCCTGTTTGCCCCGGGCGGCTTCCCGGCCCATGCGGCTGCCGGTGGAGCGGGGCAGCATGCCGTACTCCGCAGTGATCCAGCCTTTGCCTTCACCCCTCAAAAATGGGGGAACCTTGTTTTCGACGGAGGCGGTGCAGATAACTTTGGTGTCCCCGAATTCAACCAGCACTGAGCCCTCAGCGTGACGGGTATAGTTGCGGGTAATTCGAACCTCTCTCGGTTGCTCGGGTGTTCTGCCGCTTGGACGCATAGTATTTCCTGAAGTCAGTAATGAATGTCCGGGCGCGTGTCCCGGTTGATCGTGTGCCGAAAAGGGCAGCGAGTATAACACGTTGGCTCTGTCCTTTTTTCGGTTCGCCGTCGGCGTTAAGAGCCTGCTAAACTCGGAGGCTTTCCACCAACCATAAAAGCGGAGCCGACATGATCCGAAGTATGACCGCATTTGCCCGAAAGGATGTTCAGGGAGGCTGGGGCACGCTGACTTGCGAGATCCGGACGGTGAACCATCGTTACCTGGAGCCTTCGTTCCGTCTGCCAGAAGCGTTCCGGGAGCTCGAGAACGGGTTTCGCGAGGAGCTTCGGCATCAGTTGAAGAGAGGCAAGGTGGATGTGTCCATGCGGCTTCAGTCCGCCGAGAGTGCGACCCAGAGTTTCGAGATCAGCGAAGAAATGGCGCAGGCCGTCAATGAGGCTGCGAATCACATCAACCGGATGCTGGATAACCCTGCCCACATCAACGCCCTGGATATTCTCCGCTGGCCTGGTGTGTTGTCGGTGCCGGAGCAGGACTATGGCCCGGCGAAAGAGGCGGCTGTAGCTCTGTTCGAGCACACCGTTGCCGAGCTTGCGTCGGTGCGGGAACGTGAGGGCGAGCGACTGCGGCCGTTGTTCGAGGATCGCCTGAAAGCCATGGGCGAACTGGTCTCCAAGGTGCGCACGCGCATGCCGGAGTTGCTTGAAGCTCAGGAGAAGGCACTTAGGGAGCGGTTCGAGAAAGCCAGGGTGGAGCTGGATTCCGAGCGGGTGGCCCAGGAAATGGTCGTGCTGGCCCAGAAGAGTGACGTTGCCGAAGAGCTGGACCGTCTCGATGCTCACATGAATGAGGTCTCCGACACGTTGCAGAGCGAGGATGCCATTGGCCGACGGCTGGACTTCCTGATGCAGGAGTTGAACCGCGAGGCCAATACCCTGAGTAGCAAGAGTATTGATGCTGGTGTCACACGAATTGCCGTGGACCTGAAGGTTCTGATCGAGCAGGTGCGTGAGCAGGTCCAGAACCTGGAATAAGCGCAGGTCAGGGCTTTTTGTGCTCAAGGCTGTCCAGCTCGTCCGGCAGTTGGAGCGTAACCTTTTGTTTGCTCAGCGGGCAGTCGAATTCCAGGTAGAATGCCAGCAGTTGCAGGGGAGCCGGGGCGGGTCGCCCGTAGAGGCGGTCGCCGATGATGGGGTGCCCCAGACCGGCCAGGTGACGGCGGATCTGGTGTTTCCGTCCGGTTTCAATGCACACCTGTACCAGGGAGGTCTGGTGGGTCTCGCTGGCATTTAGTGTCGTCACCCGGCTGGTTGCCGGTTTGCCCTCCACCGGGGCGTCAATAATCTGGTCCTGGGCGTTGATCACCCCGGTCACTCTGGCCCGGTAGCGTTTGGTCATGGTTCGGGCTGAAAAGCACTGGGACAGGGCGCCCGCGGCTTTCGGGTCGTGGGCGATCAGCATCAGCCCGGCGGCGTCGGCATCGAGGCGGTGGATCAGATGACACGGCCGCCCGAGAAGTACTTCTGCCAGCCGCAGCAGGCTGCAATGGTCGCCCCACTGGGAGCCCTGAGCCAGCATCCCATGCGGCTTGAACCAGACCGTGTAGCGCCCAAGGTCTTGTAGGAGCACCGGTTCTTCAGGTTTTCTGGCCAGCACGTTCTCGTCGTAGTACAGCTGAAGCCGGATGCCCGGCCTGAGTTCTTTGGTCGCCCGGCGCAGTCTCAGGCGTTTGCCTTTATGGGTCCACCAGCAGGCGCCCTTGGTCATGGCGTCCTTGATTTTCTGGCGTGAGAGCCCGGGTGATGCTTCGCTCAGGGCGTCAATGGCTTTTCGGGGTTCCTGAAGCGTAATGTCTATGGTGGTTCGCATAGATAGGATGTATCTGTTGGTATAAAGGGGCAACCAGATAAATGGTATCAGGTGATGCTCTGTCGGGGTGCGGTGTTTTGCCAAAGTCCGTATAATTCCAGCTTTTACCGGCCGAAATAGGTGGCCTCCGCGTTCAGGTTTGGAGTTCTCGGGTTATGAGTCAGGCAGTTGAACAGGGTACCCTGTACGTTATATCTGCGCCATCCGGTGCCGGCAAGACCAGCCTTGTGGCGGGCATGCTCCGCAATGACCACAAACTTGGCGTCTCCGTGTCCCACACCACCCGCTCCATGCGCGAAGGGGAGCAGAACGGTGTGAGTTATCATTTTGTCAGCCGGGAAGAGTTTGAGGCAATGATTGCCGAGGGTGATTTTCTGGAACACGCGGATGTTTTTGGCAATTACTACGGCACTTCCCAGGTCTGGGTGCGGGAGGCGCTGACCAGGGGCCAGGATGTCATCCTGGAGATTGATTGGCAGGGGGCCAGCCAGGTGCGCAGGCTGATTCCGGAGTGCGTCGGTATTTTTATTGTGCCGCCGTCGCCGGAAGTGCTGCGCGAGCGACTGGTGGGGCGTGGTACCGATTCGCCCGAGGCCGTGGAACGCCGGTTGGCGGAGGCCAGGGAAGAATGCCGCCACGCTGTTGAGTTCGATTTTCTGGTGGTCAATGACGACTTCGATATTGCCCTGGCGGATCTGCTGGCCATTGTGCGGGCCCAGCGCCTGCGCATGGAGGCGCAGCAGCCACGGTACCAGAAGCTTCTGGCAGGGTTGTCGGGGCCGGGCTGATACGGGCTTTTCCGGTATACAAATTGAGCCGCCCGCAGTAAACTGTCCGGTCTGCTAAATCAGTCATTTTATTTGTCGGGGAAGTTATGGCACGAGTTACCGTTGAAGATTGTCTGGAACACGTTGATAACCGCTTCCAGCTGGTAATGCTGGCTACCAAGCGTGCGCGTCAGCTCGCTACCAAGGGGGCTGAGCCGATGGTGCCGGAAGAAAATGATAAGCCGACGGTCATTGCCCTGCGCGAAATTGCCGAAGGTAAGATTTCTCGTGATCTGCTCAAGGAAGAAGACGAGTAGGTTGTTTGCGGATACCGGGTCATTGAATGCCTGTCCGCGAGCGAGAAACATTGAAATCTGTCCCCGCAGTTTTATAGTGTGTCTATAGAACGTTGCTGGAAGGACTAAGGAAGGACCCGGATGTGCGCATTCGGGTTTTTTTGTCCCTGAATTTCAAGAAGTCGTGGAGGCGTGGTGTCGGCAGAGGCTACGGTTGAAGGGCTGGCGAGAGAGCTCAGTTCCTATCTGGATACCCATCGCATCAATCAGGTGCGGCGTGCCTACTATTATGCCGAGCAGGCCCATGAGGGCCAGATGCGCAAAAGTGGCGACCGGTATATTACCCACCCCCTTGCCGTTGCCCACATTCTCGCCGATCTCAGACTGGACCATCAGAGCCTGATGGCCGCGATGCTTCACGATGTCATTGAAGACACCGGTATCCCGAAGGATGCCCTGTCGGAGCAGTTCGGTGAGGATGTGGCCGAACTGGTGGATGGTGTCAGCAAGCTGACCCAGATTGAATTCCGTTCCCGGGCCGAAGCCCAGGCCGAGAACTTCCAGAAGATGACTCTCGCCATGGCCCGGGATATCCGGGTCATCCTGGTAAAGCTGGCGGACCGACTGCACAACATGCGTACCCTCGGTCCCATGCCTTACGAGAAACGCCAGCGCATTGCCAACGAAACCCTCGATATCTATGCCCCGATCGCCAATCGCCTTGGTATGCACTCGATCTGCACCGAACTTGAGGATCTGGGTTTCTCCTCGCTGTACCCGATGCGATCAAAGTACATCTCGAAAGCGGTGGAGAAGCTTCGGGGCAGTCACCGGGAAATCATCGAGGACATCCGTGGCAAGCTGCAGGAAAAGCTGGAAGAGCGTGGCCTGCCCGGGCGGATTCTTGGCCGGGAGAAGCATCTGAACAGCATCTACAACAAGATGAAGTTCAAGCAGAAATCCTTTCATGAAATCATGGATGTGTACGCCTTCCGGATCATCACCGACACCGAGGATGACTGCTATCGCATCCTCGGCGCCGTTCACAGCCTGTACAAGCCCCTGCCAGGCCGGTTCAAGGACTACATTGCCATGCCCAAGGCCAATGGCTACCAGTCTATCCATACGACCCTGTTCGGCATGCACGTGAACATTGAAATCCAGATCCGCACCGAGGAAATGGAACACATCGCCAACAACGGTATTGCGGCTCACTGGATGTACAAGAACGAGCCCAGCAGCGTTACCAGCCTGAACCAGGCAAGGGTTGATCGCTGGGTGGAGGGCCTGATGGAAATGCGGGAGCGGGCCGATGATTCCATGGAATTCATCGAGCACGTGAAAGTGGATCTGTTCCCGGATGAGATCTACGTGTTCACGCCCAAGGGCCGCATCATGGAGCTGCCCAGCGGCGCAACACCGGTAGATTTTGCCTACGCCATCCACACCGATATCGGTAATGCCACCGTGGCCTGCCGGATCAACCGTAATCTCGGCTCCCTGAGTCAGCCCCTTCAAAGCGGCCAGACTGTCGAAATTATCACTGCACCCGGTGCCCGGCCCAATCCGGCCTGGCTCAGTTTCGTGGTCACCGGCAAGGCAAGAAGCAGTATTCGTCATGTTCTGAAGAGCCAGAGACGGGCGGAATCGCTGGAGCTGGGGCGGGCCTTGCTGAAGAAGTCGCTGAAAGGCTTTGGTGCCAGGCTGTCGGATATCAGCGATGCCCAGAAACAGGCGGTGGTGAATCACAACCAGGTGAACAGTTTTGACGACCTGATCAGTGACATTGGTCTTGGAAACCGGATGGCCTATCTGGTTGCCCGTCAGCTCGTAAGCGGTGCTGATGGACCGGACTCCAGTGAGGGCGCTCGCGACATCGAGGGTGGCAATCACAGCCCGGTGACCATTCGTGGTACCGAGGGGCTGCTGGTACGGTTTGCCATCTGTTGCAAGCCGATTCCCGGCGACCCGGTGGTCGGTGTTATGGATTCCGGCAAAGGCATGGTGATTCATTCCGATACCTGCTCTCGCTTGCCGGAAGATGACGAGGGCCGCGCCGGCCTGACCCATCTCAACTGGGCCAAGGACATTACCGATGAATTTTCTGTGGAGTTGCGGGTCGAGCTTGAGCGTCAGCGTGGTGTGATTGCCGAGATGGCAAACGCCGTGGCCATGGCTGACGGCAACATCGAGCGCATCAATGTGGAGGAACAGAATGCCCGCTTCGGTGTCGTCAGCCTGGTGGTGCATGTGCAAGGGCGTCGGCATCTGGCCCGGGTTATGCGGCGCATCCGCAATATTCGGGCAATTACCCACATCAGCCGCGTACGGCACTGAACCAGACCAAAGCCCGGTTGACAGGCGCGCCACAGAGGGGTGAGGATTGTTGTTTTGGAACAGAGGAAAGTAAGGGTCATGACCAACAAATCCGTAATTCAGACCGAGAATGCGCCTCAGGCCATTGGCACCTACTCCCAGGCGGTGAAAGCCGGAGACACGGTATATCTGTCGGGCCAGATTCCGCTGGTGCCGGAGACCATGGAAGTGGTGGCGGGGGATTTTGCTGCCAAGACCCGTCAGGTATTTGATAACCTCAAGGCCGTGTGTGAAGCCGCCGGCGGCGAGCTCAAGGATATTGTGAAGCTCAATATCTATATGACCGACCTGGCAAACTTCGCCACGGTAAACGAGATCATGGCTACCTATTTCCAGGAGCCGTATCCTGCCCGTGCGGCAGTTGGCGTCGCGGCGCTGCCCAAGGGCGTGCCCGTTGAAATGGAAGCCGTGATGGTGCTGAGTTAAGGCTCGGGGCAAACCTGACTCCTGCGGATAAAGGCGGCCACGGCCGCCTTTTATGATTTACAGGGTCAGTGTTTACTGATCATCGCGCTGTAGCCGGCCCGGAAGTCCGGGTACCGGAACTGAAATCCGGTGGCCAGCAGTCGTTGGTTCTTGCAGCGTTTGCTCCCGGCCCGGCCCCCTTGACGGGCGTCTGGTACGGGATCGGCGCAGGGAGTCTGTTGCCGTACCCAGTCCACCACCTCATCGAGCCGGACCGGCTCGCAATCACTGGCGATGTAGCAGGGTTCCAGTTGCGCCCCGGAGAGGGCAAGCCGGACCAGATGGGCGGCAGCTTCCGCAGCATCTTCTTCGTGGATCCGGTTACTGAACGGTGCCGGTGGCTGGGGGTTCATGCGGCCTTGCCGAACCTCTTCAAGAAAACGTGCCCTGGATGGACCATAAATACCACTGAACCGTATGATGGTTGCAGGGTGATTGCTGCCCAGCGCCGTTTGCTCCCCCGCCAGAATCTGCCCGCCGCTGAATCTGACTGGGTTGACAGGGCTGGACTCGTCTACCCAGCTGTCGTCATCCTGAGCGTAAACGCTGGTACTGCTGACAAAGAAGAGATGTTTCAGGGAATGTTCGCCCAGTTCCCGTAGCAGGTTTTCGAGGCCGGTAACGTATGCATCCTGGTAGCCCTGCTGGTCGTAACTGGAGGGTGTCAGGCAATAAATGACGATGTCCAGGTTATCTGGCAACTGGCCGGCCAGGGTTGCAGGCCGGGTCAGGTCCGCTCCGATGCCCTGTACGCCCTCCGGCACCCGGTCCGGATTCCGGCGCAGTCCGAATACCGTTGCAGAGTGCTTCAGCCGGCTGGCGATGGCGCCACCGAGTTTGCCGCAGCCGGCAACCAGGATTCCCGGCGGGTTAGTGCTTTCAGTGATTGCCATAGACAATTTCAATCCTTATGCTTTAACTCATAAATAAGTGGAACTTCGACCCGCATTCATCCGACCGGAGCTCACCATGACTCTCACCGAGTTACGATACGTCGTTACGCTGGCCCGCGAAAGGCATTTTGGCCGGGCTGCCGAGCGTTGCCATGTAAGCCAGCCGACGCTCAGTGTTGCTGTGAAAAAGCTGGAAGACGAGCTTGGCATCCCGCTGTTCGAACGCAGCAAGAGCAGTATCCGTGTCACCGAAACCGGTCAGCGTATTATTGAGCAGGCGCAACGGGTGCTTGATCAGGTGGGCGTCATCAGGGATTTGGCCCAGGGCGGCAAGAACCAGCTCAATTCGCCTTTGAAAGTCGGCGCGATTTACACGATTGGCCCCTACCTTTTCCCCCATTTGCTGCCGGAGCTGCACCGTGCGGCGCCCGAAATGCCGCTGTACATTGAAGAAAACTACACCGCAAGCCTGCGCCAGAAGCTCCGGCACTCGGAGCTGGACGCCATCATCATCGCCCTGCCTTTTGAAGAGCCGGAAGTTGTGACGCTGCCACTCTACGATGAGCCTTTTGTGGTGCTTCTGCCCGCCGGGCATCCACTGGCAAGGAAAGAGCAGCTAACCGCCGGTGAACTCGCCCGGGAACAGCTGTTGCTTCTTGGCCCCGGCCATTGTTTCCGGGATCAGGTGCTGGAATCCTGTCCGCCGCTGGTCGAGGCGGTGACCCGGCGCGCAGACGCGGCCTCCCCTTCGCTGGTTACCGAGGGCAGTTCCCTGGAAACGATTCGCCACATGGTTGCGTCCGGGCTGGGTATTACGGTATTGCCGCTCTCCGCGGCAACGGCCATGCAGTACCCCGAAGACATTCTGGCCGTACGCCCATTCACGCCGCCGGTGCCATTCCGGACCGTTGCGCTGGCCTGGCGCGTCACCTTCCCGCGGCCCAAGGCCATTGATGTACTGTCGCTGGCAGCGAGCCAGTGCCGGGTAATCGAGAAGGCTGGAACTGATGCACCCGTTGTGGCAGAAAGCGCCTGAGACCTGCCATGACGTCACTGGATGACATTTCGGTCACCCAGCTCAAGGGCGTAGGAAACGCCCTGGCAGAGCGGCTTGCCAAGCTGGGGATTGCCTCGGTGCAAGACCTGTTGTTCCACCTCCCGCACCGCTACGAGGACCGGACCCGCATTGTGCCGATGGGCAATCTGCAAATCGGCGATGTGGCGGTGGTCGAAGGGGAGGTGATCAAAGCCGACCTGGTTATGGGGCGCAGGCGCAGCCTGCAGGTGACCCTTCGGGACAACAGTGGTTTTCTGGTGATGCGTTTTTTTCATTTCAATGCCGCCCAGAAAAACCAGCTGAACGAAGGCGCCAGAGTCAGGTGCTTTGGGGAGGTCCGGCCGGGGCGGGCTGGTTATGAATTCTATCACCCGGAATATCAGGTCAATCCGCCACCCATGCCTGCGCAAAGTCAGGCAACCCTCACCCCGGTATATCCCCTGACCGAGGGCATTCAGCAACCCCGGGTGCGCTCCCTTTGCCGGCAGGCTCTGGGTTATCTGCAGCGATTCCCGATTCGGGACTGGCTGCCCAAGGAACTGTTGGCCGAGTACCAGTTGCCGGGTCTTACCGAGGCGGTCCAGATGGTGCATTCTCCTCCCGCCAATGCGCCTGTGCAGCTGCTAATGGAAGGGCGCCACCCGGCGCAGCAGAGGCTGGTGATGGAGGAATTGCTGGCGCATCAGTTGAGTCTGCTTCAGGTGCGCGAGCAGATCCGGGCCCGGGAGGCACTGCCGCTTCTGCCAACGGGAGACCTTCCGGAACGTTTCCTCGATTCCCTGCCGTTTTCACTCACCGGCGCACAGCGCCATGTGCTTGCGGATATCCGGCAGGATCTCAGTCAGCCTTTGCCGATGCTCAGGCTTGTCCAGGGTGACGTTGGTTCCGGGAAAACCGTGGTGGCGGCGCTGGCGGCCTTGCAGGCTATTGGGGCGGGCACCCAGGTCGCCCTTATGGCACCCACTGAAATCCTGGCTGAACAGCACTTGCAGAACTTCCGGGCATGGTTGGAGCCGCTGGGTATAAGGCTTGCCTGGCTGTCCGGCAAAGTCAAAGGCAGGGCGCGGCAAGAGGCGCTGGACGTTGTCCGGTCCGGTGAGGCCGGGGTGGTGATCGGAACCCATGCCCTGTTCCAGAATGAGGTTGAGTTTCACCGGCTCGCCCTGGTAATCGTGGATGAGCAACACCGGTTTGGCGTTCACCAGCGCCTGGCCCTGCGTGATAAAGGCGTAGGCGGGGCATTGGCACCCCATCAACTGATCATGACAGCAACGCCGATTCCCCGCACTTTGGCCATGAGCGCTTATGCGGACCTGGACACCTCGGTGATTGATGAGTTGCCACCAGGCCGGAAACCGATTGAAACCATTGTGATTCCTGACAGCCGGCGTGAAGACGTGATTGAGCGTGTGCGCGGTGCGTGCCGGGAAGGACGGCAGGCTTACTGGGTGTGTACACTGATCGAGGAGTCCGAAGCCTTGCAGTGCCAGGCTGCAGAAGTGACGGCTCAGGAACTGGCAGAGAGGCTGCCGGATCTCACTATGGGCCTGGTCCATGGCCGGCTCCGGGCCCAGGAGAAAGCGGCGGTTATGGAACGGTTCAAGGTGGGCGAGCTTGATTTGCTGGTGGCCACTACGGTGATCGAGGTTGGAGTTGATGTTCCCAATGCTTCGTTGATTATCATTGAAAATCCCGAGCGCCTCGGGCTGGCCCAGTTGCACCAGCTTCGCGGTCGTGTCGGCCGGGGTGAGCAGGCGAGTTTTTGCGTACTGATGTATCACCCGCCATTGTCCGCTAACGGTAAGGCCCGGCTCCAGGCGCTTCGGGGCAGCCAGGATGGCTTTTTTATTGCGCAGAAGGACCTGGAGATTCGCGGGCCTGGCGAGGTGTTGGGTACCCGCCAGACCGGCATCATGCAGTTTCGCCTTGCGGATTTCGAGCGCGATAAGAGCTGGATTGAACCGGTACGGGAGATGGCACCAGGGCTCATGGCGCACCCGGATACAGTTCAGGCCCTGGTTCGGCGTTGGCTTGGCGATAAGATTCGCTATGGCGACGTTTAGAAGAGTCCGTTTTCGGGCCGACAACGTAACCTAGCGGTCCGGAAATAGAGTTCAGTCAACATCAGGGGTATTTCCTTGCCCTATACTGAGCTTACTGTGAGACCAGATCCGGACGATCCGAGAAAAAAACAGCAATATTTGGGAGGACTTTATGGAATTACCTGTCGCGGTGCAGCAGGCTTTGGGCGATTCCGCCGCCGGCGTGTCCCTCAGGGATGCTGCCCAGGCCAGCCAGAACCAACTGCTGCGCATGGTGTTGCTCAGTGATGGCCAGGGAAACCTTCAGGTTATCTGCCGCAAGGAGGATATGATCGATCTGGAGCTGCTGAACAAGCAGCTCGGCCGCGATTTCCGGCTGATGAAGCGCCGGGAGCAGCTCCGGGTCCGGGAAAGGGCCGGACTTAAGGCCTTGCCAGCATTGCCGTCTCTAACCGGATGGCCGACCGTTGTTGACCAGCGCGTCAATGCCTTGCCTGCAGTCGCTCTTGAGTTGGGCGAGCAAAACCTGGCGATGGTTATGCCTGCGGAAGACTTCCGGGCACTGACGGCCAAGGCCGACCGTCGTTCGTTCGCCGTGGCTCCGGAGTCCGTCTCCGTCAACCTGAGCGACCGCGGCAAGGACAGGGATCAGCTCCATTCCGCCATCAAGAAATTTACCGGCCGGCGTATACAGCAACGCCTGGAAGACACGCTTGAATTGCCGCCGCTGCCTGAAACCGCCCAGAGGATTATCCACCTGCGGGTGAATCCCAATGCTGTCATGGGCGACCTGGTAGACATCGTAGAGAGTGATCCCAGCCTTGCGGCCCAGGTAGTGAGCTGGGCTTCGTCCTCGTTTTATGCGGCCGCAGGGCAGGTAAAGTCAGTGCATGATGCCGTTTCCCGGGTGCTCGGATTTGATCTGGTGATGAACCTGGCCATGGGCCTTTCCCTCGGGCGGGCCCTCAAGCAGCCCCAGGATCACCCCGACGGCTATGTGGATTACTGGCAGCAGGCCATCTGGCAGGCCCAGTCCGCAGGCATTCTGGCCAGCATGATGCCCCGGGGCGAACGCCCGGTATTTGGTCTCGCTTATTTGGCAGGCCTGCTGCACAACTTTGGTCATCTGGTCCTGGCGCAGGTGTTTCCTCCGCATTTCAAGCTGGTCTGCCGCTCACTGGAAGTGAATCCGGATATTGATTCTTCGGTAACAGAGCATTACCTGCTGGGTATTACACGGGAGCAGATTGCCGCACAATTGATGGAAAACTGGGGCATGCCAGACGAGGTGACCCTGGCGATCCGTTACCAGAAAAATCCGGCCTACGATGGCGCCCAAAGCGTCTATGCCAGTCTGCTTTGGCTCGGCCGTCAGTCGTTAACCGCCCGGGGCGTGGAACTGGGTGCCGGGGAAACGGTCAGTCAGTCGTTCTACGAAAAACTGGGCCTTAACCGTGAGCAGGTTGAGGCGCAGTTTGATGAGCTGGTCACCAGTAAGGACAGCATAATGGCCATGGCTGGCATGATGAGCCAGTAGCAGATCGGCCTTCGCGGAAATTCTCCGCAAAAAAGCCAGCGCCGAGGCCGGCAGGCTTACCCGCTTGTTGCAAAATATAACAAAAAAAGCCTGACCGGTTGTGGCTGGAAGAATTCAAAGGGTATCGGACGAAAACGAATGGTGTCGAAGGGCAGTTGCTGCCCGGCGTATCTCGTCTGCGTGCTTCTGCTCGACTTCGAACCGTTGCCTGTCCATCTTTTCGACGAATTTTGTCTCAGTGGCCTGCCGGGCCCGATGGGTAGGCATGTGCTGTATCTGATCATGCACTTCCTGAAATATCCGAAACGGGGACTGCGCCAGCAAGTCTGGTGCAAGGTGGTCCAACAGGCCCTTGAGCCGCAGGCAGGCCTCTGAATATTCGATCTGATCCTCTTCAACCGCCATCGCGATGACACGCACGCTGCGGATCATGTCTTTTCGGCGCTTTGCCTGAAACGCTTCGGACTTGGCCTGTCGTTTACGGTTTTCCGAGAGCAAAGCCATCTGCCGGCGGATAAACATCAGCATCAGAACGATGGCAATCACGCCGGTGATGATCAGACTCCACTGCAGCCACTGGGGCATTATCGGCTCCTTTCCTGAATCAGGCCCGTTTGCATTGGCGCTCCTGGCAACTTGTTGTTTCGTGGTCGAGGTTTCATTGTGCAACCAGGTTGGCGGAAAGTGAAGGGTAGGGTAGGGTAGGGGGAAATAATGATCAGCAGTCTCAGGGTAATAAAGGGTCAGCCTGGAGGCTGGCCCTTTATTGCACAGGTTTCAGAGCCTTTTATTGCTCAGCAGGGATCTCCTTCACCGGATTGGAAATGAAGTTGAGGTAGACGCCCTGTTCGGGGATCTGCAGGGGCAGATCGATCGTCACAATTTCTCCACCGGGAACTCCAAGAGCCCTGGCTCGAACGTTGATGTCGACCAGATTCGAGTTACGTTGTTCAATCTGCATCCGGCCGTCATTGAAGAAGGTGATGTTGCCCTCCAGTTCAAGCACGAATTCCCGGCCGTACAGATCGTGGCGGCCGCCCAGCGGTATTTCCATGTCCGGTGCATCCAGCATCAGTTCGGCGCGGGTCTTGAACACCGGCTGGCCATTGTCGCCTTCGGTAATTACCCCGGGGATCAGGCCCGAGCGGCTGCAGGATGGCCCGGAACAGGCCGGGTCGTCCTTAGCGTAGCGCATGCGAAGGACTTGGGTATTGGTGATGGACTCTTCCTGCAGCGGGATGAACCCGAAAACCCGAAGCTCTGTGAACACGCTGATTGATGTGGTCGCAAGCTGGGTGGGGTAGAGGTTCACCAGAATCCCCTCATCGCCTGTCGGCTCATACACACCGGGGCCGACAACTTCGGTATTCAGGGCGTAGGTCTGATAGATAAACTTGTTCTTCGGACACCGCTCACCGGTCTCGCAGCCAACCCGTGCATCGGCGGTACTGGCCACGATCACAGGAGGGGATGCTGAGGCCTGATTGTTCCGCACTCTCAGTTCGGTTGAGTTGGCTGAGGCTGCCCATCCGTCGTTGTCGCTGCCTTCATGGGCGAAAGGCTCAAGACAGTCCGGATTGGTGTTGGAGTCGCAGTCCACCAGGAAGTTGGCGTTGGTGTCCCGAACAGGCAGGTTCCGCAGAGGCGCGAACACGCTGTCCAATGGCTCGGCTCCGGTGAAGTAAATCACCATGTGGTCCGGCCCGTTGTTGTTGCCGCCGTCATTCAGCCCTTCAAGCAGGTCCGTTTTCAGGGCCAGGCCATCGGAATCACAAATCGAGGTGTAGGCCCCGTTAGTGCAGGTGTCGGCGTCTTCCGATGACTTCAGGGTGTAACGGTAGTGGGTGCCGACCTCCCAGGGTTGATCCGGGTAGAAGCGGATTCGCTGAAGGTTCTTCTCGAGCCGGCCGGGTACATCGCTTTCCAGAACCGTGATGGAACCATTTGATGCCTGGCTCACCTTTTCTACGACGAAGGTGTCGCCCGGAATAATGGATTCCAGGTCCATAGACTTTGAGAAGACCACGGTAATGGGGCGATCTGACGGCATGGTGCTGACTGGAAGTACATCACCGATACCCCCATCCGAATAACACTGTCCCAATACGCCCGCGGAGAGATCCAGCAGGCTGTGGTCGGTCTCGCAGGGGTAACCCGGATAGGTTGTCAGGGCCAGGGCCGGGCGTCGGGTCACAGATGAGCCGCCAATGTCATCCAGTGCAAACTGCAGTGGTGCTGTGGTGGCCGGATTGCCGGCCAGATCGGTCAGGCCATCAATCACGATTTGGTAGTCAACGCCATGGCTCAGACCATCTTCCGGATTGAGAATGACGGCGGTTCCGTCCAGGCGTGTCTCAAGGGCCTCTACAGGAATACCATCCGCAAACAGCGAGACCCCGGTCTCAATGGAATCCGCGGCCAGGGGCTCATCAAAGAACAGAATGATCGGGTCCCCTGGCCGCTGCATGGATTGCCGGGTGTCCGGAATGGCGTTCTCACCGCCGGGCATCCAGCTCACCAGGGTTGGCGGTGTGCTGTCAAGCTCCCTGAGCAACTCGGCATCAAGCACCGAGTCGGCATCGGTGGCGGCTTCCAGGTGAAATGCAATGGTTGAGTCAGTGTATTCCTGACCCAGGAGGTTCGGCTCCACCATGCCAATGGCATCGATAGTGAGAACGCCATCCTGCACCAGGGCGATGCCGCGCAATTCCACGCCCATCAGGTCCTGGGACAGAGCCGCGTTGGGCTGGGCATTCTCGGTGTTCATGGAGACATCCATAAACAGCGTGATGTGCCGGGGGGCATTGATATCATCGGTGTAGGGGTTGGGGCTGAGGTAGCCGGAGGCGTCTGACAACATGGTGACCTTGATATTGCCTGTAGTCTGGAGCTCACCGGTGGCTGCATCCAGAACCGGAACCTTGCCGCCGACCCGAACATCCAGGCTGGTGCTGCTCAGAACGCTTCCCCGGGCAATGCGCAACGGCAGTGCTTCATCGGCCTCGAACGCTGGCGCATAAGCCAGCTCGGCGAACAGGTCGCCGGTTTGCTGGGACGGCCCGGCGTTACCCTGAAGAACGGAGTTCAGGGTAACGCCATTGATAATCTGGCCGTTCAGTACAGACCGGGTCGCGGTTTCTCCGGTTTCTCCTGCTGCCAGGCCCGAGTCCACTGCCGATTGCTGGAGGACCACGGTCGGGCCAGTGTCCCGTGGTGTGAAGCTGAACTCACGATTGAGCCGCTCACCCTCGGGCCGGGTCTGACTGGCGAGGTTTTCGAGCCGGAGGGTGTAAGTCTGGGCTGTGTCGAGAGCATCGTTCTTGCTGCCGCACTGCTGGGGATCTTCGGCCAGGCACGGATCGACGGTTATCCGGTTGCCTTTGACCAGAACGGTTGCTGGAACAGCCTCGCCACTTTCGTCCAGCAGCTCGATTGAACCACCCAGACTCTTCCAGTCAGGGTGAACAGGGTGGGTCATTGCGAGCCGGAAGGTCGAGAAATTCATCGCTTCAAACGGCGTCCCACTGGCTGGCACCTGCCAGGCCACGTCAAACTCTTCGGCGGAGTTGGCCAGGCCGGCGATTCCGGAGAAGGCAGTACGGATATCGAACTGGATACCGGGCTCACCAACCGCGTTTGGCGTGGCTATCTGCCTGCCTCCCTCGGCCGTCAGTGGTTCGTCAAAAACAACCGTGTAGGATTGAAGTGCTTCCAGAACCGTGGCCGGCGACAACGTCAGGCTTCTGCCTTCGTCAATCCGGCTTACGGAGAAAGGTATGGACTGTCCGCCGGAGGAGGCCAGGCGAATTTTGGTCTGCAAGTTCGTATCTTCGTCGGTAATTCTGTGATTAAAACGGAGCACGATATCTGTTTTCGGGCTGACGTTCATCTGACCATCTGCCGGGTAGGAGTACACCACCAGGCCCGGAGTGGTTTTCTCGTTCATGGTCTGTTCATCCCCGCCGCAGGCTGCGAGCAGCAACGCGGGGATCAGTGCCAGTGTCTGGTTGTAATTCATGGCAAACCCTCCTTAAAACTTCAGGGTGACAGAGCCGCTGACAACATGAACGTCGCCGTCCGCCGTTACGGAAGTTTCGTTTCCGTCAAAATCCACCAGCGTAAAATCCCGCTCCTGCAATTGCTGGTACTGGTAGCCGATGTCCAGACGCACCGGATAGGCCAGCAGGCGGGTGCGGTCATAGGTGGCGCTCAGACCGAGGCCAACGACAATTTTGTCGGTGTCGAGATAGTTGATCTCCGGGTTGCGGGTGGATTTGAGCGGTGACTCCTCATAGGCAAGGCCGGCGCGCAGGGAGAAGTTTTTGTTGAGTGCGTACTCGGCGCCCACTCTGGGAATCAGGATGTCATCAAACTGAATCCGGTCACCCGGTGCCACGGAGCCCTGATCCTTAATGGTGTCACCAGCGAACTGCTCCTCAAGCCCCGACCAGTTCTGCTGCTCTATACTACCGCCGACACGCCAGCTATCGCCCTTGTACTGGGCGCCAAAACCGAAGGTCTCCGGCTGGAAAGAATCAATGGTGGAAACAGCAAGACTCAGGCCCGGGTCCGGAATGGTCTGGGTCACGATAATGTTGGAGTTGACTGTGGTGGAGGCAGAGGATTTGGTCCGGTAGGTAAAAGCCGTCTCCCATCCCTGAAAGAAACAATCGCTTTGCGGGCAAAAGGTGCTGCCAAGATCAATACTGGTTCCCAGGATGGTCTTCAGGGAAGGTTCGGCATTGACTGCAAGTCGCTCGCGAGTGGTTTCGCCGCCCAGAGTGGATACCGCCTCCAGGTTCGCCGTGGCATCAAGGGTGACTCGTACCGATGCTCCGGCAGAAATGCCACGCCAGATCGGCGTTGCGCCACCGATATTCAGGAACAAAGGCTCCCTGCCATATTGCAGGAATTGACCGCTTTCGGTGGTCTGCGAATCGAACGCCAGCATCTCCTTGCCGTACTTCTCGACACCGGCGATGAAGCCCAGGTAAATCGGATGTTTGAAGCGGGTCAGCGAGCCAAGGTTGGTCTTCATGCCAATCAGCACATGCTGGCTCGGTGAGTTGGAAAGCACATCGCCATTGGCGTTTGGGTTGGCGGAACGCAGCTCCTGCTCCGCGTGCAGGACACCGACCGTCAGCTCGCCGCGCTCGTCTTTGGTCAGGTAGGCCGGGTTGTAGTAGGTGGCGGATACCTGATCGTTGAACATGGACAGCGACTGGGCGGTTGCCACATCCACCGGCATGACCCCGTAGGTGGTGCCGAGGTTGCCCATGCTGGCACTGGCCGGCAGAGAGAGACCTGCTGACAGAGAGGCGATGGCGACGGACAGGGCCCGTAGTGATAGCCGGGAGGAAATAGCCATTGATACACTCCATTACTTCGTTGTTTTTATGCTCGGGCCGTGAGGTTGGTGAGAACACGGCTGGTATTTTTGTTCAGGAGGTAGTGTATTCGGCTTACCTTTTGGGCACGTTGGCTTTTTTGACAAGAATCGATGTCGTTACAACCACGTTCGCGGTAAGGCTTGGGCAAGGGAAGTGGGTAAACTGGAGGATCACGATGGAGTTTGCGTAAGTTATCGGAAAGCGCTTTTCAGGCTCGAATTGAGAGAGGCCCCTAAAAAGGAGTCTCTCGAAAGTGTGTAATGTTTTTTGACATTCCGTTGTTAGCTGGGCTGCGTTCTTCTCCTGAAAGCAACCAATCCGGTAAGCCCAAAGCCAAGCATGGCAAGTGTGCCCGGTTCAGGAACAGTTACGCTCCTTGCAAGATAATTCCATTCCTCGAATCCGCTGCCGACGTTGTCGTACTCGGTATAAAAGACAAAGTAATCTTCCGGCGCTCCTTGGATAAGACTCTCTAAGATGAACAGTTTTAGATCACCTTTCCCGCTGCCACACTGGCCTGCCGTGTCGCAGATGCTGGCTTGCAGATTGACAGTAACATCGCCGTTGGTGTCGTTGTCGAGACTCCAGACCGGTGTGTACCCGGCTAGCAAGTTACCGGCAGCGCTGCCGTCAAACTGTGTGCCCGTATATCCGCCAAAGCTTTCAGGAGTTTTTAACTTTTCGTCCCCCAGAAAGATTTGTATAGCTGTCAAATCGAGTTTATTGGCATCGCTTCCCGCACTTCCATTTTCATTGGCATCAAGGGAAAACTGGTAATAGGAAAGGCCACCAATGTCGATAGTGCCTAGGTCTCCAAATAAAACAGAGTGAGTCCACAGGCCTGCCTTGGTATCGAAGTTTATAGCTGGGTTGCCAGTGTCAGTATTATAACCACTTTGTGTGCCAGAGCTGTTCTGGATCCGAACAAAGGGTTTGAATACACCGGTGCCGGTGGCGGGGTTCGTGGGGTTTGCCTCCGCTTCAAATATAGTTCCGTCCTGCGTTGTCCCCGATGATTCGCCACAGGGTTCTGTAGCTGTACACCAAATCCTGATTAGCTGAGCCTGAGCACTGCCAACACCAAACGCTCCGCCAGCAATAATCCCTGTGAGTAAAGCTGCTTTTAAGACGCCGACCGTATTTTCCAACATCACAAATCTCCCTGCTTTCAGTGAGGCAGTAAACTCCTCTTCCGTACAGGCATTCAGGCAATAATTGGGCCACAATATATGACTCTATTTTTAATAGCATTTCTAAACGGGCTAGTGAGGGAATGTAAAAAAAACCGGCAAGATAAAGGTGGGCCCGGCAGGACTAGAAACTGCGACCAAGAAATTATTGAGTCTGCGTAAAACATATAATTGCTCTTGCGCGCTCAAGCAGCAAATTTTTGCTTAAACTTAAAATGCTGATGTGATTCAATCAGGCTTCCGCCACAGTCTGAGAGGACCTCAACGTTCCAGCCAATCGGGGGGCTTCATTGAACCTCAAATCACCCAAAGGCGCGGGAAAAGAATCTCGATCGAGCTCGGAGACAAATCCAGTTTTAGAGGCTTGCGGGGAGGTGCTTGGATCAACGCTGCTTCTTTCATTTGTTTGACAATAGTGTGCATGGTTCTCTCCTCTACACCCAATCTAGCTTTCGCATCGCTGCGAGTTAGTTCCCCGCCTCGAATCAGCTCCTTATATAAAAGACGCGTTCCAGGATGGAGCTTGGGTAGGCGCACTCCTCGTTCAATGATCATTTCTTGCTTGCACCTAAGATCGAAAAATACGTCGATTCTTTGATCAAGAGCTTGAGGATCCAGCAAACTACTGAAGTATTTCAACTGATCAACTGCCGTATCGATAAAATACTCAGTAAACGCCATCAGCCCACGATCAGAGAGAACACCTCTCCCGTCGCTGCTGCCTTGGCGCGGCATATCAGCCTGCGAGAGCGCCTTATAATAAGCATTGGTATCACGACCAAAACCACGACTCATAGACCACAATCCTATGCCTCCAAGCCCTGCTTGCCGCAGATAAAGGTCGGTGAACAGGCGCGCGACACGCCCATTTCCATCGAGAAATGGGTGGATGTAAAGCAGCCGATGATGTGATGCAGCCGCCGCAAGCATCGCCTGAGACGCTCTTACCTTGTCGAGGCGATAGTACTCATGAAATCGATTGAGCATGCTTGGCACCTCTTCGTAAGGTGGCGCAAGATGTTGCCCAACCGTCACAGCATTTTGGCGCAGCTGGCCTGGCACTAAATCGTATTCTTTCCCACTTTTCTCATCCTTTATCTTCAGTAGCTCTTCAGGTGCCCCTGAGTAAAAATCATGATGAAGCTGCTTGATTGTCTCCGGATGACACGCATCCCTTCCGTTCATGTCACCTTGGCCCAGCCTTGCTTCGACCTCCAACAGGCGCTTAACCTCTTTGAGATCTTCATCCTCTTCGATATCCGGCATTTCCTGGGCCCGTATAAGCTCAGCAGGCTCCGTTGAGTTACCCTCAATCTTGCACGAATAATAGGCATTTACATTTCGGAGGAGTGCCTCAATTGGCTCCCGGAGCGAATGCGGAATGGACGAATTGAGGGCCGCGTCCATCTGCATCATGCTAACCACTTTGGCATCAAGTTCGCTCGAAATCTTATCGAGGTCTATGTATCGAGTAACGTCTATCATTTACAGGTTCTTTTATTAAATTTGTCCATTTTTAACAGCCATTTAAAAATTTACTGCGTGTATAATTGCAAGTATACAGTGCGGTTAATTCTTAAGCGTAACTATTCAGCTCGCTTTTTCTCAAAAAGTGCTTGACAGGGTTTTTTCTCAAATCCCGGGAGTTTCGGCCACGCCCGAGGCATTGCGGTAAAGGGGCACTCAAGGTGTAAGCGGCTACCAGAACCTGCGCATATTCGGTGAATAACGCATCATAGTGCCAGCGAGCCAGTGAAGGATTCCGTTTGATTGCGTACTGAGAGGGGGCGTCGGGTCAGAGCGACCAGAGGTCGCTTTTCAGCGTTCGATCAGATACAAAATGGGGGCCGTTGAGAGAAGCGCAACACCGGTCAAGATGTGAGAGTCAGCCAGTGTAGCGCCCCTAAAGCATGCTTGCACATGTCTCGTGAAGTATCCCTCTTCATGGGGAGATAATCCAGTACTCATCGGCCAAGGAAGCCGGTGCCCTCAAGTGCTAGTGCTCGTCTGTTCAGCTGTGCCCGCTGTCGCCAATTTATGCTCTCAATACCAAAAGTGACGTAACCTGTTGAATAATGGTGGGCCCACCTGGACTCGAACCAGGGACCAAAGGATTATGAGTTTCACGTACAAGCGTTCTACCTGCTCCTACTACCTTCAATGTAAGCACTTGATCCTCTATAAATCAGTGCGTTGCGATCATTTTCAATACTACGTGCTATTGTGCTCTTCACGGTGTCTTGCTTACACTGCTGCTTACATGGCCCTTCGGGGACGTGAAATAAGGGCGGCCGGCGACTGCGCCAACAGTCCCGACCGCGTGACCGACGTTCCAACTAGCAGGAGCAACGCCGATATGAACATTGTAACCACAAGCCCTGTCCTATGGCACCGCAATCGGGAGGGGCAGCAATGAAGCTCACTAACACGAAAGTCAAAAGCCTTCCGGTTCCAACTGACAAAGGCCAGGTGTTCCATTGGGATAGCGAGACCCGAGGCTTCGGGCTGCGCATCACCTCAGCAGGTGCCAAGAGCTGGATAGTTCAGGGGCGCGTTAATGGAAAGACCCGTCGCTATACCCTCGGACCGTTTGAGCTTCTGAGCGCGGATGATGCTCGGAAGCGGGCACAGGCCAAGCTCCTCGAAATGTATGACGGCAAAGACCCGCAGGTTGAGAAGAAAAAGCTCAAGGCGCAGAGCGAGACATTGCGTGAGGTGATGGAGGATTACGTCCAGCACAAGCGTACCAAGAATGGCCCGCTGCGCCCCAGCAGCAAAGAGGACATCAGGCGTTGTGTTGAGAACACCTTTTCCGACTGGGCTGATAAGCCTGTGGTAACAATCAGCCGTGATGCCTGTATCAAGAAATTCCGGGAACTATCCAAGACGGCGCCCGTGCAGACCAATCAAGCCTTCCGCAACCTTCGCGCCTTGCTGAATTGGGCGAGGGAGAAGAACGCGACGGCTGACGGTACTTATCCGATCCTGCCGGTAAACCCAGTTTCCCAAATGTTCAAAAAGGGCGGGCTGGTGCAGTGGAATCCCGAGAGGGCACGCGCCACCCGTATTCCGAAGGACAGGATAGGGGCCGTGTGGGCATTGCTGGAGGACTACTCAAACCCTGACCAGCATATAACCACAACCTGCATCAGCGCTGATCTGATCGCGTTTATGCTGCTGACTGGCACCCGCGTCAGCGAAGCGTGCCAACTGACATGGAAGCATGTGAAGCTCGATGGCAAAGTGCCGACGTTCCACCTCCATGAAACCAAGAACCACAATCCCGTAACGCTGCCTATAGGTTCGGTGCTGCATGACGTGTTGAGTCGTCGTCATGCAGAACGTATCAAGGGCAACGATTACGTCTTCCCCGCCGTGCGAGGCAAGAAAGGTTATTTGAGTGACCCGCGAGCCTTATTCAAGAAGGTCTCTGAGGTGGCGGGAGAGCACTTGCACCCGCACGCACTACGCCGAACCTTTGAGGACGTAGCGCAGACAGTGGGCGTTGATTCAGACCAGCGCCGCCAGCTTCTCAATCACCTTGCCAATGATGTGCATGGGCAGAACTACGCCAACAACCCAGACCCAGCAGTGCTGATGCCTGCCATGGAGAAAATCGGGGATTGGATCACGAAGCAGGGCGGCATAGCGCGTGCGGCAGCCAAGGGCGAGAATGTGGTTCCGATGAAGGCCTAGAGCAGGTGTTAGGAAAAGCTAACGTCTGCATATAAAGTTATGATAATTAAGGGATAATCTAAAATTTACTGCTTGCAAGCACGTAGAAGATCCGTTAGCTTGTAAGGACAATTTGCTTTCGCTATCCAGTTGAGCGTGACGCTATAGCCGCCTTGGCGGTTTGACTGGACTCTACACAATGCATGGGCAGTGTCGCGGAATTCGGGCAACCAAGAAACGGGTTGCCAGTTTCGCTGCACTGCCCATTTTCGTTTCTGGTGGTGCAGCAGTGAGAGAAGGTGATCTCATGAATCTGCTAACTACCGAACAAGCTGCAAAATTCATCTTTGGCCCCGATGGCAAGAAAGGCACGCTGGAGCAGTGGCGCTATCGAAAAGTCGGGCCGAAGTTCCGCAAGGTCGGAAAGCTGGTGCGCTACGCCGAAGCTGATCTAGTGGAGTACCTGGACCAGCAGGCCCGCACTGGCACCAGCCATCAAAACCTCCAAACGTACTGAACCGGTTATGTCACAGACTATGTTCAGTCCGTCTTTTCCAGAAGCGTGCCAACCCTTTGCCGTCACCCCTGACGGGTCGAGTAACTGCACCGTAAGCCAATCAAGAAAAAGGGCCACCGGAACGCACTGTTTACACAATGCGGTGGCGTGTTCCGGCAGCCCTTTGCTCGACGAGGAGTGATTCGAATGCCAAGCGAAAATACTATAGGGCAGCCACCGGAGGCCAAGCTAGATAACTTTGGGAATGGCAATGCGGATCACGGCAGGGAGCAAGCCGCCGCATTGCTCGCCGCGCACAACGGCACACAGGCCGAGATCGAGTCTGACCAGTACGTAATAGAGGGTGAGCAGCCCATGCGCTGGCCTTCCGGCGTTACTGGCCGTATAGCGAAGGCGATTCACCGCGCCAGCTTCTTGCCTCAACAAGAGGTTGCCATTGTTGCCGCGCTGGCGGCTTTGTCAGGAGTGATGGGGCGTGCCTACCGGACGCCGACAGGTGCAACGCTCAGCCAATACTATCTGTTGGTTGCACCGACGGGCTCCGGCAAGGATGCCATATACAAATGCATACCCAAACTCTTAAGAGCTTCCGGCTTTCCCAGTGCTGATAGGTTTGCAGTCTCAGAGCGCTTTGCTAGCGCCCCAGCTCTACACAGACGCATTCTGGAGACCCCCGGCTTTCTGGCACTGCATCCTGAATTCGGTAAGCGACTGGCCACAATAGCATCGCCGAGAGCCAAGGGCGGACACGACCAGCAATTCGGGGAGTTCCTTACAGCCGCTTATGAGAAGGAATTCATGGAAGGCATTACCCGCAGTGGCAAGGATGACTCGCTCCCTGGAATGGAGTGGCCTGCGCTGTCCTTCCTAGGTGAAACTACACCGCAAACGTTCTACCGTGCCCTGACCATTGAAATGATGGAGGACGGGTTCTTCTCCCGCTTTCTCACAATGGCTGTCACTTCAGAGCGTCCCCCATCCAACCATGATGCCAGCCTGCAACTGGACTCCTTCGCGTTTGACCAGTGGAGTCTGATTGTCGAGATGGCTCTTGATATTAACAACATCCCACACAACCTCCCGCAAAACGTAATGCTGGCTGGCAACCCTCCACCCTTGCAGCCAGTGCAAGTGCAGTACAGGCACGCCGACGCTAAGGCCGACTTTGGTGAGTTCGAGGAGCAATGCAGGCAGCGTGTCAACGATGCAAACCGGAACGGCGACTTGTTCGGGGCAGCCGTATGGAATCGGGCGCACCTCAAGGCGTTGAAAGTGGCCTCTCTACTTGCGGTAGCTGATAACTGTATGAGTCCTACGATAACGGGCGCCCATACAGATTGGGCGATCTACCTTGTCGAGCGTGACGCTAAAACCTTCTTGGATAAGGTGGACTCTGGTGATGTGGGTGATGGTGACGATACTCGGCAGAAGAAGGTGTTGGAGGTTTGCTTGCGGGTCATAAAGGGCGAGCTGAAGGACAAGCGCCCGCGCATGAACGAGGATGGAATTATTACTCGGCGCGTACTCCAGTCGAACACCTCACGGTTAGCCCCTTTCAAAAACCATCCGCTCGGTGGTGCCAAAGCACTAGACGAGACGATCAAAACGCTGGTCAACGATGGCCGCTTGATGAAGGCAGACAAATACAAGATGGCTGAAATCTACGGGGAGCAAGGAGACTGCTATCGGTACATTGACGACTGAGGGGGGCGGGCTGAACTATGACCACAGGTGACACATCAGCCAGCGCGGCAGTAGTGGGTGTAGCAGATCGTGCTATGGGGTGTAGTAACTGTCGGCGCGGCAAGTGGTTGTTTTATATGTGTTCCCTGTGTCCGGTAGTGAGTGTAGTGGGTGTAGTACATGGTCGCACTGTCGCTCTATAAAGGACGAAAAATAGAGAACAGTAATACTCCATATACTACAACTACTACACACACTGTTAATGCACTGTTTTTACGGAGTTTTATCGGTAGTGCCGAGTCGCAGCGTCATCACTACAGCCACTACCGCTGAAAGGCATCACATCCACTGTGGCCATTCTCATCTTTCCGCCGTTCAGCCCGAACCAGAAACGGGTAGTTATAGGTTCTTCTTTTGAAAGTAGATTGATAACCAGTTGTTTTTAAAAAGAAAGTGCTAGCTGAACTATTTGTTTTTGTCCTAGCTTATAAGCCTTAAGTAACTACTCGCAAAAAAGGAGCACCCAAAATGGCTATCGACGGCGAAGTAAAACTGACAGTTTCCCCGACACTGCATCCGGCGAACATCACCAGCATAGATGGATATGAAGCGGCAAAGGGTTACGTCGCAGACGCGGTGACAACTCTGGATGCGGCTCACCAATCGGTTGCCCACGTTATCGAGGCACGGCAGAAAGTGAACCTCGACCAGAGCCGGACGGATCGCGCCAAGGTTCTGATGACGGCCCAACTGGCTGACAAGTATTCAGCGAAGCTGCAAAAACAGTTTGAGGCCAGTTGGAACAAGCTGGACAAGGCGATTCAGCACACCGAACAGGAGCTATCACAGCCACTACAGCAGCAGGCGGGCGCTGGAACTGTGAACGGTGAGATTCGCGCCCATGCAAAAGCCCTCAGCCGGGATGAGCGGGTGAAGCTCCTAACTGTGGCAATCGAGAGCGGCGACATTACGACAGCCGGAGCCATTCTGGGTGCGCCTCCATACCTCTCTGGTTTGTCGGACATCGAGCACACCCATTTCACTCGCCAGTACCACGAAGCGACCAACCCCGAGATGGCCCAGCGACTGAAAGTGATGCAGGCCACACGCGAGAAGCTGCAACGCGCCCATCCGGCATTGCTCCAAGAGCTGGAAAAGGCAGTCGGAGCAAGTCGCCGCGACGTGGAACGTCTCCAGGCTGCCACCAACGAGGCCGAGGCGGCACTGGTGATGAAGGACTTCAACCCTGCCGCTCAGTAGTCGACAGAATTGCTGTAATCAAAGGTATCAAGGTAATCAGTCATGAGTGAATCCACAGCGCAAAAGCCGGAATGGTTGGAGAACTGGAAGCCTGATCCAGACGCACCTAAGGCCGGTAATCCGAACTGGCGTAAAGGCATGAAATCACCAAATCCTTCCGGCAGGCCGCCTGGCCTGCGCGACAAGCGTACCCGCGTGACGGAGAGGCTGCTCAATGAAGCGCAAAAGATCGCTGATGTGGTAATTGAGAAGGCCAAGGAGGGCGACATGCAGGCTGCGGCGCTTATTCTTGGGCGGACTACTCCCACGCTGAAAGCGCAGGCCGAGAAGGTGAACTTTGATTTCGATGCAACCGCACCAATGACGAGCCAAGTTCAATCGGTGTTGCAAGGCATCGCGGATGGCGAGGTGCCGCCTGACACCGGGAAGCAGATCATCGAGAGCATCGCCACGCTGGCAGGTATCAAGCAGATCGACGAGCTTGAACAGCGGTTGGCAGCGTTGGAGGGTCGATAGCATGGCCTTTGGCTGGGTCAAAGAGTTTGCAGAGGCTGCAACGGCGCGACCTGCTGAGGTAGTGCCCCAGCTCTCCCCGTTGGGCCATACACGCGGGCAACTGCTTGAACAACTGGCAAGCGCCAGCGCCCAGCCTCAGACACCTGTGGTCAGGGCATACATTGCCGAGGCGAGGCGCAGCCTGGGGGCACTATGAGTACCAACAAACACTATGACATTGACTATCAGTGGGATGGCTACGACGAGTTCGAACCTATCAAGCCCGCCCCGCAATATCGGATCGACAAATCAAGAACAAAAGCCTGGTCCGAAATTCAGGCTTTCAACGGGGTGACAACAATCATTAAGCGAGAGGACGGGGAAGTGGTGGCAGTTCCCGGTCGTGCGGAGATCGTCGGCACCTATGACCCCTCTGTACCAATCAAGCAATTCAGGAGTGACTGCGATGCAACGTGAGAAGATCAAGATTGAAGGCGATATGCGCCTGCCGACCGATGGCATGAAGATTCACCGCTGGGACAACATGACAACCTTCTATCTGGACGAGGGGCAGCTACATTGGCCACATGGCGACTGCGAGACCGTGCCCGCCCTCTACATTGAAGCTGGTGGTGATGCGATGGTTGTCTGTGCCGCGAAGCTAGAGGAAGTCTGGAAGATTGCGATTAATCTCTGCGTCAATATGCAGCTCGTTGACAGGAAACAGCCGTGGCTCTGGAAGGAACACGAAGGGACGATTATTGAGACACGCATTCCCCTTGATGAGGTGGAGGCCTTCACTGGGTTCAACGGTGCAGTCGATTTCATTGCCTGTCGTCATCCGTCCCACGGAGTACGGGTCGAGACGATTGCAAAGCTGGCGGGTGTGGCATGAGAGCGCGTTTATCAATGGCCACACTGAAGCGGCTGGAAGCCTTGGAGCGCTCGCGTGGTCAAAGGAAGGTCGTTGCCCTGTTCCCCGAGTTGATGCCCGTTGACGAGTGGGGAGCCATTGCCAGCAACATGCAAGCGGAACTGAAAGCGAATATCAAGAAGGACTGCCCGCCGCAGTACGACAAGGGAGACTTGAGCCATCTTGTACTTGTCGCCAGTGGGTAAAAATGTCTCCGGTCCGGGAGCCGTGCCATAGAGGTGAGTCGCACGTAAATCAAACCGCCTCAGTTGGGGCAGTCACCCGCTCCACGACCTGTGACCCAGCCTTCAGCGCCCCTTGGCAGCAATGTCTCGGGGCGCTGTCGTTTGCGCTCGCTGTGGGCTGGCACAGGCGACGATCGGCAGGTCACCAGTACGCTAGTGGCGTAGAAGGCGGCAAGTCTCGACACTGCCCTTGCAGAACGAATAAGTCTGAATAAGTGGTTCAGTCGGGTTACGTGACTGTATTACTTGGGAGTCTTCGATGGGAGGGGGGGGGGTTGCAAGCGCAGTGTAAGCGATTGATCAACGAGTGGTGTTTCGATCAGTGTGTGAACTTTTCGACTTCACTAGATGAAAGAACGCTTCCAAGAAGGAAGGTTTCGTCGTTTTTCGCGAATGAGTCCTGTTCGCTTCTAATGCTCTGATTGACCTCTGATTCTACCGCGTAAGAGGTTTTATCAAAACTTTGGCCTGTGAACTTGATCGACACAAAGCGATTCTCTGCCAAGCCGTTCACGGCTAGCAAATCAAACAGCACATTACCCTCAAAGCCAATAGCTTCAAGTTCCTTGGCTAGCTGTTTTAACTGGCGTAGGGGGTGAAACTCAGCTGTCGCTGTAACGACAGCTATGTTACCGACTACGCGGATTTTCTTAATCATAAATTTCACATTCTAGCCGTATACAGGCTATCAATCGCCTCGTAGGCGTTCTTAGACAGGCCGATGGCCTTGTCTAGCGTATCAATCATCCGGCTACCATCTGCAAATTCTTCCATGTGGAATAGGGTGTGCCGGTTCTTTCTATAGAAACTGTAGCCCTTGTTGAAGGCTTCTTCCATCTTGGCATGTGCCACTTGTGCGCTATATTCAGCCTTCAGCGTGCATATGCCATTGTGAACATCGAAAAAGTCGCCAAATCCATGATCTGCGTCTTCCACAGACATGTTGTACCCGCTCATCAGCTCCTTTAAAACGCCTTCAAGTGCGCGCAGGTCTGGGTAGAGTAGCAAGCAGTAATCGGGAAGCTGAGGGGACGCAAGCTTAACACAGCAGCTCGAGATCAGCAGTTTCTTTACGCTGTCTGGCAAAAGGTCGTAGCTGCGTGTGAGTGCTGTCTTCAGATAATCCTCTGCCATCTCCTTTCTAACTATTTCTGCGCTGCTGTCATCTTTACGGTACAGAACCTTCTCTAGACCTTTCAGGTCCAAAAGGTCTGTGAGCAGGAAAATGACACGCCGATAACAGGAAAGCGGTTTTCCTTGGATTTGCAGTACCCTAGTGCCACGATGATGGGTTAGCTTTAATTTATCTTGGTGCTCGATGCTCTTCAGAGTTACTTGCTTGCACTGGTCGTCGTCCCGCGTCACCTCAATTTCAATGTCGTCTGACTCGGCAACACAGTCGAGGATAGGTTCAAACGAATCTGTGGTTATCCCCTGGAGGGAATAGTTCACATGTTCAAACTCTGCTGGGTCTATGGTTCCTTTCAGATAGACCGCTAACTCTTCGCCTAAAGGTTGGTTCTTTCCAAGTTTCCATTGGATGGTGGTCGTGCCAGTATTGTTAAGGTGCAGGTCAACCATTGCAAACTCTACACCGGCGGGACCGAACACGACCCTTTTCTTGTTGTGCAGGTTTTGGATTTGCCCGTCTAGCTGGTAGCCATTTGACTCTAAGAAGCTCTGAATGTTCGCTTCAAGGGTTTCGCGATTCAGGTTCAGGTCTCTGTAGTCGGACATCTTCCTCTCCCTGTGATCAGATATTCAGCCCCAATGTAAGCGCAAGTAAGCTTAGTACAAGAGCATCGTAACTGTGATAAAAAACCCCGAAAACCTTATGGCTCGGGGCTTTGTATGGTGGGCCTTGCTGGACTTGAACCAGCGACCAATCGATTATGAGTCGAGTGCTCTAACCAACTGAGCTAAAGGCCCGAAACTGTTTTTGCTGCTTACTTAGCTGTTACATTGGCTTTTCGGCTTTAGCGCTTACATCTGGTAAGCGGCTGTATTTTAAGTGCTTTTCTATCCATTTCCGCAGTTAGCGCATTCTATTATGAGTCCTCTGCTCTAACCAACTGAGCTATAGGCCCGTTAAGCGAACGCTGTTTGGCAAAGGTGTTTCCGGAGAGGAAACCGAGCGGGCGCCATTATACCGGTGAGGTGTGGCGCCCGCTACTGTTTGCGGGAATTATCCCTGATTACCCTGGTCGTCGATGAAGCCACGCAGGTGATCGGAGCGTGACGGGTGACGCAGTTTGCGCAGCGCCTTGGCTTCGATCTGACGGATCCGCTCCCGGGTAACGTCGAACTGTTTGCCGACTTCTTCCAGGGTGTGATCGGTGTTCATCTCGATACCGAAGCGCATCCGCAATACCTTGGACTCGCGGGCTGTGAGCCCGGCCAGTACGGAGCGGGTGGCCTCGCGCAGGCCTTCGGCGGTAGCGGAATCCACCGGGGAGAGGGCCTGGATATCTTCGATGAAGTCGCCCAGGTGGCTGTCTTCGTCATCGCCGATCGGAGTTTCCATGGAGATCGGCTCTTTCGCAATCTTCAGCACCTTGCGGATCTTGTCCTCGGGCATTTCCATGCGTTCGCCAAGCTCTTCCGGCGTGGGCTCCCGGCCCATCTCCTGCAGCATCTGGCGGGAGATGCGGTTGAGCTTGTTGATGGTCTCGATCATGTGCACCGGAATACGAATGGTGCGGGCCTGGTCCGCGATGGAGCGGGTGATGGCCTGGCGAATCCACCAGGTGGCGTAGGTGGAGAACTTGTAGCCGCGGCGATACTCAAACTTGTCTACCGCCTTCATCAGGCCGATATTGCCTTCCTGAATCAGATCCAGGAACTGCAGGCCACGGTTGGTGTACTTCTTGGCGATGGAAATAACCAGTCGCAGGTTGGCCTCGACCATTTCCTTCTTGGCACGGCGGGCCTTGGCTTCACCAATGGAGACGCGGCGGTTGATTTCCTTGATGTCGGCGACGTCCAGATCCACTTCGTTCTGCACGTTCTGGATCCGTTTCTGGAGGCGAACAATCTCGTCAATGCGTTCCGAAATCGGCGCGGCGTAAGGCTTCTTGCTTTTGGCAATCTTGTCGGCCCAGTTCAGGTTGACCTCGTTGCCAGGGAAGGACTTGATGAAGTCCTTGCGTGGCATTTTGCAGTCACGCACGCAGATCTGCATGATCGCGCGCTCGTTCTCGCGCACGATATCATTGGTGGAGCGGACCACGTTGACCAGTTCATCGAATGCCTTGTTGGCCAGCTTGAATGGTGCGAACACCTGGCCCAGCTCGTTCAGGGCCTGCTGGGTTTTTTTGTCGGAACGGCCGTGCTTGGCCAGGGCCTTGTTGGCGGCATCCAGCTTTTCGTTGAGCAGTTCGAACCGGAGACGGGTTTCTTCCGGATCGGGTCCGTTATCGGTTTCTTCCTCGTTTGAGGAATCGTCGTCATCGTCGGAGGATGAGCCGGAATCATCCGAGCTGGCGGTGGTGTCCTCGCCCATGAACGGCTCGGCGTCGTCCGGGTCCAGAAAACCGGTTACCACATCGCTGATGCGGCCTTCGTTCTCGATAATGCGGTCGTAGGCCTGGCTAACGGTGCCGGTGATACCGGGGAAGTGGGCGACGGCAGCCATGACATCCCGAATGCCTTCCTCTATGCGCTTGGCGATGACGATTTCGCCTTCACGGGTCAGCAGTTCCACAGTGCCCATTTCCCGCATGTACATGCGGACCGGGTCTGTGGTGCGGCCAGCATCGGATTCCACAGCAGCGAGCGCGGCAGCGGCCTCGGCGGCAGCGGCTTCGTCGGCGGTGGAATCGCCATCGGTCATCAGAAGCGTGTCTGCGTCCGGTGCAACTTCAGACACCTGAATGCCCATGTCGTTGATCATGCGAATGATGTCTTCGACCTGATCCGGATCGGCGATGTCTTCCGGGAGGTGGTCGTTTACCTCGGCGTAAGTCAGGTAACCTTGTTCCTTGCCTCGGGCAATGAGGTCTTTCAAACGTGATTTTTGCGAATTGCCTGACATAGACACCCTGTGAACTCGCTTTTAGAAGGAAAAAAGTTAAACAGCCATTATAGCCGTCGCTCGGTTGCTCTGCCACCGAATGGTTAGATGGTGATCAGCGCATCAAGTTTCAAGTACTGTTAGTCCCCGGTGCCACCACTCAGGGCTCTCAGTTCCTGCCGTTCCTCGGCTGTGAGGTTAGACAGGTTTCGTAACAGCGTGGCAAGCCGCTGCTGGCGGGATGCCTCCTCGTTCGGGCTCAGCAGTTCCCGGGCGGCGGCCAGTGTGCTCTCCCGCGCCGGAATATGCTCAATCCCGTCAAACAGGTGGTAAAACCGCTCATGGGCCGATGTATCCAGTGCCAGTGCCCGAACCAGCGCTTTCCGGTTCTGGATGGCGTTCGCCAGAATCCAGTCGGCAAATTTCCGGGCCTGGTTGAACTGCCTGGAACTGCCGGCCAGTTCGGTTACCTCGGTCGCCAGGTCTGGTGCTTCCAGCAGGGCAAGGCAGAGAATGCTGTCCTTGCTGAGCTTCACATCAATGCGCTCTTCTGAGACCCGGTCCCTTCGCTCGCCGTTCCACAGTCCTTTCTGCCCCTGCTGGCGGTTCTGCCACGGGTTGCGACTGCCGCAAAGGCGGAGCATTTCGTGCCACATGGCATCGCGGAGGGTGCTTCTCGGCATCTTGTTGAGCAGAGGTTCAGCTCTGGCTCTCAGTTCGCCCCGGTGCTCCGGCAGTTGCAGGTCCAGCCCCTCGCTCTGCCGGTCAAACAGATACCGGGACAAAGGTGTGGCGCCATCGATGCGCTTCTGGAAGGCCTCGGGGCCCTCCTTGCGTACCAGGGTGTCCGGGTCCTCGCCCTGCGGCAGCATCAGAAACTGCAGGTGCAGGCCGTCGGCCATCAGTCCCAGAGCATTTTCCATGGCCCGGTCAGCGGCCCGGAAGCCAGCCTGGTCTCCGTCGAAACAGAACACAATGTGTCTGACCTGCCTCAGCAGGGCTGTCAGGCTGTCCTGATTCGTCGCCGTGCCCAGGGTTGCAACGGCGTAGTGAATGCCGTGCTGGGCGAGGGCGATAACGTCCATATAGCCTTCAACCACGAGTAATTTGTCGAGCTGCCGGATTGCCTGCCTGGCCTCAAACAGTCCGTATATCTCGCGGCTCTTATGAAAGACATCCGACTCCGGGGAGTTGATGTATTTCGCCTTGTCGTCACCCAGTGTACGACCGCCAAAGGCGACTGTTTTGCCCCGGCTGTTGCGAATCGGGAACATGACCCGGTTCCGGAACAGGTCCCTGGGCCGGCCGTATTTGTCGGACACCGTGCCGGTCTCGATCAGCGGGCCCTGGAGGTCTCTGTTCGCCGCATCGTACAGGGCGGTACCGGTTGAGGGTGCGTAACCCACCTGGTATTGCTCTACGATGGTGCTGTCCAGGCCTCGCTGCTTCAGGTAGTCCCGGGCATAGGCGCCCTGCTGGCCCTGCAGCGCTGAGTGATAGAAGCGGCTGGCAAAATCCAGAGCGTCTGTCAGTGTTCGGGCCTGTCGGATTTCCTGTTTCGCAGCCCGGTCATAGGGCACTTCCAGTCCGACCCGTTTGGCCAGTTCTTCAACTGCTTCGGTAAAACCCAGTCCGTCGAACTCCCTGACAAAGCTGATGGCATCGCCATGGGCACCGCAGCCGAAGCAGTGATAAAAGCCCTTGTCCGGCCGGACGTTGAACGAGGGTGTTTTCTCGTCGTGGAACGGACAGCAGGCCTTGTAATTGGCGCCGGCTTTCTTGAGCGTAATGCGCGAACCGATCAGTTCCGCCAGATCTATGCGATCCAGCAGGTTTTCAACAAACTGTTGAGGGATCAGTCCGCTCATGGAGGCTCCATACCAGGCCGTCATCGGAGTTGGCCAATAGCCAAAAATGCCGCCGAAGCCAGGCCTCGGCGGCATTTTTGAGTCGCTCTGTGCAGCCTGCGGCTGTACAGGCAATCAGTACTTTGCAGTCAAGCGGCGTCGGTAAAAACTTAGTACAGACGCTCGAATTTGCGCTGTTCCCGCTGAAGCTTCTTGAGATGACGCTTAACGGCAGCGGCTGCTTTGCGCTTACGAACAGCGGTCGGCTTCTCGTAGTGCTCGCGACGGCGTACTTCAGAAAGTACACCTGCTTTTTCGCAGGAACGCTTGAAGCGACGCAGTGCTACGTCAAACGGTTCATTCTCTTTCACTTTAACAGCTGGCATTCGAAAATCACCTACCTGATAGATTCGGTTTCAATTTTGTCCGCCTGGCATGGCCAGATCGGTTCTCGATCCCTGGTCAGATTGGCTAAGACTCGACCAGTGCATAATTTAGGGCGGCAATGATAGCGCCTGGCTTATGGCGAGGTCAATGTTTGTTCGATGAATCTGACAGAGGGTTTCGGGTTTCTGCTAAAATGCGCCTCGTTTTTAATGCTGCCAATCCATTTCTGCCAACCAATGTGGCCGGACACTATGCTGATACTTGGTATTGAAACCTCCTGTGATGAAACCGGCGTTGCACTGTTCGACACCGAGCAGGGCCTGCTGGGCCACGCACTGTTCAGCCAGATAGCCATGCATGCGGATTACGGCGGTGTGGTGCCCGAGCTGGCTTCCCGGGACCACGTCCGCAAGCTCCTGCCACTGTGTGATCAGGTGCTGGCGGATGCCGGTCGAAGCCGCACCGATATAGAGGGCATTGCCTACACCGCGGGCCCCGGGCTGGTGGGCGCGCTTATGGTGGGTGGCGCTGTGGCTCATGCGCTGGGCTTTGCCCTGGGCATTCCCGTGCTGGGTGTGCATCACATGGAGGGGCATCTGCTGGCGCCCATGTTAGAGGACAATCCGCCCGCATTTCCTTTTGTGGCCTTGCTGGTTTCCGGCGGGCACACGCAGTTGGTGCGGGTCGATGGCATAGGTGCGTATGAAATGCTGGGTGAGTCGGTGGACGATGCCGCCGGTGAAGCCTTCGATAAAACCGCCAAGATGCTCGGCCTGGATTATCCGGGTGGCCCCCGGGTGGCGGCACTCGCCGAGAAAGGCACTGAAGGGCGCTACCGGTTTCCGAGGCCAATGACCGACCGGCCCGGGCTGGATTTCAGTTTCAGTGGCCTGAAAACCTTTACCCTCAATACCGTGAATGCTGCCCGGGATTCCGGTGGGCTGGATGACCAGACCCGGGCGGATATTGCCCTGGCTTTTGAGGCGGCTGTCGTGGACACCCTGACCATCAAATGTCGCCGGGCCCTGGAGCAGACCGGCTGCAAGCGCCTCGTCATTGCCGGGGGCGTCAGCGCCAATAAACGGTTGCGGGCTGGGCTGGAAAAAATGACCGGGAAGCTGAAAGCCAAGGTGTTTTATGCCCGTCCGGAATTCTGTACCGATAATGGTGCCATGATTGCCTACGCCGGCGCCCAACGCATGAAAGCGGGCCAGCAGGATGGCGAGCGGATTGTGGCGGTGGCCCGTTGGCCGATGAGTACGTTACCGCCGATCAGTGAGCCTAGGTCTGCAGGGTTGATTGACTGATCTCTCGACCGAGTTATAGAGATCAGCCTCCCGCCCCTGTGCGAGCCGGATCAGGTTGTTGCGGTGGCGAACCACGATCAGGATGGCCAGCAGGCCAAACAGGGGCAGGGTTTCCGGCTCGATAACCGCGCTGATGAGCGGCCCGCTGATGATGGCCAGCAGCGAGGCGAGGGCTGAAATTCGCCAGCGCCAGATCACCAGCGTCCAGATGGCAGCCATCACCAGCGTGGTTACCGGCGCCAGGGCAAGACCGGCACCGAGCGCGGTTGCCACGCCTTTGCCGCCCTGAAACCGGTAGAACACCGGGATCATGTGGCCGGTCACTGCGCACAGCGCCACGACAGCCTGAACCATCACCGAGAGGCCGGCCGCGTGAGCCAGCCAGACCGGCAGCCAACCCTTGGCGGCGTCGAGTGTGAGCGTCATCAGGGCTGGCGGCCAGCCTCCGGTGCGGTAAACGTTGGTTGCGCCCGGGTTGCCGGAGCCCTGGGTCCTGGGATCCGGTAGCTTCCAGAGCCGGGAAACTGGCAGTGCGAACAGCACTGAGCCGGCCATATAAGCGGCGGCATAGAGCAGAACGGTTAATACCGGGTCACTGGGAATCATGCTGTGGGCTCGGAAGCGAAGACGTATCTGGTCATTGTGTGCGAAAATGCCGGCCCTGAAAACGCCGGCCAGCTTGCTCACAATATCCCCTGGTTGTGCGTTATTCAATCACCTGTTGTTCAACCACCAACGAGCGGAAGAGTCCGGGAGTCCCCTTGGCAGACAGCGTATTTATCGAAGGCCTGGTTGTGGAGACAGTGGTCGGTGTCTACGACTGGGAACGGGAAGTCACCCAGAGCCTGGTCATCGACCTGGAGATGGCCTGGGATAATCGGGTGCCTGGCCGTTCCGATGATGTTGCCGACGCTCTGGATTACGCCACAGTCAGTCGCAGGGTCGAGACCTGCCTGAAAGCGCTCAGGCCAAAGCTGCTTGAACACGGCGCCGAGGTCCTGGCCGGGGTTCTGCAGGCAGAATTTGGCGTAATCTGGCTCAGGCTGGCCATACGTAAACCGGGTGCCGTGCCCGGCGCGAAGGCCGTGGGCGTGTGCATCGAAAGGGGGGCGCGGTAATGTCGGGTCCCGTCCGGGTCTACCTCAGTATTGGCAGCAATGTAGACCGGGAGCGATACGTTATCGCCGCGCTTGATGCCCTGCATGAATGGTTTGGTGAACTGAGTGTCTCACCGGTGTATGACAGTGAGGCCGTAGGGTTTGATGGCTCCCCGTTCCTGAATCTGGTCGTGGGTGTCGACACGGTACTGCCGGTTGCCGAGCTGTCCCGGCGCTTCAAGCAACTTGAGGCGGACAATGGCCGGCGCAGGGATGCCCCGAAGTTCAGCGCCCGAACCCTGGATCTGGACATTCTGACCTACGGCGACGTTGTCGGGCGGGTTGATGGTGTTGAGCTGCCACGGGGCGAAATCCTCAAGAATGCCTTTGTTCTTCGACCCCTGGCAGATATTGCCCCGGAAGCCGTGCATCCGGTGTGCGGTAAAGCCTATGGCCAACTGTGGCGTCAATACAACACCGGCCAGAAACTCTGGCCGGTGGATTTCAGCTGGCAGGGGCGGCAGATATCAAGAGCGGTCGCTGGCTGAGCGAAACAGCTCGATGAGGTGGTCGGTGGAGCTGTCGCTGTCCTGGTCGCCGGCGTCCTGGCCAAGCAGACGGCGCAGAATGCCTTTGCCGAGCTGTTTGCCCAGTTCCACCCCCCACTGATCAAACGAATCCACATCCCAGATCACGCCTTGCACGAAGGTCCGGTGTTCGTAGAGCGCGATGAGTGCGCCGACGGTTTCCGGCGTTGCCTTCTCCATCGTCAGGGTGTTGCTCGGCTTGTTGCCCGCAATCACTTTGTGGGGAGCAAGCCGCTCAATCTCAGCGTCGGAGCGCCCTTCCGCCGCCAGTTCTGCCCTGGCTTCTTCCAGGGATTTGCCGGCCATCATGGCTCTGGACTGGCTCAGGCAATTGGCAAACAGGTCCGCATGATGGGTGGCAACCGGATTGTGAGTGGTCAGGGGGATGATGAAGTCTGCCGGAATCAGGCGGGTGCCCTGGTGAATCAACTGGTGGTAAGCGTGCTGCCCGTTGGCACCAACCCCACCCCAGATGACCGGCCCGGACTGCCAGGCCAGGGCCTCGCCGCCCTGGGTCACGCTCTTGCCGTTGCTCTCCATGTCCAGTTGCTGGAGATGGTCCGGCAGGCTGCGCAGGTAGTGATCGTAGGGCAGGATGGCGTGGGTCTCGGCGCCCCAGAAATTGTTGTACCAGACCCCGAGCATCGCCATGACGACCGGCAGGTTCTGATGCAGTGGAGCCTCCCGGAAGTGCTGGTCCATGGCATGGGCGCCGGCCAATAGAGCCCGGAAGTTGGCCATACCGACGGTAAAAGCGATGGGCAACCCGATGGCGGACCAGAGGGAGTAACGGCCTCCGACCCAGTCCCACATGGGAAAAACGTTGTCCGGATCGATTCCGAAATTCTGTGCCGCCGGCACATTGGCCGTAACGGCCATGAAATGCCGGGAAATCGCCTGTTCGTCGCCGCAGTGGTCAAGGAACCACTGGCGCGCCACCTTACTGTTTTCCAGGGTCTCCTGGGTCCGGAAGGATTTGGACTGGATCAGAAACAGGGTGGTTTCCGGATTCACCTGCCGGAGCGTTTCACAGATCTCGGTGCCGTCGATGTTGGCCACGTAATGGCACGGTACGCCAGACTGTCCGTAGGGCTGGAGTGCCTCGCCCACCAGTTTGGGCCCGAGATAGGAGCCGCCGATACCGATGCTTACGATGTCAGTAAAGGGTTTGCCGGTGTATCCGGTGCGGCTGCCGCTCAGCACGCCGTTCACCAGCGTTTCCATCCGTGCCAGGGTGCGCTGTACCTCGGCAACGACGTCCTGGCCGTTCACCATGATGGCCTCCGTGCCCGGATTACGAAGGGCCGTATGCAGGGCGGGGCGGTCCTCGGTGACGTTCACGCGGTCACCCCGCAGCAGTGCCTCGCGCCGGGCTTCCAGGTTGCAGCTGCTTGCCAGTGCCAGCAGCGCCTCAAGCACCTCGTCGGTGAGCCGGTTCTTGGAGAAATCCAGTGACAGTCCCGCCGCCTCGATAAAGTAGCGCCTTGCCCGCTCGGGATCCCGCCCGAAGAGATCCGTCATGGGAATGCCGTCGAGGCGTTCCCTGTGTTCCTTCAGTGCCTGCCATTCGGGTTTTGAGGTCAGTACTGCCGGATTTTTGGACATCAGAGTTTCCTTTTCTGTGGGCTTATCGGATTACCGACAGGTTATCAATCAAACGGGTTGTGCCGAGGAAGGCCGCCGCCAGGAGAGTGATCTCCTGATCATCCGGGCTGGCCGGCTTGAGGGTCCGGCTATTCACGATGTTGAAATAATCCGGACGCAGCCCGGCCTTGCCCAGGCTTTGCTCAGCTTCGCTTTCCAGAGCCTGGAAGTCTGTACGACCATCGGCGATTTTTCCGGCCGTGGCCTGCAGGGTCTGGTACACAACCGGAGCGATTTTCCGTTCATCAGCTGTGAGGTAGCCATTTCGGGAGCTTTTCGCCAGACCATCGTCCTCCCGAACGGTGGGCGCCCCAACGACATCGACAGGCATCATCAGATCGCGGACCATTTTCCGGATGACGGCGAGTTGCTGGAAGTCCTTCTCGCCAAACACCGCAAGGTCCGGCTGAACCATGTTGAACAGCATGGTCACCACCGTTGCAACGCCTTCAAAGTGACCGGGCCGGCTGGCGCCGCAGTGGCCATCACTCACATCCGGTACAACGACCTGGGTCTGTTTTGCCAGCCCTTCCGGATACACTTCGTCCAGGGTAGGGGCGAATACCAGGGTGTTGCCGGCCGAAGCGAGCTTATCCTGATCTTCAGCCAGGGTTCTCGGGTACTTGTCCAGGTCTTCACCGGCTCCGAACTGCATTGGATTGACAAAGATGCTGGTAACCACAACATCCGCCATCTCGGCCGCTTTTCGGACCAGGGAGACGTGGCCCTCGTGCAGATTTCCCATGGTTGGCACCAGGCCGATGGTTTTGCCCTGGCCGCGGTAGCCGCGAAGGATGGTCCTCAGTTCTTTCAGGGAATGTATGGTTCTCATGCCTTGAACGTATGCTCCTCAGCGGGGAATGTGCGCTCGCCGACGGCGTTCACATAGGCTTCAATCGCCTCCTGTACCGAATGCGCCCCGGCCAGGAAGTTTTTCACGAACCTCGGTTTGCGGCCGGTGGTGATGCCGAGCATGTCATGCAGTACCAGGACCTGGCCGTCGGTATCCGAGCCCGCACCAATGCCAATTACCGGAGCCCTGACGGCCTGGGAGATTCGTGCGGCCAGCGGCGCTGGAACACATTCCAGCAGAATGAGGTCGGCGCCGGCTGACTCCAGTTCGCAGGCATGTTCGATCATCATCTCCGCTGCCTTTTCGTCACGGCCCTGTACCTTGTAGCCGCCAAACTTGTTGACGAACTGCGGTGTCAGGCCCAGGTGTGCACACACGGGCACGCCGCGTTCGCTCAGGGCGGCGATGGTGTCTTTCATCCAGTCGGTGCCTTCGAGTTTCACCATGTGGGCGCCGGCGCGCATCAGTTCCGCGGCGTTCTCCAGGGCGGCCTCAACGGTTCCGTAGCTCATGAACGGCATGTCCGCCATGATCAGGGAGCCGCGGTTACCCTTGGCGACACAGCTGACGTGGTACACCATCTGGTCCATGGTCACCGGCAGAGTGCTGTCGTGGCCCTGTAGCACCATGCCAAGGGAATCGCCAATCAGAATAACGTGAACGCCCGCTTCGCTGACGACCTGGGAGAAGGTGGCGTCGTAGGCGGTAAGAGCGGCGAAGGCTTCGCCCTTTTGCTTGAATTCACGCAGGGTATTGATGGTAACAGCCATAGAATCCTTGCCTTTTGGGTGGGTGGGCCTGGACCGGGCCGGGCTTCCGGCACTGAAGTGTTAAGGGTAATCCGCGGGTGGAAGCTTGCGCAAGCGGTTGTCCGGGCATTGGCGGCGCAGAGTGGCAACCGGCGTTCCGTCCGGCAATGTCAGGCCTGGGTTCAGGTCCAGTAGGGGCTGGAGGGCAAAGTCGCGATTTGGCAGTTCCCTGTGGGGTACGGTAAGCCGTTCATCATCCAGTGCCCGATCCCCAAACAGCAGCAGGTCCAGGTCGAGGGTTCGGGGGCCCCAGCGCCGGAGCCGTTCCCGGCCGTGAGCCTGCTCGATTGACAGCAGCTGGTCGAGCAATTGATGGGGTTCCAGCGATGTTTTCAGCCACACGGCGCCGTTGACAAAGTCTGGCTGGTCCTGGGGGCCCACGGGCCGGCTCGCATAAAAGGCTGATTGGGCCACGAGACTGGTGTCCGGCAGGGCAGCCAGTTCGGAAACAGCCCGGGCGAGCTGGGCAGCAGGCGCTTCGAGATTGCTGCCCAGCCCGATGAACGCATCGGTCAGCATTGCTGTGGTGGTCTTTGAGCCGGTTTGCGGCGGCGCTTTCGCTTTTTCGGCGCGTCGCTGGCCAGTTCGGAGAGCATCCGTTCCTGGCGCCGCTCATCCGCTTGCTGGAACTCGGTCCACCATTGGCCCAGGCCTGGCTCAATCTCGCCAGAATTCTCCCGGACCAGCAGGAAATCGTAGGCAGCCCGGAACCGGGGGTGCGTCATGGTAACAAAGGCCCGTTTGCCCTGGCGGCGAGGCAGACGCATCTGGAGTTCCCAGATTTCCTTCATCGGCCCCGAGAAGCGTTTGGGAATTGAGGTTGCCTGCACCTGTCGGCCTATTACCTTGCCGATGGCGCCGTGCAGTGCGGGTTGAACCGGATCGCCATTGTCCTGTCTGCGATGCCATTCCGCCTGGAGTGCAGGCCAGAGCATGGCGGCAAACAGGAAGTAGGGGGTGACCGATTTGCCCTGGGCAATACGGGCGTCGGTGTTCCGGAGCGCCTGGCGGATCAGTTCATCCGGCTCGCCGGCCTCTATGGCCCTGACGGTTTCAGGAAACAGTGGCTCGAGCAGGTTGTAACGGGTTAACAGATCGTAGGTGGCCTCGCCGTGGCCAGCGGAAAACAGCTTGAGCACTTCATCAAACAGCCGGGCGGAAGGGATATGGCTCAGTAACGGGGCCAGCTCTTTTATCGGGGCTTCGGTTTCCGGTTCGATATCAAACCCGAGCTTGGCGGCAAACCGGATGGCCCGGAGCATACGAACCGGGTCTTCCCGGTAACGGGTTTCCGGGTCGCCAATCAGGCGCAGTTGCCGGTTACGCAAATCTTCTATGCCGTTGGCGAAATCGATGATGGTGAAGTCGCGAATGCAGTAGTACAGGGCGTTTACCGTAAAGTCCCGGCGCAGGGCGTCTTCTTCGTGATTGCCGTAGACATTATCCCGGAGCAGTAGTCCATGTTCGCTGGTTCTGCGATCATCATCGGCGTCGGTATCGGCTTCTGTGGTGTTGCCCCGGAAGGTGGTTACTTCGATGACTTCCCGGCCAAACACCACATGAACAATTCGGAACCTGCGGCCGATCAGCCGGGAGTTGCGGAACAGGTCGTGTACTTCCTCCGGCGTGGCGTTGGTGGCTATGTCAAAATCCTTGGGTATCCCACCCAGCAGGATGTCTCTGACGCCGCCACCGACCAGGTAGGCTTCATAGCCTGACTTGTTCAGGCGATGCAGCACCTTCTTGGCGGGCTCGCTGATGACCGAACGGGAGACGTTGTGTTGATCCCGTGGAATTTCCCGCCGCTGGTAGATGAGGGCTTTCTTTTTCCCGTTACCGGACATGAACGAACGGAATTTACCGACCGATTGCTCGACGAGTGTGAAAATTGATTTAGGCATTGAAATCCGTGGCCGCGATGAGCAAAAACCGAGAGTTTAACGGTTTGAGCAGGATTTGCACACGTCTGCCGTGGATTACAGTTCCGGTGCCCAGAAAATCAAAAGGCGGATCCGTTTACACGAATCCGCCCTCAAAGCGTTGACGATCTGCATTATTTTTGTTTTTGCCGGGATTTTTCTTCGTTTTTGTACCCCACTGTCTATCCCCAAATCTGGGGCATATCAACAGTGCAAACGGAAAGCTTTGAATACATAGAGCAGCCAGAGACACCGGGCGGGTTTGGAGTAGCTGCAGCGTTACCTGTAAGGTAATTCTTCTCTGCACCTACAACTCGCACGTGCCGTGGGACCACTAAAAAGCAAAGTACCCAAAACACTCAGTTCGCTCACGTTCTGTTTTTGTTTTTGTTGCCGAACGTTTTCCCGCAGCTTTTTGTTTTTGTTGTGGCGCTGCTTTGTCACTCTTGTTTTTGTTGTTGTGCGCTTAATTGTCTGCAGTCCGTGTGCCAGTTTTTTAATTTTATTGATTAACAATACCTTACGATTTTGTAGGCCATAAGTGTTACCCCGTATCCGACCTAAGTGTTACTGAGATTACGTTACTTCAGGAGGAAGTGTTACCGAGAGGAACAAAAGGTAACAACTGAGTTCCCGTTCACACTATTCCGGATTCCGGCTTCAGTTTCCTGAGGGTTTTTTTCGCGGGATCCCGAGGCGCTGGCGACGTTCCCACAGGGACTTCCGGCTGATACCCAGTTTCTGGGCCAGCTCGGTTTCGCTCATGCGGTCCTGATTCTCGAGAACGAAGTGCTGGAAGTAGTCTTCCAGGGAAAGGTCGTTGGCTGAATCTGCTTCCCTGGTCCGGGTCTGCTCATGGTTGCCTGCTACCAGCGTTTCCGGGATGTACTCGTCGCCGCCTTCACTGTCGAGGTCCAGTAGCGCCGGGCTAATAACATCGCCATCACTGAGGATGGTGGCCCGCTCAATGGCGTTTTCCAGCTCCCGCACGTTACCGGGCCAGCGGTGGCGTTCGAGGGCCCGCATGGCTTCCGGGCTGAGATTGAGGTTGGGTTTACCCATCTTCTCACCCTGGCGCTTCAGGAAACGGCGGGCCAGGCCGAGAATGTCGCTGTGACGCTCCCGTAACGGCGGGATCCGGATCTGCATGACATTCAGCCGGTAGTAAAGGTCTTCCCGGAACTCGCCCGTGCGTGTCATGGCTTTGAGGTTTCGGTGGGTAGCCGCAATCATCCGCACGTTCACCTTGCGGCTCTGAGTGGAGCCAACCTTGCGGATTTCGCTCTCCTGCAGAACCCGCAGCAGGCGGGCCTGGGCCTCTGCGGGCAATTCACCGATTTCATCCAGGAACAGGCTGCCGCCATCGGCGGCTTCGATCAGGCCCGTCCTCGCTGAGACCGCGCCGGTAAAGGCACCCTTCTCATGGCCGAACAGTTCCGATTCAATCAGGCTTTCGGGGATCGCTGCACAATTCACCGAAATTAACGGCTTGGTCGCGCGCGGGCTCATCAGGTGAAGGGCGCGGGCGGCCAGCTCCTTCCCGGTACCGGACTCCCCCTGGATCAGCACGGTGGTTTCCGTGGGCGCAACCTTTCGAATCAGGATAAACACGCGCTGCATGGGTTCGCAATCGCCGAACATGATGTTGGCGGGATCGCTGCTTTCGGGTATTTCAGCGGTGGCGGCGGGTTCACCGCCGGTGTTCTGGCCAGACGGTTTTCGAGCCAGGATATTCTCTACGGCAGCCAGCATTTCATCGTGGTCGAACGGTTTGGCGATGTATTCAACGGCACCCATCTTCATGGAATCCACGGCCGAGCGCAGGCTGGCGTAGCTGGTCATGATCAGCACCGGGGTGTTCGGCGCCCGGTTGATCAGCTCGGTGCCGGCAGCACCGGGCAGGCGAAGATCGGAGATGATCAGGTCAAACTGGTCCGGTTCGTGGTTCTGTTCGGCTTCCTCGACGGATGAGGCATCGGCGACTTCATAGCCGGCGTGCTGCAGCAGCTTGCGTACCGCTGAGCGAATAATGTCTTCGTCTTCCACGATCAGAATTCGAGGCATAACAGTCTCAAGACCCTTGGTTCTGGCTGATGGTAGTGTTGCCGGTTTCGGTTTCGGATTCATAGGCTGGCAATCTCAGCCGTACGCAGGTACCCCTGCCTGTTCCTGCATTAGCGGGGCTTTCAACCTGAATGTTGCCGTAGTGCTCTTCAATAATGCTGTACACCAGCGACAAGCCAAGGCCGGTCCCTTTATTGGGTGCCTTGGTGGTGTAAAACGGCTCAAAGATATGATCAAGCTGGTCTTCGGGGATGCCCGGGCCCTCATCGGCGACCTCGATAATAGCGGAGTAGCCGTCGCCCTTTCCACTGATCAGGACGGTGCCACCTTCAGGGGATGCATCCCGGGCGTTGGCCAACAGGTTGACGAACACCTGAACCAGGCGTTGTTCATCCCCAAGGATCTGTAGTGACGGTGGGCAGTCATTGATGTAATGAATGCTCAGCCCCTTGTCGCTGAGTGACAGCAGATTGATCGATTCCTCGACACACCGGTGTATTGTCACAGGCTCGTACTGGTTCGCCTGGGCATGATTGCCGGTCCGGGCGAAGTTCATCAGCGATTGCAGGATGGCAGAAATGCGCCGGGTCTGTTGCTGGATCTGTTCAGCCGTGTCCAGAATATCCGGGTTGTCCGTTTCCAGCTTCAGGTTCTGGGCCAGCGAGGAAATACCAGTAACCGGATTTCCGATCTCATGGGCAACGCCTGCTGCGAGCCTGCCCACCGAGGCCAGCCGCTCACTGTGCATGAGTTCGTCCTCAAGCAGGCGGGTCTCAGTCTGGTCTTCCACCAGGATGATACTGCCACCTTCGGTGTGATCCGGCCCACTCAGGGCAGCCTTGTGCAGGTTCAGCCAGTGTGGCCTGCCACGGAGATCCAGCCGGTGTTTGTAGCGGTGCAGATCTTCACCCCGGTTGAAACCCTCCAGCAACAGGCGCCAATGTTCGGGCAGTGCCATCAGCCGGGCACCGACCACCTCGTCGGCCGTGATGCCGGTGAGCTCCTCCATGGTGCGGTTCCACATCAGGATCTCGTCGTCTTCGCCTACCGAGCAGGCGGGAATGGGCAGGTTCTGCAAGGTTTGCCGGTAATGCCGGCGCAGGTTGTCGAGCTCTCCTGCCAGTCCTGTCAGACGGTTCTGATAATCGCCCAGGGCACGTTCGACATACCGGATGTCCTGAGCGGTGCCGCCCTGGGCCATGGGCTTGAAGCCGAGGTGGCGTTTGACCATATCGCGGGCAACGGAAGGTCCGAGCAGGCCAGAAAGATTGATTTCCACCTGGTCCCGTAGCCGCCTGAGCTGGTAGGGCCGGTACTCCACATTGGGCAGTTTCAGTTGACCGAGTGCCCGCTCCACTTCCCGCCGGGCAACGTCATCGCCCAGGGGGGCGGCCAGCTGGCGGACAAAATCACTGGAAGAGGTGGCCAGCAGTTCCCGTCGTTGGGGGCGGGAGAGGGCGCCCAACGAGCATGCCTGGGCTGCACTGGCTTCCTCGCTGGTGCTGGTGCTGAGTACCGAGATGAGGGCAAAGACGGTGATATTGGCCGTCAGACTCACGAAGGTGAAGATGTGCCAGTTGCTGTAATCCGGAATCAGCGGGGCGTCGAGCCAGGCCAGCAAATTGGCAGTATGAGAGAAGGGTAGGACCAGGGTGACGACCCAGATGACCAGCCCGACAAGCAGGCCGGCGATGACGCCGCGTCGGTTGCCCTCGGGCCAGTAGATCACGCCAAGGGCGCCGGGCAGCAATTGGAGGGTGCCGGACAGTGAAATAGCGCCGAGAATGGAGAGGTCAAGATTCTTGCCGATGGCCTCGTGAAACAGCAATGCCAGGAAAATAATCACGGCGATGAGCAGCCGTTTGATCCACTGGAGCCAGCGATAGATGTCGCCCTGGTCTTTCGGGGTTTTCAGTGGCAGCACCACGTGGTTCAGGGCCATGCCCGCCAGTGCCAGTGTGCTGACAATCATCAGGCCGCTGGCCGCTGACAGGCCGGCAATGTACATCAGCAGTGTGAGTGCGGGGCTGTCCAGGGTCTGAGCGGTGCCAATGGCGAAGAAGCCTGGGTCTGTTGTCACCGCCAGTTCCTGACCACCCCACAGAATAAGGGGGACTGGCAGGCCAAGCAGCAACAGGTAAAGTGGCAGGCCCCAACTGGCCTTTGCCAGGGCCTTGGGAGAGGGATTTTCACTGAAGGTCATGTGGTACATGTGCGGAAGTACCAACGCTCCGGCAAACGACATGAGCATCAGTGCCCGCCAGCTACCGTCATTAATGTTGAGCGTCATGGTGGCGGCGGAGGATCTGTTGCCGAGCCAGTGTTCCAGGCCGCCCATACCACCGAAGACCCCGAACAGAATGACGCCGCCGAGCACCAGTAACGCCACCAGTTTGACCAGCGAATCGAAAGCGATGGCAAGAACCAGGCCTTGATGATTCTCGGAGTTCTGGTCCCGGCGAGCCCCGAACAGCATGGCGAACAACACCACGATAAGGCTGAACATTACACTGATCAGCTTGGGTGAGGTATCCGGTGCCAGGATGCTGGCCGATGTGGCCACGGCCTGAATCTGCATGCTCAGCAGGGCCAGAATGGCACCGCCGGAGCACAGGGTTACCAGGGTGCCCGCCCACTGGCTGCGGTACCGGTAGGCAAACAGGTCTGCGAGGGAAGTAAGCTGGTAGGCGCGACCGATCCGCATGACAGGGTTCAGGAGTACGGGCGCCAGCAGGAAGGCGCCACTGATACCCAGATAATAGGCCTGGAAGCCGTAGCCGGATTCCGCCGCCATGCCAACGGCCCCATAAACCGCCCAGATGCCCGCGTAAACGCCCAGGCTGAGAATGTAGACCAGGGGATGGCGGACCCATTGGCGCGGCAGCATGCCACGCTCGGTCACCCAGGCAATACCGAATAGCAGGACCAGGTAGAGCAGGCTGGCGAGCAGCAGGCCGGAGGCGCTAAAACTCATTGGGATCCCGCCGCCACTCCAGCCAGAAACCGATGGCAATCAGCCCCGCCCAGATAACATACGGGCTGTACCAGGCGTTTCCCGGCGAAGTCCACCAGTCGAGGATGTTGGGCGAAAAAATATAGATGGCCAGTACCAAGAGGAAAACCAGACGGTAGATATACATCAGGCATGCTATCCGCGCTGAGGTGTTAGAAGGGCTTTATACCATGTCCCTCACCGGGATGTCAGGTGGATGGCGCCCCGTTGCCAGTTCGCCTGGCCCCAGTCCAGCAGGGTTTCCGGTGGTCCTTTTGCCAGTGCTTGCGGTGGGTTCTGTCCGAGGGCGACCAGTGCCCTGAACAGGTTCTGTCCGGGGATGTTGTCGTCCAGGGCCGGCGCATGGGTCTGCTTGCTGAGTTTCTGGCCCGCTTCGTTGAGAACGACCGGGATGTGTAGCCAGTGCGGTGGCCTGGCACCAAGTGCCCGGTAAATCTGTTGTTGCTGGGCGGTCATTTCCAGCAGGTCCGAGCCGCGGACCACATCTGAAATGCCCTGGTCAATGTCATCAACCACCACCGCAAGCTGATAGGCGTAGAATCCTTCCTTGCGGAGTATGACCGGGTCATCCAGCTCTGCTCTTACAATCTGCTGCTGTGGGCCCAGCAGCAGATCCTGCCAGTGGCAGTCCTCGTCTGTCAGGGCAAAGCGAATGGCAAAAGGGCGGTCGCCGGTTACGGCCTTGCCGCTGCGGCATTGATTGGGGTGGCGCCCCTCATTGGCCTGGAGTTCCTTTCGCGAGCAGGGGCAGCGGTAGGCGCTGCCCTGTTCCATCAGCCGGGCAATGGTGGCCTGGTAGGCGCTGTGCCGCCGGGACTGAAACCGGACTGGTTCATCGGGGAGCAGGCCGTGGGCTTCGAGACTGGAGAGGATCTGTCCGGTAGCTTCCGGAGGTTCCCGCAGGGGGTCGAGGTCTTCCAAGCGGATAAGCCATTGGCCACCCTGGTTGCGGGCTTCCAGGAAGCTGGCGAGGGCGGCTACCAGCGAGCCGAAATGCAGTGGGCCGGTCGGAGAAGGTGCGAACCGGCCGCGGTACCGGGGATTGGTCATGGCAGTCAGTCAGCCGGCCGGCCTTGCAGTGAGGGGCGCAAAGCCGGCGGCTGTCGAATGGCCGGTTCAGATGCCGGTCTGGCGCTCGCGAATCTCGGCCAGGGTTTTGCAGTCGATGCACAAGGTGGCCGTCGGACGAGCCTCCAGGCGGCGGATACCAATTTCCACACCACACTGGTCGCAGAAGCCGTAGTCGTCCTTGTCGATACGGTCGATGGTCTGGTCAATTTTCTTGATCAGTTTCCGTTCACGGTCACGGGTACGCAGTTCCAGGCTGAATTCCTCTTCCTGGGTTGCGCGATCACTGGGATCCGCGTAATTTGCCGCGTCTTCCTGCATGTGGTGCATGGTGCGGTCAACTTCTTCCATCAGTTCCTGCTTCCACTGCAGCAGCAGGTCCTTGAAGTGCTGAAGCATCTCGGCACTCATGTATTCTTCACCCTTCGCCATTTCGTAGGGGGTGAAGTTGGTAAAACGTTCGCGTGGTTGTTGTGCAGTATTTGCCATTGAACCCGGCCTCTTGTTTGTACTTCACAAGAACGCTTTGCTCCACTCCGCGTGAGCCCCCGTGGCTGCGCGGTTATACCCTGGGTGAAGCACTCGTCCTGAAACGGGAATTTGCGGAAAATAGCAGATTAGTCACGGGGGTGCCAGCCTTGTGACATTGACTTTTGTACGGAGATCACATGAAGTTTCCGGAACCGTTGGTTGAAGGCCGCCTAATCCGTCGTTACAAACGCTTCCTGGCGGATGTGCGGCTCCCGGACGGCACCGAGGTCATCGCCCACTGCCCGAACACCGGTTCCATGCTGGGTTGCCAGCCTGACAACGCCCGGGTCTGGCTCAGTCGCAGCGACAACCCCAAGCGCAAACTCCAATACACCTGGGAGTTGGTGGAAACCTCGCCCGGGCAACTGGCCTGCGTGAACACCGCCAGGCCCAACAGCCAGGCCCGCGAAGCCATTCAGGACGGCGTGGTGGTGGAGTTGGCCGGTTACCCGGACTGCCGCGCCGAGGTGAAATACGGAGCGGAAAAAAGCCGGATCGACCTGCTGCTGTCTGGTCATGAATCGGCAGCAGATGCCTGGGTTGAAGTAAAAAATGTCACGCTGGCCAAAAACGGCCAGGGTTTTTTCCCGGATGCGGTCACCGAGCGGGGCCAGAAACACCTGCGCGAGCTGATGGCGCAGGTTCAGCAGGGGCATCGCGCAGCACTGTTCTTTGTGGTTAATCACACTGGTATTGAAACCGTTCGTCCGGCGGACCACATTGACCGGAAATACGGCGAGCTGCTGCGCGAGGCCTGCGATGCGGGCGTGGAAGTGATCGCCTATCGTGCCAGCCTGAGTGGAAGCGAAGGAGTCCCCACAGGCATGCTGACCCTCACCGACCCGGTACCGGTTATTCTGGAAGTCTGATTTCGAAATGACCGTCACACTCCCGGGCCTTTCCCCGGAGCCGGAACCCGATAGATTTGCCCGGCCTCAGCTCGGACACGGGGCAGACGGGTTGCCAACCCCGCCTGTCGCTGGCCATTTTGGCAGTATGGCGTAGCGCATACGGGTTCCGTGATTCAGGGACATGACAATCTCATCGGCTTCCAGTCGGTGCGGGAAATAGCAGCCGGAAATCTTGGCGCTGGCAATGCTTGAGCCTTCCATTCTGGACTTCGAGAAATCCACGCCCCGCAGGTCTGCACCGCGAAAGTATGCGTGGCGGAAATCCAGCCCCCTGGCATCCATGCCCCGCAGGTCCAGGCCCCGGAAATCGCCGCGGGCGAAACTGGGCAGCTCTGTGGTCTTTGCCTTCTCGGCATTGAAGGCCTGCATGTCCTCACTGCGAAGGAGGTCATACAGGGGGTGGCTGATCTGATGTACTTCTTGTTCGCGGTTGTCGTCCATCTCATGCCTCATGCTGGCCAGTGGGAACCCGTTGTTTTAATAGCCCGTTTTAGCGAAGGAAATGCCCAGATGCTGCCGGATGCGGTCAGCCACCGCCTCTGCCACCTGTTTCTGGTCCGTGTGCAGATGGATGGTGTGGGTCTTTTCTTCGGCCGTCAGCGGTTCGAACCAGGTTTGCTGGGTGTCCAGGAGTTCCTCGGTTGCCTCCGAGGCGTCTCCCTTGCGGTTGCGTATCCATTCCCGGCGCAATGTCTCCGGCGCCTCGCAGTGTATCAGCGCAAACGGCACGCCCTGGGCTTCGGCCACGGAGGCCAGCAGCGACCGTTCGTTTTCTCTCAGGCTGGCGGCATCGACGATAACCGGCAAGCCGGCTGCCAGAACCTGTCCGGCGAGCTCTGCCAGCCGTTGGTAGGTTTTCGCTGTTGCTTCGGCGGTGTAGAGATTGCCGCCGGTGGAGGAGCGCGAGCTTTCCAGTGGCGCAAGCCCGTGCAGACGCTTGCGCTCAACATCTGAGCGCAGGCGGATCAGGCCCAGTTCGCCGGCCATGGCGGCGCTGACGCAGGTTTTTCCGCTGGCGGACAGGCCGGTGGTTGCCAGCAGATAGTGATTCGGGATGGTGCTGTAATCTTCGGCCAGCTGGGCGTAATCACGATAGCGCTGCATCAGGTCGGCTTTTTCGCCCTCGGTGAGGGACGGATTGGCCATGGTGAGCAGTGCAATCTTGGCCCGGACCATGGCCCGGTACGCCTTGTAGAGCGGCAACAGGGGCAGGGCTTCGAAGTCGCCCCGGTATTCCAGGTAGGTGTTGAGCACCAGATTGGCCAGCGAACCTTCCCGCCGGGATTCCAGGTCCATCAGCAGGAATGCCAGATCGTTAATCACATCAATCCAGCGGAAAGGCTCGCTGAATTCGATGCAATCGAAAACCGTAACTTCACCTTCAAAGCGGGTGATGTTGGCCAGGTGCAGGTCGCCGTGGCACTCACGGACCATGCCGTTGGCCCGGCGACTGGCAATCAGCTCCCGATGGCGTTTGAAGGTGGACTCGGTCCAGGCCTGGAGGTTATCCAGTTGCCGGAGCAGGTCGGCGTCGTCTATCAGCGGGCGTATCTGGTCAAAATTCTCCTGCATCGCCGCAAAGACCGCTTCGGGGGTTCCAAGCGGCTTTTCGTCAGGGACCGGTGACAATCGCTCGTGGAAGGCGGCGACCTGCCGGGCAAGGCTGGTCATAAGTTCCGGCGCCAGCTCACCGTTTTCCTGAAGGCGGTCGAACAGCTGGTCCTGATCGAACTGGCGCATTTTGATGGCGTATTCGAAGGCCTCGCCGTCACCGCCGAGAATGGGCTGATCCGGGGTCCCGGAAATCGGAAGGACCTCAAGGTACAGCGCTTCGGCCAGTCTTCGATTGAGCCGGAGCTCTTCCGCGCAGAAATGCTTTCTGCGTTCCAGGGTGGAGAAGTTCAGAAAGCCGAAATCCATCGGTTTCTTGATCTTGTAGGCATAATCGCCGGTCAGGATAACCTGGGAGATGTGGGTTTCAATGACCTGGAAGTCTTTGACCGGGTGGTCGTACAGCTCTGGATTCTGCAGTGCCAGAATCAGATTGCCTGGGGATGTCTCACTCACGGTGCTCTCCTCGCGTTCCCTGAACCCATTGATTTTTATTGCCCTATCATAACGGGCAGATTACAGAAATAACACACAGTTGGCCTGCCTTCCTGGCCGGTCCCTTCGTTATAATCCGGCCATGAAAAAATCCAGCTCATCTTCCCGGTCCAGACGAAAGCCCTCCCGAAAGTCCTCGAATAATGGTCGCCGGCCATGGTTCTGGCGTTTCATGTTCCGGTTTTGCGCCATTGGCCTTGTGTTGCTCGCAGGCTGGACGGTCTATCTCGATGCGGTTGTAACGTCCCGCTTCGAAGGGCGCCGGTTTGAAGTGCCGTCGCGGGTGTATGCCCGCCCCCTTGAGCTCTTTGAGGGCGCCAGTATCAGCGCCGATGCCCTTGAGCGGGAGCTCCGGCTATCCGGTTTTCACAAGGGCGCAGGCGATAAGCCCGGCAGTTACCAGCGCAATGGCAGCCGGTTCGTCATCAGTACCCGCGGGTTTTCCTTTCCGGACGGCGACGAGCCCAGGCGCAGGGTGTCTTTGACGATCTCGGGTGATCGGGTTCAGGATTTTTCGGTGATTCGGGGCGACGGTGCCTCAATCGTTCGTCTGGAACCGGCCCAGATTGGTGGTATTTACCCGGCGCACAAGGAGGATCGGGTACTGGTTCAACTGGACGAGGTGCCCGCGTTGCTAACCACCACCCTGATGGCGGTGGAGGATCGCAATTTTTACAACCATTTCGGCATTGCGCCGTTGTCCATTGGCCGGGCCATGCTGGCCAATATACAGGCCGGGAGGATTGTTCAGGGCGGCAGCACACTGACCCAGCAACTGGTTAAGAACTTTTTCCTGACCCGGGAACAGACACTGGTAAGAAAGGCCAACGAAGCCCTGATGTCAGTCTTGCTGGAATTGCATTACGAAAAGGATGACATCCTCGAAACCTACCTGAACGAAGTCTATCTGGGGCAGGCCGGCACCCGCAGCATCCATGGTTTTGGCCTGGCCAGCCAGTTTTATTTCGGGGAATCCCTCAAGTATCTGGATGTTCATCAGATTGCGCTGCTGGTCGGCATGGTCAAAGGGCCAAGCTACTACAACCCCCGGCGACACCCCGGGCGGGCAACGGAGCGTCGTAATCTCGTGATTTCCGAAATGGAGCAGGCCGGCCTGATCGAGCCGGAGAGAGCCGCTCGGGCCAGGGGGCTTCCGCTGGGAGTGAGTGAGCGCCCTTCGTATTCGGAGAATCGCTATCCCGCCTACATTGGTCTTGTGCGAAGGCACCTGGCCCGTGACTACAAGGAGGAAGATCTTCGCAGTGAAGGTTTGCGGATTTTTACTACTCTGGACCCGGCTATCCAGTACGCCGCAGAATTCGCCGTGACTGATACCTTGCCAAGACTCGGTGGTGCGAGGCTGGCGGAATCGCTGGAGGCGACCCTGGTGGTAACCGCCAAGGATTCCGGCGAAGTCCTGGCTCTTGTGGGTGGCAAGGACCCGCAGTTTGCAGGATTCAACCGGGCTCTGGACGCCAATCGCCCGATTGGTTCGTTGATTAAACCGTTCATTTATTTGTCGGCGTTGAGGGAGCCGGAGCGGTACACTTTGATGACTCCGGTGCTCGATAAATCCTTCACCCTGGAATTTGATGACGGTCGGCGCTGGCAACCGAAAAATTACGATGGCGAAGAGCGGGGGGAGGTGCCGCTGCACAAGGCGCTTTCCCGCTCCTACAACTTGCCTGCGGTGCGGGTTGGGCTGGATATCGGCGTGGATGTGGTCAGTGACACGCTGACGGCTTTTGGTGTCGATACGCCGATCTCGCAGTACCCGTCCATGTTGCTGGGCTCGGTTTCCATGAGCCCGGTAACGGTTGCCCAGATCTATCAGGGGCTGGCGACTTCCGGCTTCAATACCCCGTTAAGAACGATTCGGGAAGTCACCGATGCCAGCGGTGAGGCGCTTTCCCGGTACAGTCTTGAGGTGGAGCAGGTTGCCGATCCCGCGGCCGCGCATCTGGTACAGTACGCGATGCAGGAAACCATGCAGGAAGGCACCGGGCGTTCCGCCTACAACATTCTGCCACGGCAATTGACTCTGGCCGGCAAGACGGGGACCACGGACGATGGCCGGGATTCCTGGTTTGCCGGGTTCAGCGGGGATTTACTGGCAGTAGCCTGGGTCGGTCGTGATGATAACGGAGCAACAGCGTTGACAGGTGCCAGTGGGGCACTGCCGGTATGGTCCCGTTTTATGGCGCAGGTGCCGCAGCATGGCTTTTCGCCGGTGGTGCCTGATGGGGTCAACTACCACTGGGTCAATACGGAGCATCAGGCGCTGACAGATGAGTACTGCGACAATGCCCGTTTGCTGCCGTTCATAGCGGGCAGCGAGCCGACACAGACAATTTCATGTTCCGGAACCCTCGAACGGCGTATCCGGGGCTGGTTTGAAGGGTTGTTCCAATGAAGATCAAAGCGACGTTCAGAACAGGGCTCATCATGGCACTGCTCATCCTGGCGGGCTGTGCCTCCGGCCCGGGTGGCGGAATTTATGTGCCGGTGGGTGGTGAACCCGCCAAGGCGCCAGAGCCCCCACGAACCAGTGCCGGTGAGGATGAGGCGCCGGTCTGGCGAAAAAGCGAGCAGCCTGCGGCGGCGCCGCCAGAGCAGGAGCCGCCTCGCAGCAGTTCTCCGAGCTACCGTGAAACAGGGGATGGGCTCTCGCCGGCTGCGCTCAGCCTGGTGCGTGAAGCTGATGGATTACTAAAACAGGGTGACCCCTCCGGGGCAATCGCCCGGCTCGAACGGGCCCAGCGAATTGCGCCCCGTTCTGCCGAAGTGTATTTCAAGCTGTCGGAAGCCTACGTAGCCAGCAACCGCTTGGGCTCCGCTGAGCAGTTCACCCTTAAGGGGCTGTCTCTGGCTGGAAGCGACACCAGGCTGCAGAGAGCCGGTTGGCTGTTGCTGGCTGATATCCGTCGGGCAAGAGGTAATGTGGCAGGGGCGGATCAGGCGGAGGCGCGGGCAGCGGCCCTCTAACTCTAAAGAGTCATTTTCAGAAGATAACTGCATCAATTAACTGGATGTAACGCCCATTGTGAAGACGGCTCCTGACAGCGAAATATCAGCGGCCGTCTTCACGAATCTCCACTATCGGTATAGATCGAATCGCTTAATCCAGGGCCTGCTCCAGATCAGCGATCAAATCGTCGGCATCTTCCAGGCCGACTGATAAACGCAGCATGGCGTCGGAAATACTGCGACGGGTGCGTTCTTCCGCCGTTAGTCCATGGTGAGTGGTTGTGCAAGGTTGTGTTACCAGACTTTCCGCGCCACCCAAGCTGGGGGCCAGGGCGAACAACTTCAGCCGGTCTGCCACCCGCGTGGCGTATTCTCCGCTACCAGCGACCTCGATGGTCAGCATACCTCCGAAGCCGTACATCTGGTCTTTGGCAAGTGCGTGCCCTGGAAAATCAACCAGACCGGGATAGTAGACGTAGCTCACCTTCGGGTGCCGCTCCATGGCTTCAGCGATGCGCTGCGCAGACTCGTTTTGCTGGCGCACGCGTACCACCAGGGTGCGCAGACTACGAGCAAGCAATGAGGCCGTGCCTGGAGCAATCGTCGAGCCGAGATTCTTGCGCCAGTTCCACACCGGCATAAGTAACTCCTTTGAGCCCATCAAAACCCCTGCCGTGAGGTCACTGTGCCCGCCGAGATACTTGGTCGCGCTATGCACCACGAAATCAGCACCGAGTTCCAGTGGGCGTTGGTTGACCGGTGAGGCGAACGTGTTGTCGATTGCTACAAGGGCACCGTTGGCGTGTGCCTTCGCCGAAATAGTGCGAATGTCGAGCAATTCGAGGGCCGGGTTGGTGGGTGTCTCGAAAAATACCAGTTTTCCACCACCAGTCAACAAGGTATCGAGTTTGTCGAGTTCATTGCCCAGGATCAAATGGGTCCTGATCCCCAATAGGGGTAACTGGTTTGCCAGCAGTTCCAGCGTTCCGCCGTATGCATCGCCGATGCAAATGACGCCCTCACGTCCGTGCGTCAGGAACAAGGCCGTCTCGGCGGCCATCCCCGAACAGAAGGACCAGGCCATCTCCGCACCTTCGAGGCTGGCGAGCGTTTCTTCAATCGCAAAGATTGATGGGTTCAGGCCATAGCGAGTATAGAGACTCCCCGGCTTGCGACCGTCAACGACATCGAGCAGGTCAGCCGTCGATTTGAATGTAAAGGTGGTGGTGTCGTACACTGGAAGGTGCGGACTGCCGTGAGCATCCGTGAAACTGTGTCCATGAATGCTGCGCGTGGACAAGCCTTGTTTGCTGCTTTCGGTCATGGGAGTCTCCTGGTTATTTTTCCTGGGATTTCAGGCGGACATGACGACCAATTAAGTCGCCTTTTGTTCTTGATGCGGACGGCACATCGTGCGCCATATCCACCGCATCGTTCATCAGAAAAATATGGACTTTACTTCCCGCATCAGCCAGCTTGCCGGCCAGTCGCAGACCGTTCCAGGTGGCGTCAGTGGTGTCGTAGGGTTCGTGATTGAAAATGAGTAGGGTTTTCATGAGCGGTATCCAGAAGGAAGGGAATCAACGCCTGGCCAGCAGGCCGAAGTGAAAAGGGCAGCAATCTTGCAAATCAACAGATTCAATCGCTCGAAGTCCGACATCGGCCATCCACTCCCGACATTGCTCAGGCGTCGGGCGAATTGCCAACGAGGAGTTGGTATATCGCTGCGCCAGTGGATCACTGAAAGGACGCCTCCATCCTGCAAGATCCGTTTCGCGCCACCCAATTGCCGGCGACGAGGAAGGCCATCGTCTCCGCAACATAGAGTGCCACGTAAACAACCGGCGCCCAGATGCCTAAACCGATGAGCCAGACATTCAGTGCTGCCGGGTCGAGTTGGTCACGGTTGAGTCCAGCCCAGAGGACAGCGCCGGCAATACCTGCAAAGAGGAGTAAACGTGGAATGTGACGGCCCCGGTGCATGTCCGGTGTCACCACAATCAGGCGCAGGATCTGATCGAGGTCGAGCGGGATGCGGATGTTGCTGTGGTTGAACATCGCGGTCGCGTTGAGCAGCACCTCGAAGACCAGTACCGCGACGGCGGGTGGTCCGAGTGCGGCGACGACTGCCAGTTTGATCCCCATCGACAGCAGGATCTCGGCCGGGTGGAAGCGCAGACCGGTGGTGACGTCGAATTCCAGGTCAGTATGGTGCATACGGTGCAGTCGCCAAAGGGCGGGCACGGCATGGAACATTACATGCTGAAGGTATATGGCGAGATCGAGCGCCAGCAGCGACACCAGGAAGGCGAGCCAGGCAGGCGTCGCGAATATATTGAGCAGTCCCCAGCCGCGCTCTTCGGCAAGCAGCGCGAGCCCGACCGCCACGATGGGAAAGGTCAGGCGAACCAGGATCGTATCCACGACGACGACGCCGAGATTGCTGGTCCAGCGCAGCAGGCGAGGAATTTCCCGCCGTCGCCGCGGCGCCGCCACTTCCCATGCTGCCATCGCGACAAGAATGCCGAGAAAAAAGGCGATGCGGATCAGTGGCTCGTTCGCGAGAAACAGGTCGGTCATACGGAAGAGATCCTTGCCAACAGCCCATCCGGGCAATACATTCAATAAGTCATTTGAAAGATATAGCGTCTGAATCCCAATAATGTCAATCGGCGCTAAGCAGGCTTTGTTCGCGGAATTCGCGTCTGTGGTAAGTGCGTTTGGTCATCCGCACTTCGAACAAAGCCAGCAATCCATATTTCCTTGTGCTTGCGCTGAATGCGCCGGGTGGGCGCTCTTCAAACTTGATGCGATAACTCAAGCACAATTATAGATGTCAGGCTGAAACCACGAACTGGCCCATCATGCCAGCATCCTCGTGTTCCAGGATGTGGCAATGGTACATGTAGGGACTGTCCGGGTCGCTGTAGTCCGCGAAATTGAGAAGCAGGCGCACGCGCTCGCTCGGTGCCACAACGACCGTGTCCTTCAGGCCCATCTCTCCGGGGGCCGGCGGTGCGCCATTGCGGTCGAGTACGCGGAACTGCACGTCATGAATGTGAAAGGGGTGGGACATCATTGAGACGTTCTCGATTTGCCATATCTCCGTGGTGCCAACGCGGACGGCTTCATCGATGCGGTTCATGTTCATCGTCTTGCCATTGATTGTGAAGGAACCGCTACCCATCATCATGCCGCCCATGCCCATTTGCAGGACAAAGCGGCGTGTGCCCACCGCCCGGGATGGGTCGGGACGGTCCAAGCTGACGAGACGATCAGGCAGTCGCGCCGATTTGCCGCGCTGCGCGCCGGGCTTGATGTCGAGAACATCGAACGTCAGGTCGTCGCCCATCATCCCGCCCATCATGCCACCACCACCCATCATGCTGGTGTTTGGCGTTGCGAATGTGCGCAGCAGGGCCGGGCGGCCATCGTCCAGATCAACGACGATTTGCGCCCGCTCGGCGGGGGCGAGTGTGATGCGCGACCTTTCAAAGGGGCGCTCCAGCAGGCCGCCATCCGTACCGATGTGCTGGAACGTGCGTCCGTCGGCGAAGCCGATGGTGTGGAACCGGGCGTTGGAACCGTTGAGTATGCGCAACCGCAATTTGCTGGTGCGGGCCTCGAAATAGGGGCGCACCGTACCGTTGACCAGCAGGACA
>TARA_R110002095_G_scaffold189660_1_pt1 | contig 77147 bp, 77 predicted proteins | sample TARA_R110002095 | Tara Oceans TARA_R110002095 (sample SAMEA4397255) | marine metagenome | biome: Polar Biome; feature: [SRF] surface water layer (ENVO:00010504); material: water (ENVO:00002006), including particulate matter (ENVO:01000060) such as... | depth 5 m | reverse complement strand
GAATACATCAGATAAGCTTTACCAATGTATTCATCGGCTCCAAACATGTTTTGGAGCGTATCGGGAACAAGTACAATATTGGGGGTCAATGCCTGTTTGTTTTGCTGAAGCACTGAATAAAAATTCCGGGAAAGTCTTTTGACGGGTTTCCATTGGTCCTGGCCTGCTTGACGTTGCATGGTTTCTCCCTCGGGAAGATTAATCTTTCCTCCCTGGGCATTCACGAGTTCAACATTCCCTTTGAAGACCTGCACGTTTGAAGTTCCCGAATTTTCAATCTCGACACCAAAGAGTGTTCCTAAATCAACCACCGGTCCGCCAGGCGTCCGGATTGTGAAGCCTCTTCCTTTGTCGGTTGTGACTTTCGCCATCAAGATACCTGTAGAGAGGTTGATTTCATTTTCACCCGTGACTGCAAATGTGGCAGGAGCTGTAATGGAAGCTTTCACTCCGGTGATAAAAAGCAGTTCCAGCTGACCGCTGTCCAGTTTGTAAATTTTGTCCGCTTCCAGGCGATCGCCGATACTCAAAGATTCATGATTGAAAAATTTCACCTCGTAGGTATCAGCGACAGTCACCTGATAATCAACAACCTCAGGCACAACCGCAATTATTTCAACGGGTTTTTCGGCAGGCTTGTCAGGCAGTTGGCTCCCGATCCAGATACAGATTGCGACGAGTAATGCGGCGGGCAGCCCCATCACTGCCAGATAGGACAGTTTGGAAGGAGTCTCCGGTTTTTGAATAAGTCCATTCAGATTTTCTTTGTTAGAGAAGGGGGTCTTGTGGATCTGTTCCAGCTGTGAGTGGACTGTGATCAGCTCGATATAAAAATCTCTGGCAGATTCATCGAGTGCCAGGGTCTGTTTTAATTGCGAAAATTGCTCGCCTGTCAGTTTACTATCCAGGTGTAGTGAGATCATTTTTCCCAATGCATCTTCCTCAAGAGGGCCTTTATCTGGCTGTGAATGGTTCATACACCATCCTCCAGCTGGAGCGATTTCTCCACACAATCAACTAATGCCAGTCTCAGGCGATACAATAATGAGGTAATGCCGTTGTAGGTTCGTCCCCAGAGGCTGGCGATTTCTTCCAGCGACATCTCTTCTTCATAACGCTGTTTCAACAGCTTCTGGTGATCCTCAGATAACTGTTCCATACAATGAAAAAGAGAGCCCAGCCGTGAATCGTAATCGGTAATTTTTGATAACGATTTGTCAGAGATTTCCTGTAAGATATCGATGTTAAACAACAACGACTCTCTCGCTGCATCCCGTTGGTATGCAAGCACTTTGTAATAAGCGATTTTCGAAGCCCAGGCAGCAAAGGATGTCCCCGTGGTATAATCTGCCGCTTTCTCTAGAATAAATTTATTCGTATCTTGCAGGATATCGTTCGTATCGTTTTTGTTGCCGGTCAACGACAGAACATAACTGTAAAGTCTCCCCTGACATTTGATGAGATCTAAGATAAACTCTTCTGTAACGATCATCTGTGCACGATTATCTCTTTTGTGAGTATGTGGATAAAAATGTTTGCATATATCTATATTCCAAAAAGATTTACATTTTGTCGAAGTTTTACACCAATTTGTTTGAAACTGCCATTAATCGCCGGGATTCCGGATTTTTAGTATCGTGAGCTCCTATTGGACGATTCCATTCACGTTGAGAGCCTTGGGCGAAGCCGTACCAGCTCACTGCGGTGTGATTCAAGGGACCAAGGGCTTTAAGCATTCATCAATTCACGGAACGGGCAATGAATCAGATTGAGGCGCTGAATACATTCATTAATACTCAGGCTATCAGTGTAATCATACGTGACGTCCCCTGGGGTGATGCCAAAGGCAACGAAGATTACCAGGGAACAATCTACTTTTCTCCTGGTACTAAGATAACTGACCTTCCACCTGTAGCCGGCGATGATATGTGTTGTGGACGTGTCAGAGTTATTGGCCACCACAAAGATCGGCGAAGGAGATCTTTGTGGTGGGCCGATGTCCGCAAGGCGCTGGCCGAGATCAAATACGCTAGCTGGGCCGCAGCAGAAGACGTCGGCGGCGATCTGGCGCGGCTGAAAGAAGTCTCCGGCAACATGGACCGCGCCTTCGGTTTGACGTCACACTCCTGAGACAGATGGCAAAGCGTGTTATTAAGGCACGTATCGAAAAACGTATGAGTTGATGGGACAGAAGTGCGGCTGCATGCGCTTGTTAGCGAGCAAGTTCATTGAGTGCTTCAATCGCTCTCTCCGCAAGTTCTCTTTGAACAAATATATGATCATGGTAATAACCTGCAACTACGTTTGCGCTGATTCCATGCTCAGTAAGTTTATTTGAGAATGCTGCTGTCAGCCCAACTGCATCAAGGCTAGAGTGAATAAGTAACGTGATTCCTTTGAAGACTGATTCATAACTAATGTTTTTCTCATCTGCTTTAGATTTAGAGATGATCAGTGTAAGCCCCTCTGATTCGCTGATTGCAACTACTGGGCCTAAGTCTGAGTAATCTCCGTATTGAGCATCCGGGAAGGTGCAATATACATACTCCCCATCCATTAGTTCTGGGGACATGGCTGTGAGTAACTTTTCTAAATTACTCTCGCCAGTCATGGTTGGTCTTGCTCGTTAACTTGTTATTCACCTGCATGAACTTGTTCTGATACGAAGCCCCTGGGGATTCATATCACACATAGTTGCTGTGTATGGTACCTGACATGAATAACATTTCAACGCGTACACTCCCTGTAGAATTTTATTTACAGTAAATCTACACAGATATGAAAAAAACAAAATACACAACAAGGTGTAGCAACCGTATGAAACTCATTGAATAACTCAATCAGAAAACGTTCGTCTTATCGAACTGCGTTAGAATGATGCGACACTCCTTTCAGGTTAGTTGGGATGAATCCTAACTTCTCATACGCGAAATCATAATCCCAGTTTTCTGTTAAAGCTACCATATAACTGACAGCGCTCTTCGTGTGGCTGAGGCGCGAAGACTTGGCCCAACTTGACATCTCAACCCCCTCACTCAAACACCAGTCCCACAGCATCGATAATCGCGCCGCGGCGGTCGTGGATGCCGATCGCTTTTTTGCCGGCTCCGTTGATGGTCGGTGCCTCTTTTTCGGAAGGCGTGCCGATCCAGTCGCTGGTGTAGGCGTCTGCCGGATCGAGCTGGCCGTCGGGTTTGACTCGCTGGAAGATGATTTGAACGGCGCTGACATATTTGGGGACGTCAACTTTTAAGCCACCGACGGCGTAATCTGCCTTCGCCACCATTGCGGAGCCGCTTCCTGTGCAAGGGGCGCGCTCGTAGATCGGTTGCAGTATCTGGACCGCCGGTACGCCGACTCAACTCCCCATCTTGTATTGAAAACCGAGCACAGTTGCCCCTTGGTGTTGACCATGCGGAGCAGGGCGGCAGGCCGCCTGCGAATGATTTGAGTCTTCTCTGACGTAGTGGGGTTGACATGGCTACATGATGTAGTCATGATGGCGACATGGTGTAGTCATTCTAAAAGGTAAGGAGTTGTGATGGGAATCACTGAATTGTCTGCGGCAGAGCAGGAGGTGATGGAGGTGGTCTGGGATCGCGGCGAGGTGACCGCGCGGGAGGCGCGGGAGGCTTTGTCTCGTGACGTGGCCCGCAATACCGTGCGCACATTGTTAGAGCGAATGGAAGAGAAGGGCTGGGTGACTCATCGTGAGGTCGGTCGTGCATTCGTGTATCGCGCCGCGCGGCCGCGAGAGGAGTCTATTGGTCGGAAAGTGCGGGAGATGGTCGATACCGTCTGTGGCGGGTCGACAGAAACGCTCGTCGCCGCACTATTGGATTATCGCGGACTGCGTCCGGGGGAATTGGAACGTATCCGCAAGATGTTGAAAGAGGCGAAAGGTGGTCGTTTGAAGAACGGCTGATGTGGTACTGCAGAAGGTGAATGCAAGGACCGGTTGCTGCTTTGTGAAGCGATGTTTCAGGTTTTCAGTATGATGTGAGGTAAGTCATGGTGATGTTGATCGGAGCGGCGATAATATCAAGCGTTGGTTGGATAATCAGCCTGGCATGTCCGAACTCAGCGGCACGGCGGCATCTCATTCTATTAACCGCGGTGGTTGCCTGTCTGCTTCTTCCAATGGCAATCAAAATTCGGTCGGGAACAGACTGGACGTTACTCGAGGTACCGAGTTCGAGCAATACGAACACAATGATTTCAAGCGATACCGTTCCTCTGTTGAGTGAGGAACCGTCTGATGTGAAATTCTCGCAACGCGATCAGATAGAAGATAGCGATCCGCCTTCGGCGGTTGCTGGTATGGCTCAAGAGACCGATCGTGGGACGACCAACCTGAACGCGCAGAGGCATGTCGACCATCAGCAGCCGACCGTTGAAAGTCGTAAAGTGTTGTCGTCAACTGAGCCGAACCTTGTTCGGCAATTGACAGTTGATGAATCGGCTACGACCAGCAAGTGGGTTTGGGTAAGGTCTTGGGGAGCGGTGGTCTATGCTATCGTCGCGTGTGCGATATTGCTCCGATTACTCGCCAGCCTGATTGTCATTCAGCGCGTACGACGGCGGGGCATTGAGATTGGCGTGGCACACAATGGGATTCGCATACTGGAAGCAGAGGTCGCGGTGCCGCTGGCGATTGGTTTCGGAAGACCCGCGATTGTGCTGCCTCAAGGGTTCCGCGAAGCAGTGAAGCCAGACGAACTCCAGGACGTGCTTGACCACGAAGCAGAACATCTCCTGCGCGGTGACCACTGGATCATGCTGTTGCAGGGGATCACAGCGGCCGCCTACTGGCCGATTTTTACGGTGCATTTACTCAACCTCGCTCTGTCCCGTGCGCGTGAAGAACTGTGTGACAATGCGGTGCTGACGAATCGGGATTCCGCTGCATACGGTCAGACGTTGTTGACGGTGGGGGAGCAAGTGAGTAGTCGGCGTGCGTTCGTGGCTCAGCTGGCTTCTTCAATGATCAGACGCGGAGAACTGGAACGCCGCGTGGCGGGAGTGTTGGATACTCAACGCGATCGAAGAACACGAATGAGTCGGCGTGTGCGCTGGATGGTCGCGACGAGTCTCATGGGAATCGTGATACTGGCAGGAACCACCCGAGTGGTCGCCGTCGCGGATCAGCCGACTGCCGTCGAGTCGAATGTGGTTAAACCAAAAGTCGTCGTGTGGCCATTGCGTCAGGTCGATCCCGAGCAAGCCACGTTGCACCGAGGCATTGTACTGGGGCCGGACGGAAAGCCGTTGGCGGGAGCAGCGATCTATGCGGCCACCTCGATTCAACTGCAGGATCGGGTTCAAGTGGGCGCCGGCGAACTCGGTCCCAAGCGGGCGGTAACGGATGCCAAGGGGCGATTCGAATTTCACGCGGTCGATCTGACATGGGTCTTAACAGCCGGAAAACGAAAGTGGTGGGAAATCCTGCTGGTGGCGACAAAGGAGGGGGTCGCATCGGGTTGGCTTAAGACCAGGGGTGTAGCCCGCAACTTGCGCTCACACAAGCATCCGCCGAAAATAGACGAAGTCATATTGCGGACACGGCCGCCTGAGACGTTGACGGGGCAGTTCCTGCTGGAGGGAGGGACTCCCTTGGTCGGTGCCCGCGTTCAGCTCACGACCTTGATGGCTCCCATCAAGTATGATCTCGACGTGCATGTGCCCAGAGAAGAGGAAAACGTGATTGGGAAGTTTCAGTCATATTCCATTGACTATGCAGAGACACTTAACCGTCCTTCGGTGCTTCCGGATCTGAGAACAGAGGCGACGACAGACAAAAATGGTCGTTTCGAACTGCAGGGATTACCTGAGGGGTTCATTGCGCGGATCGAGGTCACGCACTCGCAGGCGGTGACCACGAGTCTGCGCGTCGCGGTGAGGTCGATTGCTTCAGTGTATCGTAAGTCATACAGTGAGCAGGGGGAGCCGACGCTGTCATTGTATGGATCTGGGTTCACAGTAGAACTGGCGAGAGGTATTGTGTTGCGAGGACAAGTCACCTCCAGTAGGTTGCCGAATCGAAAAGCGGCGGCTGGTGTGATCGTCGCATTGGCGAATCACAATGCCAGAGGGGGGATTTACGGTCAGCGATTTCAGACAGACGTCAATGGTCGGTTCGAGATGACGGGTTTGCCGAACAGGCCAGAGGGTTACGAATTGGCGTTTATCGGGTCATTCGCAGCGCCCTATTTTGACCATCGACAGCGGGTCGTACCAGGTGAGGATGCCCGAGTGATACTTACACCGGCGGTGCCATACCGCTTGAGGCTGATCGATCCGAAAGGCAATCCGGTTGACCGGGATGTCTACTCCATCAAGGTTCAATCAATCCCCGGATTGAGCCATACTGGTGTCAAAGGACGGTTCAATGATGCCCAACGCGTGGCGCCCGGTATTTATGAAGGAATTGTGCCATGGGGACCAGCGGCTGTTCTCGTCAAGCGCAGCTTGAAGACCGACCGACCGGCCGCGGTTGTCCCCAAAGCGTTCTTCGCGCCGGGACGCACGGATTGGACACTGGAAGAGGAACGATATGCCTACGGAGACGCCTGGCGGATTGCGCAGCCTGCTATTGTCGCAACTAAACGGATCAGCGTCGGCAAGAATAGGACAATCGACCAGATCGATTTGGCAGCCATCAAATTTACAAACGCGCGAGAGTACGCCCGCGTGCAGGAGCTGACAGCGACGGTCTACTCCGACCCACCTGTGGAAGTGACACTCGTTGACTCCGACAACCACCCGGTCGAAGGTGCGCGTATCAAGAGACAACTGAAAAGGGCCCTGCAACTGAAACAGTACAATGACAACGATCTGCCAGGAACATTCTCTGTGTATGGCTTACATCCGGACCGGGCTGAATTCCTTGTTTTCACTGACCAGGAACGCGGTCTGATCGGGACGCTCTCCACCAAATGGACCAGTGACCCCGTAAGTGTGGTGATGCAGCCAGCAGCAACGCTGATCGGTCGGTTTATAGATGACTCAGGCGAGCCTAACTTTGATTTCGGCATTCGCATGCTAGGGAAGGCTCTGGCACCGGATACCTTTGTCGCAGGGCGGGTGTCTAATACAACGGATGAACCCGGTAAGCGGAAGGGAGAATTCTATCTGATGGTTCCGCCAGGCGTTGAGGTGCGCGGTGAGTTCGTCAGGAAAACAAGCCATCATGCAACGCGGCCCACAGTCGGCACCGCGTTCGCTCCATTGATTCCCAAGCCTGGGGAAACGGTGGATCTCGGAGACCTCATCGTGCCCTGACAGAAAGTAAACGGAAGCAGCCTAATCCTTGTCGGTGCGAAGCACGGAGACGAATGCTTTCTGGGGGATGTTGACGCTGCCGAACTGCTTCATTTTTGCCTTGCCCTTCTTCTGTTTTTCGAGCAGCTTTTTCTTGCGCGTCACATCGCCGCCGTACAGCTTTTCGGTCACGTCTTTGCGGAACGGCGCGATCGTGGTACGGGCAATGACTTCGCCTCCAATGGCGCCCTGAACTGGTATCTTGAATTGATGCCGGGGAATCTCTTTGGCGAGTTGTTCGCAGTAGTGCAGCGCCCGCGTTCGCGCTTTGTCTCGATGCACGAGGTAGGAAAGCGTGTCGACTGTTTCTTTGTTGACGAGAATATCGACCTTCACGATATCGGTGGTGCGATACTCAATCGGCTCATAATCGAACGATCCGTAGCCGCGCGTAATCATCTTCAGCTTGCCATAGAAGTCGAAGAGGACCTCTCCGAGCGGCATCACGCTGGTGACTTCGATCCGATTGGCGGACAGATAGTTCATCGTCTGGCTTTCCGAGCGATGTTCCCTGCAAAGTTCCATGACAGGACCGACGTACGTCTCGGGGGTCAGAATCGAAGCTTTGATGTAGGGTTCGCTGACCGAATCGATCGCCGTGGGATCAGGCCAGTAAGAGGGATTGTCGACTTCGATCGTGGAACCATCTCTCAAAGTGACATGGTACTTCACCGATGGGGCGGAGATCACCAGACCAATGTCAAACTCGCGTTGGATACGCTCTTGAATCACATCCAGGTGCAGCAGTCCGAGAAATCCGCAACGAAAGCCAAAGCCCAGTGCCGCGGAACTGTCTTTATCAAACGTGAGTGCCGCGTCGTTGATTGCGAGCTTCTCCAGAGCCTTTGTGAGTTCCACGTAATCGCCCGTATCCATGGGATAGATGGAAGAAAAGACGACCTGTCTGGCGGGCTGGTAGCCGGGAATCGGCTGTTCCGCCTGTCGATTCAGTAGCGTAATCGTATCGCCGATCTCAATGTCCTGAACACTTTTGACTCCCGCGACAACATAACCTACTTCACCGGCGCTGAGTTGTGGTTTGGGATTGAGCTTCATCTGGTTAAAGCCGACTTCATCCACTGTGAAGTCGCGACCGGCGTGCATGAAGTGGATCGTGTCGCGCGGCTTGAGAGTGCCTTCCATGATGCGACACTGCAGAATCACGCCGCGAAATTTATCAAAGTTCGCGTCAAACACCAGTGCCTTCAGCGGCGCATCCGGATCACCCTCGGGAGGAGGCAACTTCTCGACGATACCTTGCAATACGTCCTCGATGCCTATGCCATTTTTGGCGGAAATTGGGATCGCCTCGAACGGATCGAGCCCCAATTCTTCATCAATCGACTCTTGTGCCCGTTCGATGTCCGCGGCGGGAAGGTCGATCTTATTGATCACAGGCAGCAGGGTCAGATTATGTTCCAAAGCCAGGTAGAGGTTCGCTACTGTCTGGGCTTCGACTCCCTGAGAGGCATCGACCACAATCAAGGCGCCTTCGCAGGCCATCAACGACCGCCGGACTTCATGCGAAAAGTCAACGTGGCCCGGCGTATCAATCAGATTCAATAAATAGTCTTTGCCATCCGGAGCCCGGTAATCGAGCGTAATCGAATTGCTCTTGATAGTGATGCCCCGTTCACGCTCGATATCCATCGAGTCGAGCATTTGTTCATGCAGTTCACGTTGTGTCACGCCTCCACAGGTTTGAATGAGGCGGTCGGCGAGCGTGGACTTGCCATGGTCAATATGAGCAATGATGCAGAAGTTTCGTATATGTTTCATCGCGTAGTTTTAGCAGAAAGTAGCAGAAAAAAACAACCGAGAAGGCAGTCGGTGAGATTAGGGGTGGGGTAGCTTATTTTTTTACAAATGGGGGCGTTATGGCGGAATCCCAAGATACTTATAACTTGATGGCACTATTCCGCGATACTTCGCCTGTTCTATATGGGGCAGCTGACAAAATCCGACCCACCGCCTATTCCCAAAGACGCGATCATCCGGCGGCTTGATTTTAACTCTGATTGACAAAAATCGACCAGTTTTCATAGAATTCGCGTCAAAGGAGCCTAAGCAGGTTAGCACGCTATACTAGTTTTTTCGCATTGTCGTTCTCTCTTGCGACGATCAGTCTCGGTGCCGAACCGGAAGAGTGCCCTAAGCCTCAGAGACTTACTCAATCGGCCCCCGAAAAGAGCCGCAGTCTGTCGGCCCTGGATCATCTCCGCATGGCGATGGAGCAATTGGAAGCAGCGGGTCTGTCCGAAGAAGCAGTGAAGCTGCGCGAAGTGTCAGGCCAGCTCAAACAACGAATCATCCGAGAGCAAGTTGAGTTATCGCGACAGATTCTAACGCTGCAGAAACAATCGAAGCAACTACGACGGCTGACGGGAAGCCCGAACAAAATTCTCTGCCGCTGTTTCATTCTTGAACTATCAAGCAAAGCAGCCGCAGAATTTGCCGCGGCTGCGGAGCCGGTACGTTCCACAACCGACCCGCAGAAGCGTACTGATCCCACGGTCTCGGTTTTTAAGAATGCAGAGGCAGCCATCCAGCAACTGAAAAAATCGGGCAGGGTGACAGTGGTGCATGCAAGTCCGCAAATCGTCACTGCTCCCGGGCGACCAGCAACGTTTAAGAGTGGCGGCGAATTTCCGATTCTGATTCCTGCCGGGGAAAATCAAACCTCCGTCGAATGGAAGCGGCTCGGCGTTTTTTGCAAGGTCGAACCACGTTTGCTCGACAATGGAAAGATCCAGCTCCAATTTAGTCCGGAGATCTCGCATCGAGACTATACGAACTCGGTAAAAATTAATGGTCTGACTGTCCCCGGTCTGACAGTGCGTCGCGTCAACACAAAAGCTGAAATGAACCTCGGGGAAACACTTGTGGTAAGGACGGTTTCGAGTCTGGGAAGACAAAGTGAGTCGGTGAACGCGGAATCCGATACCGCGTCTCCGGAGAACATCGTAACGTTGTTTATGGTGACCCCGGTTGCCATTGATTAGCTGGACGACTTGTTCTGCGCATCCCGTTTTGTGACTCAGCGTCGCGTAAGAACCCGCCGGTTTGGAAAACCTTCGTTTTTTTTACTGTCCTGCGTTCGACGAGTATCACGAACAGAATTTAAGACTTGATGACTCAATATGCGAGCTTACTGGATCGCATACTTGTTGATGATGTAATCAACGATGATTCAATCAACCATCCAAAAGTTTCATTTCGTTATTCAGACGTTTTTCCGGAACGAATATCTTTTGTGTTTGGCAACGAAACGTATTTGTAAAGAGTTGTTCTCGAAATCTTCAACGTATCACAGAAGTCATCTATACTGTTCGATTTATCGCGAAACAGCTTTTTGCCAGAACACTTTAGGTGACTATGGATCCAGTGGAGGACGTCCTCCCTTACGCCCTCGTGCTGGGCAGGGTACACCTCTTGAATATCCTCTGGCTTAGTCTGAGTGATTGAGGGGATTTATCAGTGTGAACGTGGGGAATCATTAGGACTCCCAAGATATCGCGTTATGTGAAAATATAAATTAATGATTGACAGTCAGTGCAATCTTGTCATCCTATACTTTAGTATCATTTCTGACACATTGCAGCCAGGACGATTCTAATGCATCCAAGAAATAGAAACCTGAAGGGCTATGCATTCGACCCTTCTCTCTCGCTGCTGATTGACACGGTTGACATTAACACAATTGACTATCACATTCCCTGGGAAGAACTCAAACCCGGGCCGATAGGCGAGTACGTCGAAGTTGTTGACTACGATCCAACAATCAAGCAAATGTATCAACCCGTTGATTTGAATGGTGAATTCGAGTTGGTAAATAGCGGGCTAGATCCCAGCGAAAGTAATCCCCAGTTTCATCAACAGATGGTTTACGCCGTTGCCATGGTCACGATCAAAAATTTTGAGAAAGCACTCGGGCGAAAGCTGTTTTGGGCCACGCGTTTGAAAGAAGGTCCGGGGGCTTATGAAGATTACGTTCCCAGGCTGCGTATCTACCCGCACGCAATTCGAGAGGCCAATGCCTACTACAGCCCGCTTAAGAAAGCTGTACTCTTCGGATACTTTTCGGCAACCCCCAACAATGTTGCATTACAGATGCCGGGTTCTTTGGTGTTTACCTGTTTGAGCCATGACATTATTGCCCACGAAGTGACACATGCAATTTTGGATGGACTGCACCGCGAATACAACCAGCCAACAAATCCAGATGTTCTTGCCTTTCATGAGGCATTCGCAGACATCATTGCTTTGTTTCAACATTTTACGTTTCCGGACGTTCTGAAACATCAAATCAGCAGGACAAGGGGCAATCTGGATGATCAGAATTTGTTGGGACAACTTGCTCAGCAATTTGGGGTCTCGATCGGGCGTTATGGGAGCTTGCGAAATGCACTCGGTAGCTACGACGAGTCCGGTCAATGGGTGCCACAGAAACCCGATCCGGCTGAGTATCAGGAGGTAATGGAGCCACATCATCGAGGAAGCATTCTTGTCGCGGCAGTCTTTGAGGCATTTCTGACGATCTATAAACGACGCATTCAAGATCTGTTAAGAATCGCAACTGCTGGATCCGGAGTGATGCCGGAAGGCGAACTTTCACCCGATTTGGTAAATCGTCTGGCAAACGAAGCATCCAAGTCTGCCCAGCACGTTTTGAATATGTGTATCAGAGCAATCGATTATTGTCCGCCTGTTGACATTACCTTTGGTGATTTTCTCCGAGCGATCATTACAGCCGACTTTGATTTAGCTGACGACGATAAATTTCACTATCGTCTTGCATTTATCGATTCGTTTAGACGGCGCGGAATCTATCCCACCAATCTAAAGAACCTGAGCGAAGAGAGTCTACGCTTTCCTTCCCCGATGAATCTGTCAGATGATACTCAGCGGAGCATCCGTATTCTCGTTGATTTTTTGAAGAAGTACCGAGAAAGGCTATTGTATGAAACCGAACGCGAAAAAATCTTTAACATCACAAAAACATATATAGCAGGTAGTTCGAATGTTACCGGGTTACACCGGCGTTTGACCCACAAGTTCAAAATTACCTACGAATTCGAAAAGTTGACAGGACTTGTTTTTAACTGGGAAAAATTTAATTTTGGCGACTCAGTAGTGCGTGATCGTCCCTCATTTCAAATTCAAAACTTGAGGCTTGTGTCACGAGTTGGGCCCGATGGCAAGATTGTCAACCAGATCGTGTTTAGTTTGATCCAAAGAATAGGCGTCGTGATACGTTCTGGAGAATTCGTTCACTACTATGACCCCAGACACGAAGAACGACCGATTGGTGGAATCGAAGTTCAGGGAGGCTCGACTCTCATATTTGATCTTGATTCTGAGGATGTTCGGCTCAAATATGCCATTTCAAAACCGTTGTTCGAACCAAATCGGTCAGACGGTAGAAAAACACGGCTACCGAGCACAAGAATTCTAAGTCAGTATCAATTCCAGTCCGAAGTGCTGCCAACAACGATCTCCGAATTTGCGAGTTACTTTGGCATAGGGCACGACAATCGTTTTGGTCACATGTTTTCCATACTGCACAACCACTAATCATTAGGTTTGAGCAATGCCTGACAATCCGAAAAAAAACATCACAGATGTGAAAGTCCGCATGTACAAAATGGGGACGGGAGACTGCATCTCTTTGAAGTTTCTGCATAAGGCTGAAACCACTTACACCATGTTGTTCGATTGCGGCTGCATCACTGGATCGAAGGCGAGGCTCACGCCATTTGTCGAGGAACTGATTCACGATCTTGATGGTCACGTCGACGCATTGGTGATCACGCACGAGCACCAGGATCATGTTCTTGGATTCCAACGATGTGAAGAATTATTTGTCGAAGGACTTTCTGTCGGTGAATTGTGGATGGGATGGACTGAGAACGACGCGAAACCAAAAGTCAAGAAATGGAAAACGGAATATGGTCAAAAAAAAATGGCTCTTGCCCGTGCCGCCAAACAATTAAATGAGGATGTGAATTCATCTGAATTCAATAACCAGCTGGCAGGTTCACTGGCAGCGAATGAATTGTTGTCGTTTCACCAGAAATTTGCGAACTCGGTGCAGGGATTTGCGGATCTTCATGTGAATGAGGATGAGAAGGAGTACAAGGGGCCGCTGAAAGGAATGCAAATTGCCAAAGAGGAATTAGATCGACAACATGAGATTAACTACCTCTCTCCTCGTGAGATTCTATACGACATCGAAGGTCTGGATGGCGTTCGGATTTTTGTTCTCGGGCCACCAACAACTCACGGTGAAGTTGCCAAGGAAAGTGGTGAAGTTGGCGAATCCTATCAACATAACAAGCAGCTGGACCCTGAAGACTATGCGCTCGATGCTTTGCGATTCCAGATTCAAGATAGTGACTATTTTACTCGTACCATGAATTTTGACGGCGATGTTTCAAGCGATACGACTCTCGCCCCTTTTCCTGCATCAACGTTTGCTTCAAAATCGACCTTACGAAAGTCTCCTTATGAAAACACAGCAGAGGCCTGGAGGCGAATTGACTATGAATGGTTACAAAGCTCAGCAAATTTAGCTTTGCGAATGAACAGCCTGACGAATAACCTGAGCCTCGTACTTGCGATTGAGTTTGAAGAGAGTGGCAAGGTGATGCTCTTTCCCGGAGATGCAGAGTTTGGAAGTTGGGAAAGCTGGCAAGATATTCAATGGAACGAAGTATTACCGGGTTCCAATCTAACGACTGAGGATCTCTTGAACCGGGTCGTATTTTACAAGGTTGCACATCACCTTAGTCACAATGGAACGGCACAGAGCCTTGGGCTCGAAATGATGGAGCATCCTGATCTGGTGGCAATGGCGACGCTCAATTATGACGTGATTAATTCTGGATGGAAATCCACAATGCCGAACCGGGCCATTTTGAAGGCGTTGCTTGAACGAACAAAAGGGAGAACGATTATTCAAAATACAGACCATCTGTTTTTTGACTTGGACGACGAAATTCCACTAACAGAAAAAATCGCGGAATTCCAAGGGCGAATGTCAGCAGATGAACTTCAGGAATACACGAATTCCCTAATTGAAAACGATAAGTTTGTCGAGGTTTCAATCAAGATCTGATTGTTGGTGAATGTCCTCACTTGTTATAACGAAATTTCCTTGGCAAAAATGCTACGATCATCAGAGTGACGGCATGAAACGAAAATGATGCCCTTTGTCTCACACATTGTTTCATTATCAGGTCGAAAGCACCTACCCCAGGAGCTGCGTATTGCTTCTAACTTGAGTGAGGGGTCGTGACAAAAAGTTCGATACAATAATCACCAGCCAGTAGATATCGCATTTGTCGAAGGAAACGTTCGTAATCTTTTACGAAACCGCAAACGGCGAGTTTCGCGGACAAAATGAGCGGACAGACTGGCATGGATCAATTTCAGATCAGACCGAATTGACGCGAAACCGTTTAACGGTCAATATTCGGTACGTTCGAGAATTCAAATCAGGCTCCCGACGGGTTTCTGGGAGAGCGACTCGTCAACTTTCTACTTCGTTCTTAAACACCGACGCGAGTAGGAGACTTTGCTTCGCCGCAGAAGTATGTCCAACTTCTGCGTGTTGGAGTTGACGCCAATTACACTCGTTTTTGGCGGCCGGACGTGTATAACGATCAGAATAACCGGGACGGGAGTTGATGTTGATGAGCAAAGCGAACGCGCGACGTTATTCCGGCTCAGGTTCATCCGTTTATTCTGCTTTGTCGCGGTCATCCAAATTTGCCAAGTTGTATTTGAACATCAACCGATCATCTAACATCGATTACAAGCTGATGGACTTGAACATCATCAAGAACTGCAACGGCGTAAGGCGTAAGTGGAGAACAATCACTTTATTTTAGACACAGGAGACCGCAGCAGTTACAATCCATACCTGGAGCGGTTTCAGGCTAATCCATATGGGAAATCTCGGCTGGAATAAGTTCATTTCGTGTGTCTGACGGCCTGCAAACCGAAACCGGAGCAGCAGCATGACTTCCACAAAGAAATTGGCAATCAGCATCAGTGAGCTGTTTACCATACTGGCAAGTATCGCCATTATGGCAGCGTATTTTACTGATTGAAATCCCCGGCGTTAAACCAAACTGGAACAAACCCGTCGATATCACACTGGACGAAATTCTGGAATGGAGTCAAAAGAATGATTCGACGCATAAAGAATTCCATAATGTTCCCAACCAAGATATTCACCTGGCTCTGTATCGGTGGCCTGTGCTTCAGCACGCTCTCCTCGTCAAATGGTAATCCACCACCCATCAACGAGAGAATCCCCAACAAACCAGGTCCGGTTGAATCCTCGTTGACGCCAAAGATGCCAACGGATGTTTTGATCGATCAGATCGAGAACGAACTGAGAACGTCCCATCGCCCACTCCCGAACGAAGAATTCATCCGAACACATATCAACATCGCAACGCTGATCGGTGATCTCCGTAAAGCTTCCCCGGATGACCCTCACGTCGCAAAGTTTTTGCCAGAACGTTGGCGATCGTTGAAATTACTCGCAGGAAAGCCTTCGACCAATGGTCAAAGCACCTTCGATTCGATGCGCGAACTGAACGCCGAAATCGACGATGTTCTCAAGACAACAACGGATTCCAAACTGAGAAGCGATGCGCTATTTTGTCAGACTATTTTCAAACTGAACGGACCGATTGACGGACCTGCCGCCGTCGTACTCGCTGAAAAGTTCGTCAGCGAGTGGCCCAAAGACAACCGATCTGCCGAGGTCCTCCACAGCGCAGTCATGAAACTTAATTCCGCGTGGTATCTGCGGCTAGCGGTCATTGTGCTCCTTGTCGTGATCAGTGCGATGGTTGCAATGACTGCACACAGGCCATCATCCAACACATGGAAATGGCTAAGACTCGGCATTCTTTTCGGATTACTGGGGATTGCGTTGTTCGTTCTCCTACACATCTCGTACCCGCACTTCCCAGGCCTGAGAAAGTTCGAAGCCGCTGTCTTAGAGGTAGTTCTGGCATTGAATCGAATCCTCGAGTCAAGCCTCATCAGCTTTGTTGGCACTTACCGTTTTTGGCTCGTCATTGTGGCGGCCAGCACCATGGCTCTGTTACTTGTGGCCGTCCGGCAACGTTCGGAAGTAGCGCCCTTCCAACGTTTCTCCAAAATTCGCCATTTGATTCTCGGTTTCGCTTTAGCCGGGGCCTTGTGCTTTACTGTGGATACTTACCTCATCAGTCGTCAAAGCACTGAGGTAACGCGGCGCATCGCTCAAGAATACCCCGATTCTGTCCGTGGTCGATTAGCGCAAGGGAAAACCAGAAAACGCGAGCGAATTGGTGAGCCGTTTGAGCTTGAGTTCACTGACGCGATCTCTGGTCGAGCAGTCTCGATGAAGAATTTGCGAGGGAAGATTGTCGTGGTGGAGTTCTGGGCGACCTGGTGTGGTCCGTGCGTTGGTGAAATCCCCGAATTGAAGCGACTATATGCCAAATACCATGATCAGGGGGTCGAATTCATCGGAGTCAGTCACGATGTACCTGAAAACGAAGGAGGATTGGAAAAACTGAAGTCGTTCGTAGACAAGGAGCAAATTCCTTGGCCGCAGTATTATCTGGGACGCGATAACCGCGCAGTGCTGACAGGTTCGCCGCAGAATGATTTTTCAGAATCATGGGGAGTCGATGGAATCCCAGTCATCTTCTTGATCGACCCAAGCGGCAATCTCTATTCGACCGAGGCACGGGGCCAGCTTGATACCCTGATTCCACGGCTTTTAAAAAAATAGACTGGACATTCGGAAGTTGAGCATGAGTATGACGAATGATGCTAGCTGCTGCTCCAGACCGTTCGACAATTTGAAGGTCGACGTGAACTTGCTTCAGTAAATCGACCGATGCGTCGAACCGAGCGAAAGATATTTCCGAGAAAAAGTTGGTTAAATCGTGCATGCTAAAGCCCGTCCAGACAAAAATTGTTTGGTCGAGTCTGAATTCGCGAAAAGGTATGAGTTTGGCTAGCGCGTGGAGTCAGCGAAAACGGTGGCTTTACGGTGTGAATCTCACTTCACGACTTTGTGACACAAATACTGGTCTCGCAACTCTTAAATGCAAGTGACCCTAACGTGTGGTCTTGCAGTTGTTGAGATCTCGGAAGCCAACCATCTTGCCTGCATCTTCATCCCAAAGCTTAAGATTGATACAGGACAGGCTCTGCCAAAGGGTGAGCCGATTTACTCGTTGGAAACGGTTGTGACGCTGCCAGTATATCGTTTCAAAATTGTGTTGCACTTAGAACAACCAGACTCCGGCTGAACAAGCAAGAAACGTCACGGGCGGCGTGAACCCGATCATATCATTGAGTTTTTTGGGCTTGAAGAATGTCCCGTGGCCGCAGTCGTGTTGCAGAATATACAGCCGGACCAACAATCCTGCAGTCGGCACTGAAAGCAACAGAGTCAGCCAGTACGAATAGCGCAGACTGACAAACATAAGCGTCCACAACACGCAGAACAGCATGACCGAAGAGAGCAATTGCCACATACTTTTTCAAAGGCTTGGCTCTCGGCTCAAATTGCGCAAGCTGAGTCTTCCGCCCAATCGGTGCCAGAGGTGAAGGCGAATGCGTTCAAATTTTCGACGAGCCCTCAAGATCGATCACGAACCTTGGACGTACATCGAGCCAGGACTGCTTGACACTCGTGCCTGCATCCTGTTCTTCGACGAGCCTGAGACCGCTCTCCTTCTGTTTCTCTTGGGCACCCTCGCGTCCGACAAAGAAAGCCGACGAATTTTCGTCAGCTTTCTTTGTCTTCCGAATTGTGTCGATTTTTAGATTGGTTTGACGTTTTCGGCCCTTGGTCCCTTTGGCCCTTGTCCTTCTGTGAATGACACGCGTTGTCCTTCGTGGAGTTGTTCGTAGCTCACCCCTTCAAGGTTTGAATTGTGGAAGAACATGTCATCGCCAGTCTCTGTAGCGATGAAACCAAAACCCTTGTCCGTTAGCTTCTTGATTGTACCTTCTGACATCTTCGTTCAGTTCCCTAATAATATAAAAACATCTCAGCGGCGTCGCCCAGAACGACTGGTTTAGACTGTCTAACCGCAGTGCTTAATTCTAACCGGCGGCGTGGACGAAACAAGCGAAGTGACGTGGAATAATGTCTGAGACCGGCGAATAGTGGGATTTACTGGCATATCCGGGGTCCTTCTCACAGGCGGTCGTTTGATTTGCAGTACCATACTCGGCGAGTTTGGCGAACATAATCGGACCAGAGCCGTCTACAGCCTGTTGCGAGGTGTGCCTCACCGCTGATCGAACGGGGCTCCTCCGACCGCGGTGACCGTTCAATCTCCACCAACTGTCTTCGTCGCATCGTGCGGGGGGCATAGGTTAGCAGTACATCTGGAAGCGTGACGTATCGCCTGGAATGAAGAAGAGGGTCTGGCAGGCCAGTTCTAAACGCAGCAGTCGGCAGTCATTTCCGCGGAAAATGAATCTTCCAAACCTGAGCTTGTTGTCTGGTATTGAGTGTTGAAGCCCGAATGTCTTGCGGGCCACCAGACTATTCACTCACTTTCCGTCGAAGGTAGACTGTCTCAGGGTAGTCGTACGTCAGCAACAGTGCCCCCTCGGCGGCATATTTCTCGAACAAACTCGTGATCAGATAGTCTTCACCGGGCCAGGGATAGGCAAAAACTACGTCAAATTCATCGAGGTCAAGTTGCAGTTCTTCGTATCCATTGTCCGCATCAGTGATGAGCCAGGAATACGCGGAGTTGTTGTCGGCATAGGCTTCCTCGGCACAGGCTTCGGCGCCTGAGGGAATGAAGCTGCCTTGAACGAACTCCACGGGCAAGCCAAAATCTTCTGCCAGTCTTCGGGATTCATCGACCAGATCTTGCTCAATCTCGATGCCACAGGCAATAAACTCAAGCATCGAGGCTAACGACGCTACCACGCCGAAACCACTTCCCCATTCGCACAACGAATTTCCGGAGGCCAGATTCCCGTCGATGATGGCATGCAAAGCGTGGTAGACCGTTTTGAATTGACTCGGGACGAAGGCAGTGGCGCGGCGTGGGCTATCCTGGAGATACTGGCTGACTCTCACATCTGCTTCGCGAAGAAAAGCAACGATCTCGTCGGGCAAGATTGAATCGCTATTCGAAATTTCAATATCCACCAAAGGCACATCAAGTAATCCTGTAAGAAGTTCGATTCAGTGCGAGGTACCACACCCCGTCATGTGAAGAAACAGTCGATTCAGAATCGACTGCAGCAGACTCAATCACGAGCAAAAAACAGCCAGTCGGTCTGTTGTACGTTAATCAGATTGTTGAAAACGGTCACGGGTTCAATACGAACTTCGCGGAACACCTCATGCAACGCATCGACAAACGGTGAACTCTCTGCGTACGACCAGACGCCGAGAAGCCCGTCTTCTTCAAGATGGCGCTTCGCACGTTGCAATCCCTCGGCCGTGTAGAATTTACCGTTGGCTTCGTCCAGGTTATCATCCGGCGAATGATCCACGTCGATGAGGATCAAGTCATGCTTCTGTTCCGGCGGACTGGCGAGTTGCTGATAGATATCACTCTGAGTCACTTTGAGCCGGTTGTCTGCGTTCAGTTTTTCTGACAGAGGGACCAGCCCTTGCTCCAGCCAGTTGATCACCTGAGGAAGAAACTCGACAACCTCGCATTGTGAAACTCGATCGGATTCCAGCGCTGTCCAAGCGGTATAACCCAAGCCGAGGCCTCCGACCAGAACGCGTAGGCGGGATCCTGAGTGCATCTGTAGAGCGATTTCCGACAGCGCCTTCTCGGACGCCGTCAGGTAACTGCTCATCAGAAATTCGTGGTCCAGTGTGACTTCAGTGACGATCGTCCCTGGCTCACACAGCAACTCGCGACGCCGCAAACACAGTATGCCGAGCTCGGTAGGTTCGTAGGCAAGGATTTCGAAGAACGGAGGTTCCATAGATAAGCTGGTTTCGTTACGTATGAATTGAGAGCCTGACAGGCAACACGTATGAATTGGAAGCCTGACAGGCAACGTTGCGTATCTATTTATTCTTCTTTTCTTGTTTCAGTTTTCGTTTTTCCTTTGGGCTAAGCAGGGCTTTTTTCTGTTGTTCTTTTCTGCCTTTATCTTTACTTCCCTTATCACCCATATCTGTTTCTCCCTGTTTGAAAACGAATGTTGATCTCAGCTTCTTCAGATCGTCTTGACGTTTTCGGCACATGGCCCTTTTGGTCCACGTCCTTCGGTGAATGACACTCGTTGTCCTTCTTGGAGTTGTTCGAAAGTCACTCCTTCAAGGTTCGATGAGTGGAAGAACAAGTCCTCGCCACTTTCGGTGTCGATAAATCCAAAACCCTTCTGTGTCACTTTCTTGATCGTGCCTTCTGCCATGTTTAGTGCTATTCCTCAAAAAGAACTTTTTACTGCGGCGTTGTCTGACACTACATTGGAGAGACCACTTCGCCGCGTAAACGAATGGTAACGTACTGGAAGTTGTTAGGTCAACTGACAGCGACAGGGTTTGTTCTGAGTTCTTGTATAACAGCGGAGCGTCTGCACAGAGAGTTCAGAAAATTCGCTACTGACGAGTCCGAAAAGCGAACACGTTCGCTGTCCCAAAAACCGTCCGATAATCGGCACGTCCGAGAATTCAAATCAGGCTCCCGACGAGTTTGCGGGACGCTGGATCGTCGTTTTCGACATATTGAGCATTCAGGACCAATAGCACCTCATCTCTGCTCCTGCGTTGGATAAGCTCTCAAACCGAGAAGTATCTCAGCTCTCTCGGTGAGCGGTTTGGCAGCGAACTTTCTATCGGTGTACTCTGCGAGGTTGCTGACGACGAGGGAATAGACGGTCTGACGATCTTGACTGGTGTCAACTTCAATACACTTGTTTTTGCTCTTGAAGTGCTCAACGGTGGGGAGCGTTTCCGCCTTGAAGGTGTCGAATCTCAACTTGATACTCTCGACATTGTCGTCACTTCTGCCAGAGTATTTGGCACGGCCTAAGATACGCTGCTCGAGAATAGGGTACGGACACTCGAAGTACAAGATTTTAGGTAGTTCCGCTTCCTTGCCGAAGATCTCGTTCCACGCTTCCAAATTAGATAGAGAGCGGGGGAAGCCATCCAGCAGGAAGTTGTTCCTGCCTGTCGTTCTGATAACCGTCTCCATCTTGTCCTTCAGCAAGGTCACAATGATTTCATTGGGTACCAACTTTCCGGCGGTCATGGATTCTTCGATTGTGGCGGCGTTCGGACCTCCCGCCTGACGCGCGGCGCGGCAGAGATCACCCGTGGATAAGTGCGTCCACCCGAGTTGAGACTCGGCAAGCTCACACATCGTTCCTTTTCCCGCACCAGGGCCTCCGAGTACAAACACGACGTTGGGTTCGGGGCAGGGCTGTCTCGGATCGTAGTGGTGGATTGTGACTTGAGGCGCAGGTGCGACTCCTTTTTTATAGACGTGCCATTCTCTGTCGGTTGGTGGCAGTGCATCTTCGCAGGTGATGTCGTATGCGAGATGACCATCGAGACGGCAGATTCTCCAGGAGGTGTAACTGTTGGAGTAGGAGAATGCAGGGCTTCTGGCGGATTTTCCATCCGCACGATCCCACGCCATCTTGCCGTTCCAGTAGCCGAGGCTGGAGATGGTTCCCGATTCAGATTGAGCCGGCGGTGCCGTTGAAGGAACGAAGAGACCATCTACTTCAGGCAGACCAGATCCAGACACTTCAACAAAGAAGGTGTTGGGTGTTAGCTCGTTAGTTTCGACCATAATATCTTTTCCTGATAAAGGGCTACTTTGGAGATACCGTTTGCCTGAATAAGTGAATTTGCCGGGCGTCGAACGCGACCAGTCTGTAGGGATTTCTTTTATAAACCATCGTGCTGCGGGTGAATAGGGCGCACAAATACATCACGCCAGAAGGCTTGTTTGATGCGATGAAAGTGTCTTCAAAACCGGTCGATACTTGCGATTCCCGAAATACGGATGAGCTGCCAAGAGCTGGTCGGCAGCGCCAACGTCAATGGTATAATGCCTGCAATCACTGGATTGCCGCCAGCGATTCTCAATTGCAAATTTGGCCCGGTCGGCAACTCCGGTGTAACATTTTGTTATCCCGCATTTTGGCGTTTGATTGCCATGATTATTCGCGTGGAGTGCCATCAGGTTGACGCATAGGATATAGCGTTACCGCCAATGAACATCCGACATTCGATGCAGCCGCTACTGCTTTGTGCGGTATTGAATGAACGAAAGCCCACGAGTCGCCACAATGAAATCCTATATTGAATTCACGGAGGTAACATAGATCAAGTTCCGCCTTCGCGGAATCGGAAAGCATGTTGATGGCGTTAACGATTAGAAGAATGTCGCGATCGGCACCAGATTCAGGTGTTTCGCCATCATGGTCAGATTCGAAGCACGCATGATAGTGACCATCTTCGCCGTGCGTGTAAAATAGAGCGAAGCATCGCGATGAAAGCTCCCTGTGCAATGTGTCGAACGACGATGCGGATTTCAGATCAAAGTCCGTGTTTGCATAATGGGTGTCGATCGTTGTCATTGGAGAGTTCCGTTGAGCGGAATAATTCTTGAAAGACAAAATATGGATTGTCTAAAAAGACTTAGTCTCTTTTCCCTGTTTAGTGACATGCAAGAAAAAGGAAGAAATATTTGAGCACATTTTATGGTCTGTGTGCTTGTCATTGTCAGGATAGCACACGAGAAATTCTGAAATCGGATAGTAGCCAGAAGTATGAGCTGATATACGAGCCAAGAAAGGATGCCATAAATAAACGAAAAAGTGTATTTTCTTGATCGAATTTTTTTTCAAAAAGGATGAATATGACGATAATCAAAAGAGCACACACATTCATTATTTTTCTCGTTAATTCAGCGTAGTCAACTAATATATTTCGGATTAAAAAAGTAGCAAAAGACAAGATTGCCACTGATGGTATAGTATAAATAGCAATTCCAAGTCTAATATCTTTGCTTAGAGCTGAATATAATACAAATAAAATAATACAGGTCTGGGCAATCCCAAGTAGACCTGCATTTTGATAAAATCTTTCAAGTCGGTTCATAAAAGTTTCTAACTATTGATAGACAGAATTTGATTACGTTTAAATCTATCAAGATTACTGTTTGTTAACAATTGACTACACATAAACCTGTGCTCATGTCGTAAATTATTCAGGTAAGATTGATATGACAGCGATGTTGATCCTCTCCTCTCTATCAGGATCACGCAGTATGACCACTGCCATTCACCGGTCGCCCAAACTCCTTGACGAGCTGCGAAATCAGTTGCGAGTGATGCACTATGTCTGGAAGACCGGGCAGGCTTACGTGATGTCCATCGAGAGATTTTGTTTTCATCGTGAATGCAATCAGGGCCGGATGTCATGTGAGCAATCTCTGTCGCGTAGAATTGGGAAGTTACCAGTATTAAACGCGATTGCAGGAAAGATTGAAGTCGCATGGGTGAAATCAATCGGTTGAAATGCTAGACTCTGAGCTGCCGCAAGTCGTAAATCCGTAGAGGCTTACCGTTCGGCTGTGTTTTTTGACCACACGACGTCAGTCGAGTATTTTGGCATTTCCCCCAGTTCAGTCGAGGCGACGAAATTTGAACGTTATCGTAATCGGCGGCGGCGCAGCGGGATTCTTCGGGGCGATTGCGGCTGCCGAAAACGGTCACGATGTGACGATCCTCGAAGCTGCCTCGTCCGTATTAGCGAAGGTACGCGTCTCTGGAGGGGGTCGCTGCAATCTGACTCACAGTTGCTTTGAACCCCGCGAGTTGGTCAATAGCTACCCACGGGGCGGGAAGGCGCTGCGTGGTCCCTTCACCAAGTTTCAGCCTTCCGATACCGTGAGCTGGTTTGAGTCGCGCGGAGTTCAGACCAAAACAGAGTCGGATGGCCGCATGTTTCCCACGACCGATGATTCAGCGACTATTGTCGATTGCTTGCAAGGCACGGCGGAAAACGCGGGAGCAGTGATTCGTCTTCGCGCCAACGTGTCGGCGATTAGTAAAACAGACTCGATATTCTGCGTGACTCTGCAATCTGGCGAATCAATTCAAGCGGACCGAATTCTCATGGCGACCGGCGGCAGCCGAGCCGGTTTCGAATTGTTGAGTAGTCTTGGGCATCAAATCGTTCCGCCGGTGCCATCGTTGTTCACTTTCAAAGTTCACGATCCACGGATCGAAGACTTGCCAGGCGTTGCGGTGGAACACGTTGATTGTCAGTTAGTCACCGACTTGAAGACGTTCAGCCAATCGGGACCGATACTCGTGACGCATTGGGGACTGAGTGGTCCTGCGGTATTGAAACTGTCCGCGTGGGCTGCACGAGAACTACACGATTCGAATTACAACGCCACACTGCGAATCAACTGGCTGTCGGGATCCAGTGCCGACCAGATTCGCGCGCAACTGAATTCATTCAAAGCAGCTCATCCCAAAAAGACAGTCGATGTTGCGAGCCCCTGGCAGTTACCAAAACGGTTATGGAAATCGCTTGTCGATCACGCCGTCGGTCCGCAACCAATTCGATGGGCTGAACTTTCAAAAAAGGCAACGCAGGCGCTCGTGACAGAATTATCTGCCGGCGAATTTCAAGTGGCAGGGAAAGGCGTCTTCAAAGAAGAGTTCGTGACTTGTGGTGGCGTGGACCTGAAAGAAGTCGATTTCCGCACGATGGAAAGTCGCGTTTGCCCGGGCCTCTATTTCGCGGGCGAAGTGCTGGATATCGACGGCATCACCGGCGGCTTCAACTTTCAGAACGCGTGGACAACAGCCTGGATTGCCGGCAACGCGATGTAGCGCACTGTGATGAGTTTCGCGAAAACGGTCATTTATTTTGCAGTACCCTATTCGACGACTTTCGCGAACAGAATCGGGTCGAATTGCCTGTGACCGGCCTCTGATTAGGTTTCGTCGGCGAGCAAGAGAAATGGGTCGTTATTTGGATCTCAGACTACATGTCAACATGCCTGGGTGTAGCCATCTTGAGCACGCGATTTCTGTGCAGAACCTGCGTTGGCGTTTCACACCGAATGCACCAAGCCGAGTCTCGAAGTAGCATCGGACTATCTGACCGACACAATTATGGGAACGTGCTTGAGCGAGGTTGACGTAAATTCAGCGAGTTCGAGATTGGGATAAGTTACATCGGTGTCGTTTGGTTAGACACTGATGAGAGAGCCACTGGAACTGACAATATCAGACCCAATCATTCGAGAAAGACCGCGAATCCAAGCTATGCCGCCAGCCAACTAGCACATCGAGTTTGAGTGATTTGTGCATTACAATAGGCGAATTGGAGAGCACATTTGGAAGAATCAAGTAGGATTGACTACGTAGTTCGACATTGCCTAAAATCGCTTTATGAGTAATAATTCTAAAACAACATTTGGCCATTTGCTTAAAATGTGGCGTAAGAAGGCAGCTTTGAGTCAGCAGCAATTGGCCTTTGCTGCGGGCACCACACCTCGACACCTATCCTTTATTGAAACCGGGAGGTCACGCCCGGGACGTAGCATTGTGTTGCGTTTGGGGCAGGCACTCGACCTTTCCATTCGAAACCAAAATGCTTTATTGGTGGCGGCGGGTTTCACCCCAAGATTTCCTGAACGTGACTTGCGAGATGAACGAACACAGCCTTATCTTCGAGCTGTCGAATCGATACTCGCACAGCACGAGCCGAACCCTGGTGCTGCCTTCAACTCGCTGGGTTGCATTGTGCTGGTAAATCGACCATTTCGCACGATGTTTCCGGACTGCCTGAAGCTGTCCCCAGAGCAGTCCGTAGACGTGTTCTTTTCGCCAGGACCATATCGGGACCGCATGGAGAACTGGGCAGAGGTCGCTTGGGCGTGGATAGACCGGCAGCAGCATGAGGTCGCCCGCACAAACAATGTCGAGCTTGCCCGCCTAGTTGAGCGTGCGATGGACCACCTGAGGGAGGTTGAGAGGCCCGAATCATCACAAGATAGCCCAGATGTTATCGGCCCCCGTTTTCGAGTTGGCGACCAAGTGATTCGAACGTTCTTCACCGTAATGAAATTTGAGTCCGCACTAGAGATTACGCTCAGCGAATTGCGAATTGAGCTACTCTTTCCGCTCGACGATACGGCAGTTGAATTCTTTCAGGCTCTAGATTATTCGTAGTCCGGCGTGTTTAGGGCGATAAAAGCACCAGTCACTCCCTAATCGGGAATTGTGTGAAGCCAACACTTAGTCGATAATGAAGTCTAGTAGACGATCGTCTAACCGGTTCTGCGACCAGCACCTTTACCGGACTTCCATTACGCGACACTTTAATCGAGGTAACGAAATGAGTACGACTCAAGCTTTTTCAATTGGCCCCATCGCCATAGAAGGAATGGAAAAATCGCGTGGCTTTCTGTTGGGCTTACTGACATCACTGTCTGACGAACAGCTGGCAGCTCGCGCCGGCGGGGCAGGCAATCATGCCCTCTGGATCATGGGCCACATTGCTCAATCGGACGATGCGGTAGTCTCAGCGTTCACCAACGAGCCAAGTTGCCTTCCTGATGGTCACGACGCACTTTTTGCGGCAAAGACCTCGGTAAGTGATAACGCTACTGACTACCCAAGTCGCGACGAGCTTCTCGAACGCATGACCAACGCGCGTGAACGCGTGGTTGGATGGGTAAAGTCGCTCGACGATCAATCTTCATTGCAGGCGTCCCCGGAACAACTCGCTGCGTTTGCACCAAATCCTATTGCGGCGGCGCATGGTGTCTCGCTACATGAGTTCATGCACGCAGGGCAAGTCGCAACCATTCGCGCTTCCTTGGGTCTGCAGCCCGTCTGTCAGTAAGAACATCCACCCGACCCGATACCGGTCCGTTCGCAGAGTCTCATGTGATCTCGGGGTCGCCAGCGATGGGAGTGACGGCCTTGCTGTTGATTTGTGTCTGTATCCGGTCCGGTACATGCCTAGTTTTTTTGGACCATGAAGTTCAGACGTTTAGCACGTATTTCTTGCCATCATTCTTCAACGCCCGCTAAGGTGGTCACGCGTCTTCCAATTCAGGACGTGGGGACCGACAACGATACGACTGACAAAACGATCTAACAATTGCGAGAGGGGTAAGACTATGAATAAATCGGAAGAGTTCTGGGACAAATCTGCAAGCAACTACGATAAGACTGAGGAACGATTTGAATATATCCACAGTAAAAGCAGGGAGAACGCCAGAAAACACCTCAAGGGTAGCGATATTGTTTTGGATTATGGATGCGGAACAGGTACTACATCCTGTGAACTTTCCAGTCAGGTGAATGAGATTCATGCTATTGATATATCATCCAAAATGATTGAGACAGCAAAAGGGAAAGCAGATGCGAGCAAAGTCGAAAACGTAAGTTTCGTGAAAGCGGATATTTTTGACGAAAGATACAGAGAAGGATCGTTTGATGTGATTCTGGCTTTCAATATGTTGCACACAGTTCCGAACCCCCGAGATGCCGTGAAAAGAGTGCATGAATTACTAAAACCTGAGGGATTGTTTATTTCTGTAACACCTTGCTTGCGGGGCAAGATGTCGTTCCTAGTCAATCTTCAGATTCAGCTTGTTCGGATACTGTGTGCAGCTGGAGTAATTCCCATTCCCATAAGAAGACTTAAAAGCTCTGAATTAGACGATTTAGTGGCAAATGGGAATTTTCAGGCTATTGAAACTGAAGAGATCTACAGAGGAGCGTCTAGTTATTTTGTTGCAGCAAAGAAAAAACACATATCATAACCATTGGTGCCGCCTTCAATCCACTCGATTGCATTGTGCAGACCTATCGACCCTTTCGCACGATGTTTCATCACACCATCCCTTAGCGTGGGTTTCTGTTCCGTTGCTGCTCAAACTCCTAAGAGAAGTGCGTAGGTTCGGAATTCGGAACTGCGGTAGGAAGTAGCAATGAACTCGCTACATTTATGTAACCTCTAAGTCGCTAAAGTGTGACATACTTCGCAGAGAAATGCGACTCCCGAATCCACATCGGTCCGATTGTCCGATACAGAATAGGCAAATCGCTTGAACGCGTCGAATTTATCGTCCGGCGCACTTTGTGGACAGCCACAAATCCCCAAAACGTTCGTTATTTCGAACTGCGACTGAGTGACGCGACAGTCAGTTTAAGACACCCGGCGTGAATCCGAATTTGTCGTAGGCGAAATTAGAATCTCGATTTCCTGTCAGTGACGGCGAAAACAGAACTGACTGGTATGCGTGCGAATCAGCCGCTTCATTTCTCTGGCGTTAAGATCGTGGTGACCTGTTTGAACAGAGCGGACGTTGGATTGCCTTTGGGTTGGGAATCGATTGATCGCGTGCACCAGAGGGTGACGGTGAGGTCTTTGACAGGGAGGTAACCGGCGGTGCCGTACAGGCCGGCGAAGCTGGGGCCTTGCGTGAGCCAGCCTTGATCCAAGACGATGCCCTGGGCGTAGTAGCGGTCTTTGGTCCAGAACTTCATCCCCGCCGTGTGCGGTTTCAGCATGGCCTGGAACGACTCGAGTTTGAGACGCTGGCCTTGTCCGATGGCGCGGAAGCCGGCGAGGGTGTCGCGGATCGTTGATGTTTGGACCGCGCCGCGGGCTAACGTCCAGGAAGGATTCCAGAAAGTGGCGTCCTCAAAGTGTCCCCGCTCGTCCGTGTAGGAATGCAGGACGGGCGCGGGGATCTGAGGCGTGTTGGGGGCAGCGGTCTGCTGCAAGCCGAAGGGGGTGAGGACGCGTTCCTGCATGAGTTCGCCGAACGGTTTGCCTGCGGCTTTTTCCAACGCGAGGCCGAGAATCACAAAGTTGGTATGTGCGTAGCTCCAGTCGCTGCCTGGTTTGAATTTCGGTTTCTCAGTGAAAGCCAGTTCAATCAGTTCTTCCGGCGTCCATTGGTGAAACGGGTCGGCGTAGAGCTTTTTCTGAAACACGTCCATTGGCATGAAGTCCGGGTAACCAGCGGTGCCGTTAAGGAGCATTTCGAGCGTGACGTTCTGCGCATCAGGCAGCTCCGGTAACCACAGGCAGATCGGATCGTTAGCCGACACGATGCCTGCATCCACGAGCTGGTAAAACAGGTTCCCCATATAAGCCACCGCGACGTTGCCGTTGCGAAAGTGCATGTCAGCTGTCACAGGCACACCGGTCATGGTTTCCCCTTCTGCCAGGATCAGGAGTTCTTTCCCTTCGACCGTGATCCCCAGGAGAACCGCCTGCAGTTTTTCTTTGGCCATTGTCTCTGTGACGAGTTTTCGAATCGCAGGGATCTTCTCCTGATATTTTACAGATTTATTTGGTTCAGCCTGTGTTGTTTTCGGAAGAGTGAAAACCAGAGCGAGGCTTAAAAAAAATAAGCAGCAAAGTGGAGAAAAAACACGCGCCGAGTTATCTAATGTCGTCATTGATTTGTCCTGACAGAGTGCGCTCAATGTTGTTGGCTGAAATGGATTCTTTGTCTAACGAAACGTAACACACTATCCGGAAGGCTGCGTCGATTCGTCTGCATTGAGTCTGTGTGTAGTGAAAACCATGATTGATACATCCGAACAATCGGATTTTACAGAAAAATCATTGTTGCCATAAAGCAACATCCGCACAAGCGGTCACGGTCTCGACAGTCTGATTCACGCTGAGTACACTGATTAAATCGAAACAGGCATTTTAGAATTGTCTGTACCTGTAATTGGCGTATCGTCCCACTGGAGAGCCTCGTATGAATCTGCATCGCACCTATCGCGTATTTGTTTTCACGATCGCCATGATGCTGCTTACGGCGGAGCGTTCGTCTGCTGGTGACAAAATCGACTTTGAACCAGTCGCCAGTATGATCCAACTCCCGGAAGGGCTTACGCTTGGGCCCTGTTCGGCCGTGGATTTCGATAGCAAAGGTCGGATGTATCTTTTCCATCGTGGCAAACAGCCGATTCTCTGTTTTGATCGGAGTGGAAACTTCATCCGGTCGTGGGGCGACAACCTGATCGGCCAGGCACACGGTCTGCGTGTTGATCGGCACGATAATGTCTGGGTCACCGACGTTGGCCAGCACATGGTGTTTCAGTTCAGCCCGGAAGGAAAGTTGCTGCTGGCTCTGGGACAATCGGGCAAACCCGGTAACAGCGTTGACCAGTTCAACAAGCCGACAGATGTTGCCTTTGGACCTGAGGGAGAAATTTACGTTTCAGATGGGTACGGCAACAGTCGTGTAATGAAGTTCGCTGCCAACGGAAAGTATCTCGGCCAATGGGGAGAACCGGGCAAAGGGCCGGGACAGTTTAATCTGCCCCATTCGATTGTTATCGATGGTAAAGGCCGCGTGTTGGTTGGTGATCGGGAGAATGACCGCGTGCAGATCTTCGACACGGAAGGCAACCTGCTGGAAGTCTGGCCCGGCTTTGCCCCGTATGGCATGGAATATGATTCCAAAGGAAGACTCTTTGTAGCGGACGGCCGGGCGAATAAAGTTCTGCAACTCAATCCGGCCGGCAAAGTCGTTAACTCCTGGGGCAAGAAAGGCAACGGTTCGGGGGAATATGATCTACCACACATGCTGGCCGCCGATGCGGCGGGAAATCTTTTCATCGCAGAAATCGGCGGCCGTCGGCTGCAAACGCTGCAACGGAAAAAATGACGCCCGCCGCCTGTCAGTAGTCGCATCATTTCTGATGCGAATTGCTTTCCAGAAATGCGATCAAATCTTTTAACTCACGATCGGTTAAGGCATGGACTAGACCGGAGGGCATGAAGGAAATCGGCGATTCGATCATCGTGTCTACATCGTTGCGATCAAATGTGCGATTTTGCCCATTGGCATCACGGATGGTCTCTTTAATATAGGATCGCAGTCGAATTCCCGTAAAGGTGCGACCATCATTGAGAATGATTGTTCGTGGCTGGTACTCCGGAGCCATCTCCCGACTTGGTTCGAGAATGGACTTCAACAGCCAGGTGCGGTCCTGTTTGTTGCCCAGACTGCTTAAGTCCGGACCGACGACATTCCCGCGACCGCCGTGCCGATGACAGTGAGAACAGTTTGCCAGTCGGCCGTGATGAAAGATCCGGCGACCGCTTTCCGGGTCAGCAGGTTCTTTGACGGCTTCCAGCGCCTGTAACCAGGCTTGTGTATCGAACAGAGCAGGGCGACCGACGCTGAGCCTTTTGGGATTCCACGCGGCTGCAAACAGATCGTTGGATTCGGGGTACTGACTGGCCAGGCGTTTCAGAGTCTCCACCTGCTGAGGCGTGTGTGGAATTGATCTGAGGCAGCGTAAGGCTTCCTCACGCACGGCGCGTTCCTTGTCTCCTGCCAGTTGGTATAAGAGTGCGGAATTCTGTTCTGCCATCGTGGCCAGTCCGGCAACCGCTTCCGCACGCAGCTTCACGTTTTGCTGAGGATCGGCGGCGATACCAGCCAGAATCTTTTGCGCAGCGACGGGATTGCCAGCCAGCGTGCGGATCACTTCCAGCGACAGCCTCTCATCGTTAACGGCCAGAAGTTGCTGGAGCATTTCGAGCGTAAGACCCTTGGGGAGATTCTTTACTGGCTGCGCTCCCGGTTTGGGGGCGGCAAGCGACTGCTTTGGCAGCAGTCGCAGTGCATAAGCGCGGATGCGTGGTGCGCTCTTCGTATCCTGGACCTTGGCTAACAACATCTCCGGGTTGCGGATGCCTGCTTCGGGTTTTCCTGTTAGCGTATTCCAGGTGGCGATGGCGGCTTCGAACCGCCGGTAGTCGAGGTCGCTTTGAGCTAATTTCTGTTCCACTTCCGGTAGAAATGCTTTCAAACCGTAATCCGAAATCCAGCGGAGTGTCTCGAACTGCACGTCCGGGTTTTTGTCATCCAGGAATACTGGGACCCATTTCTGCGGGTCTGCCTTGGCGAGTTTCAACGCCATCACGGCCTGAATGCGGTCAAAGGCTGGCCAACCGGCGACCTCTTTCGGAGTCCAGTTTGACGCTAGTCGTGCCAGCGCCTGCAAGGCAGCCTGCGCGAGGAACGGGTCTTTGTTTTGAGCGAACTCAAACAATTCTTTGAGTTGGTATGACGTTTTGCCGCTACGCAGAAGGGCCGCCAATTTTGCTTGTTTTGTGGGTGGTTCCAGATCCAGCTTTCCCACCCAGTCTGCTTGTTCCAGATCGATCTCCAGTTTCCACAAGCGTCCATAACCGTGCGCCTGATAGCGACCGTCGACCCAGTCGCAGAGATAATAAACGCGTTTTTGTTTTTCGGCGCTGGGATCTTTGGCGATGCAACTGGGGCGGAAGTAGCGGCCCCCTTTGACTAACGTGATGGGTTTGGATGTGAAGCTGGCTCCTTTAGGAGTCAGCGGGAAAAAGTCAATTCGATGATCACTCCACGAAGGCACGAGTAATCCGCGTCCCAGCGGCAAGACTCCACAGGGGGCTTCGCCGGATGGATGAATCATGGGAAGGGTGCCGCGCAATTCTCCATTCCAGCTGACGAAGGGATGATGTGCTTCTGAACCATAGCTGCGCTCATAGCCGTAGTCACCACCTTCCACAATGTGCAGCAGTCGACAAGGAGGGCGTTCGCCGGGATCGTTTTCTGCGGCGAAGATTTCACCATCTGCGCGAACACAAATGCCGAAGGGGTTCCAGAAGCCGACAGCAATACGTCTCAGTTTTTTGCCATCGGCGCTGCAACGGAAGATGCCCCCTTTGCCGGCTCCCTTGACGGTCACTCCATCTGTCCCCGTCAGTGACCATGGTTTCGCAAAGTTCTCACCGATCGCAAATACCAGATCACCGTTCGGATGCCAAGCGAGTCCTTCCAGACCGTTATGGGGATAATCGGCCTCACTCTTCAGAACGGCGATGTTCTCTTCGACATCGGCTTTGCCGTCGCCATTGGTATCTTTGATGCGTAGAATGCGGTCCCGTTCGGCCAGATAGACCCAGCCATCCGGACCCAGTTCCAGGTCCATTGTCGCATCGGTGGCGTTATAGAAGACCTGTCGTTTTTCGGCGCGACCCGCTTTGTTGATATCGGAGAACACCAGGATTTCATCATGCTCCGGGCCGACATAATCGTCGGGTCGAAAATGAGTGTGCGTGGCGACAACCCAGATGCGGCCTTGTGCGTCGACATCGATTCCCGTGGGAGTTGCCAGCTCGGGATGTTCGGCGACGAGTGTCAGTCGCACGCCCGGTTGCAGCGTTTTTACCTGCGGTTCCCGTTCTGCAGCGGAGAGCGAACCAATGGCGAGAGCCCAGCCGATAATCAGGGAGCAGATTGTAAAATGATTCATAGGTTTTTCTCTTTTGTTATTTAGCGTGATCTGCTCTCAGCAGTGTTAATTTCTCAATGAGTCAAGCTGCGGGTCAGTTGCCTGCTATTTAGTTAAGATAGTTTATAAGACGGGTTTGAAAAGAACAATGCATCAACGTGCGTAAATGTGTTGAGGCAGGTGATTAAGAATTGCAGTAGGTCATAAAAATAATGGTTTCTATTCGGGAAATACGTTATTGTGAAACTCTCTTGGTTGAACTGGCATCGTTTGAAAGAAGGGAGAGAAATGTTACACCACCGAATCCTAAGAACCATTGTAGCAGCAGCGATCACGGCTTCTCTGTCATTGACGTCACTGTTGGCAGAAGAGCCTTACGCATGGCCTGAGAAACTGCCTGACAGTGTGATCAACCTGGTTCAAACGGAGCGCCCGAAAATTCCCAAAGAGACAGGCCTGTCGAAAGAGTTCGGGCTGGAACTATTAACCAAGGCCTTACGTCCCGATACCTCTTTGAAATCGGGTCTCGTGCTCATTGAACGCGAGAAGTTTCTTCCCAAGCGACTGCACGCGGGAAGGGTACCGCTGATAAAGATCAGACTGATTTTCGATAGACAAGTGAAGCCAGCGCTCTGGGCGCAATGGACAGACGGAATGAAAAAACAATGCACCTTTATCCGGGGTAAGGACGCAACATATCTATCGGAGCAGTTCCCCGAAGCACGATCGCGTCAACGCATCTCAAAGCGTAACGTGGACTATATGCCCAGAACCAAGTATTGCGATGAATTTCCCCTGTTTTCGTTTTCCTATGTTCCTCACTTTCTAATGAATCACCCCAAGAATATCGAGAGCTTCGTAAAGCACTCTCTGGAGATAGAGATCGATGCCGTTGAAAAACAGGGGACATTCTATTTGGTTCATCAAGCAATAAAAAATACAAATCCGAAAAGTAAATATTCCGAGTTTCATAGGGTTTATTGGATTACAATGGACGAGTCCTCTCGCGTTGTCAAAATGATTGAGTGGACGCGTTTATCTCAGACAGGGGAATGGGGGGGCAATTTCGCTGTGCAGAATGAATTCGAGAAAATCGAAGGAATTCACGTTCCTAAGGTCTATGAGTCTTATTACCTCTCTCAGCAGAAATCTGAAGAGCGGGTAGAACGAATCCGTTTATCCTGGAAAGATGTGAATACTCCTTTTCCACCAGAATTATTCAACGATGATCTACTGGAACCCAAGTCGAATTCATTGCTGTATGACAGGACAAAAAAATCTGATGGAGTCATCGGTGTGCCTTACGGTACGCTGAAAAAAAAGAAAACGAAGTCCGAGTAGTTAAACTCCCAGTAAGCATAAAGCGTATTCCATGCAGCAACGACAATCCGCCCGGGCAATACTTATGAACCCGCGGGATCAGGTGCTGTTGATCCAGCATGAAGACAGGACGCCGGTTGATTCTGCGCGGCCTGATACGCTCTGTTACTGGGCGACACCCGGCGGTGGGATCGAAGCTGGTGAGCGACCAGTCGACGCACTCCGGCGCGAGTTGCAGGAAGAACTGGGTCTGACGAATGTCATTATCGGCAGGCAGGTCGGCGTGCGAGAAGTCCAGTTAAATCTTCCAGAAGCAGGTTTGGTACTTAGCCATGAAACCTACTTTGTGTGCCGCGTTTCTGATGCGCCCCAACTCAATCATGCTGGAATGTCTGACAGCGAGCGTCAAACACTCAAAGCGATCCGATGGTGGTCGCGCGAAGAACTCGGTAGCACCACTGAGATTCTGCGTCCCGCTGCGTTGCCGGAATTAATCGAGAACGCTTTTGACGCTGCTTCCGAACCGGTTTTCTTACAGGACTGAGTGTATGGTGGGTGGTATTGGAAGGGCCCTACTTTCTGACTCACTGGTCTTGTCAACGATCTCGCTACTACGGACGCGCGGGCGGGAATTGAGATTAATGCCGTCCTTGAAGGAGTCCTTATTGACGTGAACGACTGACAGGTGGCCTTCCTGGTTCAGTACCCCGATGTAAGGGCCAATGTATTCAGTGTAATGGCGCGCTGGAAACTGGTCGTGATAGGTTTTAATATCGTTTTTGACATTGATGGCGCGTTTGTCCTGCTTTTTAATTTCAGCAAACAAGTCACCGTTGCTGATTGCATCGGCTTCGAGCCAGTTTTTTACTTTCAGCAGTGCCAGCTTTGTTCCACGTACTGCGAACAGTTCGCCATCTTTGTAACCGAAATCGCCTTTGCCAGTTTGATCAAGCCAGTGAGAGATTTGGTCCGGTTCTCGGACATCTGCTGGCACAGTGATTAGCGGATTTGTTTGAAGGGCAAAGTCCGTATCAAAAACGGAGTATGAATTATTGAAATCTTCTAACTCGTGTCTCTTACCGCGGAATTTATCGTTTGATGTGAACCTCAATGTCACATATCCATTCGTTGTGCCGGATTGATTGACTTCATCATCAAAAGGCAGAGTGCTAGTGATACCTATTCCATAAGGATAGTATGCCTGCTGAGCTGCCCCAGACAAATGACGGGCCACAAATATGATTTCATGCTTAATATTATAAGAGCTTTGCTGTAATTTATCTTTGAATTGTTTGAATTGCTCATCCGTCATCGGACGGTCGAACTGGGTACAAAGAGGATCCGTAAAACGAGTCTTAAGCTCCTTGAGTGCTGCCTGATGAGTAAAATGGCGAAACTCAGGAAAACTCATAATATGATTTGACATAAACGTCCACAGTTCTTTCCGAGGTTGTGCCTGTTCTTTGTTCAAGGGACCGCGCTGTAACGCCTGACTAAGCTTCCATTGGAGTGTTTTGAGTCGGTCAGGCATATTCAGATAGTTTTCATTCAGCGAGTCCATTCTATTCGTGTCAAAGCTGGGTAGAAACAGATGCTGACTACTGTGTTCTTCGATCGCCGTGAGAATAGATCGTTTGCGGTCATCGCTCAAGTTATCCGGGGCGTACTTTTCGACGACCTGACGAAAATCCTTGCGAATTTTATCCAGGTCTGTTTCATTAAAAAACGGCAGATTAGATGCCTTAATCACTTTGATGAGGTGATTGGAAATTTCCACACTCAACTCACCCTCAGGCAGTTCGCTTTCCAGATCTCTAGTGAAAAGCGCAATCGAATTTCTCTGGGGCATGCTGTTCATCGTTAACGCAGTCGCAACCAGGCCAATCAAGATCAGTCCGGTAAGACAGGCTGTGATGTTGAAAGAGCCTACCTCCTTTTTCGATTGTTCCAATAATCGGCGAACGCGGGATAAGAGCAATCCGCCAGTTGCGGTCAGTACCATGGTTGGCGTCTCTTGACGTTGCTGTTCAAGCCGTGCCAGCGCCTGGACGTATACGGCACGGTTTTACCGAGGGTAACGGCGATATCGTCACAACAATTTTCGCGTTCCTGGCGGATCTGATTCGAGATCCACCACATTCCAGGATGATAGAAAAGCAGAGATTCAATCACCGTTTGTGCAAGGTTGATCAAATAGTCATGCCTGCGGACGTGAGCCAGCTCATGCGCTAAGATCAACTCGATCTCTTGCACTGTGAGGCCTGTGACAACGGAAGCCGGCAATAAGATGATGGGAGATAAACAGCCAACGACCGTTGGCACTTCAACCAATGATGACTGAAAAAATTGTACGCTCTGTTTGACGCCTAGTCGGATAGCCAGGCTGGTTCCCAAGTCTCGTAACTGGTTAGCGAGCGGGGACAATCCGTGGCGTTTCAGCCGACGTACATGGAGCCATCCCCAGAGTGGCCTAAGTGCAAAGAGGGCAGTCCCCATTAGCCAGACGATGGTTGCCAGCGGCAGCCAGGGACGCAATAACGATAATAGCTCGTCTGTGAAAAAATATGTGGGAAGGACCGCATGTGAAACAGTGTCCGTCTCGCGTTCTGTAGAAGAGGACTGCGTCGCAGGAGATATTGGATCTGTAATCAGGTCTTCAGAATGTGTGAAGAGATTCGAAGACACTGGCAAATCGTTTGATCCCTTAGCCAATGTGGGTGTGTCGTTTTTGTCTGTCGAAACCTGAATGGGATTTTGTGAAAGTAGATAGTAAGTGCTTAGCGGAAAGCCGAGCATTGAGAACAGCGTCACACAACAGACAAAATATCGAACGGTTGCCGGGCGATTTCTGAGTAATATCGAAACGAGATGATACGCGATTGCGAGTAGCGTGACCTGCCATAAGGAATGCAGTAATGTCCAACCCACGCGTTCGGCCCAATCAGCTTGGAATATCGTTGATAACGCGTTCATTTCTCACTCTCTTCCAACTCATCCAGTAACTGACGAATTTCGGCCAGATCTTTCGGAGAAGCTTGCTGTGAGGAAAGTGCCTGTAAAACAAGGCTCCCGGTTGAGCCATTGTAAACTTTACTGATGAGATCCTGCAGCATTTTCTTCTGCGTACGTTGTTGAGTGGCAGCAGGACGGTACATCTGAGGGTGAACTGTTTCGTCACGTTTGACAAGTTTCTTGCCGAGCATGACCGACAGCATCTTGACTGTCGTGGAATAGTTTGTGTTACGATCCTCAGAGATACAATTATGAATCTGACGCGCTGTCGCAGCCTGCTTCTCCCAAAGAATGCGAAGGATTTGTAGCTCGACTTCCGTCAGCTGTGAAGACGGGGGACGCGGCATATTGGGGCTCCAGTGAAAGGGGGGCGGAGTAGCGAATAGTTTCGCTACTCCGATATATACTAGCGAACGTATTCGCCATTGCAACCCCGAAACGAAAACTTTCGCCAGCATGCTCTATCGCGTTCAATGAGTAAGCATACGAACGCATTTCTCGCCGAGTCCGAACCGGTTTTCTTTCAGGACTGGCTGCAGAATTATTGAGATGAGGTGAATTCCTTTTTTGCTCGCTCCTCGTAATCTTCTGTTGATGAAAAAGCCGAAAGAGCCTTGATTTGTTGACTCAAACGCATGACTAAACTTCAGACAATTGTGATTAATAAAACTAAAATTGACTCTGCTGGATAAGTAAAGATTTCTTGTATGAAATTTTTGTATACATTTAGCTGAAAAATAATATAGTGAGGAATGAGTGTGTTTTTTGAGACGTGATCACTCAGATTCATTTCTTTTTAGCGGGGCCAATTATGAAGACACAAAAACGTGGATTTACACTGATTGAATTATTGGTCGTGATAGCGATTATCGCGATTTTAATTTCGTTGTTGTTGCCGGCGGTCCAGCAGGCCCGTGAAGCGGCGCGACGGAGTTCGTGCAAGAACAACCTGAAACAGATTGGGTTAGCGTTGCACAATTACCATGAGACGTATCGTTCGTTTCCTCCGGGAGGAGTCACACTCGGCACTTGTTGTTCAACCAAAAGTGGGATCAACTGGGCCATCGCGATTCTACCTTACCTCGATCAGGCACCGTTGTTTCAACAGTATGATTCCAACGCGTTCAACGAAGATCCCCCCAACGCGACTGTCCGGGAGCAAAACATGGTTGTTTACAACTGTCCGTCGGATAAGAACGCCGGGAAATTGATGCAGCCGGAGAGTGGGCCGGGTAGCGGCGTACAATATCGCATGAGTTCCTATCGCGCCGTTTCTGGAAAAAGTGATACAAGCGGCTGGTTCGATAATGCGGAAGGGGCGTCTCTTTCGGAGAATTGGAAAGGTGTCCTGCATAGTATTGGGACGACTGGTTACACGGTCGAAAAATTCAGTTCGATTACCGATGGGACATCGAATACGATTGTGGTGGCAGAGTATCATACGAGAACCCGTCCTCGTCGCGGGACGTTTTGGGCCTACACATACACTTCTTACAGTCAGTCTTCCTTTACCGCGCAACGTCGTACTTTGATCCCTGATTATGATCGTTGTGTGGCAATCGGAGGCACAGGAGGCAGTAACGCCTGCAAACGAGGCTGGGGCAGTTTGCATGTCGGTGGAATGCAAGTTCTACTGGCGGACGGATCAAGTCGCTTTATGAGTGAAAATATTGATTTGGGGATCTTTCAAAGTCTGGCAACCATGGAAGGGGAAGAAATCATCGGGGAATGGTGATCGCTCTGATTCTCGCGGTGGAAAGTGACAGATGTGTTGAAATCTGATGGTTTGAATTCCGTGTAAGGAGTGTTTTCATAGATGAGCAACTTATTGATACCTCGAATATTTCTAGTGACGATCTTGACTGTGGTGCTGACGGGATGTGGTTCTGATAAGGTGGAGTTGGCGACGGTTAGCGGGACGGTAACCATGAACGGTGAGCCGCTACCAGGGGCTACGGTAGTCTTTCGGCCTCAAACGACAGTAGAGGACAATGAGGCCAAAGTAGGGGCCGAGTCATATGGCAAAACGAATGGAGATGGCCAGTATCACCTTACGATCGTTTTGACCGGCGCGAAAGGGGCAGTCGTCGGGCCAAATGATGTGATGATTTCGCTTGATGAGTTCGAGGAAATATTGCCATCCTTTGACTCGTCAGGAAAAGACCGCCGCGGCCCCAACCCGATTCCGGCAGAGTACAATTCGAAAACGACACTGAAATTCGACGTGCCTCCAGCAGGGGCAGAGGACGCCGACTTTAAACTCGAGAATCCCGAGTTCAAGGTTCCCGATAAGAAAGCCCATTCGGAACAAGATGTGTCATAACGCAGAATAAACGATCGCGAATCTGGATTATGATTGGTTCTTCCGAAAGTTGAGACGATTTACATTGATGTTACTTAGAAGTTAAATCAATGTCGATTTGGTTTTCACCTTCCTTAACCGTAAATTCGAGACCGCTGGTGGAGTGTTGCTGATACTTCACAGGGAATTTCGGTTTGGCAGGGGCCACATCGCCGCCTTCGAGCATCTCCTCCGCCGACATTTCTTCCGTATCTTTGCCAATTCGGGGAGGTTGGATCAGTACCTTGTAACTGCCCATGGGGAGTTCCGATTTGCGTTCTCCATCGCGCGCCCAGGTAATCGAATAATTTCCTTCCGCATCCGTCTCTCCAAAGGCTGCGTACCCGGCATCCATCTTCATGAAGAGTAACTGAGTTCCCTGGTCAATCGTTTTTCCATCCATCGTCAGTTTACCCGTGACACTCCCCATCGGGCCGAAGTCAGTTTCTTTCGAGCATGCTGAGGTGCTAATCCCCAGTAGAACAATGAGCAATGAAGTAACAACACGTGACGCGTGCATGAGAAACTTCCTTTGTAATCGAAATACAGATTCAAATCATGATCGAGACACAATTCAACCATGTTTTAAGATAGGAGACTCAGTGGAGCAGCTCAGGATTAATACTCTCCCACTGGCCGACCGTCATCACGAGTCGCCAATTGCTTCAGGGTCTCAAGGTGAATGTTTTCGCTAAGAAAACGGACTGAACCATCTGTACGTAAGACTTGAACGCCTCCCACGTGAAACGACATCAGTGGGTTATTGGCCCCTACGTTACTGCCCATACCCGGGAAGAGCTGATTGGCAAACGGTTCCTGGTTAGGGCTGTATCTGACCGTTGTCAGATTGAAACAGCGTTGATCTGAATTTGCGGAGACCGGCTGTAGATTGGGTGGCGTGCCTGTCACGCGCAGTCCCATCAACCAGCCATGTGTTGTACCAGAGGCCGCCAGTTTGGAATAGGTACCGGCAGTCAGTCGCTCCAGGTTTCCATTTGCCTCTCCAATTATGATGGTGTTACTGGACCCATCGGTGCAGTCGCGCAGACGGATGCCTTTATTGGGGACGAGCATTCCCCCGCCTGAAATCAGCCCCAGGCTACCATCGTCAAAGATACGACTTTCAGTAAATGAAGTCGGGTCAGCGGCTCCAGTGATTCCGGCGTAATGCGCGAAAGGGCAGAAAGACCCATTGCGCACGGCCAGCGTGGATGAAGGACAGGTGAATGCCGGTATTTGTCCTGCCTGATTGGCAATCAGACCGTTGGAATCACCGGCGCTCCCGGCGCCTTCTCTGATGTAACCCGGGGACTCGCCTTCCCATTCCATTGCATTGTACATGGTGGCGAGATCCATGAAGGGTAAAATTAAACCATAAAAACTGGGGCCAAAACTATGGCCACTTCCCCCGTTGCGAGGCACACTGGAGTGAACACCTCCCGGAGGAAACTGTGAAAACGTTTCATAGTAATTGTGCAAACCAATCCCCAGTTGTTTGAGATTGTTTTTACACTGAGATCTGCGAGCCGCTTCGCGTGCCTGTTGAACGGCAGGTAAGAGTAGAGCAATGAGAATAGCGATGATGGCAATCACAACGAGTAATTCAATGAGTGTAAAACCAAGTGGACGTTTCCTCATAATTATGTATCCCAGCCCAAAATAAGAATCCACCCCGGAGAAATGTGAAAAAGATCCTGATGATTCAAGAAAAAGATAAATCGACGGAAATCCAGACGGGGGGTATGAATGGATCTCTCCCGCTATCCATTTCTCCCTGGCAGAGAAAAAATCCCCTTACTTTTTTAAGAAAATATGATGAATAAGTTAAAATAAACAGTAGATTGGCTGATTAAGCAAAAAGTGAAATATTGCAGGGGGAATTCCGCATCCGTCTGGAGAAGTAGTCTGGTGACTTACAACATGATGATGAGGTCGTTCTACTGAGCCATATAGTCCAAAATCAAAATGACGCGATGAAAGCTTCGGGAAATATGTTTGCCAAGTTCATGGTCACATACGATCGTGCGCTGCTGCGATATATTATGATGCTGATCCCGCGCCGGGATGATGCGGAAGAAGTGTTACAAAGAACGGCGCTGGTGATGTGGGAAAAATTTGATGAGTTTGACTTAAACAGAGACTTTCTCCCATGGGCAACCCGCTTTGCCTATTTCGAAGCACTGAATTTTCGCAAGGAATGCGCCCGCAGCAGACTGATGTTTAATGAAGAGGTCATGTCTTTGCTGGCAGAGTCACGCAAAGATCAAGAGACCTATTTGGGCCAACAACGTTCAGCATTGAAACATTGCCTCGCCGAACTTTCCCTGGAAGACAGGAATATGTTGGAACGCAGATATTCAGATTCATCAACCATTAAGACACTGGCTGAAGAACAAGGACGGACTGTCAAAGCGCTCTATCGACGGTTAGACCGTGTACGCAAATTAATTACTGATTGTGTCGAACGCCGCGTCGCTGCTTTGGACAGGATTTAAAGGACTTATTTAGATGTCAGCACCATTTCCTAATGGACAAAATCCCGAAAGTGATGTCGATCTGATTCGGCGTTTACTTGATGGGCGGATTTCAGAAGAGGAGCTGCAGGGAATTCAGAGCCGCCTTCAGACAGATACTTCGTTTCGAGATCACTATATTCAATTGGTGGATCTTGAGTCTGCGCTTTATGAAGAGTGCTCTGTACCGAATTCGAATGCGCATTCCTCTGCGATATTACAGCTGAAAACACAACAGACGGCGACAAATCGCAAGACCGTCATCGCGATCACCGTCAGTGTTGTCTGCCTGATCCTCGTGATTTCTTTTGTATTATCTCCGTGGTATTCCCGGACCGTTCCCAACGACCAGCATCTGACGCTACCATCCAATCAGGAGACGCCCAAATCAAAACGGGAGGAGGAATTGAGTAACTCTCTTCTTCCTAAAAGCGAACCCGCACCGGATATTGCCATTTTAACTCAGGTGAGCGGCATCGACTCGGATGACTTGAAAATCGGACGCTGTTTTAAAGCGGGGACACTGAAAATTCCGCAGGGACAAATCAAACTGGAGTTTTTCAGCGGCGCGCTGATTACCATTGTGGGGCCAGCAGAGATCGAGATGATCTCAAAGTCGGCTGCAACATTGCGATCCGGCAGGGCCACCGCGTTAATTCCTGAGTCAGCAATTGGTTTTGTGATCAATGCACCGGAGTCTGCTGTTGTTGATTTAGGGACTGAAATTGGGATTCAAGTCGAGAAACATGCTCCTGTAGAAGCGAAACGGCTGAAGAGTCAGGCGAAGCTTCCATTGGCAGGAAACGAAGAATCTTCTATCGCCAGTAACCGCTCCAATCCATCATCAGGTGACCGCCTCGATAAAAATAAAATGGCATTACCCAATAAGCTGGACGCCTCGACCAATTCTCTGAAAATCGTTGAAACTCCTTCATTGGCCCTCACCGTCAGGCAGGGATATATCGACGCGATTAAACAGGCGCGGCCTCTGGTTTACTGGCGTTTTGAAGCGGAAGAGCATGGGCAGGTACGAAATGAGATGAGTCCGCAATGGGCGGCTGACGTGATTCGCAATATTAATGAACCGAACGGTTTACGAATTGTTGATGGGCACGCGCAATTTAAAAAGTCAAAAGCGCCTCGTATGATTATGTCGGCAGATCCCTTTCCGCAATGGAATGAAGGGCCCTTTTCAATCGAGTTTTGGTTAAGGGCAGATAGATTGTCACACATGACTTGTGTGTCCGTTATTCAAGAAACGGATGTCGTTGGAATTCAACATCTCAACGTAATTGAGATCATGGCCAAACAATACCTTTCTAACCTGAAACATGATATTGGCAATCTGCGTTTTCTGCAAAGAGACCCTCCCTGCGCTGATGGGAAGACAGGGGTGAATCTCTTCTCAAGAGAACGGTGCACTCACGGGCAGTGGATGCAGGTCGTTGTTGTTAAGAAACACGATATGTTGGAGCTGTATCTTGATGGATTGATTGCCCGCCGTGTTTTTCTGAACGTGGCCAGTGATTCATCAACCTACAAGCTTTACCTGGGCCAACTCAGGATCGTGAATACGCTACGGCAGTTCATAGGCGGCATTGATGAATTCGCATTCTACAAACGAGCCTTGAGCCCGGAAGAGATCGACAATCACTTTCGCTTGATGTTCTGGTGATTTGCCTGTCGAAGTTAGTTGAAACTGGCCAGAGTCGGTCTTTCAATCGGCTCAGCCGAACAATTCCATGATCGGTTTGCCCGTCGTCAGGGTGCGTAAAATACCGGTAGGGTCTTTCGGATCGTTGATCGGAATGTCGAGGGCGTGGTAGATGGTCGCCGCCAGTTCCTCGGGGCGGACCGGGTTGTGGGTGGGATACTGACCGTACTTGTTGGACTTGCCGTAGACGTTTCCCCCTTTAATGCCCGCTCCCGCCAGAATCGATGAAAAGCATCGCGGCCAGTGTTGTCGCCCCGGCGGGTCCTGCTTCAGCACGTTGGGGGTGCGACCGAACTCGCCTGTGACAACCACCAGCGTGTTGTCCAGCATGCCGCGCTCTTTGAGATCAGAGAGCAGAGCAGCCAGTGCCTGATCCAGACGAGGCAAACAGAAGCCCATGCCGTAAGAGCCGTTACCGAAGGCGTTGCCCATGCCCATGTTGCCGCCATGCATGTCCCAGCTGCTGCTGGGAGGCCCTTTCTTGTCATGCTCTGCCTGTCCCGTCCAGCCGTTGACGGTCACAAACCGCACGCCCGATTCCATCATCCGCCTGGCCAGAAGCAGATTCTGTCCGAGGGGATGCATGCCATATTTTTCACGGACTTTGACCGGCTCCTCATGCATGTTAAACGCCTTTCGGCCTTCCGCCCGCGTCAACGCTTCATAGGTCTTCTCGCGCAGGTCAGACCAGTCCTTCACTGTCTGGTCTTGATCCAATCGATTCGATTCCAGCTTGCTTAGCACTGTCTTCCGTTTTTCAAAGCGCGCCTCATCGTAGGCAGCGTAAATTTCGGGCGGCTTGAATTCTTTCATTGCCGGATGGTTGTTTGCTGAGCCGACAAAGACGGGCGCATAGGCCGAGCCCAGGTAACCGCCGATGCCAATGTTGGGCGCACAAAAAACAGGCGGCCCCACGCATTTAATCAGCCAGGCATTCGACACGAAATTGCGTTTGCTCGGTTTATGTTTGGCGACGAATGAGCCGAGGTAGGGTTGTTCGTTCGCTGTACCCTGCTGTACGCGCTTGTTCGATTGGCCGCTGAGCAGATTGTGCATCGCGTCAAAGTGATTGCTGATCGCGCCCGGATGCGACATTGAATTGATCAGCGTAAACTGGTCGGTCAACTTCGCCAGTTCGGTGTGCATCTCATTGATCCGCATGCCCGGCACCTTGGTGGCAATCGGCATGTAAGGCCCACGATATTCTACTGGGGCCTCCGGCTTCATATCCCAGGTATCCAGGTGGCTTGGTCCGCCGCACAGCAGGACGAAAATACAAGACTTCTCCGCCGCGACCGCGTTTCCCGAGGAGTCCACCTTGTCGCTTCCCAGCACCATGCCTGGCATGCCGAGACTCATCGTGCCTAAACCACTCGCAATGAGGGCCTGTCGTCGGTTCATCTGGAATTCGTCCATGCGCAACCTCACTATTTGTCGTATAAACCCAAGTTGATGTGTGGATTATACCATTTTTCTCAGGGATACAAGAGGAAAATGGGCGAGATATCAGAGAGAGCCAGATTCAGAGGAAATTCACCAAATTGAGTGCGTTAGATAGGAGAAAAGGAAGGGTGAGTCATTCTACGAAAGAGTTTGCATCATCGTCACTAAGGGAGAGAGAGTTCCAGCGACAAGAAAAACCAGCCAGGATCCACCCAAACCAATCATTATGATCGCATAGTATTTCCGCAAACGAACTTTGCAAAGACTGGAATAGACAACCCCCAAAAACAACGTAAATAACACAGAGGTTCCTAATCCTATGAAGATCGCACCATTGCTGAGTCGAAGCCACTGCCGGTACTCTGAAACACAGTCAATCGCTCTGCCAGCCAAAGTCTGCTGGAACTCTACAGACCAGACACTGACTTCGAAATCAGAGTAAATCGATTCAAGTTGAGGTGAAATTAGAATCGAGTAGAGCATCGGAAGAACTATGAACAGACAAGCGATGGTAACCACGAAAAACCGTGGGTGTCCGCTCGTAATTAAAGATTGAGTTTTCTCGTCTGCATCCCATGGGACGAAGGCACACAGAGCAAAATATAATATGGGTATGAGGGCTAGTCCAATACCGCTGCTCAGTACTGACAAAAGTGCGTAAGAGAGAATCAAAACGCTTCGAACGAGCGTAGGATCAACATTGAAGTGCTTCGCGTATCCGGCACATAGTCCCCCGATTAGACCATCTTTCCGACTCTTACAAAATTTACCGCGTTTGCAGGTCAGCGTATTGTCTGTTTTGATCTGTTCTGAAGGAGTTGTCATCACCTGTGAAAGTCGCCGGTATTCTTCCTCGGTAATTTTCCCATTCTGAAGCATCTGGTCGAGTTTTTCGCGAGACGAGATCTCAGTTGATTGCATGGTCATAACCTTTCAATCGCTTTAGCTGCTTCCTCGGATGTCATTTCGCCATTCTCCAGTTTCTTAAGAATCGCAAATTTTTCTTCTTCATCTTCGAGGTGGCAGCGATATGACTTGATGATCCGATCCAGTCGATTCCGAATCGCGACATAACCCAACCCCGATCCTTCGGCCAACGTTTTAATACTGAATCCGGCCAAGAGGTATCGCTCAAGAAACTCCAGGTCTTCACTTGGTAAGTGAGAGAATTGTGTCGTCCGAAAATGCCCTCTAATTTCCACATCGCACCGATCGCACGCCGCGACTACCGGGCGCATAACCGCATTGCAATAAGGACATTCTGTTTTGATTCTCGTGAGTTCCATTTTTCTATTATATCGAGTTGAGTTGCGTTGTCCCAAATAAAATTTCGATATTGGAGTCGTATCAAAATAAAATTATGGTATCAGGCTTGCTTGTAGAATATTTATCAAACTTGCTGGGTTAGCGAAAGTGGGTATTGAAAATTCAAAGCTACCAGATGGGAATTACGAATTATACCACTCAGTTTCTACGACCCAGCACATTACCAACATGAGCCGAGAAAACATTTTGGGTCAATTCTGAACCCCTCTCAGACTGGATTGATTATACGGTAATTGGTCTCAGGTTCTGACTTCAATGTTCACTCACTGGAAACTTCTGTTGATCATTATTTGCAGGCTGGTAAAATTGACCTGTACAGCGTGTTATGTGAAGTGCGTGCGTTATTATTGGATTATTATTTTCTTTTCACAACGAGTCAGGCGGTGAATGGCACCTTGAAACTTTGTGTGCCGACACGCGCCAACGGGAGGCAGTCATGAGTCAGGTAAGCAGAAGAGATGCAGTAAAAATGGTGGCGGGAATGGGCATCGTTGCGACAGGCGTCGGTGTGATCGCGACCAGAGACTCAGACAGCGAAGCGGCTACGAAACAAAAAGAGACGACCGGCAAACCAGAGCCTGCGACGCAAGTGGCTGAGAAGGAAGATGGGAATTCGAAACGGATCGATAAGGAGCTGGAGAGTGCTCTCAAGGATCCCTCAATGTTCTATTTCCTGGAGCAGGTCACATTTAAGAAGCCGGATCGCAAATATCGCCTCATTTTTACTTCTGCTTATAGCAATCCGGAATGGGATTCCCAAGAAGTGAAACTCGACAGAACGGGCTCGATGCGGATCTTTCGTGCCATTGCTGATCAGGATGAATTCACCAGACAAGGCGGTTTGTACTGGAAAAATCATAAAACGACCGGCAAGATTCAGTTCAAGCATCCCGGAGCACTGGTCCTGGCCGTCTGCGAACTTGATGGCACGGTCAATTGCTATTCACTGATGCATGATTTTCGCTGCTGAACCACACGGTTCTGTTTATCCAGAGACAGAAGCAAGAAGATTGGGGTGGGAGCGAGCACAATTCTGTTCGACACGACATTAAGGTCGATGTCGATGCGCGCTTTTCTCAATTCCGATCATCATTTAGAATTTTATAGAACTGTTTAAACAATTTTGCTATAATGCTTTTTCTATAGAAGTGAACCCATCTTTTTTCCCCTGTTCTTGGGGTTTTATTTATTTCATTTCTTGAGAGGAGGCTGATATGTCTGCTTCTACTTCTCACCGCCCGGTATTGAGTTACCTCTACAACCACAATCCGTTCTATGTCATTAGTGCGGTTTTGATGTTGTTCGCCGTGCGGTCCGCTTACGGAACCATCGAGATTGGTTCCATCAATTGTTGGCTTATGATGGGAGTGCTCGCCGGGTATACTCTGTTGTTGGCGGGGATCGGCGTGCTGATTGTGCGTTGGGGCAAAGTCTGGGAAGATGCCCGCTCGATTCTGCTGTTGCTACTGCTACTGTTTCTCGGTGTTTCTGTGAGTATGGATGATCTGTTTTCCCGCATTTCTCCGGAACAGGGAATGACTTTGATGATCGCCGGCTTTCTGTTTTCGGCGATCGTTTCTGAAGCCGTTTTATGGGGGGCAGGCATTCGTCTGGGTTTTCGCTATCGTATTCCTTATCACCTGTTTCTGGCTCTGTTTTATGTGGCACCCTGGTGGTGTTCTCCTGAGATGCATGCCCGTTCGGCTGCATCTTTGGAATGGACGCTGTTTCTGTTCCCTGTCGCCGCTTCCGTCTTGTTTCTGTGCCTGCTGCCCGCCATTCGAGGGGGCGTCAATTATGTCAAAGGGAACGGCACTCCCTGGGGCTGGCCGTGGTTTCCCTGGATTGCGTTTGGCGTGATCGCCGCTTGTGTCAGTCTGCGCTCGTTCGCACTTTGCCTTACGTTTGGCCCTGCGGGGCCGATGTGGATTACATCAGGAAGCGGCCCACGCCTGATTTCCTTCGATACCCTGTGGGGCTTCTATTTTTTAATTCCACTCGGCTTTGTCTTGCTCCTGCTGTTGCTGGAGGGAAGTCTGGTGACACGCAACAAAGCCTTTCAGGCAGGCGTGATCCGATTTTCTCCGTTGTTACTTTTGCTGGCGATGCCGGTGGTAACAGGGCGGGTCCACCTTGGTTTTCTGTTCCAAGTGACTGATGTGATTGGCTCTCCTATCTGGATCACACTTTGGTTGATGCTGGGATTTTATCTCTGGGCGGCGTTTCGACGTGTGCCGGGCGCGATCGGGGCAGGGCTGGGGGCGATTGCGCTCCTCTCTATCGTTGGTCCCCAGACTCTTGGTACGCGGACGCTCATCGATCCTACACCCTGGCCATTGCTCCTGGATGGAGTCCTGCTACTGGGACTGGGAATGAGGAAGCGTTCCTCAGGAATCTGTACTGTCGGAGTTCTGGCGGCGACATTGGGGATCTGGCTTCTGATTCCGGACACGATCCTATTCCAGTATCGATTTACGGCCTGTTTTCATTTCTTGTGGATCGCGGCGCTGGTGCTGGGACTGACGATGAAGGATGATTTCAGCCGGGTTTTGCAATGTGCGAGTGCGCTGTTGATTCCATTAGTCTCAGTGGTCGTCATCTGGAGTACGCGCGCGGTAGAAATCCCGTTTATCTGGCGGGTCTCTTATGTGGCTTCGTGGGCCGTTGGTTGTTTGTTGATCGCCCGTTTCTGGTCAAATCGCTGGTTCTGGTATTCCTTTACTGCCACACTGAGCGTCTTACTTTATACCAGTGCCGCTTACGGATTTCGACTGGCAACGCAAGTCCTCAGCCGCGAGGCCGTAACCGCGTTTATCTGGTCAGTGGCCGCCTTATTGATCGCCTTTCTGATCAGCGCCCACAAAGCCCGCTGGCTACCGGAGCATGCCTGGTTATTACCCCGAAAAGAAACGCCATCGGAAACAGATATGCTGCCGCAATCAGCAGAGGAATCACCTGTGGATGAGGAGTGATTGCAGACCGATTTGTTTTCGCTAAAATTTGCTCCTCTCTTCACTTTGGAGAGGGGAGCGCGATATTAAAGAGGGTCATGAAATATGCTTGGAGTGGTACCAGACTCAACCTAGATGGGAAATTACAGTTGACGTAAATCTTGTGACAAAAAGCTATTGAGGATGAATCTGGAATGACCACGCTCAATCAAACGAAACCTTTGCCAATCCAAAACGACTCTGACAAACGTGGTTCACACAAAGGGTTCAATCGAACATCAGATTTTGATCGCATCCTTTCATTTTGCCAGAAAAGAACGACTCTTAACGATTTGGGAACTCTTGACTTCCCACGCGATTCCCCAAACGAGTGTCATATAATCAGGACTCGATTCTCATCCGATGATCATGAATCACCAAACTTGATTTCTGAGTTAATCATACTGGGACAACGCGCAATACAAAGTACAGCAGAATTACTTGATCCCTGCCTGAAAAAACTAGCATCTGAGTATGCAAGTAGTTCACACAGCAGACGCTATGAAATATGCGCTGAGCTTTATCACTCTTTATTGACTCAGTCGCAACCCGTTCGTTCTCAAAAAGAATTATTGGAACATATTTGGGACGACCTTTCGAATCAATCCTGTAACCGAATCTTTGCTCGACAATTCACTAAACATGGAAATCCAAATTGTATTGGTCGTGCGTTGATCATACTTGCTTTTGCGAAACTCGCTAATGCAACCGTGTTGGGAGCAACTCCTCTGATACCCAGTTCAGAGGTCGCTATCAGACATGATTGTCGTGTGGCAAGACGTATTTTAAGGCACGCCCGAAGACACAAAGTCCAACTTAAACCAGAGCTGATTTCTTTCTTAGAATTTATCGTTACGCGTCCTGAACTTGATCGCGTTCGGCCTGCTATGTTTCACATGGGAGTCGTATTTCAAATAGGTTCTGCTGGCTGGGTTTTAATCGATCCTCACGCGAAAGTATTTGGCAAATATCAAAATGAAGCACTGATTTCTCAAATCGAGAAAAATAGTATCAAGAGACCACAGGCGATTTTCAATGTTGATTATCGCGCTGAAACAAATATCAAAATATGTGACCAATTCAGGAAACTGAAATCCTTAACCACATTTCTCCATCAAATTCAAACACTCAGTACATCAAACGAATGTGATATCGGTGAAGCCCTGCATGCAATAATAACGTCAAAGTTTCTTGAATTTATACTCAGTGACGAATGGAACATCTCCCAAGAACAAAAAGAAAAAATCGCCTCACAACTTCGAGGTGTTTACTCCCCTGTTGTTGATGAGCTTTATCTTGAGCAATTGCTGGGAAAAAAGTGCCCCATGTCTACTTTGAGCCGCATACAAGCGTTATTGGAATATTTTCTATTGCTGGATTGCGGAAAAGAATTTGTAGGTCTGCTTTCGTTTCACGTTTCTGCAGGAACTCAAACTCTACGCCAGGAGATGCTGAAGCTCTCCTTTGCAGAACTCCTTTCGGAACTCATCGCTAGATTTCATGGGTTTATGTTTAATAAATCTTCGATGGGAAACGATCAGAAATTATTACATCCCGGAGTTGAGCTGTATCAACCGGAGTTTCGAGTTGGCGTAGAACTAATCTCTCATGTTAATGCAGTCACTCTTTGTTCTGAGAATGTCACGCAAAAGTTGTCTCGTGTTTGTAATGGGCAATCTGTCCAACTCTCCACAGCGACTGAGATCCTTCGCAATCAAAAAGGAACGATTCACCTTTCATCAAAACGAGCTTTTGATAAATTATGTGCAGCAGAAATTCAATCGGACCGACTTCAAGAAATATTGAATCGGATCTCCATAAAATATCACACGCATATCCAGGAGCATGAAATCTCATGAATCAGAATGAAAACGATTTTGTCAAAAACGAAGCGGGTCACATTAAAGTCAGATTAAAAAAAACGCTTGGTGATATTCAGGGGTGCCGAAACCATTATCTGCTGGAAGCAATCCCTGGGATAATGCCTGTCGTAGAAAAAGTCATAAACGAATTTATTGACGAAACGAAAAACAGTATTGAATTTGCCAACGCACAGGAAGAGTTACAACATGCGAATTATGATCAAGACGAATTAGCCAGATTGATTCGTCAATATGAAACACATCCCTCAATGCAGATTGCCCTGAATGTTGCCTTTGTGATCTGGGAAAACAACCCTGGTACTGAAGAAAGATTACGACAAATCGTTGATCGCGCTGATTATATCTTACCTGGTGGAAGCAAAGCAATTTCTAGCTCTCAAGCGCCAACATAACAAATACCAATCACTTCATGGATAGTCTCATCAAATTCATCCAACCCAAAGAAGGAAGAAGAAATTCTAGTCTCCTGCCAGGTATTCCCGTGGCCCACAGGATTTTGATCAATGGTCGGGGTTCCAGTCAAATTTCAGAAATCGCAGTCCCGTCAATCGGAACACGATTAACGAGAGAATACTGAGAACAATGACGGAGAGAACCGCAGGGATGATTCCCACAACCGTTCCCAGAAAGGCCCAGATCGCAATTTTTGTGATGTCAAAACCATCTGGACTTTGTAGTAGTAGAAGAAGGATGGTCGTAATGCATGAGAATGCGGACGGTAAGAAGACCAGGAATACAAATTCACGATGTCGCGTGGAACCAAAATACTCTGCAAAGAACATTCCGACAGCAGCCCCAAAGCAAATCATCGCGAAATAGAATTGTTCGGTCATTATTCCCAAGGCAAGAATGAGAGCGAGAACGGAACCGAGTTTGAAGCACTCCCCAATCGTGAGTTGTGAGAGGGGCCTCGTATTATATGGTAAAGGCTTCATAATCAGACTGGCATTCGACGCAAGGCAGAACCTGCTTACCCAGATTAGTGTAAGCGACACTGCTTTTAAAAAGAACGAATTTTGAGGCACCGATAAGTTCTATCACTTACAACGTATCTCAATTTCGTTCAAATATCAAGCACATTTCGTCTGTGAACCAATATCGGGGGGCTGTTCCCTTTAACGTCTTCATGACGTTAAAGGGACTATTACTTCCCGATCGACTTAAAGTGGGATGTGTCGAATACCGTATGCTACAAGCATCGCCAGGAAAGAGACGCCGAAGAACAGAGCTATTATCAAGCGAATGGCATGGTGGTTCAAATAGTTGGCAACTTGTGCATCGATCACTCCTGCGAGATTCTGACGCAAAACCAGTAAATCGATAGAGGGATTGGGACCATCTGACATGCAGGAGCGGACGATGACACGAACCGTTGCCCAGACGAGGGCTCGCTGAATCTTCCCTGCAAACCAGAGAGCAAAGCGAGGCACGGTTGCTGCAACGACTTTTTGTGAAAGCAGCACATCTCCCGCAGACTTCAGTTTGTCTTCCAGTTCTGAGATTGACATTCCGTGGATAGACTGGGATGCAGAAAATCGTCCGTCAGGATCTTCATCAGAGACCCCCAGAATGATGTCAAACAGCGCATCGAATACACGTCGACCAATGGCAGTGCGCTCGATGAATCGGGAAATTGTCTTCGCCAGAGTCATTTGAAACGCCACAAGAAATCCAAGCACAATGACGAAAATGACAGTGATCGATAGGGCGAGAACGAAGCGAACCATACTATCGTTGGTGAGAGCGATCCAGAGAACTATCGCGGCCAGAATCGGACCGTAGATCATTTCAACAACAAATAGGGTAAGGGCAAAAGTCTGAAACGCATACTTGATGAGCCCCGCAACGCCGCGTAATGCATCAACGATCATTGACATGGTTTTACTATCCCGCCTAAGTGAATTGTCGCTCACTTGGATGAGTTGGTATCAGAAAATCTGGGGGTATGGATCTAAGTATTTAATCGTCCTGAAGCATGATTTATTTGGATTTTAAAGCGTTGGAATTCGTAATTTAATATAAAAAATGGGATCAGGGGCGGCCCTCTTTACCGTCGGTCCGCTCTACTCCTTGCTGGTGTAGCGAAGGTATGCTAAATTAATATGATCGATTTCCATCCCGTCACCCTCAAGCTGCCGAGTCTTTCTTATGCAACTCGATCCCTTTCACCTCGCGTTTCAAGTTCGTGATATCGCCGAAGCCAGAACCTTCTACGGTGACTTGCTCGGCTGTAGTGAAGGTCGTAGTTCCGAGTCCTGGGTCGACTTCAATTTCTTTGGGCACCAGGTGGTGTGCCACTTGAATCCGGCCATTGGTCCTGTAGGAAACATCTCGTCGCACGTCAACCCCGTCGATGGTCACGGCGTTCCCGTCCCACACTTCGGCGTTGTCCTGACGATGGATCGCTGGAAGTCTCTGGCGGAAAAATTGCATGCGCACGAAGTCCAATTCGTCATCGAACCGTATCTCCGATTTGAAGGCCAGCCCGGCGAACAAGCCACAATGTTCTTTCTGGACCCCAGCGGCAATGCCCTGGAATTCAAAGCATTCCGCGACGTCGAGACCCAGTTGTTTGCCACTTGATTTCACAGGCTACACTGTGGGGGCAGTACAGGGGGGGCAGTACAGGATTGTCATGGGCCATAATATTTGGGGAGCTGGCCCCTCTGGACAAAAGCGGCATACGTAGTTGGTTTATTTGAAAACAAATTCATTCCACGTCTTCTTCTGTCCGTGAGAGTGGTTCTACCGGTGTGAAATCATCACAAATTTCAAACAAAACTGAAACAGTTTCACCGTCTGATAGCTTCCAATCCAAAACTCGACTGCCTGGCGTGCATTGTTGCTTGGGGCCAGAAACTAGGATCCGCATACCTTTGCCGTCGGTGGGAATCATGAACGTAGCGTTGGGCAGGCCAAGCCGGGTTAGCACTGAATCACTATCAGCAAGCAATTCTTTTAGTTGTTGATAAGTAGGTTGATTTGTATGCATGGACTACTCCTTTTTATTTCTGGGACAACCTGTTAATTATTATACTATTGTAAACGGATAGAAACTAGCAGAAATATTGTTGAACTGACGGGGCAACTTGATAGTCTGTATATAATGTCAGTGGTTTGTGTGGGAATGTATATCAACAATCATACACGAGGAGAATGTCATGGATTTTCAAGAAGCCGTTCTAGTTGTACGTGAACACGGAATTTCATTATTGGATGATCCTACGAGCAACGTTCGTTTCGTTGCGGTTGCCAGCAAAGACTCGGGACCGTTGGCTCAAGCGACAGATTTCTGCGTAACTGCCTATGTCGATCATAAATTGACAGCCACTCAATTAAGAACACGCGGCATTAGTACGTTTGCAGCTTCATTTTCTTCAATCTCTGGTGTCGAGGCGGGTAGTCAGGATATCGACGTTGTTGAGACTACGGGGGCGATCGAACCAATGCCCGGGCTCCGTACTCCTATAGCTCAACGCGGTCGATATGGGGGGCCGCCTCCAGCATTAAACGCGCAAAAACGATTCCAACAGTTGCGTTGCGGAATTGGCGTGACTAATCCGACGAATGAGTACCCGAATTTCCTGAGTGTTGGGACGGCTGGATTCTATATGACGGATGACGCAGGGTATCTCTTTTTGGTTTCAAACAACCACGTAATAGGACGGTCAAATGCAGCGGTAAACGGAGAATCGATAGTTCAACCCGGAACGCTCGACTTAACGGATAGTGAGTTAAACTTGATGCCCACGTTTAATAAATTGATCAACGAACTAGAGATTGGTGGTGTCGTCGGTGTTGTACAGCTGCAGTTTCCGACCATCGCTGGAACACCAAATAATACTGTTGATGCAGCGATCGCGCAACTTTATGACGCTGGGCGTGAATTCGATGATACGGATCGTGTTACCTACGGTGGAACGATCCGCGGAGTCGCTCCCGCATACTCGGTCGATGATACTACGGGGGCGTTAAACCAATCATCGCGAGTCTACAAAGTGGGGAGAACGACTGGTTACACTGAAGGTAACGTGGTTGGAGTCGCCGGCGTTGCCAACGTACCCTATGATGGCGGCACGGCGAGATTCGTTGACCAACTTATCATCGCGCCAACCGACGACAATACTGGAGATTTTAGCGATAGCGGTGACAGCGGTAGCGGTATTTTGAATGATAAGCATGAATTGGTTGGTCTCCTCTTTGCCGGGAACGGACAACACACATTTGCAAACCCCATTCAGAACGTCGTTGATCAAATCCGTATTGCATCTGGCATCACCAGTTTGAAAGTAATTCAAGGGTGAACCTTAACATCTGACCGACACTATTGAGACAGATTTGTTCGCGTTTTGAACTCGTAGATGGTAAATGAAACTGTTGTATCCATCATTTTGAAGCTGAAACGTAAAAAGGTCGCCGCAGTCACATAGAGAACTCATATGTAGAGAACTCATATGTTTTTGTGACATCAACTTCAAGGAGAACTGTGAGATGGCTGACAAACCGATGCGTTGTCCGACTCCGGTCTGTACGGGGTGGATCTCATTCGTGAAAGATGAGGACGGAGACTTCTGGGGTTGCGGAGAGTGCGGAGAAGTCTGGTTCGAACAAGACGATTTGAACGATGCGATCAAAGAGATCATTTCGACCTACGAGTACCGCAAGCCCTGCTATCAGAAGTCCGGCAAGAACTGGGTCGCCGCGCCTTTGAAGAAAGAACCCGAAGACTACGAAGAGTTAGTCGAAAACGAAGATTACCCGGACGACGACGACGAAGAAGAAGAGCTGGGCTTCTATTGCTGTCCGACCTGGGGGTGTTTCGGCATGGTCGTCTGGTGCGACGACGGCGGAAATCCCGAAGAGGATGATTCGGGTTGGTACTGCGACCACTGTGGTGACAGCTGGCCGACGAACGAAAAGTTCTTCAAACAGATCGCCAAAATCATCAAACGCGGCCCACACCGAACAGCACTCTACGAACAAACCGACGAAGGCTGGCAACCGCTGGGCGAACCCGACGACTGGGAGCGTGTCGTCACAAAAAACGAGGAGCCGTTAAAGGAAGAGGGCGGGGAGTTATTTTAGTCTGGATGATAACGGAGCAGGGGGCTTAAGTCCGGAGTTCTGTCCCCTTTGAAGACGTTTTACGTTCCTTTAAGTGATGAGACAGCAAAGAAAAATCTCCGCGGTCGCAAGTCAAGCACAGAATAAACCTGTGAACCCGGAGTCAAAATTCGGCCACTTTTTAAAAGATACTAAGATGAAACGATTAACTGAAAAACAAAAGCGGATTCTGAGTTTTATCCGCGTCTTCCAGTTCAAAGCCGGCTGTGCGCCGACCGTACGGGAAATCGGACAAAACTTTGGGATCAAATCGACAAACGGCGTCTCATGCCACCTCAAAGCGATCGAGGCGAAAGGCAAAATCAAACGGAATGAATTCATGCCCCGGGGAATTGAAGTCCTGGACAATCTCCGGATCCGGTTTTGTGGCGAAGTGCATTAGACAACTGGATTATCGTTAAGGAAAGGCAGCCTCCTTTTCGTTCTCAAAAGGCATTGTTGCGATGCATATCCGGCCAGCGGAAATATCTGATCTAGATGAGATTACCGCCGTTTACAACGAAGCGATTTTAACGACGACGGCGACGTTTGATCTGGAACCGAAAACGCGAGAGGATCGACTTCAATGGTTCGAGAGTCATGACGAACGTTTTCCGATTCTGGTGGCGGAGTGCGATGGACGGGTCGTTGGCTGGTCCTGTCTTTCTCGCTGGCGTCCCCGCAGGGCTTACGATGGTACGGCTGAAACGTCGTTCTATGTCAAAGAGGACCAGCGTGGTCAAGGGGTCGGGCGACAGTTGAAGCAGGCGATCATTGAAGAAGCCCGCCGTCTGAAATTTCACACGCTGATCGCAGGCGTGGCAGAGGGGAGCCAGGCCAGCCTGCATTTGAATCAGAGTTTCGGATTCGAGGTGGTAGGAACTTTCAAACAAGTCGGTCAGAAATTCGGCAAGATGCTCGACGTGACCTATCTGCAAAAAATATTGGACGCCGATAGCGGGGGGTGACCTTTTTAGTCTTCTTGGGTTTGATAAAATAGCTGTATTGATTTAATAATCATTGGGTGGCAAATGGATCTTAAAACTATCGATAATAAAATCATTGTTGCTACTGAAATCGCACAGCCATTGATTTTGAAACTTCATGCCTCTGATCCCACTAATGTTACTTTTGAACAAGTCGGTCTGCTTGATGGGCAGGATATTGTATTCGAGTTTCTTAAGCATAATGAACGTGGATGTGCGTTAGACCATCTGCTCTACATGATCCACGAATCCGATATTCGTTACCCTCGTGAAATCATGCTCGAAATACATGAAATAGCGAGCATCCTTTAGTATGACAAATCATTACAGTAAAGAAAATCAGGTAAGTATGACAGAAGACAGAACAAAATATAAAAAGCATCTTTAATGCCCCATGACCAAGTGTTCTAAGAAAGCCATATCGGGATTGCCGCAGGCAACAGAAACAGATCAGAGGACACGATCGAACCAGAGAATCGTAGGGGCCGACCCATGTGTCGGCCCGCCTGGCAAGATTCAACTTGTGATTCCGGTGAGAATGGGGCCAGCCAAATCTTCGGACGTTCTCAAGCAAACATCCTGCCACAGCGGGCGGCCACATAGGGCCGCGCCCTACAGCAACATTGGTTGGGAATCTTTCTGTGGGATTGCACCAGCACCGTCGGACAAGTCGAGGGGTGGCAGACGGCAGTTTAAATCTGTCTTCAAAGTGGGTGGCACTGTTGACTCGCCAACAGTGAATGAGCAAAACGCACAAAACCAGGCTGGTCCCGTATACAATTCGAGGCGACCCAGTCTGAAGTTTTCGTGTGATTTCGTGTTTTTCGTGGTAGTCATCTTGCTACGAAACCACGATATCGTGTGACCCCATTTCCTTCACAAAGACGAATTCAATCGAGCCCCAGTTTGGTCTGCCGCGTTGTGCGTCCTTCAACTGGTTGGCCGACTCTGATCACGACCGTACCCTCTTTGGCTTTCGCATCCGCGTAATCCGGCACCCCTTGGGGATAGATCGCTTCGACCGATTTGACCGTTGCAGCTTTTCCATTCACTTGAAGATTGCCAAACGTCACGGTGACTTTCGGGATCTCGGTGACCGGTTTGCGTGGGCCATAGACTTCGACAAAACTCGCGATTTTCGGCGAGAGCATCAGGTTGTCACCTTTGAATCGTAAGGCACCGATGAAAATGTTCTCGTCCTTTTCGTGCGCATACACGAACGCGCCCACCCAGGTGCAGGGTTTGCCGTCGACGATCTCTTGATCCATGCGAGTGATCTTGTAGGTGTAGGTTCCTTTGCTCCATTTGTAAGGACGGCGGACGCTGACAAAATCTCCCTCATGCCCGGAGCTTTGGTAGAAGCCACCCAGGGAAGGCCGAATCGCGTCAGGGCTGCGTTCGCCCCACATGGACATCAGCAGGCCGTGACCAATCTTGCGGAGCCGTTTGTTGTGCAGTGTGTAGCCGTCTGTCTGTGTCTGGATCCCGCCATAAAACGGCGTTTGACTGAGATGGCCCAGCCCAATCGGCGCGATATAAAGATTTTGGGTCGCAGGAACGTCATCGCTGATGGTCACATCAATGCTATAACTCTCGAACAGAGTCTCCTCGCCAATGTCCCACCACAGATCCACCAGATGCCACGGCATCGGTGCATATTGTTTTTCCTCCGCGGAGACGGATGTTGTTGTCAGGCAGGTGACCAAAATCAAAAGGCCCAACCGAATTGTTTTATTTCCGAACACAAAAGCAACCTTCCCATTCCAAAATTCTGTTTCAGTATTCAATTCAATTGTTGTCACAACAATGGATTCGAGCGTGCCGTGTTTAGCACAAATAATACTGCATTGAGAGAAGGCTTACTAGAAGCTGTCTCATAACGTCAAAAAAAGTGAACTGTTTGGCGTGACGTTTGCATGTGAAGTTCTCCTGAAAGGAGAATTACTCATGTATATGATGCTGGTCTGGTGGCCCAAACGAAAACGGGTTTCCACAAAAGCAGCGTCCAGGACGGAACGCCCGGTCGTTTTGACCGATAACCAATGGTCTTTAGTTGCAAAACTGTTTCCCTGGACTCCCCCCTCCAAAAAGGGAGGACGTCCCAAGGCCCACCCACGAGATTGCCTGGAAGGCATTCTCTGGATTCTGGTGACAGGAGCGCGATGGAAAGATTTACCAAAAGAATATCCCTCTAAAGCGACGTGCCATCGACGTTTCCAGCAATGGACGATCGAAGGGCGACTCTTGTCTGCCTGGCAAATCATTCTGGAACGAATGGATGAAGCCGGCCAGATTGATTTCTCAGAAACCTTTGCCTCGGCAAAAAAAGGGGTAGAAGAGTTGGCCCGACTCGTCGTGGCAAAGGCACAAAGGTCATGATTTTCGTCGATCGTCACGGGACACCTGTGGCGATCGACACAGAATCGGCCAGTCGCAGCGAAGTCAAGCTGATCGAGCAACTTCTTGCAAAAAACACATTGCAAAATCGACAACCCGAACGACTGGTTTATGACAAAGCCGCCGATTCGGACCCACTGCGCAAACGGCTGATGGAAAAAAAGATCGATCTGATCTGCCCGCATCGAAAGTCGAGAGTCAAACCGAAGACGCAAGACGGTCGAAAGCTCCCACGTTTCAAACGACGTTGGATCGTAGAACGCAGCATTGCCTGGCTGCATAACTACCGCCGGATTGTCACACGCTGGGAATACCACGATTACCTCTACGAAAGTTTTGTAATTCTTGGGTGTTTATTTACACTATTAAAAAGGTTTTGAGATGCCTTCTAGTCCTTTTGAGAAAAATATTATGATCAAAAAATAGAGTTATGCTTTGTGGACTTATTAAATGCCGAAAACTGAATATGACATAGATGGAAAAGCATTTCATATTGAGAAGACTCCAACTGGGTGGAGAGGGTGGTTTCGAGATTCTGAGCTGGAAATCTATGAGGGTGAACTGAAACGAAATGTATTAATCACGGCAGGTTATAAGCCCCTTCAGCCTTCAGGAATTGTCATTTCATCAGATTCCATTTATAGTCAATGCGAGTTTAGACCACCACGCACAATGGAAGTTGCTTATCAAGAACTTCTGAAGCGTCTTTCTTCTGGGAAGAAGCCTGCTTTTCGTAAAGATAAATCACTACATAAATTTGTGATCTTTGCTCGAGATGATTGTGTTTGTTTCTATTGTGAACAATTCATAGAAAAATCTACTAATATTCATCTCGACCATTTGGTCCCAAGAAGCAAGGGCGGAACTGATAGCGCAAGCAATATCGTAACTTCCTGTCACAAATGTAACTTGAAAAAATCCAACTCAATCTTACATGATCTCAAGGATAGGCTGAATGAACTTCATTCACGAAATTACATCAGGGGCAGCTTGGTGAAATGGATTACGGCATCGTGTTTGAGGGGATTTCCGGTTCTCTGTCAGCGACAGTGCTGGGGGGAATCGTCACCGTCTCTGCGGGATGACACATGGGTCATCCCCTACCTGCGCATACTCGCGTTTCATGCCGGCTTAGCTGCTTAATCGTTATCGCTGGTTTGACTGCTGCGACCTGTCTCGTCCGTGCATTGCGCATGTTGCGCCATGCCTCTGTTGATTCTCTTCGCAAAATCTAGTTGACGGACGCTGTACACGACATAACTTTCCGTAAGGCTTATCCCTCCCTACGGGCCTGCGGGGAGTGAGGGTCGATTATTAACGTACCACATCGATCATTCGAGGATTTGACGAATGCATAAAGTCATTCAAGAGACGCTGGAGATGCTGGATAACTGGAGTAGTCGGCTGGACGGCCATTGCTCTCAGAAACGCGCCGACGAACGATCGGATTATCGTCAGTTGATCAGTCTCTACGTGGCCCGGTCAGACCTGAATGGAGGTGAAAGTGGGGAAGATGATGAGGCATTGGAGCTGATTGTCGTCACGGCCCGAAATTTATCGAGAAGTGGTTTGAGTTTTCTCCATCCGCAAAGCCTGCGAACAGAAAAAATTATCGTGGCGCTGGGCGAGGACAAGAAGGATCGTATCTACCTGCAAAGCAAGATCGTCCGTCGACGTCAGGTTCATAACGACTTGTGGGAATTCGGCGTGCAGTTTGTTGGCAGAGCCATCATGTAGGGTAAGTGTGAGGCACTGTTCGTGAGAACACACCGGATTGCCGTCGCGTCCGGTTTCCTGTAACGGTATGATGAATTCCGTAACGTGGATGAGTTTTTGCGAAACCTTTTGAGTCGAACGGTGTTTCTATCCCTATGAAATATCACATCATTATTCTGCTTTGTTTGTGCTCCACTGCCACTGGTTTCAGCCAGGAGCCTGACCGCCCTGTCAGAGACCCGAAGTCGCGTCGCGCGGAATTGTTAAAACGGTTTCCCAAGAGTGATACCGATGGGGATGGCGTATTGTCGTCACGTGAACTGGCGGCGCATATTAAGAAGCAGCAATCCAGCCCGGAAATGCAGGCCCGACTAAAACGAATGCTCAAACGGTTTCCTGATGCCGACGCGGATAAAGATGGCAAATTAAGCAGGGATGAGCTACGGAAATTACAGACAGCCAACCAGAAGCAGGGGACGCGGCGGTCTCGACGTGGCAACGCGCCTAAGGTCGTCGCGACCGTTCCTGATGTGGCTTACGGCGAACACAAATTGCAGCGGTTCGACCTCTGGCCTGTTCCCGATGCGAAAGCACCGACGCCGCTGGTGGTCTTTATTCATGGTGGCGGGTTTCGCGGGGGGGATAAATCACTTTTAAAACAAGGGACCGTGGAAACCTATCACAAAGCCGGCGTTGCGGTGGCCGCGATGAATTATCGCCTGACCGATTCGGGCCCGTATCCCATGCAGATGCACGATGCCGCCCTAGGTTTGCAGACCATTCGGCATCGCGCCAAAGAATGGAACATTGACCCCGAACGCGTTGTCTGCTTCGGTGGCTCGGCGGGAGCCGGGATTAGTCTCTGGCTTGCCTTCCACGATGATCTGGCGGAACCAGGCAGCGACGATCCGATCGCTCGTCAATCGACACGCGTGCTTGCAGCCGGGGCGATGAACGGCCAGTCGACCTACGACATCCACACGTTTCGAAAGTGGTTTGAGATTCCCGATCTGGCGAAGGGAGGCGCGATGCCTGCATTCTACGGTATAGAACCTGATGCAAGCATTGATACGCCCGCGGTGAAAGCATTGATGAAGGATGCGTCGCCAATTAGTCATCTTGACAGTGAGGATCGTGCGAGTGTTTACATGACCTACAGCCGCCCCAATTCCAAAGTCACGCGAGAGACTAAGTCAGCAATCTGGGTACATCATGTGCTATTGGGCATCAAACTGCGCGAAGCGATGGAAGCACTCGGCTTGGAATGCACGGTGACTGCGCCCGACATGCCGGCCGAAAAGAGTCCCTACGACTCACTGGAAGACTTTCTGATTTCCAAAGCCACTGGCAAAAACAAAGCGAAATAGTTACGGTCGTTTGAAACGGCGGCTAGCGCCGAACCGCTCATGGTAGGGTTGCTTTTAGAGTCTAAGTAAACCCATATAGCTGTCTGCCCCTGTTAATCTCTATCCTCCTAAATGCTTAATCATTTTGGGGTCAATGCTGGTTGCACACAGGAGTCCGCCCCACAATGCGCCGGGAATGCCGGGTGAGACAACGTCCTGTCCGGTCAGGTAGAGACCTTTGATTGGTGTCTTCATCCGGAGTGCATTTGACAACACGCGCTGCGGCGTTACGTCGAGACCGTAGAAGGAGCCTTTTGTATGGCCGGTGATCGATGCCGTTGCCAACGGTGTCGCGACTTCGCGAAATACGACCAGTTCTGCAAGCTTGGGGAAATACTTCTTGAATTGTTCAAACAACGCTGCTTCGACCTGGTTTTTGAAATCAATGTAGTCATCGCCGCGTTGTTCGGGCGGGAGTCCGGCCCAGCGCGCGACGGTAGACCAATCTGCCCAGGCAATAAATTCTCCTGTATGTTTTTGATCGGGGCCCGGATCATGTGCGGGGTCTTTCAAAGAAGCGAACGAGACGAACATCGCGGGGGGGACGGCGTTAGAAACGTCGGTCCAAACTGCGTCTATTTCGCCAGTCGGATAAAGCCAATGGTTGGACTTTGTGGCACCGGCGGCTTCGACGTCTCCAGAGAAACCGAGGAATAATGAAAAATGGCAGATGTTGGAACCGAGGGAACGGATCTGATCTACCCACTCTTGATGGCCGTGATCTTTCGGAAGCAGGCGGTCTACCGTTTCCCTCGCGCCGATATCTGAAATCACTTTGTCCGCATCGATTTCTTCACCATCAGAAGTCGTCACGCCGACGACGCGACCGTTTTCCATGCGCAGTGACTCAACGGTGACGCCCGCACGTGCCTCGCCGCCAGCCGACGTGATCGTCGCCAGCAGGTGTTCCGCAATGGTGGAGCCGCCTCCTGCGGGGTAGAATCCTCCGCTACTAAGATACGACCCGATGACCGCCGCGTGCAGTGCGAAACTTGCCGTGCTGGGGCGGCCGCCAAAAGTGCCCCACTGCGCGGAAAATACAGCGGCAAGTTCCGGGTTGTCTGTCAGGTCGTTTGCCACTTCCGCGGTGGTGCGTTCACACCAGCGCTTGATTGTCCGGCGCCTCCACCACTTCATTGCTGTACCGAAAACCGCAGGCATCGAACGTGCTTGTATGATCGTCGTCAGTGCCTCACGGCCCTCGTGGATCGCGTTGTACCAGGCTTTGATGGCATCGCCTTCGTCTGGAAAGCGTTCCTTCAAATCGAGCTTTTGGGATTCTGTCGGCCGAGTCAATTGAATTGTGGGAGCGTTACCAATGTGAAGCGTGTCGTAGATTGCTCCGATCGTCGCCAATTCAATCGGCGTATCGGTCAGCCAGTCAAGAATGGCTTTCTCCCGTTGATCCTGCCCCAAGTCGCCAAGATAGTGAAGCCCGGCGTCCCATGAGAAACCGTCACGAGAAAAACTGTGAGTCTGTCCGCCGAGTGAATCGTACTGTTCCAGCAGCAGCACTCTGTGCCCCAGACGCGAGATCGCGGCAGCCGCAGTCATCCCGCCCATACCGGAACCGATCACAACTTCATCCCATGCAGCCTGAGTGGTGGTCATCGTTTCTACGCCTTCGCTTTCTCTGAGTTATTCTGACATTGCACTCCGACATAGAAATCGAAGCCAAGTCTTGCTAGATGTCGCGCTGTGAAATCTGCAACCCTGTTAAACTTCCCTCTAAAGTGTAACCATTATAAAGTCTGTTGACTGGCTGTTTCAGTGTGGTACGATTTCTATGTAGCTTGCAGTGACCAGATTTAAAAACATCATCCAGCGATTATTGTATCACGTTTGAACAACATATAATATTATGCACGTGTTGATGCCTCGTGAGTATCAGCTACAACATCGTGCAGGTGAATCACAAGTTGTGCCGTAAATCGAATATGCTCCAATGGATAGTAAACAACCAATTCGATACTCGCTGACGCGACGCCAACGGCTGATTCCGCGTCTTAAGATATGGGGGCCTGCATTCGTTCCATTCTTCGTTCTACTTGAATCCTTCTTCATTGTACGATTCATTGATGAGATAATCGCGTTCGAGTGGCTTGGGGTGCTTACATTCGGCTTCTTGGCGTTCGGCCTGCTCCTGCTCTTTCGCGGTCTTGTCACCGGGCTGATTGATGTTGTGGTGCAAGCACGACGGGAAATGGACATCACAATCGAGGACAACGGCTTCGGTGTCATGATTGGAGAAGAACGATGGTATCTGTTTCTGGATGGAATAACTAAAATATCAGAATACACGTCGGGAGTCTGGACGATCGAGCATTGGAATGGATCGGTGGTCCACATACTCCAAGATGCGATTTCGGAAAAACAAATCAGACACATGCGACAAAAGATGGAATTCGGACGAACGTCGGCGGGCACTACCGCCACAATTGAACGCGGCCGTCAGATTCGGGTGATCCTCGAAGACGAAGAAATGGCATCAGAAAAAACATGATACAATCTACGATTGAAATTATTCCGCCCGAACGTCGCTTGTCAATCGCTGCAATCGTCTTTCCGGGAATGGATCAAATCGACTTGACTGGTCCCTATTCCGTGCTGTCTCGCATCCCCAACTGTTCGATTCAGTTGGTGTGGAAGAATAAGGAACCGTTGCGCGATCACCTCGGATTCAGTTTGCTGCCGGACACAACTTTCGACGAGGCTGGGCAGATCGACCTGCTACTGATTCCCGGAGGTCCGGGACAGGAAGAACTTATGGACGATGAGCGAGTTCTTGAATTTATTCGCCAACGAGCCGAAGCGGCGCAATGTGTCTTTTCCGTTTGTACTGGCGCTCTGATTTGCGGTGCGGCCGGTCTATTGACAGGTCGGGCGGCGACGACGCATTGGACCTCCCTGCATCTGCTGAAATATTTCGGCGCGAAGACCTCCACGAAACGCGTTGCCATCGATGGAACATTCGTCAGCGCGGCTGGGTTGACTGCGGGAATTGACGGGGCGTTAACAGTAGCCGCACTGCTGCGGGGCGACGAGGTTGCTCAGAAGATTCAGCTTGCCATCCAGTATACCCCTGAGCCGCCATTCAATTGTGGCTCGCCCGAGACTGCCCCACCCAAAATACTCGCCGCCGTTCAGGAAAAGACATCGTCTCTCACTGCCAAACGGGAAGAAACGGCCAAACGCATCGCGGCAAAAATGGGCGTCAAAGTCGACTAGCAGCGACCACAGGGTGGAGAAAGGTGCCTGGCAATTTTATGTTCTCCCGAAATCGGCATCAATTAAACGTTGCTGGCTCATGAAATCCCCAGGAAGCCGCGAGCGCATCGGCAGCTTCTTCTACGTCTGTGATTTCGCCCCAACCGCCGTTTCGCAGAAACGCATGTGCGAACTCGTGAGCGATGATGTATTTCGCGTACGCTTCAGACGCCATCTCCAACTTGGGTCTCAGCACTACGAGACGGCTTCCTTCGCCGATCGGGCCAGGTGCTGCCAGGAACAGTGTCCACCCCTTTCCGTGTTCGTAGTTGTCGATCGCGGTTCCGAATCGATGATCATCCAAAAAATCACGCTGCACATTGACGGGCAATACCTGGAGGACAGAGAGAACGCGTTCCTGCAACAGCGGGTAATCAGCAAAGGGGGCGGTAAAGGCGGCAAAGGGCATATTTAAAATGCTTCACATCAAAGACGACAGTAAAGGGGGCAGACTCCAGTAGCCGACGGTTTAAATACTTTAACGGCACAAGAGACGTGAAAATAGAGAAGCAACAGCACAGTTAACAGGAATTTGTGTATTGTCCCCCATTCTCATTTCATGTGGCGGATTTATCGGTAGACCAATATTTGAATGCGCATGATTGGTTGATATGATATCCACAAATTGGAATCACATCCTCATTAAGGCACGCAGTCCATGTTTCGCAAGCTCATTGACAAGCTAAAAAGTTTATCCACAGAGGACGGTGAACGCTTTGATCCGGCGACACTGGACGATCCGGTCGCGCTGATAACGGAATGGACGCCGCTGAAAAGGGGCGGGGCGAGTTTCTGCACGCGGCAGCTGGTGCGGATCTCACCCCTGCGTTATGAGTTTCGTGCTTCGTGGGGTGCAAAAGCCTTTTATCTGATCTTCCTGGTGATCGGCTTGGGACTCTTGGTGATGTCGATCTCTCAAGTCATCATGGGCGGAACTGTATTTACGGAGGACGTGATTGGCCTGGGAGCGGTCGGGTTGGTCTTTTCAGTGGTCGGTGGCCTGATGTTCTACTTTGGCATCAGGCCGGTTGTATTCGATAAGCAGCATAACTGTTTCTGGAAAGGAAAGATTTCGGCCGACGAATTAATCTATGCCACCGCCAATGAGTTGTTGATGCCGTTCCAGGAAATCCATTCGATTCAACTGATTTCAGAAACGATCAGCAACAAAAACGGTTCGTATTTTAGCTATGAGATGAATCTTGTCTCCCAAGAGGGCGTACGAACGAATGTCGTCGATCACGGCAAGTTGGACCAGATTCACGAAGATGCAAGAACCCTTTCCGAGTTTCTGGAAGTGCCGATCTGGGATGGGATCTAAGGGGAGACTCGCCCGCCCTGGCTTGGAAGACGCGTGTGGAACGAAGTCACTGTTGGTGTTTGCGGGCTCGTCTTTTCAGGACCGATAATTCTAAGCAACAACCCGCCGGAGCACCCCCTTCATCCCCTCTTCCGAACTACTGTGCTCTATGTCTAATCATCAAAGCGAAATTAGAATACGTCGAATCCGGTCACGCGATTTTCGAACGTGAGTTTATGGCGAACATTGTTGATCCGGTGACTGGCAAAACAATGGGCGAAGTTGTTCAGCCATTGATTGAGAATCGCTATCAAGGCATCGAGAATAAGCCTGCGTTGTTTTTACCTGGTCCGACGAAATGACCGGGTAATGGTGATTACCCACCCAACATTCTAAACGAGTTTAATAAATCGAAAGAGGAACTCATGAGCTGTGAAAGCGACCAGGAAGAAAGCGAACTGGAATAATCGAGGTCGCTTGAAAACATTCGTTTGCATGGTTTGGAGAAATGCGAGTTTGACGACTCCTGTGATCGCTGCAGCAGTCCGACCAGCGGCAGTTGGGTTCAGTTGTGTCACAATCCCGAAGATGTCACAGAGGCGAATTTCTACATCTGCTGGGAATGTATCAAGGCACGGGCGGCCCTGGACTGGTGCGAATACTGCGGACGCAGTACCGGGGAAGGAATCAATGTCTGTGAAGAATGTGAATACTTTGAGAAGCTGATCGACGAATCAGATTTTGAAGAATGGCCGGGTAACCGTTATTACCTAGACGCTTTTGAGGATTTAGGAAAGGAATGGTGAAATTTAAACCATTAACAAAATCAGAAATAGACGACGGAAAATTCTGATGTGGATGCAAATTCATGAGGCATCAATTTAGAATAGACAGAAATTCTGTTAGGTTTAGACAGAATCAAATATTATCTTTCAATAGTTATTCAAAGGAATTATTCGCGATGGACGAAGCCACTCGACTCGAACGCCAGTCCCTGTATCTCGCAATTTGTCGTGAAAGGGGATGGCTTGCCGAGGATAATACAGAGCTTTGGCCCGACGACGATGAATCTAGGACGGAGATGGCTCGCGGTCTGTTCGGACTTACTTTGGTCTCAAACACGGACGATCTTTTTGCAGATGTCAGGGCACAGATTCGCGCGACCGACTTGGTGGCGGGGTCGGACGTTGATGGTGCTGTGGCAACCCTATGTAGCCTCACCGACGAGCAGAAAACAGCCCTTCTGACGGTTCTCGATGACTTCCTTGATTCAGCGGTTCATCGCGCCATGTTGCGACTGGATCGGTTTGAACACGGATTCATCAAACTTCAGCTCCAGCAATCTGACCCAGATGAAAGCACACCTGTCCCTGGTTCGGAGATCGACATTATCTCCGACGATCACAACGAACTGTTTCAAGAGGCACATCAATGGAAGGAAGAATTCAGCAGAGGGACAGAAATTGGTCGCAGGGAACCCGAACATGATTGATACCATCCCACAAAACGGGGATAACAAGACGTCGCTACCAACCGGCTGCCTCCGTGAACTTGTAATCTGAATGACAACTACGATGTTAGACCCTGCTATCAAGGATTGATTCCGAATTGCTAACTCTCAAAAGTGTCCGGGTAACGCTAATTACCCGGACACTTCTTTTTGCCGCACGAAAAGATAGATTAAAGCTCTTTGTTGACAGTCTATAGTTGTTTGGTACGATTACTGAGTATGTGGCCTATTTCAGTTGAATAACAAGTTTGGCGGAGAAATGAAACCGCTTCTACCACTCCTCTTTATACTTTGCTACTTCCTTGGTGGGGGCTCTTCCGAGCAAGCGGGCAAGCCCATTCCTACCGCCTTCGATCCCGTCGTTGAGTTTCGAAGCCGAATTAGCTGTCACAATTTTGATAGCGCCTCTTTTCTTGTTGCTGAACCCTCGCAATTCTATCGTGCGAAAATGGAGACTGGGTTATTGGCGAAACTGACGGTGATGATATCGATTGCCAATACTTGGTTACGGGTGTGATGTGTGATCCGTTGCAGGTGGTTGTTCGATTTGTCCCGCAGAACGATAAAATTCTCTTGGTGGTCGATCCAATTGGAGACCACAAGAACTTTGCACTCGAGTGAATTGACAACATGGCGGATAACCATGACAAGTACTGGAGTCGTGCCTTTTAATAGATACTCTTTATATTAATGTCCGGGTAACAGCAGTTACCCGGTCATTATTAAACCAGTCTAAGCATCCAATGCCACAGTCTCATGAACGGTTTTACGGAATCTGGGAATCATAATAACAATTAGTATAACTCCAACATCGACGCTGTAATGAAAAATCATAATCTGGCAAACAGGACTAGGAGCTGTTTGATTTAAGGCAGTTACAAAGTCGCTATTTTCACCCAACTTTTCAACAGCTATCTTGGTGCAAAACTCGTGCACTGCTATATTCTGTATCTGTGACCTCTTGATCGCGCCACTGTTGGACATAGCAAAAATAAAGAATACTACAGCGACACCGACTCTTACCTTGAAAGATTCTAATGGAGCTTTCGCTGCCATTACATATCCGATAGTGGCTAGAGATACTGTAGAATAGAATTTCCAGAATGACGATGTCTGGGCTGTGGCAGAAAAAATTAGTTCACAAATATTTGAGATGTCATCCATTCCTAATCAATCTCCCCGGTATATCTATTGTTCGGTTAGCATAAACAATGGTCCAGAAATATTAGACAGTTTTGAAAGTATTGATTCAAGCACTTAATTTTTTTTGGTTGACAAATCGGAAAAACGTCCGGGTAACGATGTTTACCCGGTCATTCGACAGAGCTTTAGTTAGACCTGTTGTAGATTCTGTCTACGCAGATAGCTGAATTTATTCTCTGGGAAGCTGTAACTTGAAATGCCCTCAAGATGTGAAATCATGTATACTTTTCTTTGAGCATCCTTTACACAATACCCGACGCCGTACTGTAGACGCTTAAACTCCCTGGAGGCTGCCAATGCTGAAATTATTGTTTCGACTTTTTGCACCCTCGAAGCCATTTGTGCCGCCGACACAGAAGCAGTTGGATTATGCTGCTCTGTGCGGCGTCGCAATCACACACAACATGGACCGCGAAGCAGTTTCCAATGCCATCGATGCAGCGTTCACAGCTGACCCAAAGCTGAAGTTTAAAATCAACGCACGACGAAAACGCAAAGAAAAGGAAGCGAAGGTGACCTTAGATGCGATGCCCGCCGCTGAAAAGCGAGAATTGAAGAAATGGGCAACCGCTGCAGACGAACATGATCATTTTCTTGTCGTTTACAAATCCGACCGTGATACCATTGTTGACATTCTTGAATGTGATGACGTGCGAGTCGATACCGGTGCAAAGACGATTGTGATCAACTTTCTTGCCCCGCGCGTTGATGTCATCGTCGCGGGATGGGATGGCACAAGAGAGGTTCGTGAACAAGAACTTTGCTGGGACCAACCACTCGTACTTTCCGCCAGCGAGATCATCGAATCTCGAAAAGTTCAGATTTACGAAGATCAGATCAAGAAATACCAATCGACAATCGCACGAAAGAGAAAAGCACTTTCTGGCTAATCACGAGGCGAATAATAACGGGTTGAATCGGAGCCCTTAAATTAAATTTGATTTGATACAAATAAATGACTAGACGCTAATTCTACAGGCAATGGAAAGCTACTGGGAAAGTGGGTTTTTAAAATATTTCCATGATCTTATTTACAACTCCAAACGCTACAATCTTAGTAAGCTTAGACAGAACATGTTTTCGAGGAGCTTTAAATGGAATTAAAACCGTTACCTGAAACAGTTAAGGAAAAAAGTGTGGGAACTGACGGACAGAAGGAAGAACCAAAAGTTAGCTTAGATCAAAACAATGTTGCTAGCCGATCAACTATTTGCTCTGCATGTGAAAGCGTGCGACCGTAACGTCAACATGAAAATTCCGCTTGGCAAAAGTGCAATTGAGCTGCTGCCAGTCACCGATGACGAATTGGCTGAAGACGAACAGGAACGTCTTGAATTGATGGAAGTCGGTCAGTATTGGCTACTCTCACTAATGTGGCATTGTGTAGACTTAATACACATAAGAGGCGAGCATCTTCCAGTCGATGAGGCGATTGAGCATGCAGAAGACTGTTATATATTGGCTTATGACTTGTTGAATGCGAATGCCTTAATGCGTGACTTTGGTGACATCACGCTAATCCAGATGGTTCACGCCTACTATGGTTACGTTACTCAGAAAACCGAAGCAAATGTCGAGGCTGTCGTGAAAGCAATGGAGAATTGGCAAAATGCCCACATAAACGATGCGGATGACGAATAGCAACGGCAGAAAGACGAATCCAACTAAAATCGCCTAATGACCGGGTAACACACGTTACCCGGACACTTTTGATGATTTGAAGAGTATAATGAACCGGTCACGTGATTTATGTTATTCATTAGTTAAATTGCGAGCTAGAAAATGAAATCATCTTGCCACCGTTTGGAAATAATTAAAGCCCCCGAAAGAGTGGTTGTTGTAGCAGCCAAATCGTGGTGGCAGGACAATGGATTTACAATTCATCCTCCTGTGAATTCCAGCATCATTTCCAGTTTCCGGGGCTCGGGTTTTGGACTAACTGACCAGCAGACCAAACGGATTATGGAGATCATTCTGAAGCCAATTGGCGATGGAACAGCAGTGTCGGTATATCACCATACAAACCGCATTCTATGCGTAGTAGGAGTCATGTTTGGTAATATATTGGAACGGGAGACGGAAAATTTCCTACAGCACATTCGGGAATATGTTGCTGCAAAGTGCTAATGACCGGGTAACGTGCGTTACCCGGACATTATTCTAGAGGGTGTCTTTTAAAACGGTCGATATTCGGGACGTCCCGGAATACGTATGAGTTGATAGGATTACTAAAGCGACCGAAATGGGAGAACCAGAAGTTGTTCAAGTGCCGGATAGTTCTGTAAATATGAGTTGGCTGAGTTTTATGACCGCCGCTCACGTTCAACCGTTTGTTCGGTAGTCATTGTTGCGGCGCTGTTACGGTTTGCGCCACGACTTGGCGTAGTGTCTGATTGACGGTGACATCGGAAATCGGGCGATTCGAGTTGTGTTCGTGTAGACGTGCCATTGCCGCTAAGTTGCCTCAAGTCGGATAACGTCAGGCATAACAGGGCCACCGCGATTGATGCTGCACTTGAAAAACGCGCTGTCGGCGGCTCCGCGTTCATGCCATTGTTATGTCGCGGCTTCCACTTGGCGTGGACGTGACATCGCAATACCTGCATGTGATTGGCTACGGAAGCGGGACGCCCTTGAACACCAGTTCGCGACGGTTGTTTGCATCGCCGAATGAAAAACGAAGTACGGCAGTTTCTGAATGTGGGAGCTTGCCAGACAACGTGAATGAGTAGACCTTGGATTTCTTCTCATTTACAACTTCGGGCATTCCCACTGGGAACGTTGCAAAGCGAAGCGGCGGATAATTATAATCCATTTCGGCGATGGCACCACTGGTACGGCTTTCAAATACGCGGCCGTTCGTTTTCCACTTGATTTCACCGACCAGTTCTTTGCCATCAGCCGTTTCCGCGCTGAAGCCCCACGGTTCGTCTTTGTCTGTGAGGTTTTCGATAACGGTTACGACTCGCATCCACGGCACTGCGTTTTTGCCCGGAGGGCGGCCGCCATCGTTAATCGGTTTTTGAGAGTCGACAAAAGCAATTCCTTTCGTGACGCCGAGAAGCGTAACTCGGTAGTCCTTGTCTTGCTGTACGGATTCAAACGTGGCAATCTCTGATTTCCACGCCTCTTCTTCGGCATTCAAGAATACGGCAGCCGTGCCTACGACAACAACGACAACAATCAGGGTGACGAGCCTATTCACTTTGGATCTCCATTACGAGTGAAAGTGGATTCGATTGAGCGACATAACTCATTGATAGACAGAATATGTTTCTGTCTAAATCTATCAGGCTTTCTGTCTATTATCAATTGGCACTATATGGGAGAGACGGAGATCGAACAATATCAGACATAATTGGTGATCGACAAAATTGTAGCAGCTTCAGAATAATGACCGGGTAACATAAGTTTCCCGGACATTCTTTCCGTTTGAACTGATTCGATGTGACTCTGCTTTATCACATTTCTTTCCCTGACAAGGAAGCCGTAACGATGCTGGATAACCTCCCCCTCAATGGTAAGAAGACGTACGTCGTCGCTGACGTCACTGTGATCTATTTCGTTTGCGGAATTCTACTTGGCGACATGCCCATTCATGATGCGATGGTGCTCATCGGGGGCGCGCTGGGAGGAAAAGGGAGGGAGGCTTTGAATCAAACTTATGATTTTACTGCGGGATGTTCATCTGCGTGGGAGTGGTGATATCTGGTAGGATTTGTTTGGCTTTGGGGTGGGGATTGCTTTCTGCTGTTTGAAACGGCGGCTGGCGCCGATCCGCTCAGGGTTGGAGATATTCTGCTCTCTTGGTGGGGGTTTGTGGTAGGTGATCTGATCACTGTTGGCGAGCCAACAGTTGTCACACGGACGTCTGTTATTGTAAGGGGTAATGTGATGTTGTTTTGTTCTCTGAGATTTCTGAACTTATTTTCGTTCCCACAACAGCGCATCCGATCAATCCTCCAATAAATTCTGCCCCGATTCCGGCGAGCGGGATTGCTTTGCCTGTTGTTCGATCTCGTTCGCTTCGCTGATTAAATCTCCTTCCGCTTCGTTGGCCGAGGCTGCTTCTTCTCCCGACGACGACGGTGACTCTTGTGGTATCACAACAGGCTCAGCGATATGGTCGTGTTCTGAACGCATCCGCACCGGCACCCCTTCGGGAAAGACGATCTCGCGGGCCTCATCCGGCATCGAGATTCCCGCCTGATCGAACGCGAGTTTGGTGAGTCGAATGACAGCCGAACGTACTTTGAACGTGCTGAATTCGGCTGTGTTGATCCAGAAATAAACCCTCAAATTGACAGTAGCAGCGCCGAGCGACTCGACCAGAACCATCGATTCCGGATCGGCGACGATGGCGGGATGATCCTCGAGAACCTTCAAGGCGATCGCTTGTGCTTTCGAAATGGTGTCGGCGTAACCGATCCCTACCTGGAAATCGAAGCGGGTATTCGGATTGGCAGTAAAGTTGATGATGACTTCTTTGTAGATGGTGGCGTTTGGAATCTGAACGTGGTTTCCCTCAAGCGTCATCAGCAAGGCCGAGCGGGTATTGACACTTTGCAGATACCCCTTATAGCCAGCGACCTCGATTAGATCACCCATTACAAAAGGTCGCTGTATGCTGATCAAGATACTGGCGAGAAAGTTTTCGGCGATATCGCGAAAGGCGAATCCGATCACCAGAGCTATCAGTCCTGTCCCTCCTAGAACCGTCATCGCCAGTCGCGTTAAACCTGAAATCTTCAGGACAAGGTAGAGTCCGAGCAGAAAGACGGGGATGGCTGCCGCCCGCGAAACGACGTTTCCCAGTAAGAGGCTTTTCATCCGTCTTTGAAACAGACCGGCCGTCAGTCTGGCAGTCCACCCACTGGCCCACCAGGTCACTATCAGGAACAGAATTCCGACCAGAATCAGCGGACTGTTTTGAACCGTCTTCGAACCGAGAGTCGTGAGTTCTCCAAACGCATCCGAAAGGTCCCACATTGATTTTTGATGGACCTCGATGCGATTGACGACGGCCACGACATCCTGGGTTTTGGATGCCAGTTTTGCCGCCCACTCCTTGTGTGGTTCTGTATCCACCTGACCAGAGAGGAACACGACACCTTCGTCGACACGCGCTTCAGGCTGTTTGAACCACCCGGTTGCTTCCAGAATCCGAACCAACCGGGATGCAATTTCGGCGTCGGCCGCAACGGGATTCACGTCGACCTTCTCAGGGGTTTCCGGAGCTTTCGTGTCGGTGGATTCCGGTGGAGCCTCTGGCGGGGGCTGATCCTGCGCAGCGGCAGGTGGCATTGAGATTTGGCAAATGACAACGACAACACAGAGAAAATGTCGAGGCATCCATCTCAATGAGCTGCTTATAATTGAGTGTTTCTTGAGCACACAAAGGAAACGATTCGTCGTCGGTGTCGATTCAGTTCTGCTCATACGATTTCCTCGGAAAAATCGGGATGAAATTTGCAAAGTGAGTCCTCTTTATTCGTTGCAGCATACCCGAAATCGAGGGGCGGAGTTGTTGCAAAACGAACTTGTTATTCTCCAAACAGTCTTCTGGCTCCAGACTGCTTTCGGGAAAGTCCTGATCATCAAAACCACCTTGTACAAGACGGATCATTACGATGAACGCTTTCATCAGTTATCACTCCTGGAATGAATGGCTGCTGCTACAGTTCAGGGATCTTGGAAATATCCAAGGTAACCGATTTGCATTTTGTATGGAAGCATCTGACTGAATCGTCGTTTGTGAATGAATCAGTTCCTGATTTAAGTGACAGGAGCTTGGGGCAATGTTACTTACGGAGAGGGCTAAGTATAAAAGTCTCAGACAGGAAGTATCTCACTTGGAAACAGCGGTGACAGAACATCAGCTGATTGCCGAAACGATTCCCAATCGAGCTCCCCTCCCTGAAACCAATCAGATGATGAAAATCCATAGGAAGTGTAAAGGGGGCAGACACAGACATGCACTTTGTGATTCTCTGCGGGATGTTCATCTGCATGGCTGCGGTGCTATCTGGTAGGATTTGTTTGGCTTTGGGGTGGGGATTGCTTTCTGCT
>TARA_R110002095_G_scaffold216596_1_pt1 | contig 78521 bp, 54 predicted proteins | sample TARA_R110002095 | Tara Oceans TARA_R110002095 (sample SAMEA4397255) | marine metagenome | biome: Polar Biome; feature: [SRF] surface water layer (ENVO:00010504); material: water (ENVO:00002006), including particulate matter (ENVO:01000060) such as... | depth 5 m | reverse complement strand
CACGATCTGGCTTCGAGCTTCAGAAATGTTTTCCAAGGCAACCCCCAAAGAGGAGACGTTGGTCTCGATCACGTTTTTCTGAATCGCACCCAGTCGACCACGAAGTGTAGAAACACGGTTGACCGCTTCTTCGATGATATTCACCAAATCAGAGCCAGGAACCGAAGGACCGACATCAAGCAGACTCTTACCACCGCCTGATCCCAGTTCGAACAGCTTACCGGAAACACCACCCAGTCGGGCCGTGTTCACAGCTTCAATCCCGATACCCACCTGACCAGCGGCTGACACATCCTGTCCAATCTGGAACAGTGACCCACCACCGGTAATCGTAATGCTGGCGGTATTGTCTGTTGTATTAGCAGCAGCAGTGAACGAGAACGAAGCATCCAGCTGTTGCGACCGAATGTTAGCCTTCAGACCGGAACCCTGAGCAACCTGCCCGTTGATTCGGGCGACGATGTCGGAACCAATATCTCGCTTCAGAGCATTCCCATCTGTGATGTTATCGACAGTGTCAAATGAACCAGACAGCACGTTGACATCAACGAACTCATCAGCACCATAGTTATTCGCATTGAACGTCAGATAAGCATTGGTACCACCACTTAAGGCAGCAGCCGCTTCGGCTTCTACAACTCCATCACCAGTACTGACACCTTCAAATGCTGATGAGACGTATGCGTTGGCATCTGCGTTAGCATCCAGCAATGTTTTGATGTCGGCTGCAGTCGAGGTAATGGCACCAGCACCGCTTGTCGCCAAACTGATGACAATGTTAACATCTGTGGCATTATTCGTGACAGTAACGCCTAAAGCAGCACTGTTGGCAGAAGGGTCTACAAACGAAACGTTGATATTTTGGTTTGCATCACCTAAGACACTGTCTGAACTTCGAGCGTCAGAAAATGACAAGTTTGAATTAACATTGGCTGCGTTTTGAAAACTGGTGTTGCTGGCGACCTTATTGGTTTTCGTGGCTGTCACACCTGTAATGTCGGTCACACCGTTGACGGCGTCACGCACATTGTCCAGCGAACTGGAAGCACCCAGGAACAGCACCTGACTACCACTGGAACCGCCGATTTCAATCGTGGTCGCAGAAGCCAGACCACCATCGACAGCACTATAGTCCAAGCTGGCTTGACTCGCAGCGGTTACGATCGTTGCATCCAGCGTAATCGTACTGCTGGAACCAAATACGGCTTCGTTAACTTGGAAGTCAGAGAGTTTAGCTGAGTCAGTTGCACTAGACTGAGTTCGGAAAGCTTTACTTCCGTCAATCAGTTTGTCACCAGCGAATGAGGTGTTCGCTGAAATACGGTTGATGGCTGACAGGGCAGTATCGATCTGAAGCTGATTCGCTTCAATTTCGTCCGAAGACAAAGCACCTTCGTTCAAACCTTCTTGAACCAATCCTCGAACCTGGTTCAACAGGTTGGTGACTTCACCAAGAGCCGAGTCAGCAGTCGCGATTACGTTACTGGCACGGTTACTGTTTTTGATTGATTGTTCAATCGCAGACACCTGAGATCGCAGAGTTTCACTGGCGATCAAACCTGAAGGATTGTCTTTACCGGAGTTAATTTTCAAACCGGTTGACAACCGCGTCAGTGAGGTATCCAAAAGATTTGTAGACTTATTTAAACTACGCAAACCTCTCAGCGAGGCAACGTTAGTATTAATTCGTGTCATGGCAAACAGCCTTTCTCACTTGTAATAAAAGCTTCCCAAGGGATTTATTGGGTTATAGCTACTTTATGATTTAGGTTCCCGGATGATGCTGAAATCACCCGTAGACATTAGTTTTCGTTCCTGTCAAATCTAAAAATGCCAATCATGTTTATACATTCTGACAGGATTTCTCGAACTGATGTGGCTTATCTTTCCATAACAAAACCATTTCAGATTCAGATCACGCTGTGGATTACGCAGAGGGAAGCTGCGCAACCACACTCCTTTGATATCGGAATGTTACTTTGGGTTATTTAGGTGTCTCTGGTGTTTTTGTGAAAATAAACCGATCTCTCTGTCATCACACACTGGAAAAGACTAGTCGTGACTATTATCCCGTCCTTCATCAAAATGTCGGCTGTAACTCCCCTGCCGTAAGAGAGGAAATTTGCGATCATGACATGCAAAGGGATATCAATATCAAGGCAGGCGTTACGACTGCTGCTGCTTGCCTAATCGGACCCCCGTTCTGGCTTTGGGACAGGCAGAATCGTCACAACCTGTTCTGTTTGATAGCCGAGGTGAACGCCTCACGCTGTTTCGTCACTAAGAACCAGCATACAGGCTGCTCACACCGTTCTTATTGAGTGAGAACAGTCTCGTAAACGATCTCGAGCGCATTCAGAGACCCACACGCCAAAGCAATCCCGCAATCTCGACACCAGGATTACGCCTTCCAGATGCTGGCACCTGCAGGGCAACATCTGCAAGTCAATCACACACTGTTTCAGCAAAGAATAAACGGCTTCTAACTTCGACACGACACATCACGAGAGAAGATCAGAGAGGAATGCCTGTGCTTCAAAGTCTCTGTAGACAGTAGGAACCGTGGTATGCATTTTGTGCCTGCTTTTGCAGAGTTATTGATTATGCGGGTTAATGATAATTGTTCTGATGAATGCAGGTCGTAACAAATGAACTTAGTCTTTCATGTCTCTCGTTAGATTCATGCAGAAAGTCCCCGTATCTCACTCAAGATCGCTGATCGTCAATGACGATTCATTTTTCATATCTTGCCAAAAGCGAATAGGCAACAGCAGGTGGTTGAATAAATAGACAATTGATGTCGCTTACAGTTGATGGAATAATTTTAAACAATCATAGTTCACCTGCGCTGATCAAATTCACTTTCAAGATGTATTCATCCTAAGAAGACCACTTTAACGAATCGCACACCTTAGGGAGCAGCATCGCATGCCTTTGTGTCCTCAACACACGAGTCATCAGGTTAGGGAAGCCCACGCACGATTAGGAAGATCACTGGTAAAAATTCAAAAGACCCGTCATACATCAAAAGTAGAATCAGAAAATCTGAAAACCATGTTCCGAAACTGGGAAGAGAAATGGATGCATCGTCGCGAACTAATCGCCAGCCGCATTCAGATGATTGAAACGCAACTCAAAGAACTCGGCAAATCGGATCTGCCGTTGCCGCAGTTCACAATTTTTGACGCACCGGGAGAGTAATACGGCTGCGGTCTGCTTCAGGACTTGCTGAAAGAGTGGTTCAACGCCACATCATCTCTTTCCCGCAGGTTCGGGAGTCTAAGATCGTAGTTGGTTGACCACTCTGCTGATACGGCAAATTGCCTCTTCGATTTCCTCGCTCGTATTGAGGAACGACAGGCTCAACCGGACAGCAGAGCGGTAGATGCGCTCCTCACAGCCCATTGCCAGTAATACGGGAGCCGGGTCTCTTGAACCACTGGCACAGGCACTGCCCAGCGAACACGAAATTCCCGCCAGATCCAGCGAGATCAGTAACGCCTCACCATCCAGGCCGGGAAATGAAATGTTAAGCGTATTGGGCAGCCGTTGTTGTTGAGATCCATTGATCACAACAGGAGAACAGTGTTCGCTGAGCCCCTGTTGCAGGTGGTCTCTCAGATTTGTCACGTGTTGGGTGCGTTGTTCCCTGTCGCGGTTGGCACATTCGAGCGCCCGTGCCATGCCGGCTGCCAACGCGACCGGTTCAGTCCCTGCACGTTTGCCGCGTTCCTGATGACCGCCGGCAATCTGTGGATGCAATCGTGCGCCTTCTTTGACAATCAGCGCACCTGCGCCCCGCGGCCCATGAAATTTATGCGCAGCCAGACTGACGGCCGTCGCACCTGAATCCTGAAAATGAAAGGGAATTTTGCCAATCGCCTGCACACAGTCCAGATGCAGAGGAATCTTTTTCTCTTCACAGATCGCAGCCAGCGGTGCAATGTCCTGGATTACTCCTGTTTCATTATGAGCCAGAAGCAGCGTCACCAGCTGAATCTGATCCCAGTGGAGTTGGCTGAGTGTCTCGGCCCGCAGTCGGCCCTCTGCGTCGAGCGGGATCACCGTTTGTTTGATGCCCCGCGACGCCAGTCTGCGAATCGTATTCACGGTCGCCGGGTGCTCGCCTGCCGGTAAAGCAATTTCGCCCGGCGCACCTGTTAGAAATCCTTGAATGGCCAGATTGATCGATTCTGTACCACCACTGGTAAAAATCACTTCCTGCGGTTTAGCACCCAGCAGTGACGCCAGCAGTTCGCGTGCGTCTTCGAGCACTCTGCGTGCCTGTCGACCTTCGGCATGTGAACTTCCCGGGTTCGCATAATGGGTGCGATACTGCTCTGCCACCAGATCCACGACTTCATCGAGAGGTCGGGTGGTGGAATTGTTATCCAGAAAGATGCGTTGTGAAGCGGGAATCGACATGACTCGTCATTTATTTATAGAGGCCAGCTGAAGCGGCTGCTGCCGGAATTACCCTTTAACGGCTTCCTGTGCCTGCGATTTGAGCTGATTCGGAACATGTTCAATCAGCATATCAATAATATCATCCGGCGCGAGGCCTTTACTGTCCGCCTGAAACGTCGTCACGATTCGATGCCGCAGGACGGCATGCGCGACCGATTTGATATCTTCGGTAGAGACATGAAAGCGTCCTTCCAGGATGGCGCGGGCTTTGGCGCCCAGGATTAAAAACTGCCCCGCACGTGGTCCTGCACCCCACGATAAATATTCTTTGATAAACTTGGGGGCAGTCGCTTCCACTGGACGCGTTGCCCGGACCAGATCACGGGCATAAACAAACACATGCTCGGCGACAGGGACTTTGCGAACTACTTCCTGTAACGCTAAGATCTGACGACCGGTGAGCGCAGCTTCCAGTTGGGGCTGATGGCTTCCCGTTGTTTGTTTCAAAATCATCAGTTCCTCTGCAGCAGTCGGATAGTTGACCACAACATTAAACATGAACCGGTCTAATTGTGCTTCAGGCAGCGGGTAGGTTCCTTCCTGCTCAATCGGATTCTGCGTTGCCAGAACGAAGAACGGCTCAGGCAGTCGATAGGTATTCGAGCCGATGGTTACATTCCGTTCCTGCATTGCTTCCAATAATGCAGCCTGTGTTTTGGGAGGGGTGCGGTTAATTTCGTCCGCCAGTAAGACGTTGGTGAAAAGCGGCCCCTGCATAAACTGAAACGAACGATGTCCCGTTTCCGGATCATCCTGTAAGACGTCGGTTCCCGTGATATCGGAAGGCATCAGGTCAGGAGTAAACTGAATTCTGCGGAATGAGAGATGCAGGATCTTGGCAATCGTACTCACCAGCAGCGTTTTGGCCAGGCCGGGAACACCTACCAGCAGGCAATGGCCGCGGCTGAATAATGAAATCAGAATTTCATCGACTACTTCCGTTTGCCCAATGATCACTTTGCCGATCTCATCCCGCATCAGATGATACGCATTAGACAGACCGCGAATCGCCTGTGCTTCCAGATCGCGTTGCGCTTCTTCATCTTCCTGAACCACCAGTTGATCATCCGGGTTGGTCATATTCACCACAGCCTTATCAAGAAATTACCAAACTGCTATAAATTCTTATTATCGTTTATACTTATCAGCAGAACCTAATGGAAGGGGCCATCCGGCATGTCATGGATGCAAGCCTTCATTATACCGAGTTCCTGTTCGTCAGTTAACGTGTTAACTGTTGATATTATCATAACTTACAAGACTAAATGCGAGCGAAAAAGTGTCCCAGTCCCAAGTTGCTTATCTAGTATTTGACGTGGAAGCCATCGCGGACGGCGACCTGATTTCCCGGGTCCGTTATCCTGGAGAAGAATTGTCTCCCTCGGCCGCTCTCGCCAAGTATCAGGCGGAACAAATGGATGCCACCGGCAGCAATTTTATCCCCGCGACCTATATGTTGCCCATCTCTGTTGCTGTGGCCAAAATCACCGCCGATTTCCGACTCCAGGATTTAACGGTCCTCGATGCGCCCGAGTATCGGCCGCATCTGATTGCAAAGAAGTTCTGGCAAGGTTGGTCACACTACGGCCAGCCCACTTTTGTAACCTTCAATGGACGGGGCTATGATCTGCCGGTTCTGGAATTGGCCGCCTATCGCTATGGCGTGTCATTACCAGAATGGTTCAATCTCGAGGCCCGTAGTTTTGATCAGTCCCGCAATCGGTACAATACTTCAGCGCATCTCGACTTGATGGATTTCTTTTCCAATTTTGGTGCCGGTCGCGTCACGGGTGGTTTGAACCTACTGGCGAATTTGATTGGCAAACCCGGAAAAACCGGCATTGATGGCTCCCAGGTCCAAACGATGTATGACGAGGGAAAGGTCAAAGAGATCAACGACTACTGTCGTTGTGATGTTCTGGATACCTATTTTGTCTTTCTCAGGTCGCGTGTGCTGACGGGGCACCTCAGTGTCGAGGTCGAGCAGGAGATCGTGACCGAAGCCTATCGGTATCTGGAACGCGAATCGGAAGGAAACGCCGCCTATCAGCATTATCTGGAGCACTGGGGTGACTGGGAGACGCCAGCAGAGTGACCCGTGGCAGGTTTTACTGTTTGTACTGAATCTGCATATCCGACAGCAGAAACTGCATTATCTGGTTGTTTCTGATCTCACTGATTTTGATAGGCAGTGGCTGATTGCTGCTGAATTCGATCTCGACTGCATCCCATTTTCCGCCGGCCTGAGGGCTCGGTGGGTTGGTGGGGTTCGGTTTGATTTTCAATGTGATGAATCGCGATGCCGAGGGAGCCGTATCATCTGTCGATAATTCAATGGCAAAGGATTCGATGATAAACGTTTCCTGATCGACGTTGATCAACCAGGGTGGGAGCACTCGCAGAAAAGCGGGCCAGCCAGAGACGATGGTTCCATCAGGTTTGGTATACAGCTTTCGTGGAATCTCAGCAGGCCGGCGATCCCTGGCTTTGTAAATCCTCGCGCCATTACCTAATTTGATTGAGTCAATTCGCTGCGTTTCTGAAACCCAGCGCGAGACGAGTTTTTCGATTTCCTGCAGTTCCGCCTCATTTTTATTCTCTGAACTGGATTTGGAAAACGAAACACGTTTGATCGGACTCATAGCAAAAGCAGGATGTTGTTGAGTTTCAATCTGGGGAAAGGCCGCCTTTGTTACTTTGCGTGCGACAAACTGTGGCGCGTCGTTGGTGTCTACCATTACGGTGGCTGGTGGTACTTTTAAAGCCGTCAATTCAATTGAGGCAAAACCCTGTTTTTGTTTGGATGAATCTGACAGAAACGTCAGCGATTCCGGCAGCATCGATTGAGGATTTATTTGTAATTCGAACGGGCGACACAGATGGCGTGTCAAAACATCTTTCGGTTGACCGCGAAGAACGATGCGCGCGTTGCTTTGGCTGACGACGCGCCACGCATAATCATTCAATAAGGTTTGGGCGGTGACTGGTTGCTGAAATTCGGAGATCAGCGCGAGTTCATGACCGGTGAAATATGTCTGGTTCCCTTTTTTAAACTCTTCTACTTTTGACTGAGGAGTGACTGGTGCCAAAAATCGGGATGCCGCCGACCAGCGCTTCAAGATTTTCTCAGGAGCGAGGGGTACGGGCTTGTAGGTCAGGGAACCCTTAGAGTGTTGATCATATTCAATCGCAGAATTTGATGTTTCGCGCTGATTTGAACGGGGCTGGTCATCTGCCCGAAGCAGTCGATTGCTGAATAAGGTTAAGAGCATCAGAGTACAAGCGAAAATTTGATGACGACGCATCATGGGACTCACTATGAAACGGGGATGCGAATCGAGCTTCGCGAAAGGAGTGGAAACCACAGAAAGGAAGACTGGCAGGGAGTGCCGGGAATGTAGCAGAAAGCCAAAAGCAGGAAAACGGCAGTTTTCCCTCAGACACACCGGCACCACTAACGCTGGTGTGACTTCGTCGATAAGCCCAGGGAAATCAGCAGGTTAGGGCAGAACCCCTTTCCCTGGAGCACGGATTACTCCTGTGGTTTGGTTTTCGCAGGGCCTTTTTTGATCGTTTGCACCAACGACTTGAAGGTGGGGAGTTCTCGTAATTCAGCGAGATCTGGATCTTTCTGCATCCATTCCACATCTGCGAATCCTTGCTGGAATGAGTTTGTCAGATACAGGATGGTTTTCGCCTGATACGCTTTGATTTTTTTCTCTAGATCGGGTGTTTTGGTCTGATCCTTCAGATTGAACAAGGCACGCCCGAAGACACAGGCGGCATTGTATTGGAACAGATCATCGGCAGCGAATTGTTTGGCATGCTCCTCAATCAACTTAATGGCCTTCTCTTCTTCATGGTTATAAACCATGCAGAGGGCCAGCCCGGTAATTGCCTGCGAATTTCGGTTATTAAGTTCAAATACTTTTTGAAAATCTTTCTGTGCCGCCTTCCAGTCAGTCTTATGTAAATGCGTATGACCACGGCCGGTATAGGCTCTCTCATTCTTCGGATCTTGAAGAATGATCTGATCATATACTTTGATCGCTTCATCCCAACGTTCGGTTTCATTGTAAATTTGTGCCTTGATTGTGTAAGGGACAAAGTATTTGGGATTGATTTTAATAGCAGCGTCGCAGGATTTGATGGCATTTTCGAATTGACGCAGTTGAGAATAATGTGAAGCAAGGATGGTGTGTGCGAATGAATTCCGGGGATCAATTTCAATCGCTTTCTGAAGTTGTTTCATCGCTGCTGCCGTTTGAGACTGATTTTTGTAAATCAGTCCCTTAGCCACGTAGAGCCGTGGTTCTTTGTCATCGATTTCGAGCCCCTTATCGGCGTACTGGAGTGCTTCCTCATATTGTTTGAGTGATGTTTTGGCATTCACGATGGCCAGATAGGCAGGTACCAGTTGGGAGTCGATGCTGATCGCGGTCTGAAACTCTTTGATTGCAGTCTGCCAGTCATTTTTATCCTGCAGTAACTGACCATTTCTGAAATACCGGCCCCCCGGAGAACTTCGATAGAAATTGCTCAACGCAGTCAGGGCCGCTTGTTTCTTTGCGTCGATGTTGCCCGTGTACCGCGCTTCCATAATCGCTTCCCGCGCTGCAGGGGTGCCTATGGAAACGAAGGCGGAAAAAATGGGTGACCACTTGGCAGGTTGCTCTGTCTGTTGAAGTCTATTTTGTAGAATTGTGATCGCTTTGGTTGATGAAGAGGTACTTAATCCTTTAACGGCCTCATTTATGACCGATTGATTTTTATCGTCCAATGCTTGCGCGGCCAGCTTAAAATAGTGGGGCGATTTCATTTTCTGCAGTGATGACAGAATCGATACTTTCTCGGTCGAACTCGCTTGGGGATAATATTTCAGAAAGTGCTCATCCACATTCTGATCTCCAATCGAAGCCAGTGTTTTGAGTACTGAGGCGCGCATGCCCGTTTCAAGCTTTGAGTTCTGCAAATATTGAAACAAGAGTGGAATCGCGCGAGGGTCTTTCAAGCGGTCAATAAACGATAACATCGACTGTGTCGGAGCCGTCTGTTGTAGCTGTGCCAAAACATAATTAATGGCCAGTGATTCACTTGGAGAGTCTTTGCGTTTGATTAGTTCCTGAAACGCGACTTCTCTGAACTCGGCGTGTGGAGAACCCAGTGCATCAGTTAAAACCTCAAACAACTGTGGGTGCCCGTTGAGTATCAGAGCTTTGAGCGCAGCTTTGCGCAGCTCCAGATTGTCACTGTCAAGAAATTTGTAAATCTCAGTGCCCCATTGAGGTCGGGGGCTCTGAGCGATGATACTGATGATGGCTTTCTGGGATTCAGGTGGAGACTGTTGCAACAGTTTTAGCAGTACCTTCTGACCTTCCGCAAAACGGGATTCCGCAAGACTGGCGATCGCCATTTCAAACTGTGGTCCGGGGGGCATGCGAGCGACTTCCGTCAGCCGTTCAAAAGCGCGTGGCTCTCCCAGATATCGCAGGGCGTACAACGCTGCCAGTTGAACTGCCGCGTTTTGATGTGTAGTCAATTCCAGCACTAATGGAAGTTCTGCATTTGTTAACTGCCGTCCTCCGCTCATTAATCCTGCCACTTGCACAGAGGGCGACCCTGTGCGGATTTGCTCAGCCACTTTTTCCCGTGACAAAATTCTCATTGCACTGTCGAGGGCCGCATGAATGGCTGCTTCCTCTGTTGCGTGCGCCACTTTCGTTGGCATTATGCTTGGGTAGCGTGGCTTAACATCTTTATACACTTCGCCGGAAAGATGTAACTCGGTGATCATCGTTGGAAATGCGGGGAAGCGAGCTTCCACGATGGAGTTGGTTCCAATGAATTCTGCTGCACGAGGCAACCAATCCTCAACACCAGGATCAAGCTTGGGTTTGGGATCAGGAAAATGAATCACGAACCGTTTGATATTGACTGTCGTAAGTTGATCGATCTCCTGCATCAGGCTTCCGATGTTAATCGAATTCAGTTCTCCCCTGATGGTAAATTTTGCCAGGCATTGACTGGGCCCTATTCTTTGCATGGTATATTGCAATTGTCCCAGTTCAAAGCGGTTCACGTTCAAACGCAAAAGCTGACCGTTCACCGTCGTTTCAAGTTCAATCTTGGGAATGCGCCCCTCTGCCTGAATGTCAGGAAGTATTATCCACAGACTGTCCTGTTTTCCAGGAGCCACTTCGACTTCATCTTTAAATTCCAAGCGGCTCAATATTTGCCTGCCTTGGCGCAGTTGGACTCTTTGGTGACTGAGATTTTTGGGTAATCCGGCGACTGGAACAACCTGTCCGTCGACAGTGGCTTTGATCTGTTTACGGATCAGTTTGAGAGGCTGTCGGCTTTGATTCACCAAGGTCAGCCGAGTCAGAAAGAGATGCTTTTGGTTTTGTATGTTTGTCTTAACTGAATCGTCGATCGTCAGAAAAACTTCTGTTTTAGGGGAAACTGTCGGATGGTGTGCGGGCTGTCGTTTTAACACCTTCAACCGTTGTTCAGTCTCGATCAGTTGCTGTTGGCGTTCGATGTTCGACAGCGGTGAATCCGAAGCCGATACCTTGTCTGGTTTCTGCAGGCTCTTTGACTGTGCTGGAACAACTGCAGTCCATAACAGGAGCGTCGCTGAAATCAGCGCCGTGATCAGGCATTGCCAGTTTCGACTTCGCATTCTGTTTCTCCCGACGTAATTAAACGATCACTTTTCCAGCACGGATTTCAATCCAGGTTTTAATCTCTGATCCTGGCGGCAAGACCCGCAGTCCGGTTTCGGCTTCCTGTCTGGTCAGATTAATGGCATTCGTGACACAGGTATAAGGTTCCAGACAGACACAATCTCGGTTAGCAGGCGTGAAGACAACCAGCTCTGAGAACAGAGAATCGTAGTCCTGAGACACGACCAGCCCTGCCTGCTCATCCATAATCAGACTTTCGTACTGATCAGTTCCTTCCGGCATTCCGCTTAACACATGATCCAGTTTCAGTTGATCGAGCCAGGCTCCTTCCCGTAGATCATGGGCATCCGAGATTGTTTTTTTCACTCCGGTAGGCAGGCAATCTTCCAGCACCCACTCTTCCGAAGCCGGCGCTTCGATCAGACAGTTTTTTGCACTGCTTTTTTCGGACAAGGGAGCTTTGAAATAAGGGTGGGTTCCCAGCCCCCAGGGAACGGAGGTCGTGCCCGGATTTCCAACGCGAATGTCGGCTCGCAGTGTGGCTCCTTTGACCTCATATTTAACTTCGATGAAGATGTCGCCGGGCCAGTATTTCAAACGATTTTTTCCATCAATGCTCAGCTGAAACTGGGCAATTGCGAACGATTCTTCCTGTGCAATCACACGCCAGGGAAGATCCAGGCAAAACCCGTGAATCGCATTGCCCGTTTGGTCATGATAGGTTTTGTCTGCGGGAAGTTCGTAGGTCACACCTTCCCATTTATAACGTGCGTTTGCGATTCGATTGGGAAACGGAAATAGAATCGGGATGCCACTACTACTGGGACGTTGATTGCCTTGCTCAAACTCGGGATGAGCATCAATCACATCGATGCATTGACCGTCCACCATTGCCTGAAACTGATAACAGTTAAAGCCCAATTCCGGTAAAATATGTGCGAACGAACCTGTTTCCGGATCGGTGATTTTTATGGACGTCATACGTAATGTTGCTTTTCATGTAGGTAGATTTAAGTGAGGTGTTAATTCTTCAATTCGCAAAAATCAGTTCCATTCGGGGTGCGCTGTTTCCTCTTGTGGCAGAAAACGTCTCTCTTCCATGGCCCGTTTGAGAAGCACGTCCCAGATGTCATAGGCGTCTATTTCAAAAATATCTTCTGCCTTAGTTCGAGTGTGAAGCCAGTCCATCCGATTAATTTCCGATTCTAACTGCATTGGCGCCCAGCCTGCACAACCAAAGAAAATCCGAAAATCCAAGTGTGGATCTCCTTCGGATATGCGCCAGATGACCTGTTCGAAAACGTCCGGACTGCTCCCCATAAACAAGCCGGGAACAATTGGTTCCTGTGCTTTCTCCAGGTCGCCTGCATTATGCAAGGCAAACATGCCATTCGGTTCGACCGGGCCTCCCATGAATACCATGTCTTCCAGTTTGGGTAGATCAAAATATTTCGAAAGCGCATTCGTGACCGAAAATGAAGAGGGACGGTTTACGATCAGACCCGTGGCCCCTTGCTCATTGTGTTCTACAATCAATACGACGGATCGATAAAAATTGAGATCATTTAACTTGCGGGACGCGACTAAAAAGTGCCCCTTTAAAGATTTCAACATAAAACGATTTACTCTCCTTCATTTCAGGAAATTAAACCCGAACTCTGTTTCGCAAAGACAGTGACTGCACAGCGTTTATTATAACTGGACAAAACCTGAAAAAACAGAGTTAGATTTTTCCGTTCAAATCGACATCTATTTATCGTTTGTTTCTGATGGTTAAACAGGTTACGCCTTTTGCGGGCTCAGATTGGGGCTTTGCCTGGAAAAATTCGAAATTCACTATTTGAAGTTGAACGGATGTCGGCTATTCTGGTGGTGATGCTCAGTAGTTATTGCATGGTGAGTTCCATATCACACTTTTTATTATGGTTTGATCACAATGAAGTCATCAACAACAAAATTCGTTCTTTTCTGTGCGGTTCTTTTCTGTGCGATAGTGAATTCATTTCTTCTCTCTCAAACACTGGTCGCAGAAGAAAGCTACAAACGTTTTACAGTCCGTACCTGGACCTACCGTGATGGTACCGAAGCCACGGGGAAATTAATTACCGTTTCCGGTCCCATCGCAACGCTCAGGCTGGAGGGGCAGGGGACGGTTCGCGTACCGCTTGAGAAACTGAGTGTGAAAGATTTGAATTGGCTCTATGAGTATCACAAGCGGAAAAAACAACTGAGCTTCCTGCCTCCCCAGTATCGTAAACCGCAGACCGCTGTACCAGAATCAAAGCCACAGCCGGAAACACCCAAACCAGCAGAAACGGCGCCCGAAAAAAAACAGCCCGAAAAGAGCATGCCCGTTAAACCGGTCACGGTAGAGTCTTATAAGCCGTTTACAGTGCGTGAATGGACGTTGAAGGACGGAAAACAACACAGAGCCAAATTGCTTTCACTGCACAAGGGAAAACTGGTGTTGCAGAAAGAACCGTTAGCCATATTGCGTCTTACTCTCGATCAGCTCAGCCAGAAAGATCTAGATTGGGTGATTGAATATCACCATCGGAATAAGATGCAGGCGTTCTTGCCCAACGAGTATCAGGGAGAGCGGGCAGGCAATCCTTCGAGTGGGGTACCACAGGTCAATTTACCGCCTGTGATAAAGATGAATAATCCGATCAAGCCCGGTCAAAATCCACTGGAAATGGCGCGGGAAAAAGCAAAAGCACAGATGAAAAAACATCGGGAGGAAATGCGCGAGAAAGCCAAAGAACCTGCGAAGGATGACGATTCCAAAGTGGTCAAAGCGAATACCGAAATCGATCCGGCTCTGGTCGCCGCTCTGAGAGATTTTCGAGTCTGGACTGATAAAAAAGGTCAGAAGTCTGAAGCGCGCTTAGGTAGTATCAATGGTCGCGAAATCATGTTTTCCACACGGGGATTAGGTTTTGCACGCGTGCATATTGGCACCCTGATTGAGGAAGACCTGCAACTGCTCAGAGATGCGTTAAAAATGCACGGCCGCATGGACGAAATTCCGCTCGTCTATCGCGAAGACCTCGATCCGAATCTTTCACCGACAAAACTGAAACAAATCATCCGTGTGAATAATCACCGTAAGTGGACCGATCTGTCAGGGAATTCTGTAGGTGCCTCCTATGTGAAAATGGAAGACGGCAAGGTGATTCTGATCATCACGAAAACCGGTACGACGCAGGAGTTTCCTTATTTGAACTTCTCAGCAGAAGACCAGGAGTATGTTCAGGACCGTCTGAAAAAAGAAATTCCCGGCAACTTCTTTCCTGCGGAAGCGGCAGCAGTCGATCTTTCCTTGACACCTGCAGAGCGAGAAGAAGAGTTCCGCATCTGGACCGACCGCAGCAAACGTCAAATCAAAGGCAAGTTTGTCCGGTTAGCGTACGGCGATTCTGTTGCTGTGATCAATACGGGGGAAAAGGAAGAACTGTTCATTACGGAATTCTTCAGTGATGGGGACTTGAGCCTGATTAAACCCCGCAAACAGAAACAGACAGACCAACTGGCAATGAACGGGGCAGGCAATCAGGGCATTTCAAGGCCCCAATCGACACTGCTGAAAGATATGGAGCGATTGCGTGAAATGAGCCAAAGGAATATGAATCAAGCCAACTCCAATCGCCAAGATCAGCGTCGCTTTCGGAGTTCCTTTCCTCCGCCGAATAATCCATCACCTCCGGCTGGGATTGGCGTTCCTCAATGGGAATATGAATTCGAATGCAATTGGTGCAGTCATAAATTCCAAGCTCAAACAAAGAATGGTGCAGCCTGTCCTTCTTGTGGTACTAAAAATAGCGATAATATCTACGTCTGTACTCGCTGTGATAAAAAGTTTAAAAGCGACGTGAAGGCAAAGAAGTTGCGTTGTCCCAATTGTAAAGCAGGCTTCTTGGGTAATAGCAACTTTTGGGCGGCGATCATTAAACTTGTTGTTGTGGTTATCTTGCTGGCCAGCGGGGGCGGTTACTACAGATCTAGAAGATAAATGTTCCTATCTGTTCACGAGACTCAAGAATCGTTTTTGCTCGATGCTGAATTTCGCGCAAGAAACAACCCCGGTTTTTCCACGCAAAAAATGGCTCTCTGTGAATTCACTTCAATCGGCAGCAAGCGATGCGCTAAGGTCGTCGATTCAACACGGGCAGCTCTTTGGATGTCTGCATCTGCTGTGCTTCTTCGGGAGCCACGAAATCACTGTGGCACGATGCTTTGTCCTGTTCTTCGTCAGTCATTTTGTTTTTGACTTTCGATGCCAGCTTGTGGATTTGATCCGGGCTGAGTACGCCGCGTTTCTCCAGAATTTCCTGCTGTTCTTCGGTCAACGGCAGTGTTTTCTTGGCCTTGTCCCAGGCATAGTCTTCCGATTTGCCTGACATGAATTCCTGAATCTCTTTCGAAATTCGCACACTGCACCAGTCATGGCCACACATTGCACAGAAGTCTGTGTCGACGTCCAGATCTTCGTCATGCAAAGCGCGAGCCGTGTCAGGGTCGAAGCTCAACTCGAAGTGTTTTTCCCAGTTCAGAGCAGCACGGGCTTCGGTTAGTTCATCATCGCGATTCCGGGTTCCCGGAATGCCGAGTGCCACGTCAGCTGCATGGGCGGCAATCTTGTATGCAATACACCCTTGTTTGACGTCGTCTTTTTTAGGTAAGCCCAAATGCTCTTTTGGCGTCACATAACACAGCATGCTCGCACCGTGGTAGCCGGCTGCCGTCGCACCGATACAACTTGTGATGTGATCGTAACCGGGGAAGATATCTGTTACCAACGGTCCCAGCACATAGAACGGAGCACCGTGGCACAGTGTGCGCTGAAGCTTCATGTTAAATTCGATTTGGTCGAAGGAAATGTGCCCCGGTCCTTCGATCATGACCTGCACCCCTTTTTTCCAGGAACGTTCGGTCAATTCACCCAGCACGCAAAGCTCTGCCAGTTGAGCACGGTCGGAACCATCGGCCAGTCCGCCGGGACGTAAACCATCGCCGATCGAAAAACTGACGTCGTATTCCCGCATGATATCACAAATGTCGTCCCACAGCTCATACATCGGGTTTTGCTGTTTATTGTGCAACATCCATTTCGCCAACAGTGAACCACCACGGCTGACAATCCCGATCAGTCTTTTTGCGACTAATGACAAATGCTCCTGCAAGACGCCAGCATGAATCGTGAAGTAGTCTACACCCTGTTCCGCTTGATGTTTCAGCATCTGCAGAATGCTGGCATGGTCCAGATCTTCCAGACGACGGGCGATGATCATCGAGTAAATGGGAACGGTCCCGATTGGAACGGAACTGTTTTGAATGATTGCCTGCCGACAGCCGTCGATGTCTCCCCCGGTGGAAAGGTCCATCACGGTGTCCGCACCCCACTTCTGTGCCCATGTTAATTTTTCGACTTCTTCGTCCGTGCCTGAAGAGACCGGCGAGGCGCCCATGTTAGCATTGATTTTCGTTTTCGAAGCACGGCCAATCGCCATTGGGTCCAGCTTGTAGCCAAGGTGAACTTTGTTGGCCGGGATAATCATACGACCGGCGGCGATTTCGTCGCGGATCTGTTCGGCGGTCAGATGAGGTTCCCGTTCCGCAACCCGTTCCATTTCCGGAGTGATCGTCCCACAGCGGGCAAGTTCCAGTTGAGTGACTGGTAGAAAATCAGTTGGTGGCGTCCAGGCATCTGCGGTTTCATAATTTTCTTCAAAGCCGGCTTTCAGCTCCCAGCCTTCCGGCATGAAATCCCAGGCTGTTTTTTTAGAGACGCCCGGCATGCCCGGAGTATCAGGTGAAGAGAACGTCAACGCACCTTGGGCTCCCGGCGCAATCTGTGGCGGATTCGCGAAACTCCCCGGATTCGTCTGGTTAGGACGCGTCGAGGGATTTCCACCAATGGGTGGGAGTGAGTACATCAGGTCATACGCAGATGAGGAGTTCGTCATGCTTAAAGCATCCTTCAATTGTTGATGCGGTGGTTTTGAGTCTGTTTCTCTTGTGTTTTGTTATTGGAGAATCCAGGCCAGAAATCATAACAACTTGCAGTAGCACTGTCCCCGATGGGGACGCTTTCTGGATTCTTGCTTATATAGTAGTGACCTGACTGCTTTTTTCAAACTGATTAGATGGTTACTCTCTGTGGTTTCCCATTGAATAGCGCTTTGGTTATGATTTGCACATTGTGAATAATATAGATCTGGAGTTCGATCTGCCCTACAAAAAGGTCGATTTGAAACGATTCTGAATCCATCAGGTTAAGGTAAATCATGCAATACGATGTATATGGCGTTGGAAACGCTTTGGTTGATATACAGGCACGGGTCTCCGATGCCACGCTGGAAAAACTGGGTTTTACCAAGGGTGTCATGACTCTGGTTGATGAAGAAACACAGCAAAAAGTCCTCGGCGAACTGGATGGCGCACCAATTTCGCAATGTGCCGGCGGTTCTGCAGCCAATACCATCTTGGGAGTCGCTGATTTCGGGGGAAATGCAGCCTACGCCGGAAAAGTGGCCAGTGACATGCTCGGCGAATTTGACCTGGCCGATATGCGAAAACTGGGCGTAACCATCGACGTTGACCCTGCCTCGGAAGGACATACCGGGACCTGTGTTGTCCTGATTACCGAAGACGCCCAGCGTACCATGCTCACCAATCTGGGGGTTTCCGCCACTCTGAGTGTGGACGATATAAACGAAGAACATATCAAACAATCGGAATATGTGTATGTGGAAGGTTATCTATTTACGGGAGAAACCCAGAAACAGGCTGCCTACCGTGCGATCGAACTCGCCAAAAAACATGATGTAAAAGTCGCATTCACCGTTTCTGATCCGTTCCTGATCAACTTGTTCCGAGACGAATTCCAGCAATTGATCGAAGGTCCTGTCGACTTACTATTTTGTAATTTGGAAGAAGCCCGCAGCCTGACCGGTAAACACGACGCCGTCGATTGTGCCCATATCATTCATAAACATGTTCCGAATCTTGCGCTCACTCTGGGCTCCGATGGGTCTATTCTGATGCATGAAGGACGCATTATTCCCATTGAAGGTGTTGAGACTGAGGCGATCGATACGACGGGTGCCGGCGATATGTATGCCGCGGGCATCCTGTATGGAATTACCAATGGTTTGAACTGGCATCAATCGGGCCACCTTGCCTCACACGCAGCCGCCCGTATCGTCTCGCAATTAGGCGCTCGATTGCAAAAACCTTTCACAGAGGAAGACATCAAGGAACTGCTCAGTTGATATGAAGCACAGCAATTACCCCCTCTTCGTACGACGCGACCTGGACGGTTTTTTCGCTTTGATGATCGATAACCTCGTCCAGCTTCTATTAATCGTGGCGTTGTGTGGCCTGTGTGGAATCTCTGCCGATTCCAAATTGCTACTGCAATATATCCTTCCTGGAGCGGCACTCAGTATTCTGTTCGGGAACATTTTTTACGCCTGGCAGGCACACCAGTTGGCGAAACGGGAAAATCGGAGCGATGTTTGCGCCCTCCCGTACGGCATTAATACGCCCTCACTGCTGGTTTACATTTTTTTTGTGATGGTTCCCGTCTATCAGCGCACGAATAGTCCCGAGGCAGCCTGGCAAATGGGTTTGCTGGCCTGTTTTGGCAGCGGCATCATCGAATTTTTTGGTGCGTTTGTCGCAGATCGGGTACGAAAACTGACTCCGCGGGCGGCTCTACTTTCTACGCTTGCCGGCATCGCCATCGGCTTTATCTCCATGACATTCGCGCTGAAAATCTATCAGAGACCGCTGATTGCCATGCTTCCGGCAGCCGTCGTATTGCTGACGCTCTTTTCGCGTACCAAACTTCCGTTTCGCATTCCGGGCGGATTGCTGGCGATCATTGTCGGCACCATCTGCGCCTGGGTACTCCCCGAAGTGGTACCGCAACTCATGCAAGGCTCCGCCATGAGTACGGATGCAATCAAGACAGCCTGGGGACAGTGGGGCTGGTATCCACCACAATTCGCGGGTTCCGCGCTCTGGGAATTGCTGAAAGAGCCCAGTGAGTGGCTGGGTTATATGTCAGTGATTTTTCCGATGGGCCTGTTTAACGTGATTGGCAGTATGCAGAACATCGAATCGGCTGAAGCCGCCGGCGACAGTTATCCTGCGAAACCCGCCATGATTGCCAACGGTGTCGGAACTATTCTGGCTTCACTGCTCGGTAGCTGTTTTCCCACGACGATATATATCGGACATCCGGGCTGGAAAGAAATGGGCTCGCGGGCCGGTTATTCCACCTTAAACGGCATCTTTTTTCTATTCATCTGTCTCACGGGAACCACAGGCGTCATCAGCAAGATCATTCCCCTCGAAGCCGGAATCGCAATTGTGCTCTGGATCGGCATGGTGATTACCGCGCAGGCATTTCAGGCTTCTCCCAAACGACACGCGCCCGCCGTCGCACTCGGGTTATTCCCGGCGATCGCCGCCTGGGGCGCAACGGTGATGCAGGGCACTCTACTTGTCGGTGGGGGTAAGTCACTACAGGAAATTCTCTCCACGAATCTATTTACCGAAGTCAATGGATTTCTGGTGCACGGCCTGGTTGTCATGGAACGCGGTTTTATTTTTACCTGCATGATCCTGGCCGCCATCTGTGCTTGCCTGATTGATGGCAAATACCGTTCGGCCGCAGTCTGGTCTGTCATTGCGGCACTGTTTGCGTTTGTTGGTCTCACCAGCGCCTACGAAATCATCGGCAACGACATTCATTTTCGACTGGCATTCACGGCAGAGAATGTCGACGGCTTCACCTTCCATGCGACAGGCATCGGCGTTGGTTATTTGCTGTTCGCCGCCACCTTTCTGATCCTCGGCGGATTCAAAGACGATCCGCCTCTCCCTGAAACCGATGAGCCCGATTCCGAACTAAGTTCCAGGCATTGAGAAAACAAATCCTGTCATCTCCAGAAAAATGGGTAAGCCCGAATATCATTCGAGCCGAACAGAGCGAGCAGGGAATTGACAGTAACACAAATCCACTGAGAGAATTCGTGGTTGCTGTTCCTGGTTGAAACGTGTGAATGAGTTCGATCTACGCCATCAGAAAACTACGGCTGTGTCGGTGCTTCATAAATGCGCACATTGCGAAACTGACTCTCGGCGCGGGCAATCACATCTTCATCGGCAATGAAATGCAGATAACGATATTTCCCAGTCAGATAACGGCCCACACGAATCCGAAATCGTTTCCAGCCGGTTCCCGTATACGTGTTAAACTGCTGTCCGATGTGGGACCAGGCTTCGTAGCCATAGATCTGGAACACATGATTCGGTCTATCGTATTTCTTATCAGAGTCAAAACCAAAACCGTGAATCTGACCTTGATGCGAGGAGCGGAAATCAAATTCGATCACCGTGTTGGGGGTGATCTTTGTGTTGATATCCAACGTCTTCCAGGCGTTCCCCCACAGACGAATTCCTTTGCCTTGTTCAATTAACTGGTAATCAGTGGGGAGTTCATATTGCCCGTCCTGAAAACTGTAAGGCTCAATTTTATGTGCTGCAAAGTCGATGGCTGGGATATCTCCAGGAGGATCCGCAACGGAAAACTGATCGCGTGTCGGGAAGGCACTCTGGTCTGCCAGTTGACGAAGCACTTCCTGACCATTGCCATCAAAGACAATCGACTGTCCGGCTTCCACAGTGATCGAATCTGCGGCTTCCGGCGTCTGATCCTGAATCATCACTGCGTCAGGTTGTGGCTGTGATCGAGAAACAGTAACACTTCCCTCAAACACATGCAGTTCGGTTTGTTCATCGGGTGTCACTGAAAGACCAAAGTTGGCAGACTGTGACAGAATCGCCAGATTGTCGGTCGTCAACGTGAAATCGTGAGCCCGTGATGTTCCGACAACGGCTAAGCGACCCGACCTTAAATAGGCGCGATCATCCGAATTGACTCCCAGCTCGGCAGGTCCCTGTAACGCGATCGTGGTACCGCTCAAAAAGTCGATCAGGGAGCGTCCGGACTTTAATTTTAGCCAACCCGGAACAAGTGGTTTGCTGACATCCTGAGTCCATTCGGTCTGTTCCCAAACCGGATGATGTTCCTCAATGATCATCGCAGCAGGAACACCATCACTCGAATCCAGTCGCGCGATTGCTTGACTGGGATGGCTTTCCATAAGCAGAAGCACGGTCAGAAACAGACAGACGGCAACGGTCGCCGCCAGTGCATATCGCATGAACGCCAGTTGCTTTCGCGCCGAGACAACACCGGGGTCAACGCCCGGTTGTGATACAGCCGCTTCAGGTGTCAGGCAGAACAGATCCGGCAGCGGCGCGGTTTGCCCCTGTTCCCATTGTAGCAGGGAATCGGTATTCATCATTTCCAGATAAAGGTCCCTGGCAGCAGCATCCGATTCCAGACGTTCCAGAAAAGCCTGGCTTTCTTCTTCGGTAAGTAGACCATCGAGAAAGGCGGAGATGATTTCCTGGGGATCGTTCTGGTCCTCGGAAGGTTGATGATTCTGATTCATGACAAATTTTCTCCCTGCTCACGGGCAAGTGTTTTTTGAACGCACTCTTGTAAAAGTTGCCGTATGCGATACAGCGTTTGAGAAACAGCGCCGACGGAACGACCCTGTTCCGCGGCAATCGCCTGGACCGATCCGCCCGCTGCATAGCGCTGCTGAATCAGACGGCGGCTTTGTTCCGGAAGTTTGGCAAGACAGCGCGAGAGCACACGCTGCAGGTCATGTGAACCTGCCAGCTTCTCTTCGTTTTGTTTGGCCAGCATCGAAACCAGTTCCACATTAAAGACCATCGAATCACGTTTATTGTCCCGGTAGAAAGCTAACACCTGATAGTAAGCCACCTTGCAAGCCCAGGCGACAAAATTGGTGCCCGCTTCGAACTCTTCCGCACGACGCCAGAGCACCAGGTTTGTTTCTTGCAGCACATCCTGCACCGCTTCTGAGTCCGGCAGCAATGACCGGATATAAGCATAAAGCACGCTCTGGTGAGCGGTTATGAGTTGAACGAAGTTTTCAGTTTCTTCAGGCTTCAAATCGATGGTGACCTCAATCTATGTACCACCGAAGATCGGCAGTGTTGAAATTCTCTGCCTTTATATACCAGAAAACACGGGATCTCACAAAAAGAGGGGCATTCCCGCAAAAAAATCATAAATTGAACTCACCGCGCCTGATTTGGCGTGAGATCACCTTGGGTACCGGTATATTAGATTAGTTCATGATTTACGACGTTCTTGTGTACAGCGTGTTTGTCGAGTCTGGAATGCTCTGTTTCAGATAAAATTCGCCTGCAGTGACGTCTCTTCTGAGAACCTGATTGTCTGGAATTGCCCGCTATGAACCAATTGGTATCCGTTAAGCGTTCCCTTTACCTGCTGGGTCTCTTGCTCGCCCTGCCTCTCTCTGCGAGCCCATCCTACGCTCAAAAAGAAAAAAGTACCCAAGCCGCCCCGACCAGTTATAGGGAGTTGATTCTTTCAGACCAGCCAACGCTCTACTGGAATTTTGAGACGCCTGCTTCTGAAGGTTACAGCAGCGTTGTGGCTGATCAAGAAAAATCCAAGCCTGTGAAAGCGCTGGTCAGCGGTCAGCTAGCTAAGCCGGCAGCCGGGCCTCGCCCTTCTGAATTTCCTCTGTTCGACGCCAAAAACCAGGCCGCCGGATTCGAGCCGGGGAAGGGTTTCCTGCGGGTGGTCGATCCAGGGGAAAATAGTCCGCTCGATTTCAACGCTGGTGACGCGATTACGATCGAAGCCTGGGTGAATTTGAATTCTACAAAAGCGGGGCGATTCTCTTATATTCTCGGGAAGGGCCGTACACATCGAAAAGGAGTGCCCCAGGATAATCAGAACTATAGTCTGCGGGTGACCGGTTCGGAAATCAGCTTTCTGTTTTGTACTCAGCCTGAGAAGAAAGATGGGGAGCCGACCTATCATCGCTGGACTTCAACTGGTTCCGGGATCAGTGCCCACAATTGGCACCATGTGGCGCTGACTTATACGTTTGCTAAAAAGAAAAGTCTGAAAGCCTATATTGATGGTAAGTCCGTATCCGGTAGATGGGATGTGGGCGGTGATACAACACGTGCGCCAGTAGTCGATAACGATGAGCTCTGGATCGGCTCTTCCATGGGCGGATCGGCCAATAGTTCGCTTGATGGTTTGCTGGATGAAGTCGCCGTCTATCGAAAAGCACTCTCAACGAAACAGATTGCTGCTCACTATAAATTTGTCGCTCCCAAGCCACGTATCGACTGGACGGCGATTCCCAATGACCGGGTGCAGGTAGATGTCTACGAAGGGGTCCCCAATCAGAAGTCCTGGAGTTTCCGTCCGCCCCGTTTGGCAGAAACGTTCACGCAGCCCCACTTTGCATTGATTGAAATTCCCAACCGCTACTCGGCTCGTGGCGTGAAAATCGATCGCCCCGATCCATTTCTGGTGCGGGCGATGTCGCGAATAACGCTCCCCAAAGGCAAAAAACGGATACTGGTTCGTGCCCGTAATGCGTCGCGGCTGTATATCGACGGTAAGCTGATTGTGGAAACTGGTTTTCATAATATTTCGAGCAGTGCTCACGGCAAAGTTTATGATGTCGACCTGAGCCTGTCGCCGCAGATTCGTCCTCTGCAACGGGGGGATCAGGAAAAAGTGGTTGAATTTACGGGTGACGGCAAACCGCATCGCGTGCGGTTCGAAATGATCGTGGGTGGTTTTCGGCATCGGCCTGATTTCGGGGAAACGGCCGTTTTCATCAGCGATCCCAGCAAGGATTTTCAATTGCTGACTCCGTCCGATCAGGTCGTGATGCTGACCGACGAGGACTGGTTATCTTTCGCTCGCCAGTACCGCTACGATCAAATCGCTGTCAACGCGAAACGTCGCCGGGAAGCTTCAGCGAAAGAGGACGAGTACTGGGACTGGCGGCACAAGCTGGCAAAAGAGGAAACGCTCAAGCAGCCTCAAGCCAAAACGCCTGCAGCATCCAAAGGTTTGCGAGCGAATAACGCCATCGATCATTTCATTAATCGTCGTCTGGCAAAAGAGAAAGTGAAACAGTCACCTCAGTTGAATGATCTGGCATTTCTGCGCCGGCTATCGCTTGATACCACCGGGACAGTTCCGGCACCTGCACTGGTTAAAGAATATCTGGCACAGAAGCCGGAGTCTCGCCGGTCCTTCGCGATCACGCGTTTGATCAATGATCCCGCCTGGGCCGATAACTGGGTTGGCTATTGGCAGGACGTGCTGGCTGAGAACCCCAATATCGTAAATCCGACTTTGAATAACACCGGACCCTTTCGCTGGTGGATTCACGAATCGTTCTATGACAACAAACCCTTCGATCGTTTCCTGACCGAATTGGTGATGATGGAAGGCAGCAAATACTTTGGCGGTCCGGCCGGTTTTGAAATGGCATCACAGAATGATGCTCCCATGGCGGCCAAGGCCCATATCATTGGGCAGACCTTTCTGGGCTTGAATATGAAGTGTGCTCGCTGTCACGATGCGCCGTTCCATGATTTCAAACAGCGTGATCTGTTCAGCCTGGCGGCGATGCTCAAGCGGTCATCGCAGGGCGTGCCTAAGACCAGTTCCATTCCCGGCTTCGATCCTAAGTCAAATTCTCTACTGGTCTCGGTCACGTTATTACCGGGAGAAAATGTGACACCCAAATGGACGTTTGATGAACTGATCAAGCCCGGCACGTTTCCAGAAAACTACCTGCGGTCTCCCAAAGATACTCGTGAGGAACTCGCAGCGATTATGACTGCTCCTCAGAACGAACGGTTTGTGAATGTCATAGTGAACCGGGTCTGGAAACGATACTTGGGGTATGGCCTGGTAGAGCCGGTCGACGACTGGGATGGTCAGGAACCCTCTCATCCAGAGCTACTCAAATATCTGTCGCAGCAGTTCGTGATACACGGCTATGACTTAAAGCATCTGGCAGGTCTGATTTTTGAATCAGACCTGTATCAGCGACAGGCGGCAACCGATGTCGCAAAAATGGAATCACTGGTTGATGGTACTTACAATTTTGCATCTCCGGTTCTACGTCGCATGGAAGCGGAGCAAATTGTGGATTCACTGTTTGCCATTTGCGGAAAGCCACTCGACGCCGGTCGGATGTGTATCGACATTGATGGCGCCCGCAATTATCGCAGCTCGCTCGATCTGGGAACGCCACGTCGTGCGTGGCAGTTTACTTCCCCGTCAAATGAACGGGATCGCCCCAGTTTGGCGCTGCCGTTTGGACAACCCTTCATTACGCTGATGAAAACGTTTGGCTGGCGTGATACGCGTCAAAGTCCGGTCACCATTCGCGAGTACACAGCGACTGCTCTGCAACCGGCGATTCTCGCCAATGGCTTGTTAGGTCAGCGTTTCACCCGGCTTTCCGATGACAGCGCTTTCACGGAACTCGCTTTACAGGATCAACCGCTGGAAGCGTTGATTCAAGAAACCGTGATAAAAATGCTGACGCGTGAGCCGACGGCTGAGGAACGCAAAATGTTTTTAGCGCTGCTGCAACCGGGATATGCGGAGCGGATCAATTCGAATGCCGAAATCGTCAGCCGCGAGCGGTTGCCGCGAAATCTGGTGAGCTGGTCCAACCATGTGAGCCCCCGGGCCAATGAAATCAAAGTGGAACTTGAGAAAGCGGTTAAAAAAGGAGATCCACCGACCAAACGCCTGAATGAGGATTGGCGGAATCGCTACGAGGACGTGCTCTGGACTTTGTTGAATTCTCCGGAATTTATCTTTGTGCCTTAATTGAAAACCGATCTGAACAAATCGCACTTTTTGGCGTATTTAATGCGGTTGGGGCAGTTTCGGCCTTCAGAATACGCCTGAAAGCGCGGAATCTCACAAAAAGGGGGGCGCTCTCGCAATAATTTCACAAATTCACCGATCAGGTTATAATTTAGAGTGAGATCATCCTCTGCATCGGTATATTCTTATAGATCACGATTGATATAAAAGTGACATCCTTGTGTACAGTATTGTTTGTGGGGTCGGAAATACCCGGTTTTCACAAAACTCGCCTGCTGTGATATCTCTTCCGAGAACCTGATTTTATCTGGAATTGCCTGCTATGAACTATTTGGCATTCGTTAAGAGTTTCTTTTCCCTCCTGATTGTTTCGCTCGCCCTGCCTTTATTTCCGAGCCTGTCAGTCGCCCAAAAACCAAAAGTCGCCGATAAACCGAAAGCCCAAAAACCAAAACAAGAGAAGAAAACACCGGCTACTTACCGTGAGCTGATTCTTTCAGGGAAACCGACCGTCTACTGGAACTTCGAACAACGATCCAAAGAGGGATATGTCGGCGTTCAAACCACCGCAAATAAAACAGCAAATAAAACAGCGAAGAAAGAGGACAAAAAAACGGAACCTGTCATCGCGCTGGAAAGCGGCAAGTTGCTTGAAGCAGCGGCAGGCCCGCGTCCTTCTGAGTTCCCGCTCTTCAGTTCCAAAAATCAGGCTGCTCACTTCAAACCGGGATCCGGATTTCTCCGCGTGGTAGATCCAGGCGAGAAAAGTTACCTCGATTTCACTGCCGGTGATGCGATCACGCTTGAAGCCTGGGTGAACCTCAACTCAACACAAGCAGGCCGACATTACTATATTATTGGTAAAGGTCGTACGGGCCGAAAAGGAGTCGCTCGGGATAACCAGAATTATGGGTTGAGAGTGACTGGTTCGGAACTCAGTTTTCTGTTTCGTGGTCAACCAGAAAAGAAGGATGTCAAACCAGACTATCATCGTTGGACATCCAAAGGCGCCGGCATCAGTTCGCAGAATTGGCATCATGTTGCCGTCACATATACATTCGGGAAAAAGAAAAGTCTGAAAGCATATATTGATGGGAAGGCTGTTTCCGGCAAGTGGGATATGGGCGGTGATACCACACTGGCTCCGGTCGTGGATAATGATGAACTCTGGATCGGTTCTTCAATGGGAGGCTCTGCCAATAGTTCCTTTGATGGACGACTCGATGAAGTCGCCCTCTATCGAACTGCTCTCTCGGCAAAACAAATTGCGTCTCACTTTAAATATGTTGCTCCTCAGCCTCGCATTGATTGGACTGCGGTTCCCTCAGACCGGGTTCAGGTTGATATCTATGAAGGCGTTCCTAATCGAAAGTCCTGGAGCTTCCGCCCACCCCGTTTTTCAGAGTCAATCACTCAACCCCATTTTGCATTGCTTGAAATGCCCATTAAGTATTCCAGTCGGGGTTTAAGGGCAGATCGTTCTGGACCATTTCTAGTTCGCGCGATGTCTCATGTTACCATCCCCAAAGGAAAAAAGCGGATTTTAGTTCGCGCCCGTAATGCTTCGCGGCTTTATATTGATGACAAATTAGTCGCTGAAACGGGATTCCACAAAATATCTGGCAGTGCCCACGGTCATGTGTTTAAGGTAGATCGCAGTCTGGCTCCCCAGATTCGTCCATTACATCGTGGTGATCAGGAAAAAGTAATTGAGTATACCAGTGATGGTAAACCGCATCGCGTCCGTTTTGAAATGTTTGTCGGCGGTTTCGGTCATCGGCCTGACTTCGGTGAAACGGCCATCTTCGTCGGTGATCCTGGTAAAGACTTTCAGTTGCTTTCGAAGAATGATGAGGTCATTTGGTTGACCGACGAGAGTTGGGTGCCCTTCGAACGCAAATTCCGCTACTCGCTCATTGCCGTTAATGCACAGCGTCGGCAGGAAGGGGCTGCCAAAGAAGCCCAATACTGGGAATGGCGACACAAGCTGGCCAAAGAAGATACACTCAAGCAGCCTCAGGTCAAAGTACCTGCCTCTGCGAAAGGACTGCGGGCCAACAACGCCATCGATCATTTCATCAATCGACGGCTGGCAAAAGAGAAAGCGTCTCAATCACCTCCGCTGAATGATCTCGCTTTCTTGCGGCGTTTATCCCTTGATACTACGGGAACCGTACCTTCTCCTGAATTGGTTCAAGAGTATCTGGCCAACAAACCGGAAACCCGCCGCGCATTTGCGATGGAGCGTCTGATCAATGATTCCGGCTGGGCAGACAACTGGGTCGGCTATTGGCAGGATGTATTGGCCGAGAACCCGAACGTTATTAAACCAACATTAAATAATTCAGGGCCTTTCCGCTGGTGGATTCACGAGTCATTTTACGACAATAAACCCTTCGATCGTTTTCTGACCGAACTGGTGATGATGGAAGGCAGTAAATACTTTGGGGGACCTGCTGGCTTCGAAATGGCTTCGCTGAACGATGCCCCAATGGCAGCCAAAGCGCACATCGTTGGTCAGACCTTTCTGGGCTTGAACATGAAATGTGCTCGCTGCCATGATGCACCGTTTCATGATTTCAAACAACGTGATCTCTTTAGTCTGGCGGCCATGTTAAAGCGGACTCCACAGGGAGTTCCCAAAACAAGTTCGGTTCCCGGTTTTGATTTCAAATCGAATTCGATGCTCATCTCAGTCACCCTTCTGCCGGGAGAGAATGTGCCTCCGAAATGGACGTTTGAAGAACTGGTCAAGCCCGGCAAGTTTCCCGAAAACTATCTGCGTTCATCCAAAGACACCCGCGAGCAACTGGCGGCCATTATTACCTCTCCGCAGAACGAACGTTTTGCTAATGTGATTGTGAACCGGGTCTGGAAACGGTATCTCGGTCAGGGACTGGTCGAGCCCGTTGACGACTGGGATGGCCAGGAGCCGTCGCATCCTGAGCTGCTTAAATACCTCTCACAACAATTCGTGATACATGGATATGACTTGAAGTATCTGGCACGTTTGATTTTTGAATCGGACCTGTATCAGCGACAGGTGGCAACCGATATTACCAAAATTCAATCACTGGTTGATTCGACCTATAATTTTTCCTCACCGGTTTTACGCCGTATGGAAGCCGAGCAAATTCTGGATTCGATGTTCGCCATTTGCGGTAAGCCTTTGAATGCAGGGCGAATGTGTATTGATGTCGACGGTGCACTGAATTATCCCACCGCACTCGATCTGGGATCACCCCGTCGTGCCTGGGAATTCACATCACCGTCCAACGAGCGGGATCGTCCCAGTCTGGCGCTTCCCTTTGGTCAGCCATTTATTACATTGCTGAAAACGTTTGGCTGGCGGGATACGAGACAGAACCCGATGACCGTCCGTGAGTATACGTCGACGGCATTGCAACCGGCGATTCTTGCGAATGGCGTGGTTGGAAAACGTTTCACACGACTTTCAGACGATAGTGATTTTACGACGCTCACCTTGCAGGAACAGCCTGTGGAAGAGTTGGTCAAGCAGACCGTGATGAAAACACTCACGCGCGAACCAACGGACAGTGAGCTGCACATGTTTGTCGATCTACTCCAGCCCGGCTATGCGGAGCGCATCAACGCGAATGCCAAAATTGTCATCCCCGAATCTTTACCACGGAACTTGGTGGGCTGGTCAAACCATTTGAGCCCCCGGGCCAATGAAATTAAAGTCGAACTACAGGAAGCCGTTAAAGAAGGAGATCCGCCAACACAGCGTCTGCAGGACGACTGGCGGAGTCGCTATGAAGATGTACTTTGGACGCTGCTGAATTCTCCGGAATTTATCTTTGTTCCTTAGTACTGAAAATAAACAGCGCTGAAAATCAACAGTGCCAAAAATGAACTTACTTATTACAACGTTTCACAAATCATAATAAGAGTAGATCATGAACGAATTTCATTCAACGCGTCGCGATTTTTTACGACAGGCTTCTGTTACGGGTCTGGCGGCTTCCGCTTTGGGATCTCCCTGGCAGCAGCTGCTGGCCTCCGAAAAACATGGAGCCAAAAAACTGCCAATGCCTGTCGGAAAAGCAGAGCATTGTATTATGGTCTGGCTAGGCGGCGGTTCCTGTTCTATTGATACCTGGGACCCGAAACGCAAAGGGGATGCGAAAGCAAAGAAGGCCGGTTCGTACTACAATCCGATTCCCACTGCGATCAAGGGAACCGATGTTTGTGAGCATCTTTCCAAGTGTGCACCGATTCTGGATCGATTCAACATCGTCCGCAGCGTGCATCACGAAGTGATTGACGAACACGCCGCCGCAACGAACCGCATGCATACCGGACGACCGACTACGGGTACGATTACTTACCCCTCTGTTGGCTCGGTCATCGCGCATAAAAGAGGCGCTGCCAGCGAACATGCACCCGCTTATGTGCTGATCGGTTATCCCAACGTCACCCGTGGTCCTGGGTTTTTGGGCAGCAAAGCCGGTTATGTTTATCTGACCGATACGAGCGCCGGGCCAAGTGGTTTCACGCGATCGTCGCGTGTCAATCAAAGTCGACAAGACCGTCGCGAACGTCTGCTGTCAAAAATGCGAGCCGAATACCGTCAGAACAGTGTCGGCGGCCAGACAATTCAGGATTACGATCAATCGGTGGCTGAAGCACTTCGGCTGTCAGGCCCTGAGTTCATGAAAGTCTTCCAGTTAGACAATGAAAAAAGCGATCTGCGCAACGCCTACGGCGGTGAGTTCGGGCAACGCTGCCTCCTCTCGCGACGCTTAATCCAGTCAGGCGTGCGATTCATCGAAGTTTCTCACAACTTAAATTTTGTGAATGGGACCGGTTGGGATACCCATAACGACGGACAGCTCAATCAGCATCTGCTAATTCAAGAACTGGATTCTGCATTGTCAGCACTCGTGCTCGATCTGGAACAGAACAAACTACTCGACAAAACATTGATTGTCGTCGCATCCGAATTCGGTCGTCCTGCCTCATTCGATTCCGGCGGAGGTCGCGGTCATCAATCCAAAGCCTTCAGCGTGGCGCTGGCAGGCGGTGGTTTGCAGAATGGGAAAACCATCGGCGTGACCGACGAACTAGGTAGCTCCATCGTTTCGCGTCCGGTCTCCGTGCCCGATCTGCACGCAACCATCTATAGTGCGTTGGGTATCGACCCTACCGAAGAACTCTTCTCAGGCGATCGCCCCGTGCCAATTACCGATATGGGAGAACCTGTACGGGAACTGTTCGGTTAAACCAGCTCACGTTGAAACTCTGACTTACTTAAAAAAGGATGGTTCCCAGATGGCCATCCTTTTTTATTTTCCTGAATATCAGCGAAACAGAGTACTTCTGAACGTAAAGCAAGCATGTCACGGCTGACATTCGCACTCAGGATCGGTATCCTTTGAGACAATGATTTTCGATTTCGTTTATTGAACGAAGGTTTTTAACTCAAAGGATTGCTCGATGGCATCTCGATCATCCCACTTTACGATCATTGCGGCCGTGGTTCTTTTTTTAGGGACTTTGGCACTGTTTTTAACCGTCAAAGCGCCTCCTCAACAACAAGAGGGACCTGCTGCGCTGGAGCCGATCTCCTACGAAAAAGCAGAGGAACTGCTGCGATATAAAAATGAAGGCATCGCCTACCTCGAAAACGAGCGCTATGCAGACAGCGATGCGTTACTGGAGCGTTTAACCGAAGAACTTCCCACACAGCAAATCGGCTTTCGTGATTTAACGATCTGTCGTTTGCTACAGCTCACGCCCGAAAAAGTATCCGCTCAGCCGGAAGGGCAGAAATTTGCGAAGCAGGCCCTCAATTCCGTAAATCAGTTAATCCAGATTGCCTCTGATTCCGCCATCAGCTACGTCCTGTCTGCTCGCATTCATGTTGCGCTCGGCCAAACACCACAGGCACTGAAGGAATTCCAGCGTGCGATTGAACAGAACCCTCAAGACGCGGCGATCTGGTTTGAACTGTCGCAGGCACAAAAACAGAGTGCTGATCCAGCACTGCAAGTAGCATCGAAAGCATCACTGGCAAAGGCCTGGGAACTGCAACCAGAGAACCTGTTTCTATCACTCGATTATCTGCAGGTTATAGCAGATCAGAAGACAGCGCAGGCGACACCTGTCTTCGAAAAAATTAAAGAGTTGGCGGCTCCCTTAGTAGACAGTGTCAAAGATCATACACGGCTCGATTTGAACAAACTGATCAATGACTCTTTGACAGCGATTATGGATCAGCAGTGGAACGTCGTACTTCGCAACGCACGCATTTTGAGAAATGTACTGATTGCGGAAGATCTGGTAAAAAGCGATCGCCGCCGCGTCGAACAGAATCCACTCGAATTTGTGATCCACGATTTCCCCCCCGCGTTCTATACTGCCGTCGAGTGGCCTGCGCAACAAAAACCGCTGTCGGTGAAGTTTACAGACGCCGGTTCACTGCAATTTGCTAATGGGACACCTTCCGAAATCAAAGATCTACAGATTGCCGACTTCGATCTGGATGGCAAACCCGACTTAATACTTCTAACCGCCAAAGATGTTTCTGTCTTCAATCGGAATGCAGACGGGACTTGGAAACTGATCACGCAACAAGCCTGTGCTGGCGATTATTCCGAAGTCCACGCGGTGGATCTCGATGCGGATGTGCAACAGTTAAACCAGCCCGCGACTACTGAAAAAACAGAACAGAAGGTCTCTTCGATTGCACCCTCCCGCGATGCCGACCTCGATTTGGTACTTGCCGGTAAATCAGGATTCAAAGTCTTTGAGAATCTAGGAGACACAAAAACCGGACAGCGATCACTGGTTCTGAAAGCGCAGAAAACAACATTGGAGACACTTACCGATGTTCTGGCGATCAATTTCTCAGATCTGGATCATGACGGAGACCTGGATCTGGTGGCTTCAACTTCCACAGGTCTGTCACTCTGGTCGAATCGAGGTGATTTTTCGTTTCAGGATATCAGCGCCAATTCTCAACTGCCTCCAGTTGATCTGGCGGCGACTTCGATTGTACGTGTCGACTGGGATCGCGATGTCGATCTCGATCTGATCTTATGTAGTCGCCAGTCCAGGCAGGCTGGCTATCTGGAAAATCTGCGGCACGGTCGCTTTCGCTGGCGATTATATACTGAGAACGAACAACAGTCCGCCGTCAATCAGTTCGAAGAGTGCCGCCTGGCAGACTTCGACTTGAACGGCTCGTGGGATCTGATTGGCGTGAGCGGAACCGATTTGATGCTGGCCGAGACGAATCGGCCCCTGCCTGGCACCGTGCAGATTGCCAGTGTGCAGACCATCAAAGCGGCAGCGCCTGTCAACACAGAGGGAACCCTCTTACAGACTGGCGACCTGAATAACGATGGCGTGCTGGACCTGCTTGCGTCGAGTGCTAACGGACTACAACTCTGTCTGGGAACCGCTGAGCGAAAAGCAGAGCAGACAGCGTATCTGAAAGACCAGGAGATCACATTCTCAAAGCCAATTCAAAAAGTTCTGCTCTATGACCTGAATCAGGATGGTAGTCTCGATGTGATTGCGCTCGCGGAGAACGAACTGATTCAGTGGCAAAATCAAGGCAACGACAATCATTGGATTGATATCTCACTCCGCGCCGAGCAGATCAAAGGCGAACTCAAGTCGGCCAGCGGCCGCGTGAATCATTATGGCATCGGCAGCCTGTTGGAACTACGTAGCGGCGCCATTTATCAACCGCAGATCGTAGCCGGTCAATCGACTCACTTCGGGCTTGGGAAACAGACGGTCGCTGAAGCAATCCGTGTCTTATGGACCAACGGTATCCCCGTGAACATCATCAACGCCAAAACCGATCAGCGGATTTATGAGAAGCAGACACTGATGGGCTCCTGTCCCTACCTCTATACCTGGGACGGCGAACAATTTTCGTTTTACACCGATTTACTCTGGGCGGCGCCGATTGGTCTGCAGTTTGGTAAAGGGATTGTCGCTCCCTGCCGTGACTGGGAGTTTCTCAAAATTGATGGAGACCGTTTGAAAGCAAAAGATGGTTTCTATGAGTTGCGGATCACCGAAGAACTTTGGGAAGCCGGTTACTTTGACACCGTCCAACTGATGGCCATTGACCATCCGGATGATGTGGAAATATTCTCGAATGAAAAAGTGGGCCCCCCTGATCTGGCTGCGTTTAAGATTCATACCGCGCAACGTCCGCAAACGCCGGTCGCCGCCGTCAATCACAAGGGCCGCGACGTTTTGCCTGAGATCAAAGAGGCCGACGATGTTTATGCGAAAACGTTCGACGAAAAATATCGACAGGGGCTGACCGAAGACCACATTCTGGAGCTGGACCTGAATACCAAGGCTGTGCAGAATACGAAAACGGCGCCCCGGATGAAACTGTTTCTGACCGGCTGGATTTATCCGACAGACACGGGAATTAACTTGGCACTATCGGAAAATCCATCCATGCCGTCCCCCCGGCCTCCTTCGTTGTCGGTGCCTGATGCAAAGGGGGAATGGAAAACCATCAAACCATTCATGGGCTTTCCTGGCGGGAAGACGAAAACGATCGTCGTTGATTTGACAGATCAGTTTCTGACGAACGATTATCGCGTGCGGATCGAAACAAACATGGAGTTTTATTGGGATCAGGTCTTTTTCACTGTGGACGAACCATCGGCTGAATTGATAACAAGCGCCTTACCATTGGAATCTGCGACATTAAAGCATCGCGGATTTTCTGCTCCGATCATTCATCCGGGAAATGGCCCGGAACGATATGACTATCAGAGTCTGTCAACCAGCATTCAGTGGCCGCCAATGCAGGGAGGCTTTACTCGCTATGGCGATGTGAAGCCGCTAGTGGAATCCGCCGACAATCGACTGGTGATTATGGGGTCGGGGGATGCGATGCAGCTTCGATTTGCTGTCCCATCAGAACCTGTAAAACCGGGTTGGAAACGAGATTTTATCCTGCATAACGTTGGCTGGGACAAGGACGCCAATCTGCATACGATTCTGGGTCAGTCGGTGGAACCGCTCCCATTTCGGGAGATGCGGGGCTATCCCTATCCTACCCAGCCGTATCCGGATGATAAGGTGCTGCAGCAGGATCGGGAACAATATCATACGCGTCAACTGGACAGTGCCCGCTTCTGGAACTATCTGCAGAAACCCTAAGCGGCATTTCATGAGTGCATTTGCCCGGCTGTTACGATAAAATAGGGGCGAACTTTTTCATTTCTCATATCAATCAGGTATACCACACGATGCAGTATTTCCTTCGTAGCATTTCCGTCGTTCTGCTGTTTCTCTGCACGACTAACGTCAGTCAGTCAGCCGAGATGTTGTATCCTCTGTCAGTTGCAGCCGCCGACAAAGGCCCCGTCTATGTGGCCGATCGGAAGCTACCGGGAATCTGGAGTGTGGAGAACGGCAAAGCCGCCAGTTTTTTCACTGGCTCCAAAGTCTTTCGCACTCCTTTGAATGCCGTTCGTTGTGTGACGGTTGACCCGCAAGGGCGGGTACTTGCCGGCGATTCGTCGACACGGGAAATCTACCGTTTCGAAAAGGCAGGCGACAAGCCGACGCCTTTAACCAACGGGGGGATTGGAATTCCCATGGATGTCGTCGTCACCAAAAGTGGCGATCTGTTAGTCTCAGATCTCGAATTGCATCGGATCTGGAAAGTCCCTGCAGCCGGAGGCAAACCAACTCTGTATGCCGAAGTCAGTGCGCCTCGTGGTCTGGCTCTAGATCAGGCGGAAAATCTCTGGGTCGTTTCAGGTACTGCAGACCAACTGCTGAAAGTGGCTCCTGATGGAAAAGTAACCGTCGTCGTCAAAGGTCGCCCCTTTAACTTTCCCCATGACGTCGTGGTACTCGAAGATGGGACCGCGATCGTCAGCGACGGCTACGAGAAAGCACTCTGGAAAGTCACCCCCGACGGGAAAACAGAAAAATGGGTCTCCGGAGAACCATTCAAAAACCCGGTCGGTATCGCGCTCTCGGGAAAAAACATCTTGGTCGCCGATCCACATGCCAAAACGGTCTTCTCCGTCAACCTGGAAAAGAAGGTTACCGATTTACTGAAGTCGGGGAAGTAACCGCTGGCACACCAGTTTGAACAAAACGATTTACTTCAGGGGTGCCTCAACGGGGATCGACCCCTTGGGCAGTTCAGCCGACTGTCTCGGGATCGGTTTTGTCATAGGTAGAGGATCGAAAAGCAGTTGGCCAGAAGTAAAGCTGCAAGCGGCAAAGATCAGAAAACAGCCGGTTAATAAGGCCTGCGCTACTGTTTTTCTCTGCGGGAGTCGACGCAGTTGCAAGGCGATCAGGTAACCTGCGAAGCTGTAAGACATTAGGGAAATGATCAACCATTTTCGTGGCGCAATTCTTTCGCTGACATGCCCTGACAGTTTCAGTTGTGCTGCCAGCTGACGGATGACGAGATCAATCTGGTCGATATATCCGGCCACAAGATAGAGTAGTGCGATGACCAGGGGCATCCAATATAAAAGAAAAAAAGTAAGACCACGCGCGCTGGGCGTATCGAGATTAAATAGAAAAGGCAACGGAGTCCGATTGGGACGTCTGTGGTATGCTCCCAGCTGGATCCATTGCTCCACAAAAATATGTAGGTAGGCCGTCATCCCGAATAGAATCAACAAACCAAAAATAGTAAATGTGCCAAAGTCGACCCGGACACTCACAAAGGGAAGCGTAACATTGTCTGGCGGAATCAGATTCAGCGACTCTAAAGACTTGACTCCATTCGTGGCTTCCAGAATGACGAGCAGAGAAAAGAAACAATAACTGATGAGTAGAAACAGAGTCCGGCGAATGGTGCGCGAGACTTCATCATGCTGTCTCTGCCAGGCCGAGTCCCCTTCTGCTGTTCGTGGAAAATGCTGAATGGTACGTGCCGGATAGAGCCAGCGAAACAGCCAGATACTACGGTTGGCAGGGCGTTGAATGAGTTGGTTCATGTGAATGCTTCAGGTCGGTTCGGAAACGGTGCAGGCAGTTGATCATAACTTGATACAAAACTGATTTTGGAACGCTTCCATTATCATACTCTGGATTTGGCCAGGTGTATACACATGGCGTGTGTTGAAAATTTCACTCCGATTTCACAGGCCCCTCGTTCCACCAGATCGAAAACCATTCGGCAGGCGATGCCTGGTCAGTCTCGCGCGGCTCAAAATTTCCGACTGCCAGGTCCAGGTCTCCGTCAGCATCGAAGTCACCTGCTTCAATGACCGCATGCTGCCCGTGGGAATAATCGAGCGGATGCGGAATAAACTCGCCTGGTTTCTGTTGCTCGTACCACACGATAGTATTTCGTGGTTCCTGATAGTCCCAGGTCATCGTGCAGGCGGCGAGATCGATGTCACCATCGCCGTCGAAGTCGCCATGCGTGGCACAATAGGCGCCCGTTAGTGGCGCAATGCGGTGATGCCGAAACGGAAACGAGCCCGTGTTTTCCAGCCATTGCAGCGAATGGCTGGGGCGGAGTTCGAAACTATCCATCGTATCGCCGTTCGTGTAGAGCAAATCGAGATTGCCATCCTGATCAAGATCCACCAGCGAGATGCTGGACGAACCATAGGCGGGATCGGGGGCCTGATAAACGGTCTCCTTTTTGAAGTGGCCGGCGCCCTGATTGATAAATGCGACGATGATTTCATGTTCCTGCGAGAACAGTGTAACGAAATCGAGCAAACCATCCTGATTGAAATCGGTAATCAGCATATGACTGGCGCCATGCCGATCATCGAGCACCTGTAAATCGAATTGAAGGTCTGATATGGAGGGAGAGACGTTTTTCAGATACAGCAGCTGGCCCGTATTTTGCCAGCCAAATTCTGCCACGATGATGTCGAGATCGCCGTCCCCGTCAAAGTCTGCTGCTTTGGTATCGGCGACACGCCCCAGCCCCTCCTGAAGATGCTGTGGCTGATACTTCTGTGTTTTCTCGTCGAACTTCAACAGTGTGACTTTCCCCCGGTCGTGATCCTCTGGACCAAAACTGCCCAGGTCTGCGATGAGATAATCGTCGTGTTGGTCCTGGTTCAGATCGGCACGTTCAATGTGTGCCGGGTGCTTCAGTTTTGCTAGAGATTGAAAAGTGGGTTTGCCTGCAGTAAACAGTATGCGACCGATTTCGCCCGAACCCAGGTCGGTGATCAATAATTCTCCCGCACCCTCTTTGCCGGGACGCCAGTTCAAATCAGAAACGCCGGGAAGTTGGTTGGCTACTGAATTTTGAATTTCCTGTTTTCGAAATGAGACGGGACCGGGCAGGGGATTCACTATCTGCCCAGGCAGTGCATGTTTTTCAGGTGCCTGGGAAACGAAGTATTGAATCACTTCAGGCATCGGTGGTACGCGCAGCTGCTTGTGTTGGGACTGTTCATAGTGGGCATACTCGCGCGGTATCTGCAGTCGCCAGAATTCTTTCGTCAGAACATTCGGATCAGGGCAGAGGTGACAGCTGCCGCAGAAGCTTTGGATCTCGGCGTGAAATTCCTCATAGCGTGCATCCGAGGAGAGTACCGTTTTTTGTTGAGACGGCGGTTCCTGTTTCTCGCACGATAGAGGCAAAGCGAGCAACAGGAAAAAGCAGAGGCGCGTCCACATTATTTCGACTGTTGCTCAAGGATTGGCTTGAGCACTTTTTCGAAGGCATCCGCCTGTCGGAAGAAACCGAGATCAGTGGGATGTGAACTATCGACCGTGCCCTCAGTATCGTCGCCTAACAATCCATCGCCTTCCAGATAATACAGGTTCTTGACACCCTCTTTTTTCAGACGATCATAAGCTTCGCGGAGTGCCAGGCGGCTGGTACGATGTCGTTCCTGGCTGCTTTTCTTTAGATACGCATTCGAATAGGTGCGGTCTTCTACAAGCAGGATCGGCGTTTCCGGGTGGGCGGCCCGCAACGTTTTGACCAGTGGTTCAGTCTCTTTGGCAACGACGGAGGCTGTCACGTTTGGCAGGCAATCCATGATAAATACACTCGCGTCAAGTTCGGCAATCAGTTTGGCGACCTCCGGTTCCATGCGACCATTGCCGGAAAATCCGAGATTGATCACCGGGCGATTCAGTCGACGTCCCAGAATCGCAGTATGTACCATTCCCGTGCGGGACGCACATCCCCCCTGAGTGATCGACGTTCCCCAGAAGACCAGTGGCTTATCTTTACCTGTTTCACGCGTTGGTGCTTTCCAGAGTTGACTGGATTCAGGGACACCAATTTCCACCGATGTGACACCATTGTATAGTGGAAGATACAGAAAATATTCGCGTGTTCCCGGAATCAAATCCGAGATTAGAGTGACACTGTTTTCCTGTTTGGAAGGCTTGCCAACGGCCAGCCAGCGCCAGGTTCCTGATTCTGTTTTCACGTACAGGTCCAAGCCGCTCACGCCAGTCGCCGCCATATGGTTCATTGCCAGCGAGGGAGAGGTCAGTTTCCATTTGGCTTTAATCGTGGTGGCATCGGTAACAAAGCGGACGGCGATCCCTGCCGAATGTTTAGAGAGTGACCAGACAGGCGGACGAACAACGCCTTTGGCTTTCGCAGGCAAACGATGATAAAAGGCCTCTGTATCAGTCCAGCCCTTACCTTCCACACCAAGATCTGTGATGTCAAACCAATGTGTTTTGTCTTTCTCATCAACAGAGGACGGGGTGAGTGGCTGATCTGCTGCCATCGCTATTCGAAATGGCGATCCACAGAACAGCAGCGCCGCGATAATTGGTAATAGAAGGCGTTGTTTGAATTTCATGTTGATTCCTGTAGTCAACTCGGAAGTAATGATAAAAGGAGAGTCCCCTTCATCTTAACCACAGCAAATATGAAAAAGAAAGTAGACTATGCGGAATGAACGCGAAGTTTTTTCAAGTCGAATCGATTAAAAATCCATCTTGTTCAATTGAGCAATGAAGCTGGAGAGCTCTCGTCCCTGATCCAGAATTTGCTGCTGCCGTTTTTGATCTTTCAGATTGCCGGCCTCGTCGAATGCTTCATGGGCACTGGAGACAGCCGTCTGTGCAGGGAGCATGATACACCCCAAGCCTCCCAGAATGGCTCTTAAATGAACGAGCCCTCTCAGGCCTCCTAAGCCACCGGGCGAGGCACTCATGATCGAAACAACTTTGCCACGAAAGGCGGGTAGGGAACCGGGAGGATCACCTTCGTCAGCGCGGGTGGCCCAGTCTATGGAATTTTTCAATACCGCGGATAGTGAGCCATTGTATTCAGGGGAGGCGATCAGAATTCCGTCACAACCCACCAGCAGCTTCTTAAATTTGTGGGCGTGTTCGTTTTTCCCTTGCTTTGCTTCCAGGTCTTCATCAAACAATGGCATGGGATAATCGCGCAAGTCGATCACCGTCACATCGGCTCCTGCTTCTCGCGCTCCTTTGGCGGCAATCGCGACGAGGCGCTTATTATATGAATTCTCTCGGGTACTTCCTGCAAAAGCGACAACACGCGGTTGATAACTCATCGCTCTGAATCCTTTCCGTGTTAGCAGAATCCTCGATATCGTTTGCCTGTTTCATTGTTGTAGATTTACTGCTGTTTTTGAAAGGTAAGAGGGGGGTATTTCCTATAGTTTTAGAAATTGGTTGCATTTTCATTTATCAGGGAATGGACGTGATTCGATTTTTGAACAGCCATATCAAGTTCAATAAAAAAAGAGTTGATCTCAGGTCAGATCAACTCTTTCAGTTTCTATTTCGTTCAACTCGATGTTGGAGAATCAGAATTCGCCGAGCACCTCACCGTTCGCCCGCGTTCCTAACGCGCGCCAGATATCTAGCGAGATATTTTCGCTGATTGTACGAACTGAACCGTCCGCCAGAACCGCATTGACGACTCCGATATGATGGCTCCGCGAAGTAATGATCGCATAAGTCGGTGAGCCGGCGTTGCCATCTCGGCCTTCCTGCCAGGAATTGTAGTCGACGTCATATTCCGTTCCTGAGTCTGTGAACGGAACATAGGTGTTGGGGTTCATTGTGACGGTGAATCCAGTGTGGTGCACACGACCATCGGGCCATTCCGTATGTCCGGTTGCAGGATTCACTTTCAGACTTGAGCCTGATGCCGCCATGGTGGCTGCCTCGGATGCAGTATTGGGGATCGTTGTACTGGGGGGGCCAGCGTTGCGAGTATAAGGTTGCCAGCCTTTGACTTCCGAAGCCAGGAGTGTGTTGCTGGTACCATCGGTGAATGCCGCCATGGTCAAACTGGCATTCGGATAAAAGGCACCATTGCCTCCACTGCCATTGGTAGGATCAAAGACAAACCAGGTTCCATAGTTGAAACCGTAATTGGTGGGGTACAACTTGACTTTTCCGCCGCCGGGATCACGAACCTGATCACTTTTTGGATCACTGGGGCAGGCATAAACGGGAATTTTCAAACCATCAATGGCAGTTTGAAAGTCCCAGGCGATCGAGAGATCGACATTGTTATACAGGTTGCCTTGCTCCAGTAACGGTAAGATGCGGCCATGAACGCCCCATGAACCATTGCTGCCGGACGTGGACAAGGAAAGATCCACGCTTGCGCCGGGAGGCAGATAACGATAACTGCTGGCATAGTTGTGTACGGCCAGTCCCAGTTGTTTCAGATGATTTTTGCATTGCGTTCTGCGGGCCGCTTCGCGAGCCTGTTGTACTGCCGGCAGCAGCAAGGCGATTAAAATCGCGATGATAGCGATCACGACCAGTAATTCAATGAGTGTAAATCCACGTTTGTTGCGCATTTCAGCGATTCCTGTAGAGGTCTTTATTTTCGTTCTATTTCCAATATCCTATCTCTTAACGGGAGCAAAGCGTGTACCAAAGTCCTTGTTTTCAAGAGGCTTCCGTCAATTTCTGAGTCGCTGGTTCGGTTTGTAACGAGTTAGGACTCGATGACCGGATTTAGATTGCAGAAGTCTCCACAGAGGTGTCAGAGAAACAGACAGGGGCGCTGAAATTCACGACAGGTGGGTTGTTCGAATTGAGTAGAAGAACGTCATATTTAACAGGTCCACACAAGAATTCTGGCTGATCTGACAGGTTCATTGTATTTTATCCTCCCTGTTTGTCATAAAATAAGAAGAATCAGGGAAGTGTCCGTGGGACGAACCGGTGTTCGGAAGAAGGCTGGTTCAAAGTTTGCAGGATGCACATCACAGAATTCAAAACCGTTCTCATTTTAGTAAGAAAAGGCACTCCGATTGATGCGCTGGCCGTTGAGGTACCAGATTCTGATTCCAATGGTCGGCATCATGGTATGCGCCATTGTCAGTGTGACGCTATTACACGCCTATCTCTCGACCAATCAGATTAAGCTACAGATTCGTGATCAGTTCCGACAAATCGCACATACTTTAAACGAGGCCACGTTTCCGCTCACAGCAGCGGTTTTAAATCAAACCAAAGGCCTTTCCGGAGCTGATTTTATACTCGTCAATCAGCAGGGCGATGTACTGTCTTCAACCCGTCCTGATTTTATTCCCTCCACAGTCACACAGACTCCTCCCGAATGGAATGAGTTGCAGATTTCCGATGTGATTCAAACCGGAGACGCCCACTTTTTTCATTCTGTCGTGCAGATTCAACCCCGTGGTCGCACACAGATGCAACGGTATCTGCATATTTATTACCCGGTCAAGGAATATCGGGAAGCACTTTCGAATGCGATCTATCCTTCTCTCCTTGCAGGCAGCATCGCTTTAGTGATTGTTGCTTTTCTAGCGACTGTGATCGCTGCACGCGTCACACGTCCTTTGCAGCGACTTGATCGCAAAGTGGCACAGATAGCGCATGGAGATTTTCAGCCCATGGTCCTGCCAACCCGTGATGATGAGATTCGTGACTTGAGTATTTCCATCAACCGGATGGCAGAACTGTTAGGCGATTACGAAGACGAAGTTAAACGCAACGAACGATTGAAAACGTTGGGACAATTGCGGGGCGCCATCGCGCATCAATTGCGGAATGCTGTCACCGGGTGCCGCATCGCGCTCGATTTGCATCTCCGCAAATGCCCCGTCGATCAACAAGATGAAACCTTACAGGTAGCCAATCGTCAGTTGTGTATGATCGAACAATATCTACAGAGTTTTCTGGAGAATAAGGGGGGGCACTTTTCCAGTTTAGAACGAGTTAATCTGAGTGAAATCGTATCCAAAGTCATCAGTCTGGTCACGCCAACAGCCAGGCACTTCGGTATCGAAATTAAAGACGCGTCTGTTGCAGAAGAAATTATGATCCAGGGGGATGCCGAATCTCTGGAACAACTGATCTCTAACCTGCTGCTGAATGCCATTGAAGCAGCCGTTCCCGTTGAGTCAGAAAAAGGATTGGAATCAGCCGATCGCGGGCAGATCAGTATCCAACTGTTTCAAAGCGATTCGGAGTCTGTTACTTTGGAAGTACAGGATACAGGCCCCGGTCCGGAGCCTTCGATCGTGAATAAAATGTTTGAACCCCTGGTGACAGCCAAAAAAGATGGAACCGGGCTGGGTTTATTTGTGGCCAGAGAAATCGTGCAGAATCATGCCGGTGAGATCCGCTGGGAACGACGAAATCAGAAAACATGTTTTATCGTCGAGTTGCCTCTGGTAAATGTGGAGAAAGAGTGTGTCGAAACTACTAATTGTTGATGACGAAGAATCTATCTGTTGGGGGCTCAGCCAACTAGGCGAAAGCCACGGCCATCAGGTGATGACGGCTTCGACCGCAGAGCAGGCTTTAAGCCTGGCAGAAGAAGAACGCCCCGATGTTGTTGTGATGGATGTTCGCTTGCCCGGTATGGATGGGTTGACCGCCATGCAGGGGCTCTATGATCGTATCGGTCCGGTCCCCGTGATCGTGATTACGGCATACGGTGATTTGCAGACTGCAGTCGAAGCAGTCCGCAAGGGGGCCTTCGATTATATTGTGAAACCATTTGATTTGAATCAGATGGAACAGGTATTGGATAAAGCCATCAACGAATCGCGGCGCGAAGAACATTTGCCCGGTGAACCCCGTCAGGTAGAAGGTCTGGTTGGGTCTACGCCGGAGATGCAGAATGTGTTCAAGTCGATTGCATTGGTTGCTGGCTCCGAAGCGAGTGTGCTGCTTTCCGGAGAAAGCGGCACGGGAAAAGAGCTGGCGGCACAGGCCATTCATCGTTTCAGTGAACGTGCTTCCGGTCCTTTTGTAGCGGTGAATATTGCCGCGCTCAGTGAATCTCTGGCAGAAAGCGAACTGTTCGGCCACACGCAAGGCGCTTTCACCGGTGCCGACTCAGCGCGGGTCGGCTTTCTCGAACAGGCCGATCAGGGGACGCTGTTTTTGGACGAAGTCGCAGATATCCCGCTCTCGATACAGATCAAACTTTTAAGAGCACTTGAGGAAGGGGAAGTCTTGCCCGTCGGTTCGAATCAGCGTGTCAAAACCAATTTTCGAGTAATTGCTGCCTCGCACCGTAATCTGGAATCATTAATCAAACAGGGGAAATTTCGTCACGATCTCTATTTTCGATTGTGCACGTTTCAGATCGAGATCCCTCCTTTAAGATCGCGCGTAGGTGATATTCGTGTGCTCGCCGAATTTTTCCTGGAACGGTTTGTCGATCGCCAGACAGGTATGCAGCACCGTTTAACTCCGGAAACGATTGTCGAACTCGAACGACGTCCCTGGTATGGTAATGTACGTGAGTTGCGAAATGCGATTGAACATGCAGCGCTCCGGGCACGCGGAGGGACAATTTTACCCGAGGATCTACCGCCTCCCGTTTCTAAATCATTCCTGGGAATGGATGAAACCGAGACCGGTTCTGACGCACAGATCGCCGCGCTGCTCAAGCAGTGGGCCGAACAGCAACTGGCCGATCCTGAACAGGCAGCAGATATTTATGAGAAGTTGCTGGCATTGATCGAACCGCCCGTGATGGAAATCGCTTTAGACAAATTTCATGGGCAATGTGCGCCGGCCGCTCGTTGTCTGGGCTTGCATCGGACCACACTAAGTAAGAAACTGAAACAATACGGAATTGAAAATAGTTGATCTATTCTACTAAGGTAAGTCAACATGAGACTGATGTCGCGCTCCATTTTAATGTTGATGTTCACGTTGCTGACTCTAAAGAGTTCACTGACGTATGCTGTCGAAAAAAAACAATCGAAGCCGTTGAACTTTGTGTTCATTCTAGTGGATGATCTTGGCTATATGGATGTGGGTTGTAATAATCCGGATACCTTCTACGAGACGCCGCATATCAATCAGCTGGCGAAAACCGGGATGCGGTTTACCAATGGTTATGCTGCCAATCCGGTCTGTAGCCCTACTCGCTATAGCATCATGACCGGAAAATATCCGACACGCGTTGATGCCACGAATTTCTTTTCCGGCAAACGGGCCGGGAAATTTTTGCCCGCACCACTCAACGACAAGATGCCTTTGAATGAAGTTACTATTGCCGAAGCTCTCAAAGAACACGGCTACTCGACATTTTTTGCCGGGAAGTGGCATCTGGGGCCGACGGAAGAATTCTGGCCGGAAAATCAGGGCTTTGATATCAACCGGGCAGGCTGGCACCGTGGGGGACCTTATGGTGGTAAAAAATATTTCTCACCTTATGGGAATCCTCGTTTGACTGACGGACCAGATGGAGAGCATCTCCCCGATCGACTGGCCAGCGAAACCGCGAAGTTCATCGACGCACATCGAGAACAACCCTTCTTCGCTTATCTTGCCTTTTATTCTGTACACACACCTTTAATGGGACCAAAGCCTTTGGTCGCCAAATATCGGGAGAAAGCCAAACGGCTGGGCTTGACTGAGAAGGAAGAATTCGCCGACGAAGAACAGGTGTTTTCCGTCAATGAAAAACGGCGCGTAAGAATTCTGCAGAATCATGCTGTCTATGCAGCGATGGTCGAATCGATGGACCGAGCCGTTGGCAAAGTACTGAAACAGTTAGAAACTTCAGGATTAGCAGACAATACCGTGGTCATACTGACTGCCGATAATGGTGGCTTGAGTACGTCCGAAGGTTCGCCCACCTCGAACCTGCCTTTGAGAGGAGGCAAGGGCTGGTTGTATGAAGGGGGCATTCGGGAAGTCTTTTTGATTCGCTGGCCGGGCGGGACGAAGCCGGGGAGCATCTGTGATGAACCGGTTATCACAACCGATTTTTATCCCACGATTCTGGATCTGGCCGGTCTGCCTGCAAAGCCAGAACAGCATCAAGATGGCGTCAGTCTCAAACCTTTATTAACAGGTCAATCGGGATTGAACCGTGATGCCTTGTACTGGCACTATCCGCATTACTCTAATCAGGGGGGCATTCCCGGCGGTGCGATCCGCAAGGGAGACTGGAAACTGATTGAACGATTTGAAGATGGCCGTGCGCAACTTTATGACCTGAAACAGGACATCGGAGAACAGACAGATCTTGCGTCAAAAGAGCCTCAACGGGTTTCTGACATGCGTCAACAATTGCATCGCTGGTATCGGGACACCGATGCAAAATTTTTACGCGCGAAGCCGAATGGACCACAACCCTGGCAACCTGAGAAATGAGGGGACGAATTGGGATGTGATCTAACGGCAACCACAGTTTTTCTTGATGGGAACCACTTCACGAAAAATTAAAAATTGATAATGTGCACAGTGAAATATTTCGTTGTCGGTCCTTTCATTTCCTGTTGATTTGTTATAATTCAGTGAGTCACTTGGATTTGTGATACAAGATCATGTTCGAACATTCACTTTGATATTGCATTTCTCTAATCAAACTCTATCAATGATTGAGACGTTGTATGGCACAGTCTACTTTGCCGGAACAGAGCGAAAAATACGCCCAAAATCTGAGCCTGCTAAGAGATAATCTTAGTAGTGTGATCAGGGGGAAGTCAGAAAGCATCGACATGATGATCGTGGCTTTGCTTTCCAATGGGTCCGTGTTGATGGAAGACGTCCCGGGTACCGGTAAGACCACGCTGGCCAAAGCGCTCGCCCGCTCGCTGGATGTTCCCTTTAACCGCGTGCAGTTCACTCCCGATCTGCTGCCGACGGATATACTGGGGTCTTCTATCTATAATCCCGTTGATGGTACTTTTAATTTCCGGGAAGGCCCCATTTTTTGCAATATCTTGCTGGCTGATGAAATCAACCGCGCTTCGCCTCGTACGCAATCGGCTCTGCTGGAAGCCATGAGTGAATCGCAGGCCACCATTGAAGGAGTCCGTTATATACTCCCTTCCCCGTTCTTTGTATTGGCAACTCAGAATCCCGTCGACTTTCATGGCACCTATCCCTTACCAGAAGCACAACTGGATCGTTTCCTGATTCACTTGAAGCTGGGTTACCCGGACACAGAACATGAAATCGAAATATTGTTTGCTCAATCGACCGAGCACCCCGTGGACCATTTGGAACGGGTGCTTAACCATGAAGAAGTCGTGCAGATGCAGGATCAGGTTAAAACCGTACACGTCGAACACAGCGTGGCCCGTTATATGATCGATCTGGTAAATGCCACACGGAACGATCCCCGGCTCAAACTGGGCGTCAGTCCCCGCGGTTCGCTGATGCTGTTCCGTGCGGCTCAGGCAATGGCATTTTTGAAAGGCCGGAATTATGTGTTGCCTGACGATGTGCAACATATGGCAGACTACGTCTTAGCGCACCGTTTGATCTTAACCTCGAAAGCAAAATACAGCAGTATCACCAAAATGGATGTGGTATCTGATATTGTTCATAAAGTGAAGGTACCCAATTAACCGCACATAAGGAGCTTACGTTTTCAGAGGACGTAATCGGGAGTTCCAAAAATAATAAGTGTGAGTTTCATTTCAACTCAATAAGCAAGAAGTATTGAATTAGTAATGCATGTTTCGGAGTACGATCCTTATTCACCGACGATCCGAAAAAAAGATTCGTTTACGAATCGCCTGCTGTTAGTGCGCATGCACAAGCATTACTGGTACTACCGAATGACCTATCCGGGGAAAATCCTGTTGTTCGCGTTTTTTCTGTCCGGTGTCGGTACAATTTCCGTTTCCGTTCCGATCTATAATTTGTTTAGTGCGCTGCTGGCGCTCATTCTTATCGATGGAATTGTCTCTTGGATATTTCGACCCCGCTGTGATCTGCAAGGAGATTTTCCAGCTCAGACTACAGCCGGCCAACCAGCCATTGGTCATTTTACCGTGACGAATAAGGGGTGGTTACCGATTTACGATATGGCGGTTTCCTTTCGCTGGCTGGAAAAACCACTCTCACAAACCGACCGGGACGACACACTGGAATGTCTGCCGCGCGGAGAATCTGTCGATGTGAGCGTAACGATCGACGCGCCTCAAAGAGGTTTTTACGCGCTTCCCAAACTGGGCGTGCATACGTTGTTCCCGTTTCATCTCAACCGTTCGGGTAGCGCAGCCCTGCCGGGAAAATCGCTGTTGGTACTGCCCGCCTTTCATCAATTGACGAGTGTTGATTTACCGGTTGGCAGTAAATTTCAGCCCGGGGGCATCGCGTTGACTTCCAATATTGGAGAATCTCCTGAATATATCGGGAACCGGGAATACGTTCCCGGTGAACCGGCGCGACGACTTGATTTTCGTTCCTGGGCCCGGCTGGGAAAGCCAGTTGTGCGCGAATATCAGGAAGAATATTATTGCCGGATTGCTATGATACTCGATACTTATATGCCAAATGATGACTGGATGATCCGCATACAGAAAGGGATCAGTCAACGTTATCGATCCACCGCAGATCACACGCAGTCTATGAATGCTCTGGAAGCGGGGATCAGCCTGACAGCTTCCATCGCAGATGCCTTGTCCCGCGGAGAGTATCTGATTGATCTGTTCGCTGCCGGCCCGGAATTATATGTGTTTCGCGCGGGACGTCATACGGCACACTTCGATAATGTGCTGGAAATTCTGTCTTGTGTCGATCGTTGTCCCGATGATCCGTTCGAGACGATCGGCCCGGCTGTCTTTGAAGAACTATCGAATGTCTCGACAGCCGTCTGTATTTTTCTAGACTGGGACGAGCAGCGCGAAAAAATGGCACGGGCTGTCTTGGACTCAGGCTCCAGCCTGAAAATGATCATCATTCATGATGGGGAAACAACGTTGCCTTTTAATTCGGATGAATTCGGGCAGGCCTGGCATTTCACGCCCGATGAAATTGCCAAAGGGAAGGTGGAATCGATATGAATGCGCAGCGTACGATCGCATTCACGATGCTCAGCCTGGAGGCCGCCGCCTTTGGTATGTTGTCGGAAACCCTATTTTTCTCTTCAAGTATTGTGATTCTGGCCGCATTATCCTATTTCCCGATTTTGCGTTTTCCATTTTCACGGCGCCAGGTCTTCTGGGCAACCAGTGTGCTGGCCATTCTGTTTCTCATCAAATACATGATCTCGCAGCATGAATTTCCTCTGGATCAAATGGCAATTCGAACGCCTTTAGCATATGCGGCTGCGCAGTTTGTGATGACCATCCAACTTCGCCAGATGTTCGATCAACACTTTGTGCCGTGTCTGCCGATCTCGTTTCCTTTGTTCGGAGTCGTCGTGTTCCTGCTGACGGGGGATATTCTGGTCCATGGTCTGCGAGGAGTGTTTTATCAGGTCCTGGTTTTCACTTACGTCCTGTTGACGGGAGTCTTTTGCCAGCTGGGGCATGCGGTTCGTAAGCAGAGCAGGAATCAGAAAAAAAATTGGTCGATCTATTTCATTCGTGCGAACATCTTTGCTGTGATCTGGTTGTTGGGCTGGTTGATGGCGACCGGTTTAGATCGTTATGAGCGTGAGCTGGATCAACTCTACTATCGCCTGATTGAACCGCGCACTTCTGGAATTGCTTCTCGCGCTGGTTTTTCATCAATTTCAAGACTGGGCAGTCTGTCTAAACAGTTTGATGCCGGTTCGGAGCAAGTCCGCCTACGCGTCAAATCGACTGATGAACCGGGGTACTTACGTGGTCGTGCTTTTGTGCAGTTCTTTAACTCGGAATGGCATTCAGAAGTCGGTGCTCATAATGCACCGACCATCGGAGTCCCACCTGCGGGGGTCACAACCGACATCCTGCAAGAAGGAACCTGGTTCCAGTTAGAGCAGGCAAAATCTTCCCACTGGATTGAGTATCAAATCTGGTCTGATATCCCTCAGCATATTTTTGCACCTTTAAATACACCTTTGGTATATGCTGTTGCTAACAATATGCAATTCGATAATCAGGATGTACTGACATCACGGTCTCTGGAACACGGTTATCCTTACTTGTTGTATTTTCCTCGTAACCAGCTGCCTCACCGACTGGAATCAATACAGTCCCTGGAACGCCTTTTGCAACTTCCGTATGACATTTCTCCCGAAATAATACAACTGGCAGATCAGATCTTTGCCGGCTGTAAAACGTCTGCTGAGAAAATTGCTCGGATTCAAACCTATTTTCCGAATAATTATCAGTATGAATTAGGGATCTCTGTTCCGGCCGGCGAAGATCCGCTCACCTATTTTTTACTCGAGAAGCCAAATGCGCATTGTGAATATTTCGCTTCAGGATCAGCTTTGTTATTAAGGCTGGCAGGAGTTCCCTGTCGTTATGTCACAGGGTATGTTGTCCGTGAAAGAAATCACTATGATCAATTCTGGATTGCCCGCAACAGGCACGCGCACGCCTGGGTCGAAGCCTGGGATGATCAGCAAGGCTGGGTTACGGTTGAGTCCACCCCCTCCTCGGGACAACCCGACTATCGCACCCCCGGTTCTGCCAGACAGTATTGGGAGTCGTTTATCGGGCAATTTTCCCGCCTGAAAGCAGCTCTGCAGCAAGGTCAGTGGATTATGGCGTTTTCAGAGGCACAGCTCCCGCTGGCATTGCTAGTCTGTGGTGTGGCCCTCTGGTTTGGTTTTCGTTGGGGCATTCGCGTCTGTCGCAGACGACTTCAGGAGCGCGCCGCGTTTCGGGAATCGCCGCTCCATATTCAGGAACTGCATCTGCTGCTGGCTCAGATGGACCGTCTGATGGGCAAACATCAGCTCATACGCAAGCCCGGCGAGACGTTGACGCAGTTTTCCCGGCGGATTCAAAGCCAACGTGTTTCTGAATGGTATCAAATCTACGCCAGCAGCCGCTTCATGCCGGAAACTGCAGCGACAACGGAGTTAATTGTCCAGTTAAAACGGCAGTTACAGGAATTCCGCAACCAAAAATCACTCACATGAGGCCTGTAGCGGCAGATTTTGCAGGTCAAAATGGGCTTGGCAGGCAACCCCGGTCTGGCTAGAATCCGACCCTCATCTCTCACTTCTCAACTCAATCATTCCTATTTTGTACTCACGATTCTCAAAGACGAGCAGTCTGTTCGCCTTGTTTGCGTGCGCCTGCTGATAAAACTCTAGAAAATGAAACGGGATTCTCTCAATGAAAGTTCTCTCAAAAGTACTCATCATCGCGATCATTCCCAGCATGTCTTTTTTGGCTTCCGGATGTGAAATGCTTCCGCATGCGCTAAAGCCCGGCCAATGGCATAAGCTGAACCGTGGACCGGCTCCACGACAGGACACCTACTTCTCCGTTCCCGATCATATTCCGGAACTGGAACAGGAAAAAAGTTCGCAGAACGTCGGCGAATTTCGTCCACGCCAGGTACATTGAAACTGAAAAGCAGGGTAGTCCGTGTGGTTACTAATTGAGTTTCCCACGGGTTGGTTTGGGAAAAGTCTGGCGGTCCAGAACTTCATTGTTCAAACTCTTCAATTCAACGGTCATCGTTCCTGAACCTTGTTCGCAGGTCAGCAGTAGATAGCTGTCTTTCCCTGCCAGAAACCGCGAGTGCGGATCTGCGTACTGTGTACCCGTTCCACTGAGGGATGTGTTGTAATAAGTCAATCCATCCAGTTCGGCCCGCTCAGTAAAATAGCCGAATCCGGTCACACAAATGGTCCCCCTGCGAAACAGCTGGTGCCAGCCTCCCTGCAGCTGGCTACGGATATTCGCATTCCGCTCGTTGTAAAGAGTAACAATCTTTCCCGGAGCTTTGGTCATGATTGACTCATACCAGCGGTATTGATCGGAATTCCGATCGAACGGATGACAGGTTTGCCACGTTGTGCCGAAGTCTGAAATGTGGTTGAAATCGAGGCCGATGAAACGAAGATCAAACTTCGGGATATCAAAGTGCCATTTCCATTCCTCATCGGGCAGTTCGAAAAACCGCCGAAACGCAGTCGCTTCCACATCATAGACCGCATGCGCGGGGCGTGTTTTTCCACGGGGATGAACCTCGCGGTCATGATTTCCCAGGATCGGCATGAATGGCGTCGATTGAAATAATTTCGGGTAAGCGTCAATCAATTTGACGTATGGCTTGATGCATGCGTGCTGTCCACCTCCACAGACCTGCCAGAGATTGCTGATGTTATCTCCCGCAGTCAACAACAGGTGCACGTCTTCTTTGAGCAGATTTGATAAGTCGGGTTTCGACTGCCAGTCAGCGACAATTGCCACCCGTAGCGTCTCAGTTGGATACGCTTTAAACGTATTCACGGCAGACTGCTGGTTTCCTGTTTTTACCAAGTAGTGGTAAGTCGTATCTTGATGCGCGAGAGGGATTTCGACATGATGCAGCGTGGTTGCTTCTTCCAGCCGAATGGTTTCCATCGTCTCGGGCGAAACTCCATAACACACGACAGAATCACCGGGCTGTTCGGTGAGCCAGTTCACCACGATTTTGTCTGGTTGGTTCGATTTATGAGTCAGCCAGATCCGTTCAATATCAGCAGCAGAGACCAATTGCGGCGCAACACAGATACAGATCAGCAGCAGTAAAGTTCGCATGGGGCGTCATTCTAAAATGAGTGTTATTACAGGAGTGCATAATTGGTATAATTGTGACAATTCGGTTGCCGCTGAAGCAACTGACGGTCACTGGTTTCTCATTCAAATAGTTTAAAATATGAGAGAAAATACTGCTTCCATTTCCAAATCTTGTATGACACATGTTCGGGGTTGCTAATGCCTCTTCCAATGCATATTCTTTAAATATAAGTCTGCCCTTCAGTTAATTGTTTTCATATTACTAAAATTATGCTGAATTTAGAACAGGATGAGAACTCGAAACGTATCCAGACTTCTCCCAAAATAACCAAAACAGAGAAGCACCGTGGGCGATTTACACGCAAACAAATCATCGTTTCGCTTTTGATACTGGTTCTGATTTTCCTGGCAATTCCCACTTTAGGCGAACTTGCTGTCTGGAGAGGAAATATCTGTCTGGAGAAACGGGATCATAAGGCCGCATTGTTCTGGTTGACTACAGCCCAGTATCTAAAAAAAGATTCCGCAGAACTACACTTCCTTTTAGGAAAAACTTACAGACGACTGGAACAATTTGATCGTGTCGAGACACATTTCAAAATCGCCCATCAGTTAGGTTGGGATGTCAAACTGCTTGAACGGGAACAATGGATTGCTCTGGCACAAACAGGACAATGGCTGAAAGTCAAATCATTTTGGCCGGAACTTTTCAGCAATCCAGGTTCTGATGGTCCTGAAATCAGTAAAGCTTATGTGACTGGTTGTCTGTCGCAGTTACAAATTAATGACGCACGTAAAGTTCTGGATGCCTGGCAGGCAGAGTACCCGAAAGATCCTGATTCGTACCGCTTACGTGGCCAGTTAAGTGAGGCGATGCTGCAGTGGAAAGATGCAAGCGATGCCTATGGTCAAGCGCTGAAATTAGATCCTTCTCGAAAAGACATTCAGCTATTATTAGCAAAATCACTCTTTGAAATCGGTAAGTTTCGGCAAGCGGAATCATTGTTAAGAACATATCTTCAAGTGTGTCCTGAAGATCCGGAAGCAAGCTTATACATTGCTCAATGCCTGGCTAAACTAGGTCGAGGTGAAGAGGCCCGCATCATATTGGCACGTTTAATTGAAAAGAATCCAGATCAGTATGACCTCTTATTGGCCTTAGGAAGACTTGAGCTTTCGTTGGATGAAAATCAAGACGCACTCAAATATTTACGAAGTGCAGAAAAGCGAAGGCCCGAAGACGTTAAGCTCCGTTTTGCATTGGGGAAAGTGTTGCAAAAAACGGGTCAGACTCTTGAGGCAAAAAAACATTTCGATTTTGTGAACGAATCAAGTGCTCCCTTACTTCGACTTAAAAAAGCAATCGACGAACTGTTACTTAACCCTGGTGATCTGGAATTGAGATACGAAATCGCCATGATTTCATGGAAATATAAATCACATGAGGAGGGAGTCAAGTGGCTTCTTAGTCTATTGAAGCTTGATAATTCGCATCTCCCTACGCATCGTTTTCTGGCCGATTACTACTCCAGTATCGGTGATCAGGAACAGGCTGAAAAACACCAAAATAGTATTATCAGACTCAAATCAAAATCTTAGCACATCTGATCATTGAGCCATTTTCTATTGAAGACAGAAATCTAAATGAAGTATTCAGGTACCGTCATCATAAGACTTCTATCGGGAATGCTCGTGGGATTGTCCCTCGTTGGTTGCAGTACAAATCAGCCAGAATCCACCTTCGTTGATCAGCCTGCAGCTGAATCACAGAATGAAAACAGTGTAGGGAGTGAGAATCCTCCTGATTTCATTGATACGACCCCCAGAACGGTCAAGCAGTTTATTCCCAAAAATGGGCAGGAAGCGGGCCAGCATGCGGTTCTTGAAACTCTAGGAACAGGCGTCGCATTACTTGATTATGACAATAATGGGCTTTGGGATCTGTGCCTTCCTGGTGGTGGGAAATATGACAATGAACCAAAAGTAATTGGTCTTCCTTCTGCCTTGTTTCGGCATGAACAATGGGAGCAATATGAAAATGTAACCAGTCCGTCAGGGCTTCAAACCGATTTAGTCTATTCTCATGCTGCCATCCCCGGAGATTACGACAACGATGGCTTTCAGGACCTGCTGTTCACTGGATATGGGAATATTCTCCTGTTCTTTAATAATGGGGATGGAACATTTGATGAAGTATCTCATCACGCGCAGCTTGTGAATCAAGCTTGGAGTACCGCTGCAGCTTGGGGTGATATCAACCGTGACAGTGTGCCAGATCTGTATCTGGTGAATTATCTCAATTGGTCACTTGAGAATAATCCTGAGTGCTATCAGGCAGAAGGCCGTGACTCCTGCTCCCCTACCAAATTTTCCGCGATATCAGATCGCTTGTTTCTGGGAAATGGTGATGGCACATTTCGAGATGCGTCTCTGGAAGCTGAATTGGTCGAGGGAGGTAAAGGGCTGGGAGTGGCCATTGCCGACCTGGATTTGGATGGTGATGTTGATCTTTATGTGACCAATGATACAACCCCCAATTTTCTCTACCGTAACGATGATCAAGGCAAATTAACAGAAATTGGATTGCAAAGCGGGACTGCACTGAGCGATACCGCTGAGGCAGATGGAAGTATGGGAGTTGATGTCGGTGATTTAAATCTTGATGGCTTACCTGATCTCTGGGTTACAAATTATGAAGAACAGAGCAACGCCCTTTATCGTAATATGGGAAATAACTACTTTGAACATGTGAGCAATCAATTCGGTGTGGCGGCGGTAGGCACAATTTATGTTGGTTTTGGAACTTTATTCTTCGATTATGATTGTGATAGTGATGAAGATATTTTTGTCACAAATGGCCATGTCATGCTCCATGCTAGGAACTCTCCCTACAAACAACGCCCTTTACTGCTCGAAAACAGGGATGGAAAACAGGTGATCAATGTTGCCGATACTGCTGGGGATTATTTTAAATCATCTCATGTCGGACGTGGAGTTGCATCCAGTGATCTAGATAATGATGGTGATCTCGATTTGGTCACGACACACAGTAATTCTCCTGCGGTACTACTTACAAATCAAACAAAGCAGTCCGGAAACTGGTTGCGACTTCATTTGATTGGTGTGCAGAGTAATCGAGATGCTATTGGTGCACGGATCAAAGTTGAGACAGCGCAGGGGATGCAAGTGCGACAAATCAAAGGCGGCACCAGCTTTCTTTCCTCGTCTGATTTACGATGTTTTCTGGGGGTAGGAAATACCTCAGAGATAAAACAAATCTCAATTCTCTGGCCCTCTGGGACCGAACAAATACTAAAGAGCATTTCTGCAAACCAGACAATGACCATCATCGAAAAATGAGAAGTGAATACTACTGTCTTATTGCGAAGCACCTTTTTAATCTTTGTTTATGAACAGCCTTAGCACTGTACATTTTCGGTTATGATAGAAGGCACTCGCGTTTTACTCTTCGAACTAAGGGGCACGTTCAATGTATCAGTTGTGCTATCTCCGCTCCCATAATATGATTTAGAGTCATCAAAAAAAACTCTTATTTTTTGATTCGTCAGGTTGCACTATTTTTGATGCAGCATGCTTCATTGGTATTTAATCCACTGTTGATTACTTCTTATTTTCTGGGAATGAAATTCCAGAACAGACAGGGTCTTTAGAAAATGTGTAAAAATATTCTAATCAATTTCTCGTTCTTATTATTGCTTACTTTATCGGCGTGTGGTGGCGGGAGTGATGGCCCTGAACTTGGTATTGTTACTGGAACAGTTACATTAAATGAACAACCTGTCTCAGGTGCTCTTGTTTCTTTTGTTCCTAACGCGACGAAAAATACAACGGGCCCCGCTTCAACGGCAACAACTGATGCCGGTGGAAAATTTACTTTGAAAGCACCTGGAAATCGTGATGGCGCCGTGATCGGATTCCATCGAGTCGGTGTGCAATGTCCTGGTGTCGTGGGTGTGAATGTGAGTACTCCCGATGGCGGTTCCGGTAGTGCGACAGACAATTGTAAAGTACCCGCGAAATATACCGATCCCAATAAATCGGGAATCACTGTTGAAATTAAATCTGGCGAGAATGATATTCCAATCAAACTAAGTTCAAAGAAATAGTTATTATTTGAGTTAATCAAGCTGATTGAATTTCTTTGTTAAATCGTTTTATTACTTCATTTAGTTAAGGATCTGTCTATGTCATCATTGAAAGCACTTCTTTTTGAAAAGAAGAATTCATTATTGAAGCGTGGTTTCACGCTGATTGAATTATTGGTCGTGATTGCAATTATTGCCATTTTGATCGCTTTGCTGCTACCTGCAGTACAACAGGCTCGTGAAGCAGCCCGCCGCAGTACGTGTAAGAATAATCTGAAACAGATCGGGCTGGCGATGCATAATTATCATGACGTTGCTTCGATGTTCCCTCCCGCAGAAGTTACAGTACGAACTCATTTAGATGGTTCAACAAATAACTGGGGAGGTCATGCCGGCAACTGGATTACACTCATGCTGCCCTATATGGATGAAGCGCCGCAATATAATAAAATTAATTTCAGCCTTCCTTATAACGGAAGCACTGAGAATATAGATGCATTTAAGCGTCCGTATAAATTAATGCTCTGTCCCAGCAATCCAATGGGGACGAATACCTTATCCAGTGCAGACTCGCATTTTATTCATTACTATGCTGTGATTGGTTCTGGTGGGACACAGGAACGTCAAAACTGGGCGATCAATCCGACAAGTCAGAAAAATATTCGAGGTATTTTTTATCAGGATTCGAATACCAAAATTCGTGATATTTTGGATGGAACAACAAATACGGTTGCGATTGTTGAAGCGCGTGGTTATCAGCCTAATGCTTTAGATGATATTTTAAATGTGGCAGACTCGCGTGGAATGAGATTTGGACATCATACACAAACCAATGCGGCAACGTTTCCGATCAATGGGATCTTCCGCTGGTTTGCTCCTTCCAGTTTCCATGTAGGGGGGATCCATGTATTACTAGCTGATGGGTCTGTTCGTTTCATTAGCGAAAATATTGACGCCACTATCTGGAGCCGTTTAGGGTCCATGGCGGATGGTCAGGTCATTGGTGAGTTCTAAGTCTCTCAAGAGCGATTGTTTTAGTATGAAAACAAATTGCTGCCTGAATCTAAAAAACCCCTTCGGTCTAAGATGACCGAAGGGGTTTTGTTGTTTTACGTTTCAATTCATTAGTTACCGAGAAGAGTCAGATGAGATCAGACTTTGGGTTCCCAGCCTGGTTCGTATTCTCGCGTCCAAAGAGCCATGGCGGCCTGGTCGTTCTGAATGTGACCGTTTGTGGGGTCACAGGTCATCGTGCGGCCGGTACGATGTGCAATATTACCGATGTGGCACAATAGCGTGCTCTTGTGGCCTATTTCAATTTCGGCATTCAGATTTAGTGGCTCATCGTTGCGGATCGCATCAATGAAGTTTTGAGCATGCTCGCTCATCCCTTGATTGCCGTCCACTTTTTCGATTTCTTTGTCCTTCGCGTCCAAGATGCGGTAACCACCGGAGGTGCCGATGATCAAGTTTCCTTTGCTACCAAAGAACGTCACAAAGTCATTCTTGTGACGATTGCAACTGGTTCCCTGCCAGGTGATCTGCTTGTTGCCATCGAATTCGTATGCAACGACATGGGTGTCTGGTGTTTGCTGATCGTCATCAAAGGCATAGCGGCCACCACTGGAGACAACTCGTGTCGGGTAATCCACGTCCAGACCCCAGCGGCACAGATCCAGTGAATGCACACCGTTATTGCCCAGTTCGCCATTGCCATATTTCCAGAACCAGTGCCAGTTATAATGGATCAGGTTATCCGCGTATTTTTGACGGGGAGCAGGTCCCTGCCAGAGATCATAATTCAATTCAGCGGGAGCAGAAGCTGGCTTGCCGGTTCCGATAGAACCACGGGCACTCTGATAGTAGGCACGTGCAAGATAGACATTACCGATCACCCCTTCTTTGACTTTCTGAATCCCTTCCATGATGGATTCACTACTGCGTCGCTGGCTTCCCATCTGGACAGCCCGTTTATTTTTGCGGGCGGCTGCCACCATCATTTCACCTTCTTTAGGATTATGACTACAGGGCTTTTCTACATAAACATTTTTACCTGCCGAACAACCTAAAATCGTGGCTGGTGAATGCCAGTGGTTGGGAGGAGCGACGATCAGTGCATCGACGTCTTTGTCGTCAAGAATTTTCCGGAAATCACCAATGGCCTGTGGAGCTTTTTTCGTTGCTTTCTCCACGGTTTTGGCAGCTTTTGCGAGACGAGTTTCATCGGTATCGCAGACATATTTGATTTCGACTCCATCCAATGCACCGAATGTTTTCGCCAGAGCGAGACCGCGTTGCATCCCCATAATTCCAATGGTGACTTTTTTACTGGGTGCTTTATTGGCGGCTGAGAGAATCGCTGGGGCGGCGATGCCGGCAGCAGAGGCTGCCATAGTTTGCCCTAGAAAAGTGCGGCGATTGACAGAATCGGACATAGTCTGGTTCTCCGTTGATCTGGGAGTAAAGGGTGGGTGGGATTAGAAGTATAAAACAAAATGTATTCTAACCGCAGTTATGGGCAATGAACACGGTAAAAACAGGCCCGGCGGCAATTTGTTAAAAAAACTAATTATATAAGTCTAGGCTAATTAAACGCGGGAGCTGACGACATATTAGATCAAGCTTTTCTGATGTAATTGGCGGCAAAACTGCGAATATTCTGCCCGTTCAGGACATGAAACATTTGCAGTTGTTGAATTGTCTCCTGGCTGAACCGTCCCAGTGGAACGTGAATCAGTTTCTTCTGATACCGTTTTGCCAGACGTCGCCAGCCAACACCGGGCGGTGCTTCGCTGAGCAGGGCGATGTGAGACTCTTCACTATAATGACAGGCGGCAACCAGCAGTCGCTCTTCAAGTGTATCAACGAAATCAAACTGGACGTCATTCCAGATATCGTACACAGGGCGTGGTGGAAATAGAAACAGCGCGCCCCCATAGGCTGCCATTCCAATGCCTGGCCCCACCATTTCCTTGCGGTAGTCGGTCGCAAAGAAAGCCAGCGTCGATTCGTCCTGATGCTCGGCATGCCAGGTGAGCCGATAGGGATAGTCTCTCGGGTCAGCAGGCGAGTCAAACAGCATGATCACACTATCCAGCCGCCCCCGACTGGGGGGGAGAACTTTGACGTGAATTTCCCCGGTATGCCAGTTTCTCAAAGTTTCCCGCAGGTCAAGCCCGTCCTTCATACTTGTGGTAAATTTCTCGGTCCGTGCCAGATCGACCCCCAGTAGCGAAAGGGCATGGTCTTTGACACTCGTGCGAAATTTTTCAATGGCGACATCTTCCGGCGGCCAGCTACATTGTTTATGGGGATCCCAGTTCATTTCCCATTCATCTTGTTTCGGCTGCGGAGGTTTGGGAATTAGTTTACAGCTCCGCCAGGAAATCGGATTGCCGGGTAGACGATTGCTCAACTCAATCATGGTCCCGTTGGGAAGTTGTGCCTGCTCAATTCCTAAACTGAGTTTATCGAACGGCAGCAAATGCACGAACGGATATTCGCGGGCCGTTTCTGCCACTTGAATTGCAAACTGATCTCCGGCGACCTGTTGAGCTGCTTTCACCAGTGTATACAGATCAGGAGTCATGCGGCGTTCGATAAGTGACAGGTTACGAACGTATCGAAAATAGACAGATAACAGCTTTGGTGTGATTTTTCGCCCACGTGATTTTAGCTCAAGCAGATAGCGATCCCGGGCAGTCAGCGCCAGCTCCTTGATGCCATCGACAGACAGATTTTCATCATCCTCCAGTGCGGAACGAGCTTCTTCGTACAGGCCTGTAATGTAAGGCAGTTCGCCCAGCATAAACAGTAGTGTTTCGGAATCAGGACTATAAATCGTGGTGTCGTTGACTTCTTCGTCTTCGACTTCCAGTGGAAGCTGATCAATGTAGGCGTCGTGAATCCAAGGCCAGTCGGAAAGTGAGCAAACCAGCAATATGGACTTGTACTTTTTCTCCAGCTCACGCAAGCGCTGGGCCATCATGGCACAGCGGTCCAGAGGTTGCCCTTCCGGTAATTTTTTCAACGCCGGTAATACCGCAGCCGAAAACTTTTCGAGCGGTACTTTTTTTAATGCATACGGGTCGGGCAATGAGGTGGAGATACTCTCAAAGCGTTGCGTTTCCATGTCGATGAAGTGACGGTCAATGCGTTCCATCATCGCGATGCGGAGGGCCGCAATCACACCCTGGCAGGGATCGATGGGGACATAACTGAAGACACGCTGGTTTTCTTCATCATCGTCGTCATCCTCTTCCCAGGGGGCAGAGCCGGTAATCGGGGGCTCTTCCTGCAGGACTGCGGTAATGCTGGGAAGAAATGTAATCGCCCGTTCGACATCGCTTTGAAACGAAGGGGGCAGAGGGACGGCCAGACAGTCAAAGTCATTGTTCAGCATCACCCGCCGGACTTCAATTGCAAAGTCACCACTCCCGTGGATCAACGGCAGAACCGATATTCGCGGGCTGATCTTCAAAAAACTGGAATGAGGGGCTGTCATAATGGATGCGTCCAGATTCTTGCTGCAGAGAGTGTCAACCTGCTTATTTCATCAGAAGAGTTAACGCGACCATTTCCAGCCTGTTGTGTTCTTCAAATTCACAACACACTCTTCGGGCCACTCTCCCTGATACAACTTTACGATATTCTGAGCCGCCATCGCATAGGCATCGCGATGCGATTCCTGGTCCAGGCCACCGATATGACAACTCAATAATACATTTTCCAGTTTGATCAACGGACTTTCAACAGGCAATGGTTCTTTTTTGAAGACATCCAGACCCGCAGCGCGTAAATGACCCGATTCAAGGGCTTCCACGAGTGCCACTTCATCCACTAGCCCACCTCGGGCGGTATTGATCAGAACGGATCCTGGCTTCATTTTTGCGAGTGTGTCCCGATTGATAATGTCGATCGTGTCGGGAGTCACAGGCAGATGCAATGTGACATAGTCGGATTGAGCCAGCAGCGTGTCCAGATCGACGAGTTTGATCTGATGTTCGTCAGCAAAGGCCTGATTGGGAAAGGGGTCGTAAGCCAGCACCTGCATGCCCATTCCGATTGCGCGGGTGGCAACAGCCTGACCAATCCGTCCCAGCCCGACAATGCCGATTGTGCTACCCCAGACGCGCGGCGTTAAAGCCCGTTCCCATTGCCCGCTGCGGACAGCACGATCTTGTGAACGCGTTAAACGGGCGACGCCCATCAACAACGCAAACGCCTGTTCTGCTACCGAGTGATGATTCACACCCGGGGTAATTGTCACGGCAATCCCCAGTTCATCACAGGCTTCTAAATCGACGGCATCATAACCGACGCCGTAACGTGAAATGATTCTCAGATCAGGCAGCTGTTGGAGAACGTCCCGAGTATATAATTCCGCACCTGCAAGTATCGCCTCGAAGCCCTGCACCTGTTCCACGATGCGCTCTGGTTCTTTTCGCAGATCCACTTCATTCGGGACGATGGCCACTTCGAATCCGCCCGCTTGCAGAATTTCAAAATGCGGCCCAAATTCACACATTTTCGCAGTACAAATCGTACGAGGCATGGTCGAATTCTTCTTTAGATGTAGTCTTAAGATTTGAGAAAACCGGTACTGCTACTCTAGCGAAACTGCGCCTCTGCTGACAACGTTCCCAAGGCGAAAATACAAAATGCCCTTAAATCCATCGTTCCATCAAAAGAACCGTTCAGCACTTTTCACTGTGTTTGGATCATCGTTGCGCAATTTATCGAGCATCTGCTTTGCTTTTTCAACGGTATCGGCATCGGGGCCGCCTCCGCTTTTGGTTTTACCTTGAGCTGCAACCAGCAGATAACGCACGATGGCTTTTTTTACAGACCGACTTTTGTAATCCTCTTGCCCATACATTTCCATCAGACGATCCATCACGCTCCAGTCTTCCCAACGAGCGAGGTTCGCGACGACGAGGTCGGTCAGTTCCGGGCGATTCAGCAGCAGCCTCATCGATTGTCGCAACCGATCTTTGCTGATCTGACGAGTGTTATAAGTCCAGATGAAGGAAAGGGCCTGCATGGCGGCATACGTTTCACTGAAAGCAACTCCACTGGCGCGGAATTTACTCTGCTCAATTTTCTTCAGGCCTTCTGTGCCCGTTAACATCAGGTAGCCCGAGATTAATCCGCCAATTCCCAGGCGTAGTTCTTGTGTGGGCTCATTGATTTTTTGTTCCATGAATTGAATTTCCGCTTCCCGACCGCAGAGCCCCAGCAATAAGCCATACAGACCGAGACGGGGAACAGGGGTCTTTGAACTGGCAATCCAATTCCGGATTTTTTCTCGAGGCAGCGCTTTGGCAAGCAGGGTGATGTCCTCGAAGGGGGCGTTTGCGAATTCAGCAAACGCATCGTTGGCGATAATCTGGTCGGGGTCTTCCAGATAGTTCAGAAAATACTGCAGTCGTTTGGTCGTTGTCTCCTCCAGATCAGGTGCCTGCGTAATATAGCGGAAACTTGCTTGAGTGACTTCGATTGGATCTCCCCAGACGACGCGGGTTCTCTGGGTGCCAAGCAGCAAAAAGGGAGTCCCTGCTTTACCAGGATAATGGCGATTGATGATGACCTGAGTGCCTGCTTTCAATCTTCCTTTCTCAGACTGATGAACGATCTCTGTGATTTCAAAGACCGTATTGCCAGATTGTTCCAGCGTTCCTGTTTTTGCTTTCACCCACTTCGCGAGCACCGCCACATCGGCTTGTGAGAGCTGTTCGGTTAAGGGTTTAGAAGGCCCGGGACAGAACGGGCATGCCCTGAGACCAGATGCAGGCAGGACGACCAGCAGACCACAAATCAGGACTGAAAGGGAGCGAATAACCAGATTTTGTTTCAAAGTACGCATTCCCGATCCTTCGGGTATTTGAATTAGATTTTAGTGAGCGTCATTTCCTTATGACGCTCTGGGGGTGAGTCACTCTGCCTTATTTCAAGAAAAAGAAGCGTTCGGCACTTCTTACGGTTTTCGGATCTTCTTTACGCAGTTTATCGAGCAACTGTTTTGCTTTTTCAGAAGTGGCAGCATCAGGGCCGACACCTTTTTTGTTCTTCCCTTTGGAAGCGACCAGCAGGTAACGCACGATGGCCCGTTTGATTGAGGGAATGTCATAGTCTCCTGTGCCGTACATCTCCATCAAACGGTTCAACACGCTCCAGTCATTCCAGCGGGCGAGGTCAGCGACGACCAGATCAGTCAGCTCGGGGCGATCCAAGAGCAGCCTCATTGACTGACGCAAACGGTCTTTGCTGATGCGTTCGTCGCCATAAGTCCACATGAACCGCAGTGCCTGCATGGCTGCGTAGGTTTCACTGAAGGCGACATCTTTGGGAACGAACTTCGTCTGATCAATTTTATCCAGGCCATCCGCTCCGGTCAGCAGCAGATATCCCGAGATCACACCATCAATGCCCAGTCGAAACTCTTTCGTGGGCTCATTAATTTTCTTTTCCATGAATGCGACATCAGATTCCTGACCGCATAGGCCGAGCAACAGACCGTACAGGCCCAGTCGTGTTACCGGAGTTTCCGGATCCACAATCCATTTCCGGATTTTTTCTCGTGGCAGTTCTTTGGAGAGCGGCGTGATATCCTCGTAAGGTGCATTGGCAAATTCAGCGTAAGCGTCGTTTGAGATCATCTGGTCCGGAAATTCCAGAAACTTCAGGAAGTACCGTAGACGCTTGGATGTTTTTTCTTCAGGAGCAGGCGCCTGCGAAATATAGTGAAAGCTGGTTTCAGTGACTTCAATCGGATCACCCCAGTCGGTACTGGTACCTTTCGTGCCCAGCAACAAAAACAGATTTCCTTTTTTGCCCGGACGATGACGATTGATGGTAATTTGATCGCCGACTTTCAATTTGTCTTTGTCTGCCTGACGGACGATTTCTTTGATTTCAAAAACGGTTTTCCCCGCTTTGTCCAGCGTTCCTTTTTCTGCTTCCGTCCACTGGGCAAGCACGGCAACGTCCGACTGCGATAGCTGCTCGGTTAAGGTCAGCGAAGGGGCAGAACAGAATGGGCATGCTGAGGCAGAAGTCACTTGTGCCATCACCAGCAGTCCGCAGAGTACTCCACAGAGTAATTCCAGGAAAAGGCGATTTTTAATGTGTTTTGTCAGACCATTCATTGCCGAACCTCGTAGCGATTAAAACTGTTTTATGTTTGTTGGGAATCGGATGTTGTCATTATTTGTCAACCACGATGGCGTCGTCAATCAGATAAATTCGCTCTAGTTCGCCATCAATGGTTTCTGCTTTTATATGGAACACACCCACAACATCAAACGGGCGATTCAGTATATAGTCAGCCGTAACCCCGTCCCGCATGACAACGGGAAACAGGTCATAAATTTTCGGGTTCTTACCAAAGCAGCAGATCTGGTTGTCGCGGGCCAGTTGAAAAAATTCATTCCCCGTCTGCTGGAACGGGGGATACATAAACCCCCGAATTTGAATCCGCTTGCCATCCAGATCTTTGAGCCATTGAGGCATTAATTCTGGTGCTTTGAGTGTGACCGGTTCCATATTCATGACTTTGAGTAAATCAATGTCATCGTAGTTGATCAGTAACGCATTTTCAGGCTTTGTTTTGCGAAAGGAACGTTCTTTTACCAGGATTTTGACTTCGCGTGGCTCACTGGCAGCGAGCGCTTTTTTCTCCTGGTCGGTTAACGCACGGTCTTTGGGATCCGGTTTGCGAGCAACGAGTGTTGCTGTCTCTACTTGGGCCTTCTCTTCAGCTTGCATAGCCGGAGCTTGCATTGCCGGTCCCGGCTTGGTTGTGACCTGGTTTGTGGTGTTTTCAGTGGGAACAGGAGAAGCGTGGTTTGCTATTTGTTCTGGTTCCGTTAATTTTTCCTCAGGGGCGATAGCCTGATTCGTGATTGTAGGTGGTGTAGCCGCCGTCTGTTTGGATTCCTGATCGGTTTTCTGGCTGTGTTCGTCGATCGTTTCGCTGAACTGCCGGTACTCTGTCGGTTCTGACGAAGAACAGCCGGTTCCCAATACAGGCAGGCTGCTCACGGTCAGGAGGGACAAGAGAATCATGAATTGTCGGGTGGGATAATAAAGGTGGGCCAGCACGTGATCAAACTCCTGATGATCGGGTGGATGCACCAACTTCTTGACAAAGTTGATAATGGCCCAGACTGGAAATCAACCTGAGCCATTCAGAGATTAAAATAGTAATTCGGTATTCACTTTCTCAATGGAATCGGGGAGGCTGCTTCAAATGATCAATAGGCGGTCCGTGCCTGCTCAAAGTGTGTTCCCTTCAATTGATAAACGGGCTTTAATTCACCGGCCTGTGTCGGTGCTTCGGCTAAAAACTCACCCGCGATCGAGACCAGACCTGCATAAAAATTAGCACGCTGATCGCCTTGCATTTCGACCAGAATCATATCTTTGGCATCAGGCTGCCCGCCAAAGCAGCACTGGCCATTGTCTTTGACCAGAATAAAACTCTTCAGGTTCTCTGTATCACGGGTAGGATACATGTAGCCCTTGAGGAAGACGTTTTGCTTGTCCAGTTTCAGAACTTCGGGAGCAACTTGGGTGACACCATCTGTCTGGACAAAATCCTTAGAAGCAATATCACTGGCGAAATTGAGTCGCTGATATCCTTCGGGGACTTCATGCGCGTAAACAAATGACTGATAGGAAATCCCGCTGATCAGAAAGAATGCCGAGAGGGAAACTCCTGCCAGTGCGACCGTCTTTCCTCCCAACTCTCCCGCAGAGCGGTTGATGCTGAATAAACTGATCAGGGAAACAACAATCCCGCAGAGGGCAATTCCTAAGCCAATGATTCCAAACAGTGCGATGAACGAGAACAACCCCAATGCCAAGCCGACGACGGCAGTCGGAGGGACCGGTTTGTAAGAAAACTCGTCATGCGCAGGCACAACATTCTCTAAAGAGTGACTGGAGCCATCAAGAACTTGCGACATGGTGCAAGGCCTTTCAAAAATTCAACAAGAAACAGGAAAAAACAAATAAGTCAGAGGCATTCATCGCTCACGGATAGCGAATATGATCCCACTCCCTCAGAGAGCCACTTAACCCTATATCCATCATATCATGCTGAAGGGGGCAGAGCACGCCTGAATTCCTACAGAATATCAGAGAAATCAGTGAACGCAGGGTGTATGACGGTTTAATTTTCAGCTTCGGAAAAGTCAAATCATGGCTTCTCTCCGAAAACGGACCAACATGCGTCTGGATCTATAGTATATACGGTTCGGCTTTGCATTTTGTTGAAATTTTATCAATCTTAAGAATCTCAATCGCAAATTGTACGGGCGACTCTAATTTCCCCAAGCAACGTCGAATTTTCCCTTAGATCATAAGTCTTATCAAGATAAGCAATTATGACGCTGATGCAGCAAGGGCCAGGTCGACCCTGCTACAGCATCGATTTGATCTTTTTGTTCACGGGATATCCCGTTCATGCCGTTTCAATTCAGGTCACAGCAAACCGAGCCTGGAAATCAATCGCATTCCAGGCAGCTCTCAACGTCCCGTTTATAAGCATTCAGATCGGGGACTTCCAAACCTTTGGTCTTGGCACCATCATCCCAGCGCCTTAGCAATACCGCTGTATTATGAAACGGGCTGCTCTCGAATTCAGCCACTTCCTCGTCGGTCATCAAGCCACCCTGGACTTTGAAACTCCGTTGAGATGCCTGTGAGAGACCAGTGAAATATTCAGCGTCGACTGTGCAGAGATAACGTTTCGCGGGCACGTGCAGCAGGATGGGTTCGGTGACCGCTTTGCCGAAGAACGGTTCTAACTGCTGTGCACCGATCGTTTCGTGGTGCCAGTCTTCGGCCAGGAAATCATTCTGTTCGTCGTGTTCATCCATCAGGAAATGCCCGATGTCATGCAGCAGCGCGGCTGTAATCTGCTCCATTGACGCCTGACTTTCTCGCGCCAAATGGGCGGCCTGCAAGGCATGCTCCAGTTGAGTCACCGCTTCATCATAAAAACTCTGGCCGTGTCGTTGCATTAACTCAAAGAGCGCATCCACGTTTTCGCTACGGGTTTTCGTGAGAGATAAAGTGTCGCACAATGAGATATCGAGATTTTCTTTCATGCTTGCTCCGCAGGTTTTCCGTCAAAATGTCCGATTTTACTGATTTTCAGTTTTTCGTCGCTGGTTTGTCCGATTTCAGCGAGCGAACGTCGTTTGTCAGCGTAGTATTCCTCGCGTAGATCTCCTTCCGCAGCAGCGTTGTATGTCAGATACAGCGTGCGCCGAGGTTCCTGTGTGTTATTGGGAGGACTCTTGTGAGGAGCATACGAGCTGAAGAACAGGGCGTCACCCGGTTGCATCGAAACCGGTTCCCAGTTCAAGGTCAAAGCGAAATGCGGGTCGATACAGCCATGTTCATCCAGATGCAGCAAGCCTTGCTGATGCAGACCGGGTACAAAAAACAGACAGCCGTTTTCTGGCGTGGCTGTATCAATGGCGATCGAACATGTAATATGATTCTTAATGAACTCATAAGCTGGCGCGTCCTGATGAGGAGCGTAACCACCGCCGCCGGGATATTTGTAATTGATCTTCTCTTTGTAGAGCACGGCAGGCTCACCCATTAATTGACCGGCGTTTTCAATAATCTTGCCCTCGGTCAGTAATTGTCGAATGCCAGTGTGATAGTCTAAAATATATTCCGTTCGTGCAGGGCGCACACCAAAAGGCGTCTGTTCGAAATGATGCATCCATTGATCGTCACTCGCAGGCCACTCGCTGATTTCCTCGACCCACTCGCGCAGATTCTCGGTCTCCGTTGGTGTAAGAAATCCGGGGAGTTTCAAATAGCCCGCAGATTCCCAGGTTTTGAGTTGTTCTGGTAAAATGGTTGTTTTCATTATAATACACCTGTGTTCGTACCAAGTCTTGGTTCTGTTTCGAGTTCAAATGGTTCTGGTAAGGGGGCTTCGCTGACGATCTGTTTTTGACGGAAATACAAGACAACCACTACCGTTCCGGCAATGGAAACGGGGGAGATGATCAATGCGAGCCAGAAAAGCAGCGACACAAAATCGAGGTTCTTTTCAAAGACGAGATTAACAACCGCCATCAACACAACGGTGCTCATGTAGCCCGCAAAATCTCCCAGGTAGAGTAGGTAGCCGACATTGCTTTTGTCTCGCAGCATGGCGATCACACGCTCATAGATGGTTGTATGGAACAGCACATAAGGCACATACAGGCTGATACCAATCAAAACCATAAACTGAAATGCCGCCTCTTCCGTCCAGTTGGTCGTTCCCCAATAAAATAGTGTGGTACCCAGGGCGCAGCTGAATCCGAGTCCGACCATCAACATGCCAATCTTGAACGCACGATAGTTGGCACCAATAAAAACAACCACCGAACTGAGTGCTACGACAGCAATCGCGACCAGCATTTCCGATTGGGCAAAGATTTCTGGTTTTTCGATACCAAAACCGGACCAGATCTCAGCAGCATAATCATCGCGCACACTCCGAAATATCGTGAGTAACACCATGAGTAGGATCAAGACGGTCAACCCCAGCGCATTCCGGGAAAAAAACTGGCGACGTTCTGCACCATTAAAGGGAGATCGTTTTGAGCGGGCCGTCACATCTAATTCGCCGGGTGGCGGAATCTGTTGCAACATCCAAACCCCGATCAAGAGAGGGAGCCAGAATAAAGCACCAGTGAGAAACGGCATCCAAAACTCGGTAACGCCATAGTCTTGCATCAAGATGGCACCAACCGTTTTGACAGTGCCAGATGCCATGATGAAGCTGGCACACAGCCCGGCTGCCATCGCTTCGGTCACGCGCCGCCCTTCGAGAAACGCGAAGACACAGCCAAACACCATCCCCAGCGGTAAACCATTACAAAACAGAAAAACGGGTTTCAGCCAATAAGGGGCGACCGCATACGGGAGTAAGGCAAGATGTGCGATGCCAATCATTCCCAGTATCATCATTGCGCGTCGATTGGGCGTCATTTCAGAAATGACTTTGATGCCGATAAATTTGGAAAGCGCGTAACCACTCACTTGCGCGAACAACAGGATTACTTTGTAGCCGATGCCCCAGTAAACAACGTCTTCATACTGCGCGACCGTAAATGGTTTGCGAAACGCATACATGCAGAAGTAAGTCGTAAAAGCCGCCACCACAGACCACGCGGTCAAGAGACCTCGATTGCTTTGCTCCAGACGCGTCGAGATATACTCTGATTGAAATTGCATGCGACGACAGTACTCAAAGTGGTAATATCAAAAAATACCCTGAGTATTGTAGAGGCACTGTATGAAGTGCCGGTGAGCGACATGTGAATACTGGATGAAGAGCGCGCATGAACTGCGCACCTTGAACATCAGGTTAAAAGTTTTGATGAGTGATAATAGTCAGTCACTCAAAGTGCTGGCAACGTCGGTGCGGTAGGCGGTCATTGCCGGGATGAATCCGACCAGAGATGCTAACACAACCAGAATCGGCAGCAGAATCAACTCCACGGAACTGAAGGCGAACGGATTAATCAGTAGACCGCTACGGGCTTCGATAATCGGAGCTGCGATGCAGACCAGCCCGTGACCAAGGATGATTCCCAGGATACCACCGCCGAGACAGAGCAGTACCGATTCGGAAAGAATGATCGTAAACACCGCGGTGCGGCCTGCGCCCAGAGCACGCATGATGGCGATTTCGCGTTTGCGATCCGACATCGAATTGTAAATGCTGACAAAAATACTCACGCCGGAGACGAGAATAATCAGAGAGGTCAGTACAACCAGCATGGTACGTATATTGCCCACAATGTTTGTCATGAGCCAACTGATTTGTTGAATCGGATTGACGGCCATCGCTTGATTGGCTTCTTGCAATTCAGACTGGAACTTGATTGTGGTAAATCCACGCAAGCGGTCTCCCTTCATCTGCACTAGAATCGCGGTGACTTCTTTCTGGGCATCGGGAACTTCATGGTCATGACCGGAATGATCGTGGCCGCTGTGATCATGAGCCGCATTTTCTTTCATCAGTGCTTTGAGCTTTTCTTCGTCGATTTTTTCTCCAAAAAATGCAGCTTCCCGCCTCAGTGCCTCATCCAGTGGTTTTTCATGCCCGGAAACCTGATAAAATCCGCGCAGATTGACGAAGACCGTCCGATCATTGGGGGTTCCTGTGGGGGCCAGAATGCCGACGATTTTGAATTTTTCATCATGCACGTGTCCCATTTCTGCAGAGCCGTGAATCAGTTGAAATTCGTCGCCCATCTTCCAGTTATTTTGTTTTGCGACCACAGATCCAATCACCGCATCCCAGGTGCCCGGCAGGAACTTGCCATCCTTGTTGATCCGAAAATGACGACCGGGAACATATTCTAGTGCGAAGTAACGCGGAATGGTGCCGACAATTGGAAAGCCACCTGTTTGTGTCACATCGCCAATGGCAAACGGAATCGCTTCTTCGACACGCGGGTCTTTTTTCAATTCGGTGTAGTAGCGGTAAGGCAGATTCTCAATCGGCGCTCCCACGCGAAAAACGGTACTCAATACCAGCTGCAGCTTGCTGCCTTGCGCGCCGACAACGAGATCGTAACCACTGGCTGTCTGGTTAAACATGCGGTCAATCACGCTGTTGATGACCAGAACGGAAACCATGAGTGTGACACCCAAGGCAACACTCAAAGCCGTCAACAGAGAGGCCAAGCGACGTTGTCGGATACTTTTCCAGGCAATAGTCAGAGTATTCATAGTGGAGATTTACTTCGTTTACTGAAGAATAAAAGATGAAGGACATCAACCAAAAATCATCAGAACTAAACTTTGGCGTGGACTTTATTGAACTCGGTCAGAGTTTCCACGCGGTCAAACTGCTTGGCCACTTCCTGTGAGTGAGTGACTAACAGCATCGAAATCTGATTCTGAGCACAGGCATCGCGCAACAGATGCAGGATCGTTTCCTGATTGGCAAGATCCACGTTCGCCGTCGGCTCGTCGGCTAGTAACAGTTTCGGCTGATTCGCCAGTGCGCGGGCCACCGCCACACGCTGCTGTTCTCCGACCGACATCTGTTTCGGAAGATGATGCAATCGATGTTCCAGGCCCACCAGCGCTAACAGTTCTTTGGCGCGGTCGCGGTTCGGCTTTTTGCGGGAAAAACTCATTCCTAGCAGGACATTTTCCAAAGCGGAAAAAGCGGGTAACAGGTTGAATGTCTGGAACACAAATCCGATTCGCTCGGCTCGAAACCGGTCGCGGACGACTTCTGCCATCGAAGCGATCTCAGTGCCGGCAATCGTGACTTTGCCGCTGTCAGCCGCTGTGATGCCGGCGATGACATTCAACAGGGTTGATTTTCCCGAACCGCTCTCGCCAATCAGCACGACCTGTTCATTTTCTTTCAGTTCGAATCGCTCAATATCCAGAATGGGGAGCGTGGAACCATCGGGCTCCTTGTAACACTTTTTTACATTTTCCAGCAGCAGTGACATACTGACCTCGTTTGTAAAATCTGAGAATGCAGGCCCGGTATCCCGGGAGTCGATCTCTGTGATTGTTTTTGCAAATGTTATGCAATAAGCGTGCTGATGACTAGTGTAGTTTTGACAAAACTTTCTAATTATTCCCGATCTGGGGCCATGTGTGGATGGCCTTAAATAATTATTAATATATGACTTACGTCTCCGGATACACAAGTGAAATTAATCAGGATCGCCGTAGGCTTAATTCGGTGAATTTGTTATAGTTCCGCCTCTCTGATTTTAACCGAACTGTGTGTGCATTGTGAATCAAGGATGATGACAAGATGCGATATCGTAAACGGGGCCGATTAATAACACCCTTTCGTATTTTTATTGTAGCGGTCTTGGGCGTTTTGGGGACTACCGCCTGGAAGTATGAGTGGATTCCGCTCCAACTGGGCAGCGCGCCAACGGGCAACCTAAATGATACAGCGCGTCAAGCGGTATCAAAGGCGGGCAAGAATCAGGCGGCTCCAGAATATGTAGAGCCAGTTTTAGAGCAAGAGACAATCATCGCCCAGTCAGAACCCCCAGCAGAAGAATTGACTCAGGGGAACGACAATCAGCGCTCCTATCAGAGCAGAGACATCGAAATTCCTCGGATTTACAAGCGGACATTGACAGGCGAAATTGTCGAGACAGCACCCGAGATCGATTCTCCTGTTCATGACGCGATGGAACCCCAACAATTCAAAGGCTCTGCACAGCCTTTAGCCAGAGAGCAGAAGTCGGCTTCTCCTCAACAGGCAACATTCGGTGGCAGTGCACCCAGGCAACTGAACGCACCGGAAGGAATCAAACGTGCCAGCGCGCCCGTCATTAAGACAGCCAAACATGCCAGCTATCAAGAAAAAGTCGGCGGAGATCCGTCACAGGATGCGGCTCCAGACTTGATTGCCATCGATCAGTTAATCCAGCAGCGAAAAATTATCGATGCGCACAAGAAACTTTCCAAAATCTACTGGGATCAGCCTGACCTGTATCCGGTAATCAAATCGCGCATTGATGAGACAGCGCGGATGATTTATTTTTCGCCTCAACCGCATTTCATGACACCTTATGAAATCGAGCCCGGCGATCAACTGAGAAAAGTGGCCACACAGTATAAGATCACCTGGGAATACCTGTCGAAGCTTAATCAGATTGATCCAAAGAGAATCAGGCCGGGACAGAAGCTGAAAGTCATCAAAGGACCGTTCTCGGCGTTTATCGATTTAAGCGATTTCACTTTGACCATCCATGCACACGGGTATTTTGTGAAACGCTACGCCATTGGAACCGGCAAAGATCATTCGACGCCCACCGGAAAATTCCATGTCAAAGATAAGCTGGTTGATCCAACATATTATGGTCCAGACGGAGTGATTGCCAATGATGATCCTACAAATCCGCTAGGCGAACGCTGGATTGATATCGGCGACAGTTATGGCATTCATGGCACAATTGACCCGGCTTCAATCGGCAAAGCAGAGTCCAAAGGCTGTGTGCGAATGCTGAATGAGCATGTCGCCGAAGTCTATGATCTTCTGGGAGTGGGATCAGAAGTTGTGATTCGCCCCTGATTTTCTGCCGAATCTTGAACGCTTTCCATTCTTTGTCCATGGGGCTGTTTGAATGTTGAATTCCAGCCTGTAGAATACGTGTGGCTGAGCCAGCCGTAACCGTTTGCAGGGTTGGTTCTTCATTATCAGAACACACATTCAGGGTAGAGAAGAGAGCATTCATGTTTGATCGGGAAAAGCTGATCGAGTTGTTTCGAGAGCGCGCGTTAAAATTCGGGGATTTCACACTCGCTTCGGGAAAGAAAAGCAGTTATTACCTCGACGGAAAACAGGTGGTACTGCATTCACATGGGCTGCGGCTGGTGAGTGCTGGCCTGTTGGAAATGCTTGCTGATGTCGAATTTGATGCCATCGGCGGTATGTCGATTGGCGCCGATCCAATTGTCGCCGGTGTGCTGGCGGTTGCTGCCGAGCAGGGAAGATCTTTGAATGGATTCATGGTCCGCAAAGAACCCAAAGGGCATGGCACCAACAAATTCGTCGAAGGCCCCGTACAGCCAGGCGACAAAGTCGTAATTGTAGACGACGTGATTACCACAGCCGGTAGTGCTTTGCTGTCCGTCGATCGTGCTGAAGAATTTGGTTGTAAGGTCGTGCAGGCAATTGGAGTCGTCGATCGTTTGCAGGGAGGCGCTGCCAATTTCGAGAAACGCAATATTCCCTTCAAAGCGTTATTAACAATCGAGGATTTCGGAATCGCACCACCTGCAGAAGATGCGTAAGCGTTGTAAGACATTTGAGCTTTGATGAAAGAGAGTCTCCGAATGACAAATTCCATCCGTTATGATGATTCAGCAGCCCGCCTTTTGATTGATAATAAATGGTATGAAACACTGCAGCCCGCTCTGATTGCAGCCCGCGAAGAGATGCAGCAGGATATCAAACTGTTGGGAACCGACCAGATTCCAGTCAGCAAACAGCCGCTTGACGCAGGTTTTCAGAATCTGCCACAGCAGTTGCTAGACGAATATGATGCAAAAAAAGGCGAAAGTCTGCTGGGAAGAATCGAGGCCAAAGCACAGGAACTTCGTGAGCAGTCCGATCGTTTCGTTGTGTTGGGTATCGGTGGTTCCTACATGGGAATGCGGGCGTTGTTCGAAGCCGTCTGTCATCCCTGGCACAATGAACTCACCCGCGCGCAGAGACAGGGGGTACCCCGTCTCTATTTCGAAGGCAATAATGTTGACAACGATTCGGTCTCTGCTCTGCGCGGATTACTGCAAACGAGTTGTGAGGATCCCAACGATGTATTACAGCGTTGGAGTCTGACCGTCATCAGTAAATCAGGGGGAACTCTGGAAACGGCGGTTGGTTTTCGTTTATTCCGCGAAGCCCTCGAAGCATATTATGGCGCGGATTCTGAAAAGAGCCGTTCTTTGGTCGTGCCGATCACGGGGCTGGAAGGCAAACTGCGCAACTTTTCCAATGAGAAAGGTTACTCCAGCATCTTTCCGATACCCGACAATGTCGGCGGACGTTTTTCGGTTTTCACTGCGGTCGGACTCTTTCCCGCTGCCGTGATGGGGCTGGATCTAAAGCAACTGCTGCAAGGGGCAGCCGACATGACGCGTCGATTTCTCTCTCAACCAATGGGCGACAACCCAGTTTTGGATTACACGGCGACCTGTCACCTGTTTGAAAAAGAGAAGAACGTCTCGATCCGTATTCTTTCTACCTGGGGCAAACGTCTCGAAGCGTTGGGGCTCTGGTACGATCAGCTATTGGCAGAAAGCCTGGGGAAAGAAGAAAAAGGGGCGACTCCGTTGACGGTCGTGAATACCCGAGACCTGCACAGCCGGGGACAACAGCACCAGGAAGGGGCCCTCGATAAACTGATTACGAATGTGATTGTTGAACGTGGCGATTCTGAATCGGTTGCAGTACCGGTCGTGCCCGAAAACGAAAATCAGGATCAACTAAACAAACTGCAGGGGAAAACCATTCCCGACATTCTTTCTGCCGCCATCGAAGGGACAAATCGGGCTTATGCCGACGCAAATCGTCCCACGGCTGATTTGATTCTGCCTTGTCTGGATGAATATACCATCGGACAGACGTTGCAGATGATGATGCTGGCGACGGTGCTGGAAGGACGATTGATCAACATCAACCCCTACGGTCAGCCCGGAGTGGAAGCCTACAAAAAGAACATGCAGGATGTTTTGAATCGCTGATACAATTTCCAGGCTCCTGCAGTCAGGAGCCTGATTGTTTCTTGAGATTCTGAGTGGAACGACCGAACGAGATCACTCTGTTCCGGGGATTTGCTGGTTTTTGTCGATCGGAACCCCGATCATCTGGCCGCTGAAGACCATTTTACCTTCAACCAGTCCCTGGAAGTTGAACTCAGCCCGCTTGCCGGCACGAATCCGCGCCAGTTGTGCCATAATGACCAGCCGTTGATTCGGGTAGACAGGGTAGCGAAAACGAACATCGTTCATCCCGCCAAAGCCCAGGAAGTCGCCGCCGAGCAACTTGAATTTTCGGGCATAAAAACCAGCCAGCTGTGCCGAACATTCACAGAGAATTACGCCCGGCATCAAGGGGAAATCGGGCATATGGCCACGGACCCAGAATTCATCTTCAGTGACATCTTTAAAGCCAACAATACCGTGCTTTTCATTGTCGATATGAACAATCCCCGAGAGTTGTTCCATCTCAAATCGCTGAGGATTAATTTCCCTGATGTCTTCGATTCCGAACAAAGGGTTCTCAAAATCAAAGTCAATTCCACCGTAAAGCAACTTGGGAGGCATGGTCTCTTTTCTCCAAAAGGGGCATCATTATGAATAGCCCTTGTTCCCTGGCACGGGCTATCATCAAACTGAGATGATTTTGACTGGGCAAATATTGTGATTACCTGCGATCTACGAGGCAATGTAGGTTAAATAGTGCTGGTAAACCCGTGATCTTAGCAAAATTAGTAGCATTTGTTAATCGAGGATTTCAGCTAATTGGCTTAAATTAGTGATCAATCTGTCAGGTTTTAGATCAGGATCTCTGACTTCTTCTTTACTTGCCTGCATCGAAAGCGAATCTCCGGCAAACAAAACCGTTTTGATGCCAAAACGTTTCGCGACTGCCAGATCATCATGAATGCGGGTTCCGACATGCAGGATTTCCTGCGGCGAAATATTTAACTGCTCGAAACGCTCGATCAGTTTCTCGTACAGAGACGCCGATGGTTTGCGGACCCCTTCGCGATAGGAAAAGCAGAAGCATTCCTGGGTGAAGAGTTCAGAAAGCGGCGGCAGTGTACCCTGTGAGCTCAATCCCCGCAATACGTGAACCAGCGTGAAAGGCTGTGCATCCGCAAACAAAGCGACTTTCTTGCTTCGCGCACTTAACTGACAGAGTGTGGCCAGTGCCTGGGGCATCGGCTGCTGACCCTGGAGAGAGGCATGGAAGAAGTAAGCCACTTTCAGGCTGAAATCATCCAGGCTCCCATAAAATGATTCTTCGAATGTATATTCGTTTTTCTGCAGACGAACGATCAGTTGTTTCCAGAGTTCGACCGAGTTGATTTCCGGTTTTTCTCCTTTCGGTACTTTCTGCGAGATTTGCTGGTCTTCCAGCAGGTTTCGATATTGGGACAGCATGTATTCCCAGGGAGCCCCTGGCTTGCGTGACATGCTGTTCCACATGTTGAATTCTTTAATCGTTTTGTCGAGGGCAATCTGCATTCGCAGTTGCTGCTCGTGATCTAATAACAAACTACCATCAGAAATATGAAGCAATGTCCCGTAGACGCTGAATGTGACTGCAGCGATTCCCCTTAAAGGCTTTAAATAGGGGGTTGCTTTTGGCGTGACCAGTTCTGGAGCGGCAGGCCAGATCAGGTCATCACGATTTGCTAACCATTCAGCATATTCTTGGAGAGACTGCGCCATAGCAATTGAAACTTTTCCGTATTGTTGAGGTATTCAATAATCAGATGGTTGGAATGAGGAGAATCAACTCTGGTCAACAGCAGGATTCAGTGAAAAGAAATCTACCGATCGTCATGATCCGTAAACCTTTCCTCAATCAAATAGAACAACCGAGATGCCTGAAGATATCGCTGAACGTGTTCTGATCTTAGACCAGACATCGATCAGAGAGCAAGCGAAAAACCAGATTTCAGCGGACATTCAAGCAGGGTGATCCAGCCGGGAATTATTGAAATGGTGCCAACACAAACCGGTATAACTGACGTAATGGATTTGACAGATCCAAACCAATGAACCCGAGACAGGTTGCTGATGTCATAACGGTTATCCGCCCCTTTCGAACGAACCAGGTGGAAAAAAGGCAGAATCCTGCGCGAAAAATTCAAGTCACTCAATAAATTTGGTTCATATCTTAAGTATTTGCCAGAAGTGTATTAAGTGCCTGAATTATAGTGGATTACAGCATAATATTCCGCACAGTTGATTCTTCCCCGTCAGCTATTCCCAGCCTCTCTGTCGCTACGGCAGTCTCCCTTGTCAAAGAACTTAAAGTCCTCACGCTAATTTCGTCGATGCAATTAGGGCAGACGGTTGAAACCGGAAAGACGTA
>TARA_R110002095_G_scaffold12631_5_pt1 | contig 79195 bp, 68 predicted proteins | sample TARA_R110002095 | Tara Oceans TARA_R110002095 (sample SAMEA4397255) | marine metagenome | biome: Polar Biome; feature: [SRF] surface water layer (ENVO:00010504); material: water (ENVO:00002006), including particulate matter (ENVO:01000060) such as... | depth 5 m | reverse complement strand
CAAAGGTCCCAAATGTTTTGATGACGGACACGATGCACAATCCGAGCTTGGATTGGTGCTACAAGACGGAGCCGGATACCGGCTTGAACGGACGCAGTATCGACTGGCCGCGCGGCAAGACGCTTGGTGGTTCGAGTTCGATTAATGGCCTGCTCTACGTTCGGGGTCAGCACGCCGATTACGATCATTGGCGACAACTGGGGAATGCGGGCTGGTCGGCGGCGGATGTGCTGCCGTATTTCAAACGTTCGGAAAATCAGGAACGGGGTGAAGATGACTTTCACGGCCACGACGGCCCCCTTGCCGTTTCTGATATGCGCGTCGAACGCGACATCTGTTCTGCGCTGATCGCTGCAGCGGAAGAACTTGGCATTCCCAGAAATCAGGATTTCAACGGCGCCACCCAAGAAGGTGCCGGCTATTATCAGATGACGGCCAAGAATGGTTTCCGCTGCTCGACGGCGGTCGGCTACCTTAATCCGGTGCGTGGCCGCCCCAACCTGCACATCATCACCCATGCCCATGCTGAGAGGTTGCTGTTCAAAAAAGGTGAGGAACGAGCCATCGACGGCATTCAATTCTTGGTGAAGGGAAAGCACAAACAGGCGACATTGCGGGCCGGCGGCGAAGTCATTCTCAGCGCCGGTGCCATCGGGTCGCCGCAAATTCTGCAGGTGTCAGGAATCGGTCCGGGGGCGCTTCTTCAGGGGCTCGACATTCCCGTCCGCCATGCGTTGAAAGGGGTCGGCGAAAACCTTCAAGACCATCTGCAAATCCGCCTCGTCTATGAAGTTAACGTGCCGACGCTGAACGACGAGATCAACAATATCTTCCGACGCGGGCTGATCGGATTGAAGTACGGCCTTTTCCGCACCGGTCCGATGGCCATGGCCGCGAGTCAGATTGGGATTTTTGCAAAGACACAAAAAGAAATGGAAACGCCGGATATCCAATTTCACTTTCAGCCGCTCAGCGCGGACAAGCCAGGCGTCAAGATGCATCCATTTTCCGGCATGACGATGTCCGTCTGCCAACTGCGCCCGGAAAGCCGGGGACGAATCGTTATAAAGTCACCCGACTCGCATATTTATCCGGAAATTCATCCGGGCTATTTGTCCGCAAGAAAAGATCAGGAGACGGCAGTCGCGGCCATCAAACTTGCACGCAGTCTGACTGAAACGTCCGCTCTGGCGCCCTTCATCGTGGCAGAACGAGCGCCCGGCGCCACGATTACCGACGATCAGGAGATACTTGAAGTCGCCCGCAATCTCTCACAAACCATATATCATCCAACGAGTACATGCCGAATGGGCAGCGATCCCATGTCCGTTGTCGATGAACGACTCCGCGTCCATGGAATCCAGGGCCTGCGCGTCGTCGATGCGTCCATCATGCCGACAATCGTATCGGGCAACACCAACGCCCCGACGATTATGATTGCGGAAAAAGCGTCCGACATGGTCATTGCCGACCATTCAGCGGTCCGCTCGATGGGCCCCGCCTGATCGACTCCAAGGGCTACGTTCTTGATATATCGGCATATTCTGCTGCGGTGAATATATCTCGTACGACAGCGCGTCGTACTTTGAATGAATGGCAAACGGACGGACATGTGGTGCTTGAGCGTATCGGTCGTAAGACCATCGTGCACATGACAGATCAGTCGCGTCGTCGTTTAGAGAATTTTGCCGCGAACCACAATAAGCGTTGAATTTAGGTTTTTCGCAGCACGCACGTGGGTCAGTTTTCAGCATCAAACTCGCTGTGGTAATCGACAATACGCTGGACTTCATTTTTGGCGCCGACGATTACCGGAACCCGCTGATGTAGGCTGGTCGGGCAGACATCCAAAATACGTCCGCGCCCTGTCGAGGCCATGCCGCCCGCTTGTTCGATGATGAACGACATCGGGTTGGCTTCGTACAACAGGCGCAAACGGCCGCCTTTGTCGCGAATTTTCTCGTCCAGCGGATACATAAACACCCCGCCCCGGGTGATCAGTCGATGCACATCGGCGACCATGGCGGCGACCCAGCGCATGTTGAAGTCTTTGCCGCGCGGCCCGTTGGCACCTTCCAGGCATTCGTCGATATAGCGCTGGATCGGCGGTTCCCAATGACGGCGGTTTGATGCGTTGATCGCGAACTCTTGGGTATCGACGGGGATCGTGATGTCGGGGTGGGTCAGAATGAACTCGCCGACGTCCGGGTTCAGCGTAAATCCGTTGACGCCGTTGCCGGTGGTCAGAACCATCATGGTTGCCGGACCGAACAGCACATAGCCCGCGCACAGTTGGCGATTGCCGGGCTGCATGAAATCGTTCGAAAGCTGGTCATCATGTTCGTCGGGTGCACGCAAAATCGAAAAAATAGTGCCCATCGGGCCGTTCACTTCGATGTTAGATGATCCATCAAGCGGATCAAAAATCAGCAGATAGTTGCCTTTTTTGAGGCCGGACGGCACCGGATAAACATCGACCATTTCTTCCGACGCCATGGCAAACAAGTTGCCGCCCCGCTCACACCAACTGATCGCCAGTTGGTTGGCCAGTACGTCGAGCTTCTTCTGGTCTTCGTCTTGTACGTTGACGCCGACAGTCGAGCCGAGTTCACCGCTCAGCGAACCTCGCCGCACCAAATGTGAAATCGCCTTACACGCCGAAGAGACATCGCCCAAAAGCGAGGTAAACTCGCCGGTGGCGCCTGTGATCTGCGTCTGCTGACGCATGATGAAATGCTTAAGTGTCGTTCTGTAAGACACGTTTCCCCCGCTCTTTTATTATTGTCGTGCGTTCTATGGCTTTGGGCCACCCTGTCATTATGACAGCCATATTGTGCTTAGCACAGCGGCACCAATGCGCCAACGCGCAAAGGACCGCTAGGTCTCGTCAAAAAGATCAAAGGCCGTTAAAGCCCGTTGATACGATGCGTTTATTGCGGGGATCGACGATCACAGCGCCGACCTTGGTCGATGGGTCTTTTGACCACTGCGCAATAAACGCAGCCAATTCCATAAAGCGCTGATCCCATTTGGCGCTGTGTTGCTCCGGCTCTTTTCTTGCCATCCCGATTCCTCGCTTAGGCGCGTGCGGCGTCTTCGATGTGCAGTTTTACCCGAGTGCGACCCTGCCATGTATCGGCTTTGATGCGGCCGGCGACATGCATGGTTTGATCTTTTGCCTGCATCAACAATTGGCCGAGCGGCGTCCCCATCGCCCGAAATGCAATGCCGTCCAGAGAGCCTGAGCCTGCACCCGCATTAAACGTGCAGCGCACATGATCTTTGCCGACGATATCCGAAAACGCGAGCCGCACGTCCATCACGGCGAACCTCGGCTCCGGATTGCCGGGCCCAAACGGTGCCAAGCGCGCAATTTCTTCTGCAAGTTCAACGCTGACACCGCGCACCGATAGCGTACCGTCGATCTTAAACGTAGGCTTGGTGCCGCTTGCACCGGATTGTTGCGCAATCCGGTCCGCAATGAAGGCAGCAAAATCTTGTAGATGCTCGGCGGCGACGGTAAAGCCACCCGCCATCGCGTGCCCGCCGCCTTTGATCAGCAAAGATTTTTGCCGGGCCGCAATGATCGCGGCGCCCAGGTCGACACCAGGGACAGAGCGTCCTGACCCGGTGCCCGTTGCACCGTCCAAGGCAATCACGCAGGCCGGGCGACCATATCGCTCAACCAGGCGGCTGGCGACGATGCCGACCACGCCCTGGTGCCATCCCTCACCTGCGACGACGACCGCTGCGCCGGGCTCGCCCGTGCGTTCGATTTGTTGCAGGGCTTGTTCAAAAACATTGGCTTCGATCTCGCGCCGTTCGGCATTCAAGATATCGAGCTTCGCGGCAATTGCATTGGCTTCGGCGGTGTTTTCGGTGCGCAGCAAGGTCGCGCCCAAATCTGATTTTCCAATGCGCCCGCCGGCATTGATCCGGGGGCCGAGCACGAATCCGAGATGATAGCTTTGCGGTGCTTCGTTGACGCCGGCGACATCGCCCAGTGCAACTAAACCGGTGTTGCCTCGCTTCGCCATCACTTTGAGCCCCTGCGTCACGAACGCCCGATTCAGCCCCTCGAGTTTGACGACGTCACACACGGTGCCGAGCGCAACCAAGTCCAACAAGCGGGTCAACACAGGTTCGGGCCGCGCATCGGTCCAATGCCCAAGCCCCCTGAGCACACGATTGACGGCGACCACCAACAAGAATGCGAGCCCTGCTGTGCATAATGTGCCGTATTTGCCGTCCGCATCCAGCCGGTTCGGATTGACCATCGCCAGGACGTCGGGTAAGCGCGGCTCGGCGGTGTGGTGATCGATGACGATGACGTCGAGGCCGATATCCTTGGCCGCTGTCAGAGCATCGAACGACGTGGTGCCGCAATCCAATAGGATAACCAGCTTGGCGCCCTCGTCGGCCAATTGCTGCATGGCTTCGGCGCTTGGACCATAGCCTTCGGTCATGCGGTCTGGGATATAGACTCTGGGCTCGGCGCCGGCGTCCCGTAAAAATCGCGCGGTAACGGCAGACGACGTTGCACCGTCTACGTCATAGTCGGCAAATAGGGCAATTTTCTCGCCATGGATCAGCGCATCCGCAATTCGGTCTGCGGCTTTGTCCATATCCAACAGCCGGCTCGGGTCCGGTAAAAGGTCTTTCAGGGTCGGGTTGAGGAATGCTTCGGCGTCATCGATATTGATGCCCCGGGCTGCCAAAACGCGGGCGATGATTTCCGGCAATCCTAGGCCTTGCGCAAGTGTCAGCGCGGCGCGCTCGTCGGCGTCCGTCATCACCCAGCGGCGATCGGTTACCGAGCGTACGACGAGGTCTTCGATGGCTGGGCCGGCCTCAGCCGACAGGCTGGCGGCGGGTGAAGTCATGATGGGTCTCTATATAGCGGTATGTCCCGGTGACAGAGCGCACGACCACCGATTGGCTGGTTGCACCGGCGACGGTTTTATCGACGCCCTTCAGCATGGCGCCATAAGTAACGCCAGTCGCAGCAAAGGTGACATTGCCGCCTGCCATATCCGTTTCGCTGTAAATGCGATCAAAATCTTCGATGCCCATCTCATTGGCGATGGTACGGTCTTCGTCGCGGCGCGCGATTAAGCGTGCCTGCATACGTCCACCGAAGCCGCGCAAGCCTGCAGCCCCTAATACGCCCTGCGGCGCACCACCGATGCCGAGATACATATCGATGCCACCTTCGGGCAGCGCAGATCCGATCACACCTGACACGTCGCCGCCTAAGATCAGCCGTACACGTGCGCCGGCATCGCGGACTTTTTCCAGCAACACACTGTGGCGTGGTCGATCCAGCATACACACGACCAAGTCAGAAACGGGCACACCTCGGCATTCTGCGAGTGCCTTAAGGTTCTCGACGGGTTCGCGCTCGAGATCGATCACGCCGTCGGGCACACCTGGGCCGACGGCAATTTTGTCCATATAAATCTCAGGTACCTTTAAAAAGCCCCCACCCTCGGCCATCGCCACGGTGGAAATCGCGTTTGGACCGCCACGGGCGACGATGCTGCTGCCTTCTAAGGCGACAATTGCGACGTCGACTTGCGGGCCGTGGCTATTGCCAATTTTCTCACCGATGAAGAACTGATCGCATTCACTCTTGCGGCCTTCACCGACGCAAATCGTGCCGTCGATGTTCAGCGACGCAAATAATCGATGCGCAGCGCTTATGGCGGCAAGGTCTGCGGCTTTCTCGTCACCGGACCCCATGTGTCCAGCTGCCGCCAAGGCGGCGGCCTCGGTCACGCGGACCAATTCCAAAGATAGATTGCGATCTTTTGCTACAGGTTCTGACATGGTCATATTGTGCCGATATCGAGCGTTAAGCGAAAGCCGGAACTGCCAAGTTGCCTTGGAGCATCGATAAACTTTGGAAAAAGGCGTCGCTTGACGTGCCCGAAGTCCAAATTTCTACGTAAACAGGCATATTGCGCGCTTTAAAACGTTTCGATTCGGATCACTACCGGTGGCTCGACCACGGCATCCATCGCGGTAATTTGTTCGATGGTGTTGCGCAACGCGCCCTCATCGGTTTCGTGCATGGTCATGACGACCGGCACGATCTGGTCCGGATCGCGGGAGCGTTGCAGAACGGATTCCATGGAGACGTTATGATCGGCAAGGGCGCGTGAGATATCAGCGAACACGCCAATGCGATCGACGACGTTAAAGCGGACGTAATACGCGCCGTAATGCTGGCTCATATCGCGCGTCGCGGTATCGGCCAACTGTGCGACAGGCACGCCGAACAACGGCACCCGGGCGCCGCGTGCAATATCAATGATGTCGGCGATCACCGCAGAAGCTGTCGGCCCACCGCCGGCGCCACGGCCTTCGTGAAATACGGTGTCGACGAAGTCGCCATCGGCGACAACGGCGTTATATGAGCCTTCAACGTGGTTAATCGGGGCATCGATCGGCACCATGCACGGGTGCACCCGCTGCTCAACCACACCGTCATTCATCGACGCGATACCCAGCAGCTTAATGCCGTAGCCAAGCTCCTCAGCGAATTCTATATCGATGGAGGTGATGGCACGGATGCCTTCGATGTGAATGCCGTCAAAATCAACTTTGGTGCCGAATGACAGGGCCGATAAAATCGCCAATTTGTGCGCGGTATCTATACCGTCGACATCGAACGTCGGGTCGGCCTCGGCAAACCCAAGCTTTTGTGCCTCTTCGAGCACGTCTTCAAAGCTGCGCCCGGTGTCGCGCATTTCGGTGAGGATATAATTACATGTCCCGTTCAAAATGCCATAGACGCGCGTCACCGCATTCGCAGCCATGCCTTCGCGGAGGCTTTTTAAAATCGGGATACCACCGGCGACGGCGGCTTCACAATAAAGTGCTGCGTTGTTCTTTTCGGCCAGCGCCGCAAGCTCATTGCCGTGATGTGCGATCAGCGCCTTGTTGGCTGTCACAACGTGTTTTCCGGCGGCTAATGCGTTTTCGACGAGAGCCTTCGCGACGCCGTCAGAGCCGCCGATCAGCTCAACCACCAGATCAATATTGTCGGCGGCCGCCATCAGCGTGGGGTCGTCGTACCAATCGAAATTGTCGATGGAAAAACCGCGATCCAATGTTTTTGAGCGGGCAGAAATAGCAGTAATCTCAATTGCGCGACCGGCACGGGCTGCGATGAGGGCGCCATGTTTCTGCAGAACCTCAACCGTCCCTGCCCCGACCGTGCCGAGCCCGGCGATGCCGATGCGTAGCGGGTCCATCAGGTATCCTCTTCCTTGCCTTGATTTAAGTTTTGATCGCTCGTCGTATTGACGCCCGAGCGACGCATGAAGTTTTTGATGTTGCGCACCGCTTGGCGGATGCGTTGCGTGTTTTCAACCAAGCCGATGCGCACGAAGCCGTCACCGTATTCGCCAAATCCGATACCGGGCGCAACGGCGACATCGGCTTCTTGTAGCAATTGCTTTGTGAATTCAACCGAGCCCAAATGCGCAAACGCCGGTGGAATAGGAGCCCACGCAAACATGGTAGCCGGCGGCGGCGGGATGTCCCAACCAGCAGCCGCCAGTCCTTCAACCAAGACGTCGCGGCGCTCTTTGTAGATATTGCGGAATTCCTCGATACAATCTTGCGGGCCGTTCAGTGCGGCGGTGGCGGCAACCTGGATCGGTGTAAACGCGCCATAATCCAAGTACGACTTCACCCGCGCCAACGCGGCGATCAAGTCAGGATTGCCGACCGCAAAGCCGATCCGCCAGCCCGGCATGGAGTACGTTTTGCTCATCGACGTGAACTCGACGGCAATGTCCCAAGCTTTTGGCAGTTGCAGGATCGACGGCGGCGGGTCGTTATTGAAATAAATTTCCGCATACGCCAGATCCGACAGCACATAAATGCCATGGAAGCGGCAGAAATCGATAACTTCTTCGTAAAACTCTAACGTTGCGAGGGCTGCTGTCGGGTTGTTCGGATAGTTCAACACCAAGGCGGTCGGCTTCGGCACGCTATGCAGCACCGCGCGTTCAAGCGCTGCCATGAATTCCGGCCCCGGCGTCACGGGGATCGAGCGCACGGCGGCGCCGACGATGATAAAACCGAATTGATGGATCGGGTAACTCGGGTTCGGGACTAAGATCACGTCGCCTGGGCTGGTGATCGCCTGTGACAGGTTGGCCAAACCCTCTTTGGACCCCAACGTCACGATGGCTTGCGTATTCGGATCCACGTCGACCCCGAAACGGCGCCCGTAATAGCCGGCAATAGCCTTCCTGAGCCCCGGAATCCCGCGCGAATTCGAGTAGCGGTGAGTGCGCGGATCGTCGACCGCTTCCTTCATCTTATCAATGACGTGCTGCGGCGTCGGCAGGTCTGGATTGCCCATGCCGAAATCGATGATATCCGCACCCTCAGCCCGGGCACGAGACTTCATCTCGTTGACCTCGGCAAAAACGTACGGCGGCAAGCGCCGAATCTTATAAAAATCGCGTTCCATGATGTGATTACTTCACAGAAAGCAGCCCCGACGACAAGACCGAATTGTGTTTTCGCCCTCGCCTACGCGCATGTTTTGAGCCGGTAACCGCTTAGTTGGTGAGATAGATTTCCGTGCGCCGGTTGCCGGCTTCGCCGGATGGCATGACCTCAAGATAGATCGGCCGATTGTCACCGACGGCAGCAGTGCGAACCATATCGTCACTAATGCCAAGGCGCCTAAGCTCGTCGGCAACTTGCGCGGCCCGCTTTGCCGAGACCTGATAGTTGGTCATCTTGTGGGTGACCGGGTCCATGTTCTGGGTACGTTGGCTGGCGTGGCCAACGATGTGCACAGTGCCGCCGCGCTGCTTTTGCAGGCGTGCAACATCCGACAAAATCTGCCGATCGCGGCTATCTAAGACAGACGAGCCGTTGGAGAATAAAATCGTGGCGACACGGGTTGCCGAACCAGGTGGCAACGAGCCGGACGCCGAGCCTTCAAGACCTGGGATGTCGTTGGAGATCGACGCTTGCATACTCGACGACATGACCGTCTCAATTCCGCCCGATGACACGATCACCGTCGGCTGACCCTGCCCGTTAGACGTTAAGTCCGCCGGCAATAATGAGCCGCGATCTGCGGCCCGAGCACGAATTTCGGCAAGCTGACGGGCCAGACGATCACGCATGCCTGCATCGACACCGGACGTATCCGCGGCGGCTGTGGTCGCCGATGCTGCTGGTTGTGGTGTTGGCGTAGGCTGCGGTGCAGGCTCTGCTATGGCAACCGGTTTTGTCGGCTGTGGTGTCGGCACGCCGCTGCTGGCTTCGACCTTTGGTGCTGCGGGCGGCTCTTCTGCACCGTATAAAGAATTCTGTGCGCCGCCAGAGCCTTGGCGCTGGATGCTGTCGTCGTATTTACGACCGGCGGTGTCGGCCGCAAGGCCTTCGGTCATAGAGTCACGTGCGGCGACCTGTTGGTCGACCTGCGAAAGCTGAGGGAACTTTTCGTCGCTGCCCGGCGCTGGCGTGCCCCGCGCGGCCTGTAATTCGTTTTGTGGGTCGGTGGACGAGGGATCTTTGGCGTCGTCACCGGAAAGAGCTTCTGCCGTGGAATGATACCATTCAACCGGATTGATTGCGTCCGGGACCTTGGTACAGGCATTCAGTGCAGTTGCAAAACCGACGATCACAAACATGGTGCCTAATCGGCTTTTCATTGAGTACGTTTTTGTACGTTGGCGCGCATCGCCATCGTTTAGAATTTCCGTGTTCGCGCCCATATTGTCCTCATCCATCCCCAAAGGAAGCCCAGTTTAGCCGACCATTACTAGTTCGTATATCCCCGCGTCAGGTAGGCCGCTTCGCTATGATCTTATATTCAAACCGTTAACGAAGGAACGCGCAAGAATATACGTTGCTCGAAAAGGGTTAAATGTTTACAAACGCCGCATTGATTTGTGCGCCGCACAAAAAATACGGCGCCCCTGATGACCTAATGGTTTAAGCCCCACGTCGCGCGATCACGCGCAGTGGGTAGCATGATCGGGTGCAATGTCCAAGACTTCGTAGAGGTACTTAATGATGAACGAACAAGTTGGCGATAAGCTGAAAGACATAGACGAGTCGCAAATTTCCGAGACCATGGCAGACATTGCCGAACGCTCGCAACGCCTTGTGCAGGATTTCATCAGCCGCCATGCCGACCCGGAATCATCGTCTGAAACGGACGACCCGCTGAATATTGCGTCAGCTTTTTTGGATATGACGCAAAAGATGATGACCAATCCGCACAAGCTGGTTGAAGCCAATATGAACCTTTGGGGCGACTACATGAAGCTGTGGCAGTCGACCGCACAGCGCATGATGGGCCAATCGCCTGACCCCGTCGTCATGCCGGAACACGATGACCGCCGTTTCAAAGGTGAAGCTTGGGAAGGCGATGTCTTCGACTTCATCAAGCAATCTTACTTACTGTCGTCGAATTACCTGCAGTCCACCGTCGGCGACGTTGAAGGTCTGGACAACAAAACCCGTCAAAAAGTCGATTTCTTCACCAAGCAATATGTCGACGCCCTCTCGCCGACCAACTTCGTGATGACCAACCCGGAAGTTCTGCAGGCAACCATCGAAAGCCGCGGCGAGAATCTGGTCAACGGTCTGCGCAATTTGCTTGAAGACATGGAACGCGGCGACGGTAAGCTGAACATCAAAATGACCGATGCCGACGCGTTTGAAGTCGGAAAAAACGTTGCGACCACGCCGGGCAAGGTTGTGTTCCGCAATGATCTGATCGAATTGATTCAGTACACACCGACGACCGGTAAAGTCTCGGAAGTGCCGTTGCTGATCTGCCCGCCGTGGATCAACAAATTCTATATTCTCGATCTCCGCGAAAAGAACTCGTTCATCAAGTGGGCGGTCGAGCAAGGCAACACCGTGTTCGTGATCTCGTGGGTGAACCCGGATCGCGATTTGGCGATGAAGACGTTTGCTGACTACATGTTTGAGGGCCCACTGGCCGCCATCGACGCTATTCAAAAGGCGACCGGTGCCGAGCAAGTGAACGCCATCGGTTACTGCATCGGCGGTACACTGTTGGCGACCGCACTTGCTTATATGGCGGCGAAAAAAGACAAGCGCATCAAAACCGCGACGTTCTTCACCACCATGGTCGACTTCGAAGATTCCGGCGATCTAGGCGTGTTCATTGACGAGTCTGCGGTGCAGAGCATGGAAGCCAAGATGAACGAGCGCGGCTACCTTGAAGGTAGCGAAATGGCAGCGACGTTCAATATGATGAAGGCCAACGACCTGATCTGGTCATTCGTCGTCAATAACTACTTGCTCGGCAAAGACCCCTTCCCGTTCGATTTGTTGTACTGGAATTCGGATTCAACGCGGATGCCGGCTGCTATGCACAGCTTCTATCTGCGCAACATGTATCTCGATAACAAACTGGTTGAACCGGGTGGGATCGAGATCGACGGTGTGAAGCTTGATCTGCGTAAAATTGATGTGCCGACGTACATCATCTCGACCCGCGAAGATCACATCGCACCTTGGAAGCCGACCTATAAAGCGACGCAGCTTTACAAAGGCCCAATCCGCTTTGTGTTGTCGGCGTCCGGTCACATTGCCGGTGTCGTCAACCCGCCGGCCGCCAACAAATACTGCTATTGGCTGAACGATAACAAAACCCCCGTCGATGCTGACGAATGGCTGGCCGGTGCTGAACAGCACGACGGCTCATGGTGGACCGATTGGGACAATTGGCTGAAGCCGTATGCCGGAAAGCTGACCGTAGACGCACGCAAGCCGGGTGACGGCAAGCTCAAGGTGCTCTGCGATGCGCCTGGTACCTACGTCAACATGAAGGCCGAAGACTGATCTTCTAAATTCCTGTTACGGTATCAATCTACCCATACAATGCGTCCGGCGGTTATGAGATAAATAAAACCTCGTAACCGCCGGACTGCGTTTGATGCCTATTGATACGTTCGTTGCGCTTTTGATTTTTGCCTTTGTCGCCTCGGCCACGCCGGGACCGAACAATGTGATGCTGCTCGCATCCGGGGTGAACTTCGGTTTTCGCCGCACGATACCGCATATGTTCGGGATCGCGTTGGGCTTTGCCGTGTTGTTGTTAAGCGTCGGCTTCGGGCTTGGTGCGCTGCTCGATATATATCCGGACCTCTACGTCGTGCTTAAATTTTTAGGCGGCGCATACCTTTTCTATCTCGCTTGGCGGATCGCGATGACGCGCGCGGTCGCCTCCGGCAATACCGGCAACGCGCCGATGACGGTATGGGCGGCGGCCGCCTTCCAATGGGTAAATCCGAAAGCCTGGATGATGGCTATCACCGCGATGTCGCTCTATACCTCGCCCGAGATGCCCTACGTCTCTGTGGTCCTGGTCGCGCTCGCCTTTGTGCTGGTGAACTTCCCGAGTGTTTCAATCTGGGCGGGATGCGGCACGGCGCTGCGCAGCTTTCTCGCCGACCCGGTGAAACTGAAATGGTTCAACATCACGATGGGTGTGATCCTGGCTTTGACCACGATTCCGATGGTGCTTTAGGCGGTCAACGCATCCGCCAACTTGTCGATACCGGCGTTGATGTCCCGTTCTTCGAGGCCGGCATAGCCGAGCAACACGCCGGCACGCAGCGGCTTCCCCATATAAAAAGCACTCAGTGGTAAGACTGTATATCCCAAATCCGCAGCGATCTTAGACACGTCGCCATCGCTTAGCCCGCAGGCCGGATCGACCTCGGCCACCAAATGCATGCCGGCTTCGTCGGGGCTGACCGTCAGTATCCCTTTAAGCCGCCGCTCGATAGCCTTGATCAAAATACCTTGGCGCTCATGATATAGGGTCCGCATGCGTCGCACGTGCGCGGCGAAGTGGCCGCTTTCGATAAAGTCGGCCAGCACGGGTTGCATGGCGATGGCGGTCTGGTCATCAAGGGCACGCCGGACCTGCAGCATGGCGTCTTGCAAGCCGGGCGGCACCACCATGTAGCCGAGTCGGATCGCCGGAAACAGCACCTTTGAAAAAGTGCCGACATAGATCACGCGTCCGGATGCATCCATACCCTGCAGCGCCGACAAGGGCCTGCCTGCGTAGCGGTATTCGCTGTCGTAATCGTCTTCTAAAATCCAGGCGTTGCTCTCCGACGCCCATTCCAAAAGTTCAAGGCGTCGCGGCAAACTCATCACCGATCCCAGTGGATATTGATGCGACGGAGTGACCACGGCCATGCGGGCTTCAGGTGCGCGCGCCCTGCCCGCTGCCACATCAATGCCGGCATCGTCGACCGGCACCGGCACCAACTCGGCACCTGCCGCCGTCAGCACCCCTTTGATTCCGGCGTAGCCCGGGTCTTCGATCCACACCCGATCACTTGGATCGAGTAATGCACGAGCTGCCAGATCGATCGCTTGCTGCGCGCCTGCAGTGACGATCACTTGCTCTGCTACACATTTAAGACCACGCACGGAACGCAGATATTCCGCAATCGCAACCCGCAACGGCATGTAGCCGCCGATCTCGCCATACGATACCAAGTGCCGGGGTGGACCGCGCCAGAACTTCGCAACGATGCGCGACCAATGGTTCCAAGGAAACCGATCGATTTCGGGCAAGCCCGGTCGAAATGCGCGGGATCTACCGGGCACGCGACCCGCCGGCGCCTGCAACGCGGCCAAACGTGCACCCGACCTCGACAGCCAGCCCGACGTCGGCATGTCTGCACCCTGCAAAGCCTGGGTGCGCGCCGCCAAAACATCTTCCGGCAACACGTTGGAGACGCGGGTCCCGGACCCAGTCTGGCCTTCGGTGTATCCCTCGGCAAGGAGTTGATCATAAGCCGCGAGCACGGTGTTTCTGGAAACCTCTAACTCGTTCGCCAGCGCGCGGGTTGACGGTAGCCGATGACCGGGGGCAAGGCGGCCATCCAAGATCGCACCCCTGATTTGGTCGAACACTTGGCGATGCATCGGCGCGCTGCTGTCGCGGTCGACGGCCAACATCAGCAACGGCACACGGTCGGCGGCTTGCGGCATCATCTGTCCCTTAAAAAGTGGTACTGTCATTTTGCCAAATTCGGCTCTATTGAAAAGGCCATTTAGCCGTTATCACATCGCTAAATTATGACGGAGACAATGTTATGAAGATCACCATCCGCCCTCTCGCCGAGGCCGATCATGCTCGCTGGAAGACCCTATGGGAGGGCTATCTCACGTTCTATAAGGCCGGGATTGATGATGCGAACACGACGGCGTTGTGGGGCCGCTTGATGGATGAGGCGCAAGCCCCGCATTGCTTGGTCGCGGTCGACACGGGTGGCACCGTGGTTGGCTTGGTGCAGTATCTTTATCATGCGACGTCTTGGACGGTGCACGACAAGTGCTATCTTCAGGACTTGTTCGTCGACCCGGACCGCCGCGTCGGCGGTGCCGGGCGGGCGTTGATCGAAGCGGTTTATGAAAAGGCCACGGCAGCCGGCGCGTCCGAAGTGTATTGGATGACCCAAGAATTCAACAGCATTGCCCGCGTGTTGTATGACCGCGTCGGCGAGCGCACGCCATTCATCAAGTATCGAATGTTGATGTAGGTATTATGGGAATGGGGTGGTCCCGGATCGCTGCGCGTCCGGGACCACCCCATATCCAATTAAATCGTCTTCAACAATTCCTCGGCCGCTTGGCGCGGTGAGATGTCGCCGTTGAGGCTGCGGTCGACGGCAGCGTCTAAGATGTCGCCCTCGCCGATCCGACGGCGCAGCATGTCTTCGGCGGTCTTCAGGATCCGAGTTTCAAGAATACGTCTGCGGCGCAGCGTCCGCTCGCCGCTCTCGATCAATTGTTCACGGTGTTGATCAAGCATTTCAACCAGTTCCGTAATCCCCTGCCCGGTTTCGGCACTGGTGCGCATCACCGGGACATCCCAGCCGTAGCGCACCCGTGCGGTCGAGCCTAACGTCAGCATCGATTTCAAATCGGCGACGGTGCGGCTGGCTTCGTCCTTGTCGCATTTGGAGACCACGTGGATGTCGGCGATTTCCAGCACACCGGCTTTGATCGCTTGAATGCCGTCCCCCAGACCGGGGGCAGAGACCACGAGTACGCTCTCGGCCGCCTCGGCGATATCAACTTCGTCCTGGCCGACACCGACGGTCTCGATCATCACGATGTCGAAACCGGCGGCATCCAAAATATCAACGGTATCTAAGGCGGCCCTTGCTAAGCCACCAAGCGCGCCCCGTGTTGCCAATGAACGGATGAACACACCGTCGTCGGTGGCAAGGTCGCTCATCCGCACCCGGTCGCCTAAAATTGCGCCGCCCGAATACGGGCTTGAGGGATCGACGGCGACGATGCCCACTTTGCGGCCACCACTTCGAAGCGCTTTTGCCAACGCGTGCACCAAGGTCGACTTGCCCGAGCCCGGCACACCGGTCAGGCCAACGATGTGCGCTCGTCCGGCCATGCGATGGATTTCCGCCATCTCCGCCGCGCACGCGTCGGGACGTCCCTCAGCCATAGACATCAGCCGTGCGATGGCGCGGGTTTCGCCGGCGCGGACTCCGTCGACCAAGTTTAAAGCGCCGTCCATCATGCGTCCTTTATCAACCAAGCGTGCAAGGCGGCGGTCACCGCATCGGGTTTTTCTAAGGGTGGCAGGTGACCGCTGCCGTCGATCATTTGCAAGGTCGCGCCCGGAATACCGTCGGTCATTTCACGGTGTAAGGCCGGCACCGTCAATGCATCTTCGGCGCCGCACATCACCAGCGTCGGACAGCCAATATCGCCAAGTAACCCGAGACTGTCCGGGCGATTCATGATGGCGGTCTGCTCGCGGATATAAGCGTCGGGCCCCACGGCATGGGCTGAAGCACGGATCGTCGCCATCAGGGGGGCATCGGTCAGGCGTGACGGATGCACAAAACTCGGAAAGTGTTCTTCGATGACCGCCTCGAACGCACCGCGCTCGACACGTTTGATCAGGTTCTTACGGCGCTGGATGCGCTCAGCATCGTCGGCGCGGGCAGACGTGTCCATTAACACCAAGCGACGGACGCGCGCGCCCGCTTGGCGCATCACTTCAAGCGCGCCGTAGCCGCCCATGGATAGACCGACCACGGAAAAAGTATCCGGCATATCGGTCAGTGCCCGCGACACCATGCCGCTTATACTGTCATCTTGCGTCATGTCGGCGACGACGCACGTGGCGTGTGCGCTTAAGGCTTGCGTCTGCGCGCGCCACAAAGCCGCATCGCATAATAGGCCCGGTAAAAATAGGATGGTGTGTTGCATATCTGGACGTTAGTGGATCGCTTGGCCACGTAAAAGACCGAATTATGGGTAAAATAGCGGGTATTTCCCGGGAAAAGCATCTTATATCATTGACTTGGACGGCGGAAACCATACACTCCGGCCTCATCATAAAGAGACGTAGGGAACGGCGTTAAATTCGCCGGGGCGTGTTGCCCCGCTTTTGATATAACGTGACGCCCCTCAGGAAAAAGCTTCCATATGAAATTTACCGATCTCGGTCTAAGCGACGAAGTCCTCCGCGCCATACACGAAGCGGGCTATGAGGAGCCGACGCCGATCCAAGAAAAAGCCATCCCGGTCGTCCTCATGGGGCGCGACGTGCTTGGGTGCGCGCAAACGGGTACCGGCAAAACCGCCTCGTTCACCTTGCCGATGATCGAGATTCTGGCCGCCGGCCGTGCCAAGGCACGTATGCCGCGCTCACTCATCCTTGAGCCGACGCGCGAACTCGCCGCCCAGGTCGCCGACAACTTCGAGATTTACGGCAAGTATCACAAATTATCGAAAGCACTGTTGATCGGCGGCTCGTCGATGGAAGAGCAACTCAAGGTTCTGAACCGTGGCGTCGATGTGTTGATCGCAACGCCGGGTCGCCTTTTGGACGTGTTCGACCGTGGGCACCTGTTGATGACCGACGTCAAAATTCTGGTGATCGACGAAGCCGACCGGATGCTCGACATGGGCTTTATTCCGGACGTGGAAAAGATTGTCAGCCTGTTATCGCCGATGCGCACCACGTTGCTGTTTTCGGCCACTATGCCGAAAGAAATTCGCAATCTCGCCAACAAGTTCTTGTCGAATCCGAAAGAGATCTCGGTCTCCAAGCCGGCATCGACCGCTGACACCATCGTCCAGGCCCTGATCAAAGTGACAGCGCCTTCAAAAGCACCGGGTGCCGGCGCGAAGGCAAAGCGCGAAGTGCTGCGCCGCTTGATCGGTGAGCAAAAAGAGCTAACCAACGCGTTGGTTTTCTGTAATCGCAAGCGTGATGTGGATGTGGTCTATCGCTCGTTGCTGAAGCACGGCATCGAAGCGGCCCGATTGCACGGCGATATGGTGCAGTCGGTGCGGATGGAAACACTGAAAAAGTTTAAAGACGGTGAGGCTGCTATTTTAGTGTGCTCCGACGTGGCCGCCCGCGGCTTGGATATTTCATCCGTCAGCCACGTATTCAACTTTGATATTCCGACCCATTCCGAAGACTACGTGCACCGCATTGGCCGCACCGGTCGCGCTGGTCGCAAAGGCCATGCCTTTACGCTGGTGTTACCGGAAGACCGCAAATATCTGGCGGGTATCGAGCAGTTGATCGGCAAGCCTATTCCGATTTTGGGCGCTGACGAGGTCGTCGCTGCCATCGAAGCTGCGCCGAAGGAAGATGCGAAAAAGGCCGAAGAAGCGGCGCCTGAAAAAGCGGATGACGTCGCTGCCGATGTGCGCGAGGACAAATCCACCGACGATAAGCCCACCGACGAAAAACCAAAGCGCGGTCGTTCGCGTGGTGGCCGTGGTCGTGGCCGGAAGTCTGCCGACACCGCCGCTGACACCGAGACCGATAAGGCCGAAAACACACCATCCGAGGACGAGGCAAAAGCCGCCGCGCCTGCGGACGAAGACAAAAAGCAAAAGGCTGAGTCTAAGCCTGCGCGTGCGAGGACCCCGCGCGCCCCGCGTCGAAGTAAAAAAGACGATGATAAAAATAATGACCGGGGCAACGATCAGGGACCGGGCTGGGGCGAGAACATGCCCGCCTTCTTGACCCGTGAAGTGACTCTGCCGAAAGATTAACGGTCGGCTCGACCCGGCGATGCGTGGGGGACGATATGAAAGTTGATATCTTGGGCACGGCGCGCAAAGCCGCCGAAATTGCCGGCAACCTCCGCGTCGATCTGTACTCCGATACAAATTCAAAGCCGACCCCGGGCATGCGTCAGGCCATCGCCGATGCTGTCTGCGGTAACGAACAGGCCCTCGAAGACCCGACCACCAATGCGCTGCAAGAACGCGTGGCCGAACTGTTGGGCAAAGAAGCGTCCGTGTTTTTGCCGTCCGGCAGTATGTGCAACGAAATTGCCTATCGCATTTGGGCGCGCCAGGGTGACTCCGTGGTCATGGATAAGACCGGTCACGCAAACACATCTGAAACTGGTGGCCCAGCCGCCCTTTCCGGTTTGATGATTCACCCGATTCACGGCAAGAACGGCATTTTCACAGGTGATGATGTGCGCAAAGCCGCCGCCACCAACAATCGTCACGCACCGCGTCCGAAAATCGTTAACGTCGAGAATACCGCGAATGCGGGTGGCGGCGTGATCTGGCCGCTCGCCGCCATTGAAGACGTGGCGAGCGCTGCGCACGAAAGCGACATGGTCGCACACATGGATGGTGCCCGGCTTTTAAATGCCGTTGTCGAAAGCGGCATTCCGGCAACTGAATTTACCCGGCATATGGATAGCGTGTGGTTGGATTTCTCAAAAGGTTTGGGCTGTCCGATCGGTGCTGTCTTGGCCGGGTCCAATGACTTCATCGATGAAGCATTTCGCGTCAAACAACAGTTTGGCGGTGCCTTACGCCAGTCCGGCATTGTCACGTCTGCATGTCTTTATGCCCTCGACCACCACGTTGACCGCCTGCGTGACGACCATGAAAATGCACGTCGTTTGCATGCAGGCCTGGGCCAGATGCCAGGCGTAACCCTGCAAAACGAGGCCTGCGAAACGAACTTGGTGTTCTTTGATGTGTCCGGCACGGGCAAAGATGCCCGAGACGTGGCTGCGCAGCTGATCGAGCGTGGGGTGCGTATTGGTGCAAGCTCCGCCGTCCGAATGCGCGCCGTCACGCACTTAGATGTCGACGCCGCCGGGATTGATTTCGCGTTGGACGTGCTGCGCAAAGTTTTGCGCTAGGTTTCCCAATAAAAAATCTGCGACTTCCCGGAACCGCAAAGCGGTATCCGGGATCTTTGAGTTGCGCCATCTATTCCCAAGATCCCGGATATCGCCTGCGGCGATTCCGGGAAGTCGCAGATTTTTATGTGGGATATTTATTTAAAGTCGTCATTCCCGCGCAGGCGGGAATCGAACAGGGTTTAGATAAGACCGGCCAACGGCGACGAAGGATCGGCGTACATTTTGCGCGGCATGCGACCGGCAAGGTACGCAAGTCGCCCGGCTTCCACCGCATGTTTCATGGCACGGGCCATTTTGATGGGGTCTTTGGCTTCGGCGATGGCGGTGTTCATCAGCACGCCGTCGCACCCGAGTTCCATGGCAATCGCGGCGTCTGACGCGGTGCCGACGCCGGCATCGACGATCACCGGTACTTCGGTCTGTTCAATGATCAGGCGGATGTTCACCGGGTTTTGAATGCCGAGACCCGAACCAATCGGTGCGCCCAACGGCATCACCGCAACCGCACCCGCTTCTTCGACCCGTTTGCACAAAATCGGATCGTCGGAACAGTAGGCCATCACCTGAAACCCCTCCTCCGTCAGCTTGGCGGTGGCTTCGATGGTTTCCGGCATCATCGGATACAGCGTGCGCGCCTCGCCGAGAATTTCCAGCTTCACCAAGTTCCAGCCACCGGCTTCGCGGGCAAGGCGCAACGTGCGCACGGCATCTTCGGTGGTAAAGCAGCCTGCGGTATTCGGCAGGTAGGTGTAGATATTCGGATCGATGTAGTCGATCAGCATCGGCTGATCTTTATCGGTTAAGTTGACCCGGCGCACGGCGACCGTGACCATGTCGACTTCCGCCGCCTCGCAGGCCAGGCGGTTGATGTCGTAATCCGCATATTTGCCGGTGCCGATGATCAGGCGCGATTTGAACGTTCGGCCGGCAACGACCAGCGGGTCGTCGTTGTCGGCAGCTATCGAGTCCGGTGCACCACCGCCAATGAAATGGACGATTTCCAGGCGGTCACCATCGGCAACTTGAACCTCTGTATAGCTGGACTTCGGCACGATCTCGAGGTTGCGCTCGACGGCCACTTTGGCCGGATCGAGCCCGATCTCGCGCAGCAGCCCGTCCACGCTTTTTTGCGTGTCCAATGCTCTGGTTTCGCCGTTGATCGTGACGTTCATGGGTCGGTCCTTTGTCTCAGATGTCGATGCGGTATTGTTTGTATGAGTATGGCGAGCCTACCCGGCCCTTTCAACGCGTGACATTGAGGGAAAACGCCCTGTTTCTCAAGACGCTCCGCATGATATAACTAGACCGAATCGATGCCGCCCCTGTGCGGTGAAGGATCTGGACGTACAATGACCGCGACGATCATGATTTTGAACGGGCCTAATCTCAATCTGTTGGGCACCCGCGAGCCGGACATTTACGGCGCCGAAACCCTCGCTGATATTGAAGCGAAGGTAAAAGCGCGCGCCGAGGCGCTTAGTTTGGCCGTTGATTTCCGTCAATCCAACATCGAAGGCGAGTTGGTGACCTGGATTCAAGAGGCGCGCACATCTGCTGCAGGCATCATTATCAACGCCGCCGCCTATACGCACACATCGATTGCGATCATGGATGCGCTGAAGGCCTGTGGTCTGCCGATCATCGAAGTTCATATGTCGAACATTCATCAGCGTGAATCGTTTCGCCACAAATCCTATGTGGCACGGGTCGCCGACGGCATGATTTGCGGTCTCGGTTCAATCGGTTACGAACTCGCACTCGAAGCCGTGGCCGCGCGGCTCAGCAAAGACTAATCAAGGAAACAAAAAGTATGGCGAAAACGACAAACCCCGGGCTTGAGGTTGACGAAGATTTGATCCGCAAACTTGCGGATCTTTTGGATGACACCGGATTGGGAGAGATCGAGGTGCAGGATGGTGACCGCAAACTGCGAGTCGCCAAAGCCGGCAGTGCGGTCAGCTATGCTGCCCCTGCAGCCGCTGCTCCCATGCTCGCAGCCGGTGCCGCTGTTGCACCCCTAGCGCCTGCGGCGGATGATTACGCTACGCATTCGGGCGCCGTCAAATCGCCGATGGTCGGTGTGTGTTACCTCTCGCCTGACCCAAAAAGTGAGATGTTTTGCAATGAAGGCGACACCGTCGCCGAGGGCGACACGTTGTTGCTGATTGAAGCGATGAAGGTATTCAACCCGATCTTGGCGCCTAAGGCCGGCAAGGTCGTTAAAATTCTTGTACGCGACGGGATGCCGGTCGAATACGGCGAGCCTTTGGTCATCGTCGAGTGACGGGGGGCTTAAAGCGATGATCGAAAAAGTTCTCATCGCCAACCGGGGTGAAATCGCACTCAGAATTTTGCGTGCGTGCCGGGAAATGGGCATCCAGTCGGTCGCCGTGCATTCCACGGCCGACGCCAATGCCATGCATGTGCGCTTGGCCGATGAAAGTGTGTGCATCGGCCCGCCGGCGGCGCGCGACAGCTATTTGTCGACCTCAGCCATTTTATCGGCGGCCTCAATCACCGGCGCAGATGCGATTCACCCGGGCTACGGCTTTTTGTCGGAAAATGCCGACTTCGCCGAAATGGTTGAAGAGCACGGCATCATTTTTATCGGCCCGTCACCCGAGCATATTCGCCTGATGGGCGACAAGATCGCTGCCAAGCAAGCGGCCAGAGACGCCGGAATTCCCTGCGTGCCGGGCTCGGACGGTGAGGTTTTAAGCTTCGACGAGGCGAAACACTGGGCCAATAAAATCGGCTACCCCGTTCTGATCAAAGCGGCTGCCGGTGGTGGTGGACGCGGGATGAAGGTTGCGCTCTCGGAAGCGGAACTGCACGACGCCTTCGATATGGCCCGCAACGAAGCCGAAGCATCGTTTGGCAATGGCGCGGTGTATATGGAGCGCTATCTGGATCGGCCGCGCCATATTGAAGTCCAGGTTCTGGCCGACAACGAGGGTAACGTCATCCATCTTGGGGAGCGGGATTGCTCGTTGCAGCGTCGCCACCAGAAGATATTAGAAGAATCCCCCTCGCCTGCGCTGAACAGTTCGGCCCGTGCCGAGATCGGTACGACAGTCGCCGATGCGGTGCGCAAGCTCGGCTATCGTTCCGCCGGCACGGTTGAATTCCTATATGAAAACGGCGAGTTCTTCTTTATCGAGATGAACACCCGCCTGCAGGTCGAGCACCCGGTCACTGAAGCCGTCACCGGCATTGATCTGGTGCGTGAAATGATCCGCGTTGCCGACGGCCATCCGCTGGACGTGACACAAGACGAAATCCGCTTTGACGGCCACGCCATCGAATGCCGGATCAATGCCGAAGACCCGTTTACGTTTCAGCCGTCCCCCGGCAAGGTCAATGAATACCATGCGCCGGGCGGGCTTGGGGTGCGCGTCGACAGCGGGCTGTACTCTGGTTATAGCGTACCACCGCACTACGACAGCATGATCGCCAAGCTGATCGTGCACGGTCGTAACCGCGGCGAGTGCTTGATGCGGCTTCGCCGCGCACTGACGGAATTCGTCATCGACGGTATCAAAACCACGGTGCCACTGCACCAAGAGCTCATTTTGAATGACGATTTCATCAACGGTGATTACGATATTCATTGGCTTGAAGAATATTTGAAAAGGACCTCGGCCGAAGGAGCGCGATGAGCAACCGCGGCGCCGACGATTTCGAACTGACACCGGAGCTTTTGCTTCGTGCCTATACGGTCGGCGTCTTTCCCATGGCCGAAAGTCGGCATGCGGAAAGCATTTCGTGGATCGACCCTCGGCAACGTGGCATCTTACCGTTGGACGCCGTGCACGTCCCGAAAAAGCTTGCAAAAACCATCCGCCGCGGCACCTTCGAAGTCCGCTGCAACACCGCGTTCGCAGACGTCATCGCCACCTGTGCCGAACAGACACAGGGCCGGCGCGAGACCTGGATTAATCCGCAGATTGAGTCCGCCATCAACGATCTGCACCGTATGGGCTATGCGCATTCGGTGGAAAGCTGGCGGGACGGTCAGTTGGTGGGCGGCTTGTATGGAGTTGCGCTTGGCGGTGTGTTTTTTGGCGAAAGCATGTTCTCGCGCGTCACCGATGCGTCGAAAGTCGCGCTCATACATTTAGTGGCAAGGCTGCGCATCGGCCGCTTCAAGCTTTTAGACACGCAGTTCGTCACCGATCACCTGCAACGTTTCGGCGCCATCGAAATTCCGGCCCGCGATTTTCTGACAAAGCTCGAAGCCGCTTTGGCCGTGCATTGCCTGTTCCCCGCCGACATTGATGATGTGACTCTCTCAGCTGAGTTCGACCGCTTTTTCGCCCGTGCGTCATCCTGAACTTGATTCAGGATCCACGTTACCACCTCCGCCCCACCTTCCCGTGTCGCACAGCAATAGATCCTGAATCAAGTTCAGGATGACGCGAGGTTGGGCACTCAAAAAATATTAAGGAGACTTCCTGGATCACTCCGCATCCGCAAAGTCGCCCAGCTACCCGCTGGTTTTGTTCTTATAGTCCAATACCCAGACGTCGTAGACCGGGTGTTCCAGCGCATTCAACGCCGGGCTCGAGGCGAACATCCAGCCGGTGAAGGTGCGCACGGGTTGTTCGCCGGGCCGTTGTTCGGCGGTTTCCAGAAACGCGGTGCTTTCCGCGGTCTCTTTTGGTGGTCGTTTTGCCGCCGCAGGGCGAAATGCTGACGAATTTCCCGCCGATAATCCCGGCGCTACCGATTTCGGCAACGCTGTCTTCGGGCAGTTTCATGTCTTCGCGGATCGACATGCTCATCACGGCACAAACTCGATCACATCAAACAGGCCGTTCGCTTTAGTCTTATTTAACAAGCTTCCCGATGTGCCGCAGGGTGTACTCAGCCTGAGAGATCATTCTGTGAAGCGTTGTTTGCGCGGGTTCGCGCACTTGGACGAGATCCGTGGCTTCACCAACAATCACAGGCGCAATATCTGTGTCAGCCGCCGCCGAAGCGACATTATAACGCTCTTGCTCCCGAGGAAGATTCTGCGCGAGGCCGTCGATGTCTTCGCTCCATTGTCGGGTGAAGGAATTGCGCAACGTGCGAATGTTCCAGCCGGACGGCCAATCGAGACCGCGCGCCATGTCAAATACAGAACTGCGTTCGGTATCGTCGCCGCTACCATTGACAGCAACCTGTTTGGCATTGCCGCTCGCGAGTGATTCATCGCTGGCAAAGAAACCTGTTCCGCACAACACACCCGATGCCCCGAGCGCCAGAGCCGCAGCCAATCCACGTCCATCGGCGATGCCGCCTGCGGCGATAACTGGTATATCTTTTGCGATATCGACAACCGCTGGAACGAATGGCAACGTTGCTCTGGTGCCACCGTGTCCGCCCGCCTCTGTGCCCTGCGCCACGATGGCATCAACCCCAGAATCTAACGCTTCGCGGGCCTGCTCCAAAGTTTGCACCTGAACAATAATCTTCGTCTGTGCGTTTTTTATTGTTTGGAGAAATGGCTGAAAATCACCGAACGAGAGCATCAATGCGACCGGCGCGCGATCGAGTACAAAATCAAGCAAATCAGGTTGACGGGCCAGTGACCAAGTGATGAAGCCCGCCCCGATCCGCGCATCGCCTGCAGCGTTGAATTCGCGCTCAAGCCATTCGGCATCACCATAACCGCCACCGATCAGACCGAGACCACCTGCCCGGCTCATGGCCGCGGCAAGCGCCCCGCCGCTGACGCCCGCCATGGGCGCCAGCAAGACGGGGTGTTCGATCCCCAACAAGTCACACAGAGGTGTATATATGGACATGTCGATTGCTACTTACCCACCTGCCGGTATTGCTCGACCGGCAGACCGCCGATACCCCAATCTTCAAGCATGACCTCATCAATTACAACAAAAGTCGTCGCCGGGGACTTGTCGAGAACCCGAACCAGCAAATCAGTAACGCCACTTATCAACTCGGCTTTCTGATTGGGGGTGACGCCTTCGCGCGTCACTTTGATATTTACATAAGGCATGAATATTCCTTTCAGTTTTCACGTTCAGTGATCTGGAAAATTTTGGCCAAGATCTGCCATCTGCCGTTGGTTCGCACCAAGGTCAGAAAGTCGATGAAATCCCGCGAGCCGATAGAGCAGCAAACACGTGCAAAGGCTGTGTTCTCGCCCGCAAATTCGATGGAATTGATCACGTCCCGTCGCTGCTCATCGCGAGAAGCCGGCGACACGCGCTTTTCCACCACCTGAAAGTATTCATCCATTGTGCGGTAGAGCAGCGGCGTCTCATCCGCTGTTGCATAGATCGCCTTGGGGTGAAACGCGACGGCCAACCTTTCGGTGTCGGCGTGATAGAGCCCATCAAAATAGGTCTCTAACACACCTTTCACGGCGTCAAACTCGCTCATGCCACTTGCGCCGGATCAATCAGTCCTTCGGCGACCATCGCCTCGACGACAGAAGGACGCGCCGCAATGCGTGCCAGGTAGGCTTTCGTTTTTGGGAACGGCTCGAGGCTAATGCCAACGAAGTTTGACCAGTTGATCACCACAAACGCTAACGCATCCACAACGGTAAAAGTGTCGCCAAGAAGATACGTACGATCATCAAGCAGGCTCCGTTCGATATGGGCTATGCGCTTGCAGACACGATCCGCCGCATCTTGTTTTGTATCGGCATCTAGATCTTTGCCTGAAAAAAACGGGCCGAAGGCTTTGTGCAACTCGGATGATATGAAGTTCAGCATTTCTTGAAGCCGTGTGCGCTCCAAAGTTCCGGCCGGCGGCGCAAGCCCAGCATCAGGCATCTGATCCGCCAGATACTGAAGCACGGCCGGACTTTCCGTGATGATGTCTCCACTGTCGTTGATCAACGCTGGGACATAACCGTTCGGGCTGATCTTGAGGAAATCCTCACCTGCTTCAGTCTTGCCGGCATCGGTATCCGTCTTGTCGAGTTCGAATGGGATGTTGAGTTCATTAAGGACGATGTGGGATGCCAAAGAGCACGCACCGGGTTTGTAATAGAGTTTCATTGGTTTTATCTCCTGTTGATAGGGTCGATACGTCAGAGATAGAACCACGACTAACCGTTGACAATTAAGTTTCTTAAAGATACTTAATTATGAAGTTACCCCATGGAAACCTACTTACTTATCATGCCTCTCAAAGTCCGGAAGAACTTAAGCGCCGCCCCGCCGCAGCCATGCATCCTCACCGATTGCATGGCATTGGTCTCTGGTGCATGGGCGGTAAACGTTATCTGGTCGTTGCGCGCGGGACCTCGTCGCTTCAACGAATTGCGTAAAGACATCCCACCGATTTCTGCCAAAGTACTATCCACCCGGTTGAGCGAACTGGAAATCCGGGGGGTGCTGCTTCGGAACGTTCGGCCCACCTCACCGCCGTCGGTGGAATACACATTAACTGAACTGGGCGAGGAACTCGTCCCCGCACTCGAGGCGATCGTAAAGGTCGGGCATCGATTGAAGGCGCTTGGCTATAACGCTCAGAATAAAACGGAGTCGTGATCCGAGACCTTTAAGCGAGATGATGCGGAGCATCAGAATGAAGACAAAAACTTATCCCGAGAAGACCCAAAGGGTCGTTATGCGTGATCGTACCGCCGCTCACTCGGTGATTTTGTTTTTACAGTCCAACACCCAGACGTCGTAGACCGGATGTTCCAGCGCATTCAGCGCCGGGCTTGAGGCGAACATCCAGCCGGTGAACGTGCGCACCGCTTGTTCACCCAGCCGCTGTTCGGCGATTTCCAAAAATGCGGTGCTTTCCGGGGTTTCTTCCGGTGGGCGTTTGTCACAATGGCGGACGCGGATCACCAGGGTGCCGAAACGCACCGCGCCGCCGACCGGGACGTCGATGGTCGAGACTCGTGCCGTGACCTTATCTAAAGTCTGCAACACGGCGGTGGCATAAGGCTCAGCCTGCGCCGACGCAGCAACGCTGACGCTCAGCGCCATACCCAAAGCGATACGAATCGGAAAGCGGACGGAGAAAATCAGCCGCCTCCTCCGGTGGCGAGAAAGATAATCTCGCCGACTTGGTCTTCAAGCGATTTAAAATCTTTGGTGCGCGAGATTTTGCCGCCTTCGGCGATCACCGTTTTGCCGCCGCCGGGCGAAATACTGATGAATTTCCCGCCGATGATCCCGGCACTGCCGATTTCGGCGACGCTGTCTTCGGGCAGTTTTATATCTTCGCGGATCGACATCGTAACGACGGCATCATACGTGACCGGATCAAGCTTCAGATCGTTGACGGTACCGATCTTGATGCCATTGACGCGGACGTCGCTGCCGCTTGTCAGACCACCGACTTTGAAGAACGCGGCCGATACATTGTATCCGTCAATACTGCGCACCTGTGCGGTGTTCAGCGCAAACACTAAGAAAAAGCCGGCGACGATCAACACCACGCCGCCCAGCACGGTTTCAACTGCGTTTTGCCTCATGCGCCCGCTCCTATATGCAACATCACCACGTTCATTACTGCGTTACCTTAGCTTTGTCTTTGGCTCGGTTGGCCTTGCCTTCGGATATAATCAGGTCCAACAAATTGCTGACGATCACCGCGTCTTGGGTGAAGGTGATGGTGTGGCCTTCTTTCATCGCCTGTTCAGCACCGCCAGGCTCGACAATAACAAACTTTGAGCCAAACAGTCCGTCCGTATGAATGGCCGCCGAGCTGTCCTCGGAGATCACCAAGCCGTCTTTAAGTTGAAATGAAACAATTGCTCGGAAGTTCTTGTTGAGCCACATTTTTTCGACAGACCCGATACGGACACCCGATAGGTATACCGGATCTCCGACGGCCAAGCCGTCAACCCGGTTAAAGCTTGCAGATATGCGAATACCGCCGTCTTCGGAAAAGTCGTCCTGGCCGCCGTAGACAAAGATCATGATCGTCAGCAGAACAGAGACGACTACGGCGCCGATTGAAATCTCGCGCGCTTCAGCGCTCATTCGGGTGTCCAGGCCTCGTAGTCGCCGGTCGCATGGGCGCGCGTCCCGCCGCTGAGGTCATGCCCTTTCGGACGGTAGGCCTTAATCGTACCGGTGTGGTTCGGCTCATGTGGCTTTTGCCATGGGCGAGCTTGGGCGGCTTCGTCGGTCAGAGGTTCTTGCGTCATATGATGCAGCCACGCGTGCCATTCCGGCGGCACCATAGAAGCTTCAGCATCACCTTTGAACATGCACCAGCGACGCGGACGGTTATGTAACGTGGCGCCATTACTGGCTTCGTAATAGCGGTTGCCGAATTCGTCGATGCCGACTTGGCGACCGTTGAGCCACGTGTAAATCATGGTGCCGATATTCATAGTGTTTTCCGTTCCAGCTTCGACGGCGACAATATCGCACCTTGTCCGAATGGCGGCAAGGCCCTACCCGGTTCGCTTTAGCCAGCCCCAACTTTGTATCGACGTCATGATGAAGTGGCAGAAACCCGCGAACGAATCCTATGCGGTTTTGCTGCACGCGTATATTTCCGTTTCAACAGCCGAAACGGACCCATTAACGATATTTCACAAGGCGAGCCTTGATGTTAACCCGCGTTATCAAAAAAATACTTAATATTGTCGCTCAGGCATCGTCCGCTGACCGGCGGAAAAATAGAGATAGGTTGCCTCCTCAACTTATCCCCAGATTTCTGCGGGCGTGCTCGACGTCAATCGAAATATTGTGTTTTTTTGACGGTTTTGACGCGAAATCTAGTTGAACCAAAAATCCACCTATGGCTAGATGTCGAGTGTTGCACCTGGGCACACACGATATCTGGTATCACGTGATACTGCGGATTGAACTGCGGACTGCCGTGGTCGAAAGGGCAACCGGGGGCCTTCACGGGTCCATTAAAGAATTTTGTTTTGTAACTGAAGCCATTCGTTTGGCTAATCCTTTGGGGGATTTGATGCGTATTTCACGACACTACACGAACGAAGACCAATCGCCTTATGACTTGCTCGAGTTCCGGACCACGGCGAGTGAAATCCGCAACCCCGACGGTTCCATCGTGTTCCGCCTGGACGAGATGGAGGTGCCGACGCGCTTCTCTCAGGTTGCCAGCGATGTTTTGGCACAGAAGTACTTCCGTAAAGCCGGCGTGCCGGCGATTATGAAGAAGATCGAAGAGAATTCGGTCCCGTCATGGCTGTGGCGCAGCGTGCCCGACGAGGCCGCGCTATCGAAACTCCCCGAAGAACAGCGTTTTATCGGCGAAGTTAGCGCCAAGCAGGTGTTTGATCGCCTTGCCGGGACCTGGACGTACTGGGGCTGGAAAGGCGGCTACTTCGATAGCGAAGAAGACGCCCGCGCCTACTTTGACGAAATGCGCTTTATGTTGGCCAACCAGTCCGGCGCGCCGAACTCGCCGCAATGGTTCAACACCGGCCTGCATTGGGCCTATGGCATCGATGGCCCGGCACAAGGCCACTCATACGTTGATTTTGAAACCGGCAAGTTGGTGCAGTCGCAGTCCGCGTATGAGCACCCGCAGCCGCACGCCTGCTTTATTCAGTCGGTCAGCGACGATCTGGTGAACGAAGGCGGCATCATGGACCTTTGGGTGCGTGAAGCGCGTTTGTTCAAATACGGCTCGGGCACGGGCTCCAACTTCTCGCAGATTCGCGGCGACGGTGAGCCGTTGTCGGGGGGCGGCAAATCGTCGGGCCTGATGAGCTTCTTGAAAATCGGCGACCGTGCTGCCGGCGCCATCAAGTCGGGCGGCACCACGCGTCGGGCTGCGAAGATGGTCGTCGTCGACATCGATCACCCGGACATCGAAAATTTCGTTAACTGGAAGGTCATCGAAGAGCAGAAGGTCGCGGCCCTGGTCGCCGGCTCGAAACTTGCCAACATGCATCTGAACGCCGTCATGAAGGCCTGCATCGACAGCGAGCTGAGCGACGCCGACAAGTATGACCCGAAGAAGAACGATATTTTGAAGGTCGAAATCCGCAAGGCGCGGAAATCGATGATCCCGGAAAACTATGTGCAGCGCGTGATTCAGTTCGCTGAACAGGGCTACACCGAGATCAAGTTCAAAGAATACAATACCGATTGGGACTCCGACGCTTACGTCACGGTGTCGGGCCAGAACTCCAACAACTCGGTTCGTGTCACCAACGACTTCTTGCAGGCGGTGCTCGACAACGGCGACTGGAACCTGATCCAGCGCAAAGACGGCAAAGTCGCCAAGACCCTCAAGGCGCGTGACCTTTGGGACGATGTCGGTCACTCCGCATGGGCGTGTGCTGATCCGGGCATCCAGTTCGACACCACGGTCAACGAATGGCACACCTGCCCTGCCAGCGGTCGCATCAATGCGTCGAACCCGTGCTCGGAATACATGTTCTTGGACGACACGGCATGTAACCTAGCGTCTTTGAATCTGATGAACTTCCGCGAGAGTGACGGAACTTTTGACGTCGAAGGCTTCACGCACGCCACCACGCTTTGGACCATCACGCTCGAAATCTCGGTGTTGATGGCACAGTTCCCGTCCAAAGAAATCGCCGAGCTGAGCTACCGTTACCGCACGCTTGGTCTTGGTTATGCCAACATCGGCGGCTTCTTGATGGCGTCGGGCATCGCCTATGACAGCGACCAGGGCCGCGCGATCTGCGCTGCCATCACGTCGTTGATGTGCGGTCAGTCCTATGCGACGTCGGCGAAGATGGCGTCTGAGCTTGGGGCATTTCCGGGCTACGAGCCGAACGCAGACCACATGCTGCGCGTGATCCGCAACCATCGCCGTGCCGCGCATGGCGAAAGCGACGGCTATGAAGGTCTGTCGATCAATCCGGTTGCCTTTAAGCCCGCCGATTGCCCGGATCAGCCGTTGGCGGTTGCCGCTGCCGAAGCGTGGGATCGTGCCCTGGCCGAAGGTGAAGAGCACGGCTATCGCAACGCGCAGGTGACCGTGATTGCACCGACCGGCACCATCGGTTTGGTGATGGATTGCGACACCACCGGGATTGAGCCTGACTTCGCACTCGTGAAGTTCAAAAAACTAGCCGGCGGCGGTTACTTTAAGATCATCAACAGCATGGTCCCGACCGCGATGACAACACTGGGCTATGATCAAAAGCAGATCGAAGACGTGATCGCCTATGCAGTCGGCCACGGCACCTTGAAAGACGCGCCGGGCGTCAATCACGCCACGCTGAAAGCCAAAGGCTTCACCGATGATGCCATCGCCAAGATCGAGAAAAACCTAGGCGAAGCTTTTGAAATCAAATTTGCCTTCAACAAGTGGTCGCTGGGCGAAGCGTTCTGCACCGATGTGTTGAAGCTGGAAAAGTCCTCGCTTGATGATTTGAGCTTCAATCTGCTGCAAGCCATCGGCTTCTCCAAAGCCGACATCGAAGCCGCAAACACATATGTTTGCGGTGCGATGACGGTCGAAGGTGCGCCGCATCTAAAGCCTGAGCACATGGCCGTTTTCGATTGCGCCAGCCCATGTGGCCGTATCGGCACGCGTGCGCTTTCGGTCGAAAGCCACATCCACATGATGGCTGCAGCGCAGCCGTTCATCTCGGGTGCGATTTCCAAGACCATCAACATGCCGAATGCCGCGTCGGTCGAACATTGTAAAGAAGCGTACCTGCTGTCATGGCGCTTGTGCCTGAAGGCAAATGCGCTGTACCGCGATGGCTCCAAACTGTCGCAGCCGCTGTCGGCCTCGTTGATTGATGACGTTGACGATGCGGACGAGATCGCAGCCGAACTCGCCGAAGCACCGCTGGCAGCCAAAGCGGCTGCGATTAGTGAACGCATCATTGAGCGTTACATCACCGAACGCAGCCGCCTTCCAGATCGCCGTAAAGGCTACACTCAAAAGGCCACCGTCGGCGGCCACAAGGTCTACCTGCGGACCGGCGAATACACGAACGGTCGGATCGGTGAAATCTTCATCGACATGCACAAAGAAGGTGCTGCCTTCCGCTCGTTGATGAACAACTTTGCCATCGCGGTGTCGATCGGTCTGCAGTACGGCGTGCCGCTTGAGGAATACGTCGAAGCGTTCACCTTCACCCGCTTCGAGCCGTCGGGTTTGGTGCGCGGTAACGATACCATCAAGATGGCAACGTCGATCCTCGACTACATCTTCCGCGAACTGGCGGTCAGCTACATGGGTCGTAACGACCTGGCCCACGTTGAGCCGGCAGACCTGATGCCGGACAGCATCGGCGGCGGCGAACACGAAAGCGATTTGCCGGATCACGCCGAACACCTGCCGGCAGGCGCCAGCGTCGGCTTCATGCGGACTAAGTTCCTGGTCATCAACGGTGCGAAGGCGAAGCAAACCAAGCAGAAAACCACAGCCCAACCCGCAACGGTCGCGCAAGCGGCATCGGGTGGCGGTGCAACCTCTGCTGGCGGCCAGACGCAAACCGTTGTCGCAGAAGCCGCCTCGGTCATGGTTTCGAGCGCAGTCATGGAGAAAACCGATACCCACATGGATCAAGTGCGTGAAGCCCGTATGAAGGGTTACGAGGGCGACCCATGTGGCGAGTGCGGCAACTTTACCTTGGTCCGAAATGGTACGTGCTTGAAGTGCAACACGTGCGGCGGGACCACCGGTTGTTCGTAACCTCAGATATGAGGCCAGATATGAAGTTTGGCTCATGAGATTAAAGACGGAATCCTCCCTGGGAAACTTGGGGCGCGTATCGAGATTATTCTCGGTGCGTGCCCGTCTTTTTGGGGCCAGATACCCGTCGTGCGCGTCAATGTCGCGTGATATGCATCGCACTTCCGTGTAAACCTCTGAAAAATAAGTGTATTCGTGTATCGACACTTGATCACTAGGCCTATAATCTTTGAGGCAGTGATTGTAAGGAGAGATGCGCAATGGACGCGTCCGTCGGCAAACCTCGCGTACTCGTCGTAGACGATGATGATCTTGTACTGTCGTTAATTGAAAACATCCTGACCAAGGACGGATTCGACGTCGAGACCACAAGTGACAGCAGTGGTGCGCTCAGCTTGATTGAGCGGACGCATCCTGACGTGGTGATTTCGGATCTGATGATGCCGAATGTCGACGGTTTCGATTTGTGCAAAAGTGTGCGTGACAACAAAGATCTCGACGACATCAAGTTTATTGTCGTCACGGCGAAAGCCTATGCGTCCGACGAAGCGCGCGCGTTTGAATGCGGCGCTGACGGTTATCTGAAAAAACCGATCAACCCGGAAACGTTTGCGGATCGCTTGCGGCGCATCGTCGAAGATAAAATCGATATGGCGTTTTGGGGCGTGCGCGGTACCCTGCCGAAAACCGGCCAAGGTGCGCTCAGATACGGCGGCAACACGTCGTGCGTGACGCTCGAATTCCCAAGCCAGCAACTGTTCATTTTTGACGGCGGTTCGGGCATCAAAGAGTTGGGCGCGCATTTGCTGCGCCAGGGCCGCAAGCGTATCAACGCCAAGCTGTTTATTTCGCATCCACATTGGGATCACATCAATGCGATCCCGTTCTTTGCGCCGTTGTACATGCAAGGCAATGAGTTCGAGATTTTGGGTGCCAAACAGGGCGACATCACGATGCGGGAATTAATCTCGGCGCAGATGGACGGCGTGTATTTTCCGATTACGCTCACCGAATTTTCGGCGCGGACTTATTTCCGGAACCTCGACGAAGGTACGCACGATGTTGCCGATATTGAAGTGAAGACAAAGTTGCTCGCGCATCCGGGTCGTGCTTTGGGATTCCGAGTCAACTACAACGGTCGTTCGATCTGCTACGTCACAGATCAGGAATTATATCTTAACGACAACCAAGCCTATGACCCGCATTATGAGCGCACCATGGCCGAGTTTGTGAACGGCGCCGATGTCTTGATCACCGATACGACGTACACTGACGAAGAGTATAAATCCAAAGTCAACTGGGGCCATTCGTGCGTCTCGAAGGTGTGCGAATTCGCCAATGCGGGCGACGTCAAAAAGCTATACCTGTTCCACCACGACCCGGATCAGGATGACGATGCCATCGACGCCAAACACGAAGCGGCCGTAAAAAAACTGCAAGAAATTGGCAGCAAAGTTGAATGCATCGCCCCCAGAGAAGGCGATACGTTCCGCCTATAATTCGCAACCAAATCCGCCCTTAATTAAAATCACGACGAGAGGAACCAGGTTATGACAGGTAAAATAGAAGCACGTTTGCAAGAACTCGGTATTGAGCTCCCCGCCGTCGCAACCCCGGCCGCGAACTACATCCCGTTCGTGGTCAGCGGCAACTTGGTTTTTGTGTCCGGCCAGATCACGATTTTAAATGGCGAGATCAAATACACCGGTCGCGTTGGTGTCGACGTCAGTGTCGAAGAGGGCTACCAAGCCGCCCGCCTGTGTGGCCTGAATTTGATCGCGCAAGCTAAAGCAGCTGCCGGCGGCGATCTCGACAAAGTATTCCGCGTCGTCAAGCTGGGCGGCTTCGTCAATTCCGCCCCGGATTTCCAAAATCAGCCGGAAGTCATTAACGGCGCCTCCGACCTGATGGTCGATGTGTTTGGTGAAATGGGTAAACACGCACGCTTTGCAGTTTCCGCCGGTGCCCTGCCCCGCAACGTCGCGGTCGAAGTCGACGGCGTTTTCGAACTGGCGTGAGCGGCGTAGCGTCCCCCCGCATCGTTTCGCTGTTGCCGGCGGCGACCGAGATCGTCGCCGCACTCGGCTTTCAAGCGCACTTGGTTGGCCGCTCGCACGAATGCGACTATCCATCTGTCGTTGATGCGTTACCGATCTGCACCAAGGCTTTGATCGAACCCAAAGGAACCAGCGCGCAGATTGATGCGCAGGTCAAAGAGGCGCTGAAACATGCGCTGTCGATTTACGAAGTGTTGACCGATGTGTTGGCGACGGCGAAGCCCGACATCATCGTTACCCAAGATCAATGCGACGTCTGCGCGGTCGCCTTGAATGATGTCGAGGCTGCGGTCTGCGATGTGCTCAAAAGTGATGTGCAGATTGTTTCGCTCGACCCGCAAGGTCTGGCTAAAGTCTGGGATGATATCCGTGCCGTCGCGCACGCTTTGGATGCGGACGCTGCCGGCAATGATTTGATCGACCGCCTACAGGCCCGCTTGGATATCGTCAAAGCGCGCACGGCGGCATCGGCGCCCCCCCGCCCTCGTGTCGCCTGCATCGAATGGGCCGACCCGTTGATGGCGGCGGGCAACTGGGTGCCGGAATTGGTCGAGATTGCCGGTGGTATCGATCCGTTCGGCAAGGCCGGTGCGCATGCGCCATGGCTTGAAACGCAGCAGTTGATTGATGAGGACCCGGATGTGATCGTCTTTATGCCCTGCGGCTTCGATTTGGCGCGCAGCGAGGCTGAAGCCCGTGCCTTGATCACGACGCCGGACTGGCAGCGCCTCAGCGCCGTGCAATCCGAGCGCGTCTTCGCCACCGACGCCAACAGTTACTTCAATCGCCCAGGCCCCCGCTTGGTCGACAGCACAGAGATGCTCGCCGATATGCTAGCCCTGGATGCGCCTGATAGCGGCATCGGCTGGCGGCGGGTGGCCATTGCGTAGCCCACACATCACCTCTAGGCATCTGCCCCCGTGCGCCCCACATAATCCCAATGGAGATTGCTTAGTATGCCCGACGGTGACGACGCACGTGTGATCAAGGTGGTGGGCAGCTTGGCTGAGGTGTCGGCGGACGCGTGGGATGCGTGTGCGGGGGACGGCAATCCGTTTGTGCGCCACGGGTTTTTATCGGCGATGGAAGACTCCGGCTCTGTCACAGCTGAAACCGGATGGATGCCGCGTCATGTGATCCTCGAAGGGGCCGACGGGCGGCTTGAGGCCTGCGCGCCACTGTATCTCAAAACCCATTCGTATGGTGAATACATCTTCGATTGGGGATGGGCTGAGGCGTATGAGCGCGCCGGAGGCCGGTATTACCCGAAACTGCAATGTGCCGTACCGTTTACCCCTGCGCCCGGCCCTCGCTTGCTGGTGCGGGGCGACTTCGAGGGCGACGCCCGGCGCGAACGACTGACCATTCTGGGTGCCGGCATGACCAAGCTTGCCGAGCAGCTTACAGTGTCATCGGTGCACATTACGTTTTGTGACAAGGAAACGTGGCAGGTGTTAGGCGACGGTGGTGGTTATCTGCAGCGTTTGAGCCAACAATTTCATTGGCACAATCAGAACTATCAAAGCTTCGACGATTTTTTGGGGGCGCTGTCGTCGCGCAAACGCAAGTCGATCCGCAAAGAACGCAGCAAGGTCGCCGAACTCGGTTTGGATATCCGCACGCTCAGCGGCAGCGACATCAAAGAGCGGCATTGGGATGCGTTCTACGATTTCTATCTATCGACGACCGATAAAAAATGGGGCCAGAGTTATCTCCGCCGCAGCTTCTTCTCGATGTTGGGTGAACGCATGGCCGACAATATCGTGCTGATTATGACGTTTGATGGCGACCGCCCGGTTGCGGGCGCGCTGAACCTTCGCGGCGCTGATTGTCTGTACGGGCGCAACTGGGGCGCGCTTGAAGACTATAAGTTCCTGCATTTTGAATGCTGTTATTACCGTGCCATCGATTATGCGATTGAACACGGCCTCGCCCGGGTCGAGGCCGGTGCTCAAGGACCGCACAAGGTGCAGCGCGGCTATCTGCCGGCGCCCACTTACAGCCTGCATTATCTGCGCGATCCGGGCTTCGAAGACGCCGTTGCCGATTTTCTAAAACGCGAAAAGGCCGGCGTTGAGTACGAGATGAAACAAATCGTCGCCGAAATGTCGCCGTATCGTCAAGCCGACTGAGCCGCTAAGTTAAGCAGCTGACTCACCACTTGTTAACGTTTGCCCCCTTAATCTCTGGGGATGCGGTTTACGATTTTTACCATACCCGGGTTGTTCGCAGCGTTTTTGATGGCGGTAGCGACGCTGGTTTCATTGCTGGCGACGACTACGCCCAGTGAAGGTGCCGAGCGCTGCATTCGGATTCAACGCCAGGGCAATATTGAAACGTTGGTCAACGTGTGCATGACTTGCATCTTGGCACGCGTAATCCGCTCCCGTCCCGGCAATGATGTACCCGTGGCCCGGCAATTCACCGTTCAGCCCAGGAACACCATGCCGACCTCGTTTAAAGGGCCAGGCCGCAGCCGCGTGAAGTCGGAACACCCCTGCCCCGGCCAAGAACCGCCGAAGTCGACCTTAAAAGCTGACAGTTCACGCCCCGGCGCACCGCGTTGTGTGAGCATGACAGGCCAGACCCCTACCGGCGTCGTCATGTCGAACAATTGCAATACGTGCCGCGCCGTCGCCATCGTGCGCATGTCGGGGGACGGCAACAGCCAAGCCCGAGACTACTTTCAGATCGAAGCCGGTAAGCGCGTCGGCGTCAACGCCAACGGGTATGCGCAAATCGGGTTGCTGGCGGAAATCGCCTGCCCTTAAGTCTGCGGTGATAGCGTCCAATCCTGTAAAACCGTCTCCGCATCCGTTTCAATCATCGCTGCCCGTGCCGCAGGCGCTGTATCATCAACCCACATCGCTGACAGCACTGCCATGCCGCCCGCATCTTCGAGCCCCGCTTGTGGCTCGATCATCGCGCGCGCCTGATTTTGTGGATGTTGGGCGACCTCGTCGATGTCCAATACGGGGTGATAGCAACAATCCACGTCGGCCAGTAACGCGTCCCAAGAATCGCGGTCTTTCGCTTTGAAGATCGCCGCGACGTCGTCGGTCAGCGATGCCTGTGGTAATGGCTCAGACTGTCGTGGGATGAGGTCTTCGCGCGCGATGGCTCGACAAAAGTTTTCCCAGAACACGGTCTCAATGGCGCCCAAGGATACAAACCGCGCGTCCTTGGTTTCATAAACGCTGTAAAATGCCGCCCCGCCGGTCAGCAGATTTTGTCCGCGCGCCGGTGTATCCCCACGGTTGAGCGCGGTTAAAGCCTGGCTCTGCCATGCCAGCACCGCATCGGCCATGGCGACATCCAAATATGCCCCCTGCCCTGTCTGCCCGCGCCCGACCAACGCGCCTAAGATGGCGATGGTGGATTGCAGCGCGCCGGCGTAATCGGCCACCATCGGATACGCCATATGTGGGCGGGCTACGCTGCCGGTGAGGCCAAGCTGTCCAGCGGCAGCTGTGTAATTGATATCGTGCCCGGCAGCCAAACGCATCGGCCCGTTTTGCCCATAACCCGACAGCGCACAGTGGATGAGCCTTGGGTTGATCTTACGAAGAGATGCCTGATCTAAATCCAGTTTGGCCATCACACCCGGTCGGTAACTTTCCATCAGCACGTCCGCCCGCGCGATCAGACGTATGAATTGCGCGCGTCCGTTTGGATCTTTGAGATCAATCGCAATCACCCGCTTGCCGGCGTTGACCAGTGCGTGATACGGGCTGGCACCGCGATCATTGGTGATCGGATCGAGGTTCCGCATCGGGTCCCCCTTGGGGGGCTCGACCTTGACCACGTCGGCGCCCATGTCGGCCAGCATTTGCGTGGCAAATGGGCCCGGCAGAAACTGGCTTAGGTCGAGGACGCGAATACCGTGCAGAAATTTCACCGTGCTCTCCATGAATGATATGAGTGTCGAATGGGATTTCTATAGATGCAAGCGAGCTCAGTTCGGGAATAGCGCATTTGGCATAAAATGAGGGTTATTTGACATTGCGCCAAAGCGGATACCGAGCCAACATCGCCGCATGAACCAAATTTCAACTGCACCTGGAAGTAACAGCCGGCGGATTGGGATCGTGATTTTTCGCGATTGCCAAATATTGGATGCAACCGGCCCCGCTGGTGTGTTCGGTGTCGCCAATCAAATTGCCGCCAAACTCGGTATCAAGCGCGCACTTTATGATATTCACTTGATTGCGCCCTGCTCAGGCCCGATCCGCACCAATGCAGGCATAAGTCTTCATGCCACCAAGTCCTTATTCGATAAACATTCGCCTTACGACACCATTATATGTGCCGGTGGGTTCGGCACACAGACTTTAATTACCGATGCCGCATCCATAAATCGCATTCGCGACTTATGTGCGCGGGCTGATCGGATTGTTTCAGTTTGTACGGGGGCGTTTATTTTGGCCGAAGCCGGTATATTGGCCAAACGCCAGGCGACAACGCATTGGGCCCATTGCGATGCGTTGGCAAAAGCCTATCCGGAAATCACGGTCCTGTCGGACCCTATCTTCGTGAAGGACGGCAACGTTTATTCGTCTGCGGGTATCACAGCAGGGATGGATTTATCGTTGGCTTTGGTCGAAGCCGACCATGGACGCGAAATGGCTATGGCTTCGGCTCGCGATTTGGTGATGTTTATGAAGCGCCCAGGCAATCAGGCGCAATTCAGCATGCATCTAGAAGCGCAGATGGCATCATCCGGCGGTGTCCGCGATGCGCAGGTGTGGGTTTTAGAAAATTTAGGCGACAAGATTGATGTTGAGCTTATGGCAGCGCAAGCCAACATGAGCCTGCGATCATTTAACCGTCGTTTCAAGGACGAGACCGGTTTATCGCCGGCGCGCTTTGTTGTCGAATGCCGAGTTGAAGCCGCGCGACGTATCCTCGAAGAATCCGACATGCAAATCAAAACGATTGCCGTCAAAACCGGGTTCGGCGACGAAGAACGTATGCGCCGCGCTTTCAAAAGGCATATGGGCGTCAGCCCCGATAATTATCGACAGTGTTTTTCAAAGACCCCTTTTCAACATGTGGAGATCGTATCATGACCATACAAATAGGCATTCTCGCCTTTCCCGACCTCGAAGAACTGGATGCCATCGGCCCATGGGAGGTTTTGACGTGGGCGTCGAAGCAAGAGCGCGCAGATATGTCGGTTGCGATGGTCGGCTCTGCCGGGCGGGAGATCACCTGCGCCAAGGGGCTCAAGATCGTCACCGACTACACCATTGATGATCATCCAAAGTTTGATGTGATTTTGGTGCCGGGCGGGCAAGGCACGCGACCGATTTTTAAGGATGGTGGACCCGAGATCGATTGGATCGAACGCGTCGCACCGACATGCACGTGGGTCACCAGTGTCTGCACTGGGGCATTGCTGCTGCAGCGTGCGGGCATCTTGGCCGGCAAACGGGCGACGACGCACTGGCGCTCGATTGATCTATTGCGGGACGCCGGCGGGGTCGAGGTGATGGACGATGTACGCTTTGTCGTCGACGGCAATGTGGTGACGTCGGCGGGCGTGTCGGCAGGAATCGACATGGCGCTTTGGCTGTTGGGCGCTTGGTACGATCCGACGTTTGCACGATTTGTGCAAAAAGGGATCGAGTATTTTCCAGCGCCGCCCTATAGCGCTGAGACCTTATGAATGGGGAGGTCCCGAGTCTCGCTACGCTCGGCCCTTTGCGTCATCCTGAACTTGATTCAGGATGACGCGAGATGCGGAAGGCAATCCGGCGACTGTGTTTGGTGTACCGAAGCCCTTATTCGACGAAAGCAGGCTTTTTCTTGCCCTTCTCCTTGCCTTTAGCGGGGCCGCCTTTCGGCTCGGGATAGGTGAACACCGGCATTCCGTCTTCGATGTCGACCATCACCAAGCCATCTTTGGCGAGCTTGCCGAACAGCAGTTCCTCGGCCAGCTATATTCTAAAGGGCATCTTTTAGCTGGCGTCGACTAGCTCGGCGCGGAGGGTTATCTTACCCTGCTTGGCGAGGTGCGAGAAAAGATAGCTGGCGCTTTCCGTGTCAATCCCAAGCGCCTTCGCAAGACTTGTCAAATCCGTCGCGCCGTTTTCTTGAAGGTGTCGAATCGCTCGGTCTTCCAACGTTTCAAGCCACTCGGTAAAAAGTCCTTGTAACTCCGGAGACGCAAAGGCCGTCATGTCGGTGGTCCGCTTGATGGCAGTCAGCATCTCGCCGCACATACCCATGCACATTTGCATCATGGGCGGCGGGGCCTCTCCTCCTTCTGCCATCTGGCCCATCATCTTCTGCATCATGGCCATGGGATTGGGGCCATCGCCTCCCATCTGCCCCATCATCTTCTTGGCCATACCCACACCCATCCCCATCGGGTCGCCAAATTCTTGTCTTTTGCCATCTTCTTCACTCATAGCTCGTCTCCAACTGTTTTTGTTTCGAACAAACGGAAGATTGCGCCGTAATGGAATGGCGGCAGTTCAACGACCTGTTCAAGAGTGAATCCTGCCGGTTCCACAATGGATCGCACATCGTCCGGCGACATCCGTATCTCGGTCTTTGGCCCTCGTGGCTCGCCCAGGACGATAGTGAGTTCACGCGGCAGCGCACACCAGTTGATAATTGCAAACCGCCCCTCCGGATTAAGCGCCGAGGCTACGGCGCGTGCCATCTCAGTTTTCTTCGGTACACCGTGAAAAGTGTTGGCGATCAGCACATAGTCCACCTTCCTTGGCAGCAGTTTTGGCAGATCGCGTGCATCGGCGCGGATCAGATCCAGCACTGTGGTTCCAGCGCGCTCAAGTTCGGCCTGAGTCTGCTTAAGCATGGCGGGGTCTATGTCGATCCCGTATACGTCACCTCCGACGGTCCGCGCGAGGGCTGCCGTGAAATAACCATCGCCACAACATAGATCCACGACGATCATCCCCGGTTCTACGCCAAGCGAACGTACAACGCCTTCGCGGTCCGGCCACAACACAGACCACCAGTCTCGATCCGGCATGGTCGTCGCAGGGAAAAATCCTTCTGCCATCTCAAGCTATCACTCCAGACTGCTGATTCTGCTCAAGTGAGACCCTGATCAAGGTCAACATAGAATGTCACTGGACGTTATTGATGTTAAGGCAAGACTTTTAGGTAATATTCAAATAGTTGCATGGTCATAGAGAGAGCTATTCTGGCCTTTATTTTGTGGAGTTGAGAATGACCAATTTGCGACAACAATTAGAAGCCGGAACAGATGGCATCATTTATGAGTCCATAATCTAGAAGCCCTACTCCACGTACGCAGGCTTTTTCTTGCCCTTACCCTTGCCTTTACCGGGACCGCCTTTCGGCTCGGGATAGGTGAACACCGGCATTTCGTCTTCGATATCGACCATCACCAAGCCACCTTTGGCGAGCTTGCCGAACAGCAGTTCCTCGGCCAGCGGTTTTTTGATATGCTCTTGAATGACCCGCGAAAGTGGGCGGGCACCGAACAGCTTGTCGTAACCTTTGGTCGCAAGCCAAGCGCGCGCCGCATCGGTGAGTTCGATCATCACGCTGCGATCTTCCAGCTGTGCTTCGAGTTCTATGATGAACTTGTCGACCACTTTGGCGACGACTTCGGGGCCGAGCGCGGCAAAGCCGATGATTGAGTCCAACCGGTTTCGGAATTCCGGTGTGAACATTTTCTCAATCGCTTCTTTGTCTTCGCCGACACGACCGTCCCGCTCGAAACCAATCGCCGCTTTCGCCATATCTGCGGCACCGGCATTGGTGGTCATGATCAAGATCACGTTGCGGAAATCTACGTCTTTGCCGTTATGGTCGGTGAGTTTGCCGTGATCCATGACCTGCAACAAGATGTTGAACAGGTCCGGGTGGGCTTTTTCGATTTCGTCCAGCAGCAACACCACGTGCGGATTTTGGTCGACCGCATCGGTCAACAGACCGCCCTGGTCAAAGCCGACGTAGCCCGGCGGTGCACCGATCAGGCGTGATACCGAGTGACGCTCCATATATTCCGACATATCGAAGCGGACCAGTTCCACACCCAATGTCATCGCGAGTTGGCGCGCCACTTCGGTCTTACCGACACCGGTCGGACCCGAGAACAGATACGAGCCGATCGGCTTTTGCGGCTCGCGCAGGCCCGCACGGGACAATTTGATTGCACTCGCCAACTGATCGATAGCGTCGTCTTGGCCGAACACCACGGTCTTGAGGTCACGCTCCAACGTCGACAGCGCTTTGCGGTCGTCGGTGGACACGCTTTTCGGTGGGATGCGGGCGATCATCGCCACGACTTCTTCGACATCTTTGGCGGTCACGGTCTTTTTGCGTTTGTTTTCGGCCACCAACATCCGTGATGCGCCGACCTCATCGATAACGTCGATGGCCTTATCGGGCAACTTACGGTCGTTGATATAGCGCGCCGACAACTCAACAGCCGTCTTCAAGGCATCGTTGGTGTATTTGACGTTGTGATGCGCTTCAAAATACGGACGCAGGCCTTTCAGGATCTTTATCGTGTCTTTGATCGACGGCTCATAGACGTCGATCTTTTGGAAGCGACGCACCAGGGCGCGGTCTTTTTCGAAGTAGCTGCGGTATTCCTTATAGGTCGTCGACCCCATACAGCGGAGTCCGCCGTTCTGCAGCGCAGGCTTTAAAATGTTGGACGCATCCATGGACCCGCCCGATGTCGCGCCGGCACCTATTACAGTATGGATTTCGTCAATGAAAAGAATCGCATGCGGCATGGCTTCAAGTTCCTGCATGACATTCTTCAGGCGCTCTTCAAAGTCGCCGCGATAACGGGTGCCGGCCAGCAGTGAGCCCATATCGAGTGAATAGATCGTCGCTTCGGCAAGCACGTCCGGCACGTCGCCGTCGACGATGCGCTTTGCCAAGCCTTCGGCGATGGCAGTCTTGCCGACGCCCGGATCACCAACATACAGTGGATTATTTTTATTGCGACGGCAAAGGATCTGCACGGTGCGGTCGACCTCTTTTTCGCGCCCGATCAAAGGATCGATTCGCCCGGCCGCGGCTTTTTCATTCAGATTGACGCAGTACGCATCCAAAGCTTCCGAGCCTTTACGCACCGCGCTTTCGCCGTCGACGTCTTCTTCGGTGCCTTCGACGGTGCGGTCTTCGGTGAAGCCGGGTACCTTGGCAATGCCGTGCGATATGTAATTGACCGCATCCAGGCGGCTCATTTCATGCATTTGCAGGAAGAACACCGCGTGCGATTCACGCTCCGAGAATAAAGCGACCAGCACATTGGCACCGGTGACCTCTTCGCGACCGGAGGATTGCACATGGATCACGGCGCGCTGCACGACGCGCTGGAAGCCGGCTGTGGGCTTAGGTTCCGACACGCGGTCGTTGCGGATTTCTTCGAGTTCGCCGTCGATGAAATTGTTCACATCCATCGTCAATTGTTCAAGGTCAACACCACACGCCTTGAGAACCGCGACTGCATCCTGGTCTTCGGTCAGCGATAGAAGCAGATGCTCCAACGTCGCGTATTCGTGCCGGTGCTCAGACGCCAGGGCCAGTGCGCGGTGCAGCGTTTGTTCCAGATTGCGAGATAACATGTTTAGGCGATCCTTTCCGGTGTTGCCGTTATAGCGTCCCCCAAGAACGTCGATTTGTCGATCTTAATCCTGATCCCCGTCTCCGTCTTTTTCGATCGTGCATTGTAGCGGATGTTGATGCTGGCGCGCGAGATCCATAGTCTGTGCGACCTTGGTTTCAGCGACTTCGTAAGTAAACACACCACACACACCGACACCGCGCTGATGCACCTGAAGCATTATATCTGTCGCTTGTTGATGCGACTTGTTGAAGAAACGCTCCAACACATGGACGACGAATTCCATAGGCGTGTAGTCATCGTTCAGCATTAAAACTTTGTACATCGCCGGCTTTTTGGTCTTTTCGCGCGTCTTGAGAACAACGCCCGTATCGTCGTCGTTCCCCGTGCGCGGCGGCTCTGTCGGTTTCTTCGGATCAGCCATTGGTGTTGTCGGTCTCTATCCCAGTTGTCGTTACACCTCTAATATAGGGCATAATCATCAAAGCCAAAATGGGGTAGCGCAAAGAAAAACACCCGCCCGCATTCGCAGGGGGTGTTTCTCACTGTTTCTCGGCAAGATTCCCACTTAAACGAAGAACGCCCGACGGTGGGAGGATACCGCCGGGCGTCCGTATCGACTGCCTCAACCCTAAAGGGGGGGTGGGTCTTAGGCAGCGATCGGCTTAGCGAGGGTCTCAACCGCGACGGTTACGCGCTCAGCAAGCGGCTTTGATGCTTGCTCGGCGACTTTGGCCGAAAGGGTCGAAAGCTTGCGGCTCTCGTCCACGGTTTTCATGTACTGGGTCTTGATCACGTCGGTCTGAAGCTCAACGGCCTCTGCGATTGATGCGCACCCCATAATTTTTTGCGTCGTGGTGATGGTCTGCTCAACGTTCGCTTGGATCATGGCGAAGAAGCTCTTGTTCAACTCGCGCACGCCCTTGGTCATGATTTCGTTCGATTTCACGAAAGCGTCGATATTGCTTTTCTGAAATTCAATCATGTCGCCGTAGCTCTTGAACGAGTCGCTGCTGGCTTTTGCCACGGCAGCGAGCTGGTCTTGGCTCATGGCGGATGCTTTCTCGACGCCCTTCTTGGCGACTTCGGTGCTGGTTTTGACAGCGGTATCTACGGCGTCTTTCCCGTTTTTCACGGCGGTCTCGACAGCTTTCGGGGGCATCGGGGCGGCAGCCGTGGGCTGAACAACTTTCGGCGTCACTTTAGCGGCAGGTTTCGCAGCAGCCTTCGGCGCAGCTTTCGTCGTTATTTCGGTCGTGGTTTTTATTGGGGCTTTAGGTGTGGTCTTTTGCTTGGTCGCCATGGTGTATCTCCTAAGGTTTTGACGGGTCGGCGATTCGCGGCGCCCACGATGTGGCCCTGTGTATCACTCGACGCGTAGGCACTGCTTCAGTGCAATATTCACATTAAAACTAGCAAGATTGGCTGTTTTGTCAAGAAAAATTGTGCAGTGCACAATAAATATTATTTTAATAAAGTTATTTAAAACAATCGCTTATATATATTCGCGAACGATTCATGCGATTTTACCGCAACTGCAACATAAAACTACAAAATAACGCTACCGATTAAAACACTTGGCCGAGCTGTATCTGTTAACCGATTGTTATGCCCAAGCGGTTTATCTAGAACCTTCAAATGGTTTGAAAAATTCGTCGACGCAAGCTGCAGTTCGCCGCTACACTCTTGATTTGCGGTAGCCTTTCGTTGAACAAAAGCGGGCCTGAGGGGGTCAGAATGAACGCACGCGATGCCTGGGATCACGCGCAAAGTGGGGCTCTTCATCGGATCAGACGCGCTTTTATGGCGACGTTTGTGTTGGTCGCAATCCTGATTGCCCTGCCGGATACGGCCCAGGCGAAGTATGCGAGCTATGTGATTGATGCCGATACTGGCGAAGTCTTGCACGCAACTAATGCAGACACCCGTAATTACCCCGCCTCGCTGACCAAAATGATGACGCTTTATCTCGTGTTTGAGCGCCTGCACAATAAACGTTGGACGATGCGCACTAAGCTTAAAGTCTCGCATCGCGCGGCCCGCCAGCCTGCATCGAAACTTGCACTGAAGGCCGGCTCCACCATCACTGTCAAAGATGCCATCCTGGCGCTGGTCACCAAATCGGCCAATGACGTCGCAACGACGATTGCCGAGAACATCAGCGGTAAAGAGCGTAACTTCGCCCTGAAGATGACCGCAAAGGCGCGCTCACTCGGCATGGCGCGGACCACGTTCCGCAATGCTTCGGGCTTACCGCACCGTGCGCAGATGTCGACCGCGAAAGACATGTCGATATTGGCGCGCGCCCTGCTGCGCGACTTTCCTGAGCATTATCATTTATTTTCGATCAAGTCCTTTAAATGGAAAGGTCGGACATACAAGAATCACAACAAGCTTTTGGACTCTTACCCAGGCGTTGACGGCCTGAAGACCGGTTACATCCGCGCTTCCGGCTTTAATTTGGCCGCATCTGCGACCAGAGACGGGCGCCGCATCATCGGCATTGTCTTCGGCGGGCGCTCATCGCGGCATCGCAATACGCACATGGTGACGTTGCTGGATAAAGGGTTTCGGATTTTGCGCCAGCGTCAGACTGCGCCGATGATTGCCAAGGCAAACGTGCCGGATGCGAAACCGGCGCCGCGCAAAAACACTCAAGTCGTCAGCCGCGCTACCGGTGATGTTTGGGCCGTTCAAGTCGGCGCCTTTTCGCAAGTGGGACAAGCACGTCGTGCGGCCGAGATCGCGATCAGCAAGGCGCCCCGTTACTTAGGTGATGGGCAAGTCCGGATCGTGCCGCTTGAAAAGCGGAACGGCAAGGTTTTGCAACGCGCGCGCATCGTCGGCATTTCCAAACGCGATGCATTCCGCACCTGCAAGGTCTTGAAAGACTGCATGGAGCTCAAAGCCCCGACTTCGCCGGAGTTCGCTTCCGTCGATAATTAAAGTTGCGCTGCCACCCTGCAGCTCTCCCCAAACGTCGCGATCCCTCTCCAAACGGCGTCATCCTGAACTTGATTCAGGATCAACCGCCCTGCCAACGCCGAACGTTAGGTTTTCACGCGACCGCGAAATCCTGAATCAAGTTCAGGATGACGCTGTGTATATATCAGGATGACGTTGAGACTACAGACGCTGCGCTACAACAACGCCTTGCGTCTTAGCCCGCCAATGAAGCGCTTCTTGTCTTGGCGTTGCCAATCCGTGAGCGACCATGTTTTGTCGGCCAGCTGAAGTGCAGCGCACGGAAGATACACGCGGGCCTCGACCGTCGCACCGTCCGAAGTCTGTACAACAACATCTTCGGTCGCGTACTCAGGCCCCTCGTAGCGATCCAACCTAGAGACGTCGAGTCCGCTCAGTCGAGACACCACAATCCCGATCACTGATGCATCGACATCATCAGGTGCTGCCACGAGGCCTGGATAGCTTGCACCTGCCACGCACACAGCCCTGTAGCCGCGCAGCTTTGCTGCCGTCGGCGCAAGGCCGCTTAACGGACGCCCTAAAATGATCCGGGCGATTTCAGGATCGCGCAGTGTGCCGTAAAAGAAATAAGTCCACATACCCTATCAGTATGGGACGCGCCTGCCCGCTTCAAGCCGACAAATTCAGAAATCTGGGGATAGCTCGGTGCGTGGACTACACGTCCGAACGCGGACGACCTATGCAATGATAGGTAAAGCCGTGCTCTCGCATCGTCTTCGGCTCATAGACGTTGCGGAGATCGACCATCACAGGTGCGCGCATCAATGATTTGACGCGGTCCAGGTCCAAGGCACGGAACTGGTTCCACTCGGTGATCAATAGCAGCACGTCGGCATCCGGCATGGTCGCATAGGCTTCATCACACCATTCAACACCGCTCAGCATCTGCTTGGCCTCAACCATCCCTTCCGGATCAAATGCACGTACCGTTGCGCCGGCTTCAATCAGCGCGGGCACGATGTCGAGGCTCGGGCTTTCGCGCATGTCGTCGGTGTTCGGCTTAAAAGTCAGGCCAAGCACGGCAACGGTCTTGCCTTCAAGGCTACCGCCGGCGGCCTCAATCACGCGGACCGCCATCTTGCGTTTACGGTCTTCGTTCAACTGCACCACGGTTTCGACGATGCGCAATGGGCTGCCGGACTGTTGTGCGGTCGAGACCAAGGCGCGGGTATCTTTGGGGAAGCACGAGCCGCCATAACCTGGCCCGGCATGCAGGAATTTCTTACCAATTCGACCGTCCAGACCGATCCCACGCGCGACGTCGTGCACATCGGCATCGACCACTTCACACAAATCGGCGATTTCATTAATGAACGTAATCTTCGTCGCCAAGAAAGTATTAGCGGCGTATTTGATCAGTTCCGAGCTTTGGCGCGACGTGAACAGGATCGGCGTTTCGATGATGTAGAGCGGACGGTATAAATTGCGCATGACCTTTTGCGCACGTTCCACGTTGGTGCCGATGACGACCCGATCCGGGCGCATGAAGTCTTCGATCGCCGAGCCTTCGCGTAGGAATTCCGGGTTCGACACAACATCGAATTCGGCGTCAGGGTTGGCTTCGCGGACGATGCGCTCTACCTCACGCCCGGTGCCGACCGGTACGGTGGATTTCGTGACGATCACGGTATAGCGCTTGATTGCGTGCGCAATTTCTTCGGCTGCGGCATAGACGTACGAGAGGTCCGCGTGCCCATCACCACGCCGGCTTGGGGTGCCAACGGCGATAAATACGGCTTCAGCATCTTTGACGGCGTCAGCAAGATCGGTGGTAAAATTCAGCCGGCCTGCTTTGACGTTGTTTTCCACCAAGTCTTCGAGGCCAGGCTCGAAGATCGGCATCTTGCCTTTGTGCAGGCCGTCGATCTTGCCGGCGTCTTTATCGACGCAAACCACATCGTGACCGAATTCCGAGAAGCACGCTCCTGAGACTAGTCCCACATATCCGGTGCCGATCATCGCGACGCGCATAGGCTTTTCCCCTCGTTCGGAAGCACGTTTAGCTGATGGGGTTTCTGCCACACCGTCCGGAGCCGGGCAAGCCGTACGGTCATGACGGGTAGTTGGCGTGGCTTGGGTTCAGAACTGATCGCGGGGCGTCACCCCTTTAGGAGCACGTCGCGGGCTTCGTTGATCTTCGCTGCCAGATAGGCAGAGCCGCCATGGTCCGGGTGCAGGCCAGCGATAAGTCTATGATGAGCCTGTTTTATTTCGGCATCGTCCGCATTCGCCTCAAGTCCCAATACTTTCAAGGCTTCAGCGCGGCTCATAGAGCCGCTTGAGGTCGAGCGGCCCCTCGGCTCTTCATCAGTTGCGTTTTCATCGCCCTCGCCTCGCCAATCGGGGTAAGTACGATCCAGATATGAGGCCAGAAGCCTCGCCGATTCGTCGTCAATGGATGCGTATTCCTGATGCAGGGCAAGAACATCTTCACGGCTTAAACTGTTAAGCATTTGACCGTTGAAGCGCCCTTTCAGGATTTTGCCGTCCATATCGCCGCTGTCGTGGTCCAAGCGCATCTCAAGAAATGCACTCTCGACCGTGCTTTGTTGCCCACTGCCGTTCCCGGCCATGCGAGAGAATGTTTTCGCCGTCCGCGCGGCGTGGCGCGCGCGCATAATCCAAGGGAGCAGAGCCGGCAGCAGCCAAACCAGCATCAAAATCCGACCACTGAAGATCAGCGCCACCGCGACCAAGCCGATACCCACAATCGCGACCCATTTTAGGACAGATAAAATGGCCTTTGGCTCGGCATTAGCAAACCAGCGCCCAGCCAACAGCAAGACGATCAACAGCGCGATGCCTAAAAATAGATACGGCATTTAGCGGTTGCCTCGCATGCCGTCGGTCAGACGCAAAACAGCGCCGCCGTCGCGCTTGGCCATGTCTTCCAAGGCTTGCCGTCCACCTGCGGCATAGACGGCGACGGCACCCAAGAGCTTGCGCAGCGTCTCGGCACTGGCGCGGTCGAAATCGACGCAGGCCCCACCGCTGAGTTTTGCAATTTGATCAAACGCGAACGCCGCCACAGGGTCGCCACCTTCATGAAAGACGAACACCGGCACGCCCAGAAGACCGAGCTCACCCGCGACTTTGCCCAGTTGATCGACGTCTTCTTCGACGCAGTCACCAACGAAAACAAGGGCGTTGAGATAACCTGATTTGGCCTCGTTGACCGCATGCTGTAGGACTTTCTTGATCTGCGTTTGGCCGGCCATGCAGAATACCGACGTCATCAGGCGCAGCAGTTCTTGTTCGTTATCGGTCCATGGCCCGACTCTGAACTCACCGAACCCTCGATAGAACGCGAGCTTGATGTCTAAGCCACCCAGCTTGGCGGTTTCATGAAACATCTGCCCTTGGATTGAGGCCGCCGTGTCCCACGTCGGCTGACGGCTCGCCGTCGCATCCATGGCAAACATCAAACGCCCGCGCCGCCGTCCGCTTGATTGTGGGCGTTTCGGCGTTGATGCGACTTTCGACAGAAAGGCGTCTACGCTGCCGCCTTGCCGGTTTTTATCAGGTAGATCGTCGGCCAAAAGACCGCTCCTCTCTCACGTTTCATCTATAGATATATAATCGCGAAAGGCGGATTTGTTAGGGCTTCGCTTACGCGATTGCGGTTTGCTGGTCTTGTGCAATCGGTGGAATATCTAATCCTTCCAGCACCGACGTGACTTCTTCGCGCGCACTCAGATGCGAGCGGCTCAGCGGTGCGCCGCCTGCGGCCTCTTTTAAATCCATAATGGTGAGCCCGACCAAGAACAATTCTCGAAAGATGACCCGCTCGGAAAAGCCAGGCAGCATGCGGAACCCAAGCCGACGCGACAACTCAGTGAGTGCTTGTTCCATTTCGCGTTTGTTGAAAGCATCCAACGTTGACAAGCGGTTGCGCATCACCACCCAATCAATGGAACCGCCGTCCCGCTGCGCTTTGATTTTTTTCGCTTCCCAAATTGCTTCGGCATAGTGGCTGGGGCCTTTGATGTTGACGCCCTGCCCGTCCAAATGCGCGATCACATCCAAATCGATAAAGCTGTCGTTCATCGGTGTGATTAAGGTGTCGGCGTAGCCATGCGCGGCAAACGACAATCGGTTCGCCGCACCCGGCGTGTCGATAATCACGATGTCGCTTTCGAACGCAGCGCCCTCAATCAGAAGTTCTAATCGCTGAATCTCGGCGGTCATCTCGGCATCGTTCATGCCCTGCACCGCGTGCCCGCCGGCCTTATGATGCACAGGCGACGGGTAATCGCGATTGAGTTTTTGATTAAATATTTCGCGATTGGCGACATAGCGGCTCAGCGTGCCCTGCCTACCGTCGACGTCGATCGTCGATACTCGGTAACCCGCACGCAAAAATCCAATGGCCATGTGCATGGCGGTGGTCGATTTACCGCTGCCGCCTTTTTCGTTGCCGACAACGATGATGTGTGCACGACCACCCGTCACGGGGCGATATCCGCCGTCGGGCGCATCCACACTGCGGTATCGTGGAACACGGCGCCGCCGTTAGGATACGCGCGGTCTGCACTGGTCAGCGCGTTGATGCCGACACCATCTTTAAAATAGCGGTTCGGCCATATCCCCTCGACGATCACGACGTCCGCTTGTACGCCATCGAAGCTTTTGGCATGCACGGAAACGGCGCCTAGATCGTTGCCGAGTGTTACCTCGTCGCCATCCGTTAAGCCGAGTTTTCCCAGTGTGTCCGGGTGGATCAAGGCTGTCGGTCGGTGTTCTTTTTTTATCGACGTCGGCGTTTCCGTAAACGATGTGTTCAAGAACCGTCGTGCCGGGGCAGCCACGAGCCGATACGGTTTTTCCGGCGTTGCAGCATCGATCACGGCCATGTGGTCGGGCAGAGTCGGCATGGTTTCAAAGTCGCTGCCGATCTTCGACCAATCGGGCTTGAAATGAAACTTGCCGTCCGGGTTCGGAAAGCCATTGAGGAAATGCGCGTCGTCGAACGGCAACGTGCAATCAACCCACCCTGCTTCGGCGACATCGTCAGCGCCCGGATATCCGCTGGCACGGAGCGAGCGATCGATGATCTCCCACGCGTCCAACGTAAACAACTCGTGATCGCAGCCGAGCCTGCGTGCCAACGCGGAAAGCACCTGCACGTTTGAGCGCGCTTCGCCCAACGGCTCAATAATCTTGCGACCGACCTGCAAATACATATGCCCGCTGCCTTGGTACAGATCGTCGTGTTCCAAGAACATGGTTGCCGGCAGCACGATATCGGCGAACGCCGTGGTGGCAGTCGGCAGTTGCTCGTGCACACAGACGAACAGATCGTCACGGCGCAGGCCTTCGATGACGCGGTGGGTTTCCGGTGCAACTTCGACCGGGTTGATGTTCTGCATGATCATGGCGGTGACCGGCGGGCCGCCCAGCAGGCTTTCCGGCTCGTTCAGCAGCACCCGGCCGATCCGTGACATGTCGAGCGCGCGTTTCGATGTGTCCAAGCAATCAATGGCACGCACTAAGGATTGGTCGACGCCAAACATATTTCGGTTCGTATGCAGCGCGCCACCGCCCTTGTGGCGCCAATTGCCGGTGACGGCGGGCAAGCAGCTGACCGCATGCATGTTGGCAGTCCCGTTGCGGGACCGGGTAAAGCCGTAGCCGACCCGTATGAACGCCCGTTCTGTCTGGCCGTAGGCTTTTGCGAAGTCTTCAATCTCAGCAACGCTAAGACCGGTAATTGCGGCGGCCCATGCCGGCGTTTTGGTTTGCAGGTGCGCTTCAAGTTCCGCAGGCACGTCGGTATAACGCGCCATATATTCATGGTCTGCATAGCCGTCCCGGAACAGCACATGCATCACCGCACACGCCAAGGCCCCGTCGGTGCCCGGTTGCAGACACAAGTGTACGTCGGCTAAGGCTGCGGTCGGCGTGCGGTAAGGATCGATCACATACAGCTTAGCGCCGCGTTCTTTGCGCGCTTTGGTGATGTGCGTCATCACGTTAACCTGGGTTGCCACCGGATTGCCGCCCCAGACCACAATCATGTCCGAGACCTGCATTTCACGCGGATCTGCACCCCAAACTTTGCCGTGCCCTGCCATCCACCCGGCGACGGCGGTGGCGACGCAGATGGTTTCATCCTCGCGCGAATACCCCAAAGCATGGCGGAAGCCGTGGATAACATCGCGCTGCACAAGACCCATGGTGCCGGCAAAGTGATACGGCCAGACGGTTTCCGGCCCATATTTCTGCTCTGCCTTCTGAAAGGCTTCGGCGACCTCGTCGATGGCGTCGTCCCAGCTAAGCTGTTGAAAATTGCCGTCGCCCTTGGTGCCGATGCGGCGTAACGGTTGCGTCAAGCGGTCCGGGTGATGCACGCGCTCCCGATACGCCGCAACTTTGGCGCAGATCACGCCGCTGGTGTAATCATTAAGCGCATTGCCGCGCACCTTGCCGATTTGATCGGGGCCGAGTTTTTCGACTTCAAGCGCACACGTCGACGGGCAGTCGTGAGGACAAACCGAACGTAGCCAGACGGGATCTTGATCAAGCGGCGCCATGATCGAAATGTACGCCGTGCCCGGCGCGCTCGCAACCCATGTCGGCGTGCACTATGATATTGAAATTATGTCATGTTGGCGGTCGCGTGACCGACTGTAAAAACGAGATGTGAGCGATACAATTAGGTTCAGTGCGACCATCAAAACTCTGATCCGGATCGCGAACCATGATCAAGACGCGTGTTTTAAATCGGACGTCGTTAACTTGAAAATATGCAGATGATTTATTTTAAAGAAATCGTAATATCCGCATGCAAACAATTCTCTACCTAATATTAAGTGCATTGGTATGCTAATTATACGCATAAGCAGAGAACTTTTTGCAATAATTTACTGTAACAAACGACCGAACCTAGATGAAACTAAATAAAAATTAAGGATACGAGCATGGCAGACTCGAATGCAAATAATATTGAAATGCAGTATCCATCAGTTCTTTTTTATGAGTGTAAAGATGTTATTCGGATTTTTTATGACGAAGATAACGGCCTGATTATTCACGAGTGGTTAGATTATAATCCCGAAGGGCAAGACTCATTAATTATTGAGGTGCTTCAAAAAATTTATGAAATATTCCTGGATACTAGCGCCCGAAAAGTCTTGGTAAAAGCGGATCAAACGCGGGGTGTGTTTTCGCTGGGAGTAAATAAATATATCCGAGAAATCCAGTTTCCTCGACTAATCGATGACACAGAGTTAAAATTTGTGGCAACCATTATTAATAAAAATGACATGAACTCCAGATACGCAGAGATTTGGAAAGGCCACCTGAAACAAAACGCGCCGTTGATTTTACATGATGTAAGCTCCGAAGCAGAAGGGCGTGCGTGGCTGAAGCAGTTCGACTAAGGCATCTCAATCGCCTGTATTTTTGCTCCAATATAGGGCGCTTTTACGTCCGCGCACGGTATTCCCAAGTGCATTTAACCGCTCAATAAAACTGGCTTCGCCTTGACCCTTAGGGGGCTCGGACGCAAACTCAGGCGTCCGGTTTCGAGACAAGGAATCCTTAATGGAAAAGATTGAATGCGCCGTGATCGGCGCCGGTGTTGTCGGCTTAGCTTGTGCGCGCGCCCTCGCGATGGCCGGGCGTGAAGTGATTGTGCTTGAGCGCGCCGACTTGATCGGGACCGAGACCAGTTCCCGCAATTCTGAGGTCATTCACGCCGGCATTTATTACGGTAAAGACACCAACAAAGCGCGGCTCTGCGTTAAAGGCCGTGACATGATGTACGCCTATTGTGAAAGCCACGGCATCGGCCACAAGCGCATCGGCAAACTGATCGTCGCAACCGAACAGAGCCATATTCCGCTTTTGGACAACATCCGGGCCCGCGCAGCGGCAAACGGTGTCGACAATCTGACGTTCGTCGATGCAGACACGGTTGCCGAGATGGAGCCCAATGTGGTGTGCCACGGCGCACTGATGTCACCGTCCACGGGCTTGGTCGACAGTCACAGCTTGATGCTATCCTACCAAGGCGACGCCGAAGCGCATGGCGCAATGATCGCGTTTAAAAGCCCAGTCGAAAGCGGCGAAGTCACGCCTGACGGCATCGTGCTTCGCATCGGCGGTGAAAACCCGATGGAATTGTTGTGCGAACAAGTGATCAACGCCGCCGGCCTCTATGCGCAACCGATTGCAAAGAGCATTTCTGGTATCCCTGCCGACACTATCCCGGGCAGCTATTATGCGCGGGGCGTTTATTTCACGCTCAGCGGCGGCAAACCTCCGTTCACACGGCTGATCTATCCGGTGCCGGACCCCGCCGGTGGCCTTGGCGTACACGTCACCATCGATCTGGGTGGCCAAGTAAAATTTGGCCCCGATGTGGAGTGGATCGACGGCGTCGACTACACCGTTGACCCGGCGCGTGGAGAACGTTTTTATGATGCCATTCGCACCTATTGGCCGGGGTTGCCTGACGGCGCCCTGCAACCGGGTTACGCCGGGGTGCGACCTAAAACTCATCCCAAAGGTACCCACGAGACGGACTTTACGATCCAAGGCCCCGACGTGCACGGCGTGAAAGGTCTGGTTAATCTCTATGGCATAGAATCCCCTGGATTGACGTCCTCGCTGGCGATTGCCGAGGATGTCGCAATCATATTGGTTGCTTAAACGCAATATTGCAGCGGACCGAAATGGCGATGCCGATGACGCTCCGATCACGTTATAAACACAGCCTTGGCGCTGCCGCTTTTGTCGCAGCATCGCTTTTGATGTCGTCGGCGTCTATTGCGCAAGATGCGACTCAGCCCGGCTTTACACGCATTCAAGGGGAAACGCAGGGTGCCGCGCCGCCGCCACCTACAGTACGAACCGTGGTCCGGGATTTCCGCGAAGACATGCGGATGTTTATCCAACAAATTTCAAGCTATGCGCGCTCCATCAGCCCGAACTTTTCGATCATGGTCCGTGATCCGGAAGAGTTGATCATCAAGCGTGATGTGCAGGACGAAACCATCATCTCGCCGGCACGCACGTTTATGCTGTCGATTGACGGTGTGATGTTCGACGGCGTGTTTCGCGGCGATCGGGTGCTCGGCAAGCCGCCTACGCCGGACGTGCAAAAAGAAGCCTTGGCGCGTATCCAGCGTGCGAAGCAAAACGGCCTGCCAGTGTTCGTGTTCGATTTCGCAGCCAAACCAGCAGAGATCAATGAGGTGTTTCGCAGCGCTGATAAACTGGGCGCTATCGCCAATGTGCTACCGGTGCCCGAAAACCTGATGACGACGCTGCCGAAGTACCCCAGCCGTCCGCACAATGAGAACCCGCGCAACGTTTTATCACTGCACGACGTGAAGAACTTCGCCTACATCGCCAATCCCCGGGCCTGGGGGCGTCAAGATCAGTTTGCGTTCGCGCTGCACGACTCAAACTATGATCTGCTGATCGTCGATCCGTTCATCGGGCGCGAGCCGCTGTCCGGGCAAGCGGTGGCGACACTGAAATACAAAAAGATCGGCGCGCAGCGGTTGGTGTTTGCGCGTGCCGACATCACATCGGCGATGAGCCATCGTTATTATTGGAAGCCCGGCTGGACCGAGGGATATCCAAGCTTCATCGGCGCGCCGTTCCCGGGCGAGCCGGATCGCTACTTCGTCGATTACTGGGACCCGTCCTGGCAGCAGCTCATGTTCGGCAGCCCGCAATCGTTTATCTTTGGGCTGATCAAACAAGGCTATAACGGCGTCTTGCTGGAAGGCATGCGCACGTACTTGGCGTTCGAAGGTAACGTCGAAATCCCACAGGCCTTCGCCCCGATGGCGTTGAGCGAAGAGAAATAACCCAGCCTGACCCACGGTATAATGCGCACACGCTTATCGACTACTCAGGTTGTGCTATACCTGATAAAATCAAAAAAAAGACGACATAATGTTTGGGAGATATTGATGCCCCTGCTCACCGAAGCTGGTTCGTTCAAGGCCGTGCGCGATGCGTTCACCTGGGATGTGCCGGAACGCATCAATATGGGCTGGCAGGTCTGCGATCGGCACGCGCGGGAAACGCCTACGCGTACCGGGTTGATCGTCGCTGAAGCAGACGGTGGACGGCGCGACTATTCATGGGCGGAGTTGGCGCAGCTTTCTAACCAGATGGCGAACGTGCTTCAGGCCAAAGGGCTGAAACGCGGCGACCGCTTTGGCATTCTATTATCGCAGTGTGTCGAGGCCGCGATCAGCCATGTGGCGGCTTGGAAGATGGGGGCGATTTCAATCCCGCTGTTTGCGCTGTTCGGCGAGGAAGCGTTGGCTTTCCGTCTGAAAGACAGCGGCGCTAAGATGATCATCACAGAAGACATTCATCTGGCAAAAATAAACGCCATCCGAGACCAATTGCCCGACCTTGAGCTGGTGTTACTGATTGACGGCAAAGACGGTGCCAAAAGCGTCGATTTTTGGCGCGCCATGGATCAAGCAAAAGACGCATTTGAGATCGTCGATACCGCCGCGACGGACCCGTCGTACATCATCTATACGTCGGGCACGACCGGCAATCCGAAGGGCGCATTACAGGGTCACCGTTCGTTGATCGGACACACCCCTGCGATCGAGTTCTTTCACGACTTCATGCCGCAGCCAGGCGATCTGATGTGGACACCGGCAGACTGGGCATGGATCGGCGGCCTGATGAATTGCCTGATGGGGGCGTGGTATCATGGTGTGCCCGTGTTGGCGCACCGGGCTCGTAAATATGATCCGGAGAAAGCACTGCGTCTGATGGCTGACTACAACGTGCGCAACACGTTCATGCCGCCAACTGCCCTGAAGATGATGCGCGCGGTCGCGGACATCCCAAGCTATGGCGTCAACCTGCGCACCGTCGCCGTTGCAGGCGAACCCATGGGCGTTGAGCTTTTGGATTGGGGGCGCAGTGCGCTCGGTGTCAGTTTCAATGAATTTTATGGCCAGACCGAATGCAATCTGGTGGTTGCCAACTGCCAAAAGATTATGGAGGTCAAACCGGGCTACATGGGGCGCGCCGTCCCGGGTCACACTGTCGCCGTGATTGATGCGGACGGCAACGAGGTTTCCCCCGGAACGATCGGGCAGATTGCTATCAAAGCTCCGGACCCGGTGATGATGCTGGAATACTGGAACAACGCCGCCGCCACGAAGGCGAAGTACCTTGGCGACTGGCTGCTGACCGGTGATCAGGGGACGATGGATGACGAGGGTTATTTCCGCTTCGTCGGGCGCGATGACGACGTGATCACGTCGGCGGGCTATCGTATCGGGCCTGGCGAAATTGAGGATTGCCTGACCAAGCATCCCGCGGTCGAATTGGCCGCCGCCATCGGCGTGCCCGATGCGGTCCGCACTGAAGTGATAAAAGTGTTTGTGAAATTAATGCCGGGTCACAACGGTAGTCCGGACTTGGAAGAAGACATCCGGGCGTTCGTAAAGACACGGCTCAGCCCGCATGAGTATCCCAGGCTGATCGCTTTCGTCGACGCGTTGCCCCTGACGTCGACCGGCAAGATACGCCGCAAAGATCTACGGGACGCTGAACAGGCGGCTGTTTCTTAACGCCGCTCCACCGTCGCCCCCAACGTCGCTCAGTCGATGCGACACGGCGTGATAGAGGCGATGACGAATCCTTCGTCGGGTGGGAAACGCTCTTTAACCACCTTTCTGGCATGATCGGCCGTCTCGGCGACCACGTCTTGAACTTTTTCATCGGCCCACTGATCGTCAAAGAACGCGTGGCTTTGGTTGTCCTTCACCAATGACCTTACATCCTTGTTATAAATGGAAACTTCGAAGACTTGGTCCCCATTGTGTGGCGTACGTTCCATCGTTCGACCCCTTTTATGTTGGTCTGGTTGGCGTCGCCTCCCCTAAGAATCTTTGTGGCTCTTATGCCGAGCCCTTAGTCATTGTGACCTTTATAAGACGAAATGGTTAGGAACCTGTTTATGACTGTCAATGGGGAGCGCCCACAAAGCGACGGAAAATCCACAAGAGGATGAAAATGTTGCACAATTACAACATTTTGACGGCACTCAAGTGGCGGGTCATACTCATTATTTCCTCAATTAGGAGTCGCACATGGCCGTCGTCGATTACTATTTTACCTTGGTATCTCCATGGACTTTTTTGGGCGACGCGGCGTTTCGCGACATTGCTCAAAAGCACGGTGCCACGATCCGCCATATCCCAGTCAATATGGGGCGTGTATTTCAAGCCACCGGCGGTTTGCCCTTAGCGAAACGCTCGGATGCGCGCAAAGCATTGCGGATGCAGGAATTGAAGCGTTGGCGTGCTTATCGCGGCTTAGACTTGAACCTTGAACCGGCACATTTTCCGGTATCGGACCAATTGGCTGCAGGCATTGTCATCGCGGCGCAGCAAACCGGCGCCGATGTCGGAGACCTTTGCTATGCATTTATGCGGGCTGTGTGGATTGAAGAACGGGATATTTCCGATCTCGAAACCGCTATTGAAATTGCCAATGCGTGTGGCCTCGACGGCAAACTGCTGAGCGCGGTCGCCGCCAATCCATCGGTGAATGCCACGTGGGAGCGCAACACGGATGACGCTATTGCCAGCGGGGTCATGGGCGCACCGTTTTACATTATCGGCGAGCACACCTTGTGGGGGCAGGATCGTCTCGACTTCGTGGAAAACATTCTGATCAAGCAGTAACCCGCCGCGCGCAATGGTTTAATCCAATTCCGGCGGCAGACTGATGGTGCGTGCGATGTCGTCGGACTGAAAGCCGACCGCACTGGGCCGCTTGATACCTTGGAGCGCTACAACGCCAAACAATTCCGTGACGACGCCTTCTATGCGCAACCAATGCAAAATATTGCCGGACGTCAGATCAATGACCAATAGGCCGCAACGTGCCTCGGTCTTATGCGCATCAAGGTTTTCCTGCAACGCGAGGTCGCCGAAGTTTTCGCTGTCCCGCGCCTTAGAGATACACACCACCGCACAGTTGCCAACGATCGTCATGCCGCGCAGGTAGCCGGGGCACAATGTCACCGGCTCAAAAGTTTTCATATCAAGATCGACACGCCCGAGATATCCGGTGCCGGAGTCCAAAACCCACAATGTGCGCCCGTGCATGCGAGGTGAATGCGGCATCGACAAACCGTCACAGACGATCTCGTTGCTGCGCACGTCGATGATAACGCCGCCGTCTGCGCGCTCTTTTCGCCACCCGTCGGCTTCGTTCGATTTGGAAATCGCCGTCACATAGGCCGGCCTGCCGTCTTCCATGGCTAGGCCGTTCAAATGACAGCGGTCTTCGGGCACGTAGTCGGAAATAAAATCGGGTCGCCACACTGGATGAAAACTGTAATCCCGGCTCAGATACGAAATGCAATTGAACAACGTGTTGACGAACACCAGCCTGCCGTCGCCATCAATCGCCATCTCGTGGCAATCAATGTCACCCGTCACATGGGATGATTTCGGTACAAAAACAGCATCAAACCCGTCCTTCACCTCGCCGGCGCGGAGTGCATTTTCGAACCGCCAAATTTGCCAACGCGACGCGACGTAGAGCGAGCGAGCTGCAGAGGTGACCCCCATACAACGATCCAGAGTCCGCTCGGCAACGGAAAGGCCACCTTCGGCATTCAAACCGAGTAGAAATAGTTTTGACGCTTGGTAGGTGCTCACCGCCAAGCCAATCCCCTGCCCGGCCAACCACGTTGCAAAATGTTGCGAGGCGATCACATCGAAAGGCTGCGTCGACGTTGTCGCGCTTTTTTTCGCGGGGGCTTTGCGCTTGCGCGACGTCGTCTTAGTTTTGGCCATCTATGCGATGTTCTGGTTGATCACGCCTTGGATAGCAACGCTGGCCTCAGAGTCATCGCTATCATAGACCGTGTATCCCGCGATAGTCGCCTCCGTCGGCTGCATGGCGCGCGGGGTCCATTGACCGATCAGGTTTATGGTGTCGTCCAACTCGTCGCGTGACACCACCAACAAGTTGTTCTCGCCCACCAGCGCGTCGATGGCGTTACCGATGTCGAGGACACTGGCAAAATCAATGTCGAGTATGTTGGCCAAGCCGTTATTCATGTCGATTTCTTCAAACCCGGTGATGGCAGAACTCGCCAGTGCCGTCAGATCAACGTTGAAGGCACCGTCCAAGAATAGAGTATCCTGCCCGCCGCCGCCATCCAAGTGCTTGAACAGATTGTCGGTAATGATGACCTGGTCATTGCCGGCACCGGCATGGATCACGTCGGCGCCACCAAGCCCGGTCAAAGTGTCGTCACCTGAAGACCCGATCAACACGTCGGCACCATTGCTGCCGATGCTATCGACCGATAATGTGAAATCGCGCCCAAATACCACGTACGCTTCGCCGGTGTTGGTCGCGGTGTTGGTCAACCCATCCGCATCCTGTGCGCCGATCAAGATGTCGTCGAAGCCGTCGCCGTTGAGATCACCCGCCGACGATAGCGCGCGGCCGACCTGATCGTTGTCGTCGACACCATACAGCACAACACCCTCGTCGCCGTTCATAGCTGCCAACGTGAAGTCGGACCCAAAGTTGTCGTTCCCACCAAACACCAGATAGACACCACCGGTATTTGTGCCCCCAACGGGTTCGCTGTAACGATTATCGATCAACATATCATCGAAGCCGTCACCGTTGACGTCACCGGCGCCGCTGATTTCAACGCCGATGCCACCAGCGATTTCGCTGCCTTTGAGACGGAACCCTGTACTGCCATCGCCACTGTCTAAGGCCTGCACATCCAAGGTCGCCGCAAAACTATTGCCGCTGCCGTAAATCACAAACACAGACCCGGCGTTGGTGATCCCGTCCGGACTATCGAGCGTTGCGCTGACGGCAAAGTCGGCAAAGCCGTCACCATTGATATCGCCGATACCGCCGGCGCTGCTGCCGAGCTGGACCCCTGCCACGCTCGACGTGATGGTAAAGCCGAGACTACCGTCACCCGATTGTAAATCGCCAAGCGTGACCGTTGCTGACAAGCCCCCATCCTGACCAAACAAGACATAAGCTTCACCGTTGTTGGCACCTGAATTTACCAGCCCGTCCGCGTGCCGCGCCGTAATCAAGACATCATCACGTCCGTCGTCGTTGATGTCGCCGACCCCGTCGACGCGATACCCGGCATCATCTTGCGAGTCGATGCCGTTGATTTCCGTTCCCAACGCAGCGGCACTGACATCGCTGCCGAGCGCACCCGAACCATAGAGAATATACGCGCGGCCCGCCTGTGAACTGTTGCCTGGGGCCCCGATGATAACGTCATCAAAGCCATCCCCATCAATGTCGCCGGCAGCGGCAACGCTGGCGCCGAAGCCTTCATTTGCAACGGTGCCGTCGATGGTGAATCCATCGCCGTTGCTACTGAGCGCGCTTAACGCATAGGCATTCGTGAAACTGGCAGCACCGAAGACGATGTAGGCCGCGCCGGTATTCGAAGCCGTGCCGGTCGCCGTCTGCGCACCGACGATGACGTCAGCGAACCCATCCCCGTTGACATCGCCTGCGCCGGAAACGGCGATACCTGCCTGATCTCCGTTATTTTCACCCAGCAATTGGAATCCAGAGGTGCCATCACCTGTCGCAACAGCATTTATATCTTCGACAAGACTAAACCCACTCGCTTTGCCGAAGATGACATAGGCGGCCCCGGAATTCCCGGCAATCGATGCGCCGACGATGATGTCGTCAAAGCCGTCTCCGTTGACGTCGCCGGCATCACTGACACTGATACCGAATTGCTCGCCGGCATCTTCGCCCACGATCAAGAAGCCGTTGCTGCCGTCCAAATCTGCAAGGTTAATATTATTAGAGCTATTGCCATAGAGCGACGCTTGTTGGATATCAGTGTCGACTTTTAACGTCACGGTTTCACCGCCGACCGTTGCGGTGTAGACGTTGTAATCGTCGACGCCGTCGGTCTCTTGCGCTTCTGACAATGTCCACGTGCCTATAGCATCCATGGATTTGATCGTCGGGGTTTCGCCAAACCCAAAATCTTCCTCGACGACGAGGGTATTACGGGAATCTGTGACTTTCAGGATGCCTGCGGCATCAAGGTACATGTAAGTGCTGTCGGAATCCGCCAGAAGAATGCCCTCGATTTCACGTAGCACATCGGTCGCATCGTTGACGCTGGATGGGAAGTTCGCATCGTTTTGCGGCAGCGTACCATCGACCAAAGAAATCCCGTACAAATCCGCAATAACCGTGTCATCGCCTGCACCGCCGTTAATCGTCGCTTCTTCGCCTGTGAACACAAGAAAATCGTTACCAGCATCACCGAACAGGCTGTCTGCGCCTAAGCCACCGAAAATCGCGTCATCCCCATCGCCACCGCGGATTTCGTTAACGCCCTCATCGCCAGCGAGTTCATCATCAAAGCGGGAGCCGGAGATATTTTCGATCTCAAATAAGTCATCCGTCGCGCCGCTGCCGTCAGTGGCAGATCCAGCCAAAAGATCGACAGTCACACCGCTGGTGTCGAGACTGTAATCAACCTCATCGATACCGGCACCGCCGTACAAGGTATCGCTGTCCGCGCCGCCGAACAGGGAATCATCTCCGCTACCGCCGAACAAATAATCGGCGCCACCATCGCCGAGCAACACGTCATTGCCTAAGCCGCCAACAATAGAATCACTGGCCGACGTGCCCAAGATCAGATCCGCCGTACTCGCGCCGAGGCTCAGGTTGGTCTGGAAAGTTAATGTCTCGTCGCTTTGACCGGTTTCGATTGAAGTGATGGTGCCGATGGTGCGACCGGCGAAGTTGTCTTCAAGGGTCGTTGTGTGCGTGCCTCCCGTTGTGTCGTTGAAGCTGAGCACCATATCGTCGCCATCACGGGTCAGCCCGGTCAACACAACGTCGTCGAAGTCGATGATCAATTCATCGTTGCCGTCGTCGGCAAGAATCAGATCGTCGCCGGTCGATAAGATATACGAGTCGACCCCCAGGCCGCCATAAAGCGTGTCACTTCCGCTACCGCCGTCAAAAGTGTCGTTGCCGGCTTGGCCGACAAAAATGTCGTTGCCTGTGCCACCGTCCAACGTACCGCCCCCGGCCTGGGTGATGAGCAGGTCATCGTCAGCCGTCGGGACCGTGGAAAAGTTCGCCAATGAAAACGTGACATCGTCGAACACCAACGTTTCGATTTCAAATAACGTGTCTGTACCCTGCCCGGCGCTTAAGGAGGTTACACCGGCGACGCTGAGCGCGGCGAGCCCGCCTTTTGAGTCTACCGTCGCGGTCAATGCAAAGTCTGCCAAGTTGCCGGCGAATGTCGCAACGTCGGTGCCCGCACCCCCGACCAAAAGATCATCACCGCTGCCGCCGCTCAGCGTATCGTCGCCAGCGCCACCGAAGACCAAGTCGTTCCCGCCACCGGCATTGATCACGTCGTTACCGGCAAAACCTTCGATCAAATCGCGTTCCGATGTTGTCGGATCCGTGTAACTGCCATCAATCACATCCGCCGCCGATGTGCCCTCAACGATATTGACGCTAAAGGTGATGGTGCTCGCTGCCGACGATGCGGCATTTGAATGATTGTAGCTGAAGCCGCCAAAACCATCACGACCCGCTGCCAGAAGGGCATCCCGGCCCGGCCCCATGGCAGCATACGCATTTTGCGCCAATGAATCTAAGAAACCGCTGCCGTTTACATCGCCACGAAGCCCCTCAAACGAGCTATTTGTCTCGCGGACGAGGCCGGCAATGCTGCTGATGTTGCTGGTCAGCGTGCTCAGATCGGGTGTTGTTGCAAGGCTATTGCCAGCCGCAGTTAATAGGCTGCTGAACAGCGTATTAGAGGCTGATTGATCGGTTTCCGTAAAGACCGACAGCCTGGATGCCAACTCGGCAAACACCGCGTTCGACGTTGCGCTTTCACCTAGATCGAGATTGCCGGAAAGTGCGCCGGATAATTGTCCGACAGTACTGATCACCTTGAGACCGGCCGCCAATATTTGTCGGCCCGCTTCAATTTCTTGATTGGCAACGGGGTCGAAGTCTCTGAGATCAATACCGGTGAGGTCGAGGCCAAACGTCTGCGCCAATTGCGCTTGCGCATCGGCTTCATCGGTGGCCGTCCCGGCCTCGATCATTTCCTGCATCAATGTCGTCAGCGGTGTCACGGTCTTCGACCCCGCCGGGGCTTTCATCACGCCGTTGAAGCTCAGCCCGGTGGTGATGTCGACGCCGCCGGTGACGACAATCGGAAACGACGACAACGCTGCTGGCACGGTCAGTGAGAAATTGCCCAAGGTATCGGTCAGCGTCGAGAGTTCACCGCTGCTCAAGGCGCCGTCTTCGTTTGCATCGACAAACACCGTCGCACCGCGCAAATAGCCGTCGACAACCTCACCTGAATAGGTGGTCGACGTTGGCTCGGTCGGAGCCGTCGGTTGGGTCGTCTCTGTAGGGCGATCCGCTGGCTTCTCCACAACGGGTGGGGACGCCACCACCGGGGGCGGCGAGATCGGCGGCGGCGAGATCGGATTTACGAGAACAGTCGGTGGCGAGGCGGGCGTTGAAGCGGGCGGCGATACCGTTGGTGGCGCCGGGGGCGTCGTTGTCTCGCCCTGCCCATTGCCTGCACCCTCACCAGTGCCATCTCCGGCACCTGCCCCGTCCCCCGCACCTTCGCCTACACCATCACCAGCCCCATCCCCTGCCCCATCACCTGCATCTTCGCCGGCTGCAGGAGCGTCGGTTGCGGGACTCGCAGCGCGCGCGGTTTGAGCCTGCTGTTGTGCGTCTTCGGCGACTGCCTGCAGGTCTTCAGTCTCGGCGGCCTTGGAAACCGCTTCAGCCTGCTTTTGAACGGCAATTTCACGGGACTGTTGTTCTTGCTCGGCAGCCGCGTCCGCTTCTTGTTGTATTTCTTGTTTCTGTTGTTCGACTTCTTGCTTCAAGGGCGAGTCGACACCGGCAGCATCTGCGGCGTCGACAATCGCCGCTTCAGCGCTTTTGCCGACAACCTCGGCTTTGATCGCAGCCGCTTGCGATGCCGCTTGGGCGGCTTCGACTTGTTTTGTTGCCGCATCGGCGCCGATCTCAGCTGCTTGTGCTTCTTTGCTGGATTGTTCGGCCTGCGCCGTTGCGGCAACGGCAGCCGCTTCAGCAGCTTGCGCTTGCGCGGCAGCGGCTTTTTGGACTGCGGCTTCAACCGCGGCTTCAGCAGCCGCCACTTCAGTTTCAGTCGTTGCGGCCGCCACGGCGGCTTCTGCGGCGGCGACTGCTTCAGCTGCCTGTGCCGCCGCTTCGGCTTGCGCAACCGCTTCTGCCTGCGCGGCCTCGGTCGTTTCCGCTGCAGCAGCCGCTTCCGCCTGTGCGGCGGCTTCGGCCTGTGCGGCGGCATCCGCCTCGGCTTGTTTCGATTCTTTTTCCTGCTCAGCGGCATCGGCTTGTGCGCGAACTTGTTGCTGTTCCTGATACGCCGCCGTCGCTTGATCGACCACATCTTGCGGCAAGGCTTCGCGGGCGTTCGGCAATGACTTCATCGCTTCGCCGAACGCCTGACCGAACTGACGTGCGGTCATCACGAACGGCTCGGACGGCGACGACGTTCTGCTGGCGACGCTCAACGCCTGGAACGCCTGGTTGATGGTCTGCGAGCCGCCGTCGTTGGTGATCGTCACTTCACCGACGATGTCGCCACGCTCGTTGGCCAACGCGATGGTGATCTGACCAATGGTGTTGACCTTACCACCGCCTGCGGTGCCCCGGATACCGATGGTGGCGCTTGGCGTTTCGATGACCATCGCATCGACACCGGTCTTCGCGATCTGACCGGAGACGAAGGTAAACGCCCCCTGCAGCAACGAAATTGCGGCTTGGCCTTGTTGTGCGCCGGGGTCGTAGATCATTTCATCCAAGACCATGCGACCGCCCTCGCCGAGCGAGAACGTACTTTCGTCGGCAAACACGATACCGATCGCACCACCACCCGCAGTCTCGATCACATCGCCTTGGAAAACCGGATCGCCGTTCCGCAGGATTTCCTTTGTGCCATCGACGCGGGTGACTTCGACCTCGCCTTCGATGGTCTCGACGGTGCCGATGGGCTCGACCTGGGCGATCTCAGTCGCTTGCGCAAAGTCCGGCCCGTCATTACGTGGCCCCGCGAGCACGGTCGCCGCCTCGCCCCGCAACACGATACCGTCGGCGGTGCGTATGTCGGGCGGATCGGCTTGGTTGAAGTAATCGCGGACGATGATCTGTTGGCCATCGGGACCGATGATAACCAGATCGGCCCCTTCCCGATCAAAATCCGCACGCAGGAACCAAGGCCCGTCTAGGACCACATCTTGGCCCGGCTGCAGCGTCATCATCACAGGGTCGCCAATAGGCACGCCGTTTGCGGTGCCCAGCAACCCACTATCTGGCGTTATTCTGTTCACGCAGTTGCCCCGTTGAGATCACCGATGTCTCGTCCCAGCTGGGGCTCGACGCCACATACCGTTGCCGATTCTGCCAAATTGCTCATGTGTACCCCGTACCCAAGATGCCCAGCAGAATGAAAATCCGCAATTCCTAGCAGTGTGATGCCCGGCCGCGCACCTGACTGTGACCATCATCACTTAGATAAAATTTTAAGCAATTCCAAAACGTTGGCATGCGACAAATGAGCGCCTAGTCTAACGTAAACAGTACCAGCGAACACACGAATAATTAGATGTTTCGCGATCACTCTAAACTAAACATGAAACCGTGCCCCGCATGAACCTGCGCCTCCAAAATATCGACATCCCAGACATCGAATGGATATTCGGTTACGGCTCGTTGATGTGGCGTCCCGGTTTTTATCATCTAGAGCAACATCCGGCGCGGCTACACGGCTATCATCGTGCAGCCTGTATTTACTCGCGCCACCATCGCGGCACGGATACTGTCCCCGGCCTTGTGCTCGGCCTCGACAAAGGGGGGCATTGCGACGGCGTCGCCTTTAGAATTGACGTTAATCAGCGCGCACAAATTATTGATTACCTTCATAAACGCGAGCTTATCGGCTATGCATACACGCCATTGACAACGCCGGTCGATCTGCCGCACACGAAGGTGCACGCATACACGTTCATTGCCGATCCCAACCACCCGCATTACGCTGGCGACTTGGGGATCGAGGCTGCGGCGGCGATCATCATGCGCGCCCAAGGCCAAAGTGGTTTAAACAGAGATTACCTCATCAGCACGGTCGAAAAACTCGCCGACGACGGGGTCGCCGAGCAGGCGCTTACCGAGTTATTGAAAAAAGTACGTGTACTGACAGGCGAATTGGACCAAGGCGGCGGCATTTAATCGTCACCCGAGGATGAGCTTAGCGGCGGACAACACTCGTGATACACTGATCATTATTTGTCGATTCGCCTGAGGAATACCTAAATACTACCTGAACAACAGGCACACAATTAACCGGACCTTAACCAAACGGTCCATAGGATGCGCACATGTCAGAGGAAAGTGATCATGGCTACAAGAGCGACGGCACCGTCAGCGAGATGGAAGCCGTTCTCGACGTTAAGCTGGAGGTAACGGCTGTACTCGGCACGGCAGAAATGCCGATCAGCCAGATCCTAAAGCTAGGCCGGGGCGCGGTGGTAGAGCTTGACCGAACGGTCGGCGAAGACATCGAACTTCATGCCAATAACCAGTTGATCGCTATGGGCGAAGTTGTGGTGACCGATGATCGACTTGGAGTCAGCATCAGCAACGTCATCAAAAGCCCCTCGAGCAGACGCCAAGCGCTCTTGCAAAGCGATTCGGATTAACCAGCTTCCGGGTAATGTGTGCCATGATTCAGTCAGCAGATGTCTACAGAACAGCGACGCTTCTCATCCAAGAATACGGTGAACTCGCGCCCGCCGGTGCCTTTATCAAAGCCGACCAGCTCCGTGACATGGGGGATAACGACGGGCGTGATCTTTGGATGCGCGTCGCCCAGGTCGCCGAAGAATTACTGTCTGACGAGCGTCCGAAAAACAGCGTCATGCATTGATTATCCCCCCGCCGGCGAGTGAGCTTGTTTTCCTCGACCTTGCAGCCTTATGGCCGAGCGACACAGGCGAATGTCGTGACCACAGTTTGCAGTAAATACGATGACTCAATTGGACTGCGTTGAACCTCGACGGCGACCTTATTGAATTTTGCGCAGTGCTCTTCGGCTTGGTTCGCAACAAGCACTTTGTTTTCTGCTGAATGTCGAATGGCGATCCCCTCCGCGTCCGCGTTGACGACCGCGCACGCGCCGAGTCCTAAGACACCGACGAGCGCGAAGGCTTTACAAAGCCGCCCCAGACACGTGACATGTTTCATATAACTCGCTTATCATGCCTCGTATCCGCGCGACAAGCAGGGATGTATCGTGTGTATTGCGACGTCAGCGCTTAATAAGGACACGTTGTCGATGTATTTGGGCTCAACCTTTTCCAAATTGACCAACGAAGAATGCGCACGACTGATTGATGCAGGCGACGTGCGGACATATCATTCCGGCGATGTGATCATCGGCGAAGGCGATACTTTGCAAGCGTTGATGCTGATCAAAACCGGCAACGTTCGCGTCACCCGCACCTACCTTGACGATTTATCCGCAGAGTTTACCGGCCCCTTAGGTCCGGGAGAGGTTGTCGGAGAAATGTCGTTCATCGACGGCAAGGGCGCCAGCGCCAATTTAATTGCCGACGGCATAACGGAAATGCTGGTGCTGCCACGCGATCAAATTGAAAAGATTTTAGCCGATGAACCGACGTTGGCAGGACGTTTTTATGAAAGTCTGTTTCTTGTATTGGCCCGGAAACTGCGCGCGACCAATATGCGCGTGCTGCCCGTCTCACCTTGATCTCCGCACCTTTGCAAAACAAAACTAAACCGACTTCACCGGCAAGCCGTATCACCTGCATAGGCAGTTTCGTCAAATAAGGGATTCGGCAACGTGCAAAGAAAATTGACGTCTCGACCCGATTCATCACGGCGACGCATCATCACGCTCGGGGCATTGGCGTGTTTGGCATTCGCCATTATGGGTCCGCGCCCTGGACTTGCGTCTGAAAATGCAGCGCTTCTGCAGAAACTTGGCGACGGGTCGCACTTTGCGATGATACGGCACGCCCTAGCGCCCGGTGTTGGCGATCCTGGTGAATTTAAACTCCGTGACTGCACAACGCAGCGCAACCTCAACGATGAGGGCCGCGACCAAGCTCAGCACATCGGCGCGCTATTTCGAACCAACGGCATCGCCGCCGCCAATGTCTATTCAAGCCAATGGTGCCGCTGCCTGGACACAGCACGTTTGATGGCACTGGGCGATGTCATGGAAATGCCGGCGATTAATTCGTTCTATCAACGCTATGAGAATAGAGAGAAGCAGTTGGCAGCCTTCAACTCATGGCTCAGCAACGCCGACCTTTCGACACCCACCGTATTGGTGACGCATCAGGTCGTGATTTCAGCGGTCACCGATGGTTTTGCATCATCTGGTGAAATCGTCATCGTCAGGCGGCTCAGCAGTGCCGCCGTCGCCGTGGTTGGACGGATCGAAACGCGCTGACGCCTGCCCAGACGTCAATGATGCATTGACAAATTAATAAAAATTTAATGTCAGGATGATTTCAGGATTTGCCAATAGGGTTACCTCTATCGTTCTTGGCGCGGCAATAAAAAGTGCGGCGCTGGCAAGCGTTAGAGGGCCGCCGCATCATGATTTCATACCATCAAATTGACGAAACCGTCTCAAGAAACGAACTCCGACAGTTTGGCGCATTCGTTCTTAATCACGCCAACGACGACACGCTGCCCGACTACAAAATCCTAGATCTGATGGAGATCCCTAAGCTGGTGCCGCACATTTGGGTTTATGACCTACGCACCGAAAAAGGCCGTCAGCGCCTATTGAACAACTTCACCGGCAGCCATATTGACGACTCCTGGCATACCAATCTGCAGGGCGTTTACGACATGGATTTCTTTGATGGCAATCCTATCTTGGAGCAAGTTGGCCAACACCGGCTCAGCTGCATTGAGAATCGCCATGTTGGCTATTCGAGGCGCTATATCGAATACAGAAAACCTAACCGCCATCAGGCCGTAAAATTTGCCGAATGCCTTATATTTCCATGCGCCACCAACAACGGTCCGGTAAACTGGGCTATAGGTTGCGTTGTCTATGAACAGACACAATATATGGGCAAGAGCATCTTCGTGGAATTCTGAGGCACCCATGCTATTGAATGCAGACTTTTCCGAGCGCGTGACGCTCGACACCCACGCCATGGATTGGACACGCTCGCCCAGTTCCGGCGTACAGCGCAAGATGCTGGACCGGGTCGGTGACGAGGTGGCGCGCGCCACCAGCGTGGTGCAATTTGCCCCGGACAGTTATTTCCCCGCCCACACCCACGGCGGCGGTGAGGAATTCATTGTGCTGGAAGGTGTGTTTTCCGACGAATTCGGCGACTTCGGCCCCGGGTCTTACATTCGCAATCCCGTCGGTAGCCGCCATCAACCCTTCACCAAACAAGGCACGACGATCTTCGTAAAACTGTGGCAGTTTCAAGCCGGTGACGATGCGCAGGTTCGGACCGACACACAAACCGCCGACTTTCACCCGGGCATGGTCGACGGTTTGTCGGTGCTGCCGTTGCATCAATACGGAACCGAGAGCACGGCGTTGGTGCGTTGGCAGCCGGGCACGCAGTTTCATCGGCACAGTCATGCGGGCGGCGAAGAAATTTTCGTGCTTGAAGGCACCTTCCAAGACGAAGCCGGTGACTATCCCGCCGGGACTTGGCTGCGGAGCCCGCACGGCAGTATCCACAAACCGTGGTCAGATGAAGGCTGCTTGATCTTGGTCAAAGTCGGCCACCTCCTGGAAGAAAACGGCACGCTTAGCGCCCCTAAGGTCGACGCCTAATCTCATTGCAGATGCGCCCGCCTTAGTGTCTGGTTGGCTCATGACCAAGGGATGCTTTGTGTATGTTCTAGGCGCGCGGACTGATACCAGTGTGCGCAGCTATATCGGCTGGAGCACGGATTTGGATAAACGCTTGGCGGCCCATAACACGGGCCGGGGTGCAAAATCGACTCGGGGCCGAACGTGGCAACTTTTATATGCCGAGCGCTATCTGACCCGCACCGATGCCATGAGCCGCGAATGGCACCTCAAGCGTGATCGCACGTTTCGAAAAACATTATTGGCAAACTGCTTTGAATAGATGCCCCCGTCTGGCATCAAGGGGCGCACACCCGCACATTTAAACGATATATCGAGCACACATTGACCTCGCCTACCGCAGCTAGAGACATCTTAAAATCCGTTTTCGGCTTTGCCGACTTCAAGCCGGGCCAGCAAGACATCATCGATCATCTGCTGGCGGGCGACAACGTGCTCGCCGTGATGCCGACCGGGTCCGGCAAATCGCTTTGCTACCAAGTGCCGGGGATTATCTTAGATCGCCTGACCGTCGTGATCTCGCCGCTGGTCGCGTTGATGGACGACCAAGTGAACGCGCTGCAATCGTTGGGCGTGGCCGCAGAATGCATCCATTCCGGCAAAACCCGTGACGCTAACATCAATGCATGGCGCACGGTGCAAAGCGGTGCGTGCGCGATCTTGTATCTCTCGCCCGAGCGCTTAATGACCGAACGCATGTTGGCCGCGATTGTGAATCTTGCACCCGCCATGTTCGTCGTCGACGAGGCGCACTGCATTTCCAAATGGGGTGCCAATTTCCGCCCTGAGTATGAGCAGCTCAGCGCGCTCAAAGATCGCTTCCCGGATGCGACGCTGGCGGCGTTCACCGCGACCGCCGACGAAGCGACACGCCGCGACATCGCGGCCAAGCTGTTCAGCGGACACGGCAAAATCATCGTGCACGGCTTTGATCGCCCGAACTTGTATTTGGCGGTCGCCCCCAAGACCACATGGAAAAAGCAACTGCTGGCTTTTGTCGATTCTCGACGCGGGCAGCCCGGTGTCGTGTATTGCCTGTCGCGCCGATTGACCGAGGAAGTGAGCGAATTCCTCAATCACAATAACATCCGCGCCCTGCCCTATCACGCCGGCCTCGGCCCCGAGCAACGGCGCGAGAACCAAGAAATCTTTATGGCCGAAGACGGCGTCGTCATGGTGGCGACGATTGCGTTCGGCATGGGTATTGATAAGCCCGACATCCGCTATGTGTTTCACACCAACCTGCCCAGCAGCATGGAAGCGTACTATCAGGAAATCGGCCGCGCCGGACGCGATGGCGCGCCCGCCGACGTCAGTTTGATTTATGGCCTGGACGATATTCGCATGCGCCGCCGCTTCATCGATGAAGACGGCGCCGAGCAAGCGCACAAGTTTCGCGAACACAAACGTCTGGATGCGTTGCTGGCGTATTGCGAGGCGACCGAATGCCGGCGGGTCACCCTGCTGTCGTACTTTGACGAGGCCACCCAGCCCTGCGGCAATTGCGACAACTGCCTGTACCCGCCGACCGTGATCGATGCGACGGACGCCGCCCAAGACTTGTTCAACGTCGCCATCGCGACCGGCCAAGCGTTCGGCGCGGCGCACTTGATCGATGTGGTGCGCGGCACCAAGACCGCCAAGGTCGAAGAGCGTAACCACGACGCGCTGCCGCATTTCGGCACCGGCGCGCAGCACTCCAAGCCGTATTGGCAGGGCTTTATCCGCCAAGCCGTGGCCGGTGGGTTTATGTATATCGATATCGAAAACTATGGCCGGCTTAGGCTCACCAAACGGGCCGAGCACGTGCTGGCGGGCGCCGAGCGGTTTTCGATGCGTGAAGAAACCGAGGCGGACCTCAAAGCCGCCACGAGTCGCGCCGCCAAATCCGCAAAAAAGCCCGCGCGCGAACTCAACGCCGAAGACAACGATTTGTTCGCCGAGCTTAAAAACCTTCGCCGTCATCTCGCTAAAGAGCGCAACGTACCGGCCTACGTGATCTTCCCCGACGCCACCCTCAGCGAGATGGCGGCAAACCGCCCAAGTACCCTGCAAGCGCTGGCCGCCATCAACGGTGTCGGCCCGAAGAAACTCGACCAATACGGCGAGATGTTTTTGCAGGCGATCAGCGCAGTGCACGGCTAAGCATATTTTCTCATATGCGCCCTCACACGATTGTGACGCGTGGTGTGTTGAGCGAATGTCCCTCGTCGATACGATATCGGGCGGAGGACATTCGCATGAAACACTTTCTGCTCGCCGTTTTAATCGGGGTTGGTACGTTGTTGCCCATGGCCGCAGACGCGGCAGAAATTCCTACCGTCTGGGTGCAGGAATTTCCGAAAACGGATTTTGCAACATCCAGCGTCGACTTTGCCGAAATATTTTCCGGTGGGCCGCCCCGCGACGGCATCCCGGCGATTGACGCGCCGACGTTCGCCCCGCTCGCCCGCATCGAGACGCTGGCGGATACCGAGCCTGTGATTGGGCTGGTGATCAATGGCGTCGCCAAGGCCTATCCGCTCCGTATCATGATGTGGCACGAAATCGTTAACGACGAGATCGCCGGCGTGCCGGTGACCGTGACCTATTGCCCGCTGTGCAATTCCGCCGTCGTATTTGACCGGCGCATAGACGGTCGGCTGCTAGACTTCGGCACCACCGGACGGCTGCGGTTTTCGGATTTGGTAATGTATGATCGGCAAACCGAAAGCTGGTGGCAGCAGTTTCTTGGCGAAGCGATAATCGGCGAGTTAACCGGCACGCAGCTTAAAACCTTACCGGCACGGTTGGAATCTTTTGCCGCGTTCAAACAGCGCGCACCTGACGGCATGGTGCTGGTGCCGAACGGCCGCCACACCCGCGACTACGGCCGCAACCCCTATGAATATTACGACAGCCGCACCCAGCCTTATGCATTTTTCGACAGCCCCTTGCCCACCGACATCAACCCCATGGCGCGTGTGATCGTTGTCGACGGCCAAGCCTGGGCGATGACATTGCTGCGGGACAAAGGCACCATCCAAGACCAAGGCCTTACCTTGACATGGACCCCCGGCCAAAATTCCGCGCTCGATAGCGGCGACATCAGCAAAGGTCGCGACGTCGGCAACGTCACCGTCACTAAAGACGGCCAAGACACTCCCTACGACATCACCTTCGCTTTCGCCTACAAGGCGTTTTATGCGGAGGGTGTGGTACGGGTTGAGTAGAGGTTGGGTTGGATTTCCGCTTCGCACTTTATCTTATGACGGCAATATCTGTGCAACCGCCGTGGACAGTGGACTCCGAAGGTTCTTCACGCTTTTTTCCGCTTGCTTGCCGTCACCGTCTTTCGCCGCAGACTCAATTTTTGCCGCCAAAAGGCTTACACCTGATATCCCTAACGTACTTGAGACACCTTTAAGGCTATGTGCGAGCGCGGCCGTTTCTTCGAGGTCACCCGACACCACCAGATCGTTAAGTTTTTTATCGACCTCGCCATAGTCCGTTGCAAACTTATGCAACAATGTTTCCAGCAGCTCGTCGGACAATCCCAGACGGGATTTTACTTCTTCTAGATCAAACCCCGTCAGATCTTGCGCCGAAGACGCATCAACATCTGGCTGATCCGTTGCTGTATCTGCAGCTTCATAAGCGGCCTTATTTATGGCCTTTGAGAGCTCATCGTTATCAATCGGCTTTCCGACGCAATCGTTCATACCCGCTTCAAAATAAGACTGACGGTTTTCCGCCATGATATCCGCCGTTAACGCGATGATGGGGATATTGCATTTTGGGCTCTCAAGCCTGCGGATGTGCATTGTTGCTTCGGGCCCAGACATTTCGGGCATACGGACGTCCATCAAAATAAGGTCGAAATCTTTTCTTTTAACGGCATTCAAAGCCTCAAGGCCATTGTTCGCAAACGTCGTATTGTGGCCGAAGTTGGAAAGAATGGCGCTGATAACCGTCTGATTGATATCGTTGTCTTCGGCGACCAAAATATCGAGTGCCTGCGCATCAAGATATTTTGTTGGATTAAAAAATTCTTCTTCATTTTTTACAAAATCGTCCGAAACCGGCTCGAATGGAATGGTGAACCAAAACGTACTTCCGGCACCGATTTCGCTGCTCAAGCCGATTCTGCCCCCCATCAGTTCAACCAAACGTTTGCAGATCGACAATCCAAGCCCCGTTCCATGATACTTGCGGCTGATCGACGCATCGGCCTGAACAAAATCGTCGAATAATCGCGTTTGCGCGTCTTTACCGATTCCAATCCCGGAATCAGACAGCGTGAACCGAAGAAACCCTGTGTCATCATCAAGGGTACACGTCAGTTTTATCTGCCCCGCGTCCGTGAACTTGACGGCGTTGCCCATCAGGTTGATCAGGACTTGGCGTAAACGTGTCGGATCGGAGCGAACGAATTCCGGAAAATCATCCGAAAACTCTGATTGAAAATCGAGGTTCAGTTTTTTCTCAGCCGGGCATGTCTGAGAAAAAAGTTCGGTTACTTCCGTCGCAACCTGCATTGGGTTGAAGTCTATTTTTTCGATCTCAAACTTACCCGCATCAAGTTTCGATAGATCCAAAATGTCATTGAGGATCGTCAGCAGAGATTTCGCCGAGTTTTTAATTTTGATGATTTTGTCGTGCGCGGATGATGGCAATTTTTCGTTTAATAGAATATCGGCAAAACCCAAAATACCGGTCATCGGCGTTCGTATTTCATGGCTCATGGACGCCAAAAATTCGGACTTAGCACGCTCCGCGTTTTCAGCCTTAAATCTTGCCGCGCCCTCGCGCTCGGCAAGATCAACCAACTCGTTCGTTTGCACTTCAATGCGTCGCTGAGCCTGGATTGTTTCTTTGAGTTGCAATTCCAGATCGGCCGTACTCTTTAATAACTGTAGTTCGATTTTTTTTCTGTCACTGATGTCTGCTTCAATCGCAATAAACCCGATGATCTCGCCATTTTTATCCAACATGGGGTTGCAGGAAATTTCGATCCAATATGGTGATTTTTCTTTATTATAATTGATGATTTCAACAGAGAACGGCTTACGATTTTTAATGGCCATCCGCATCTCGTTGATGGTTTCAAGCGAACTTTCCGGGCCTTGCAACAAAACGCCGGGTTTTTGATTGATAATTTCATCGAGCGTGAACCCGCTGATCCGCGTAAACCCCTCGTTCACCCACATCGTTTTCCCATCAAGGTCGGTGATGAGAACAGCGTTTGAGACCTGGCGCGCGACAATCGCCAACTTCTCCAGCTCAATGGTTCTCTCTTCAACCTTAACTTCAAGGGTGTCTTTCATAGCCTGCAGATCATTAAACTTACTCACGATATCTGCGCGCATATGTTTGAGTGAATGAACCAACGCATCAAATTCGCTTAGTGGGCTGTCCGAAATCCGAATCTCGACGTCGCCGGTTATGTTCTCGGAAATCAATTTACTCTCGCTCGCAATTTTCCGGAGCGGTCGGGTCAGAAAACCCGATAAGAAATGGGCGCATAACATCGCCGTCACCAAAATCGCGACAAGAATAGCGAGGGTCTTTAGAGAATTATAATCATGCCGTGTAATGACATCGGTGGTTTGAAGTTCAAGCCGCACATTTAAATCAACATCATTTAAGACGTTTATTGGGGCGTCTAGGAGATACCGGGATTGCCGCCAACGGCTCATCTTCGCCATTTCACCATCTGGCGTCCAAACATTGATGACGTTATGGCTGTTGCTATTTATTCGTCCGCCTTCGATCGATTTTATCGCACCCAGTGTCGCAATGACGTGACCTCGCTCATCTGATATTTGAATGCCGTCTGGCACGCCGCCACCGAAATCTGCGGGTACCATTTCGCTTAACGCATTTTGAATTGCGGATGATACATCATCGCCTGCGGCAATCCTGGACGGTAGCGTGTTTTTCAGATTTATCTCGATCAACATGGCCGCATTATTCAACTTGCCACGCGTATCACGCTCCAACTCGTGTAAGAAATTGTGATCTGAAATGACACTGGGTATCGCAGCAGACAAAAGTGCAATGAACGTCAGAACGTGAAAAAGGATATTTCGCGCGCTGGTTTTGTACCAAAAACCTGAGAGCATACGAAGCCGCGAATAACTCGCAAAAAATAAGATTAAGCTCGCGACGACGGCATTAAATATACCGTTCAGCATTTGTTTCGCGGCAACAAACGCAACGCGATTGATCTCAAGGTCGAGAACTTGGGAATAAAAAAAGACCACCAACGGCACGCCCAAGACGACCCAATAAATGCCGTCCGATAACGCCAAGTTACCCGTGCGTCGATATATCAATCCGACAATCAGTGCCTCAGCGCCAAAAATCAACATGGCGTATGGGTGCCCCCACAGGAACCACGTGTACCCCCCTACAAGCAGGCCGATGACGGTGCCCGGCAAAATGCCGAGGGTCGCCACCGCTAAAAGCGTCATAACCGAGCCGAAAATCAGATCAATGCCGAAGACCAAGGAAAGATTTAAATAATTTCCGGCAACGCCAAAAGCGACGAACAAGCCAGAAAGATATGCGATTTTAATAAAATTCGTCTGATTATTCATGAAAATCCACATAAGGTTGGCAGTAGAGTCGCCCTCTTCCCGCTCAGTCGGTCACGCTCAATTTTGACCCTACTTTTTTATCTGAACCCCGTCGATTCAGATAAGGTTCAAGCTTGGACTAACAATTTGCTCTAGGTCTCTGGCAAAACAACCTTCAAAAGAAAAACGGCTCAGCGATGTCTCGCTAAGCCGTTGATCTA